>Ga0207706_10001152_pt1 | contig 26910 bp, 26 predicted proteins | sample KBSC53metaG_FD_184318 | JGI IMG/M metagenome (GOLD analysis project Ga0207706, IMG submission 184318) | Corn rhizosphere microbial communities from Kellogg Biological Station, Michigan, USA - KBS C5-3 metaG (SPAdes) (version 2) | ecosystem: Host-associated > Plants > Roots > Rhizosphere > Soil ... | reverse complement strand
ATGACGTCGAGCCCGAAAAGGAGCGGGATCTTGTGACGGGATTCCTGCGTCGCAATTCGCTGCAGCTCGCGGGTGTAGTCCGCGCCGAAGATTCCAAGGAAAGATCCAACACCACCTTTCCGGACGAGATCCTCACCACCTTGCGGCGCACGAGGGCCTGTCTGCGTTCCCTGGCCGGGCAGCTGATTGAGCTGGCCGATCTTCTCCTCGAGAGTCATCAGGCGCAGAATCGAATCGGCTAGCTGCGATGCCCGCGCCGATGTCAGCGGCGCCTGGCGCACGCCCTGGGAATGCACGCCGGTCGCCATAAGTGAGACAGCACAGCCAACGACAATTGAAATGCGATTCATTCAAGTGGACCGGTTGGTTGTGGAGCGCCCGGACTCTGATTCGCGGCGCGAACCGGCGCTGTCTGTGAAGACCTTGGTGAGACGCACCCCCGTGTGCTCGTAATCGTGCGCTTTGTAGAACTCGTGCGCGGCCTCGCGGCGAAGAGCGGATGTCAGAGAAATTCGCAGCGCACCTCGCTCGCGCGCCCAATCCTCGGCGTGCTGCACCATCGTGGCTCCCACGCCCTTGCCACGCTCCCTCTCATCCACGACGACAGTGGTGAGCCATGCAGTTGGAGCCTCGGAATGCAGTGCCTGAAAAAGGTGCACCGTGACCACGCCGACTACCTTCCGGCCTCGCTCCGCGACTAGCACCGTGGTGCCTGGACGCGAATGCATGCGCTCGATTCGGCCCGGAATGTCTGCTGCGTCGCACGGATACCCGAGTTGGCCGAGGAGATCACTGAGAGCCTCGGCGTCATCCGGGATCGCGGGGCGAATCCTGAGCGAGTCCATCGCAGGCAAGTATCCGGTCTGGTGGGCCCACGCACAAGGCGGCCGCACCGGACATTCGCAGGATGACGTACGTCAAGAAATCCCGTTGAAAGACGCTTTTCTACGTACACGTACGTATCCCTGGCCCATTCGGTCGCCGGTAGACTCGCTCCGTCTCGCACGAGCCTTCCCCACAAAGAGCCAGGAGTGAACATGAATCCCCGTCACCTGATGCTGCTCGCGGTAGCATCGACCGTCGCGCTGTCGGCCTGTTCCGACGGCAAAGTTTCGCCGCTGTCCGCGGATGTCGATCCAGCCCTCGGCCTTTCCCCCCAGGCCGCCGCGTACATGACGAGGTATGTCGCCATCGGCACCAGCGTCAGTATGGGCTGGGCCAGCGACGGGGTTAACGTCAACTCCCAGAACAACGCCTGGCCGAAGCAGCTCGCCGAGATGGCTGGCGTGGGGTTTACGATACCGGGCATTGCCGAACCGGGTTGCCCGCCGCCCGCCGCTTCGCCGCTGATCTCGTTCCGTCGTATAGATGGCAGCCCGGCAACTGGTTCGACGGTGTGTTCTCCCAACGTGCCTGGGGTAACGCTGCCAACCAATGACCTCGCGGTCGAGAACGCGACCGCGCGCGAAGCTTTGAACGCTACCCCCGAAACAGCTACCCAGGGACGCGGACCGGTCACGTCGAGGGTTCTGCCCTCTGGAATGACCCAGATCACGGCGATGAAGTCGTTGAATCCGACCTTCGTTTCGGTGGAGTTCGGCGGAAACGAGATTCTGCCGGCCCAGGTCGGCCTGCTGTTTCCGGGCGTGACGTTCACGCCTTTCGAAACTTTCAAGGCGAATTACGACCAGATCATCGACAACGTGAAGGCGACGGGCGCCGCAGCTCTGCTCGTCACGCTTCGGACGGATCTGCGGAATTTCCCGACGATTCGTACCGGCCCCGAGATTGCCGCCCAGCGCGCAGCCTTCGCGGCCTACAACGTGACCGTCAACGCCAACTGTGACGCCAGCGAGAACTTCATCTTCGTGCGCGGCAAGGTACTCACCGCTATCGCCACCGGTGCCGCATTTGCCGCCCACGGCCTCGGACCATTTGATCTGAGCTGCGCCAATGCGCCGGGGACTGTGGACTACGTCCTCACGCCTGCCGACATCGGATTCATCAACAATCTGGCTAGCCAGATGAGCGATGAGATCGAGCGTCTGGCCGCCGAGAATGGCTATGCGACTTTCTCACTCGGCGCGCTATACGACAAGTCGAAGGAGGATTTTCCTTTTGACCTCGAGGTGATGCTGAAGTCGGATCACCCCTACGGCGAGCTTATCAGTCTCGATGGTGTTCATGCGAGCGCGAAAGGGCAGACGGTGCTCGCCCGCACGGCAAGGCAGGCAATTCAGCAGGCGTACGGTACCAGCCGCACCCAGAAACAAAGCAACTGAACGGTCGCAAGCTGTAAGACCCAAAGTCACAAGCTATAGGCTCGAACTTGTAGCTTGTGACTTTTCCGTCTTATCGCCTGGGGCCGTTCAGTTGCAGTTGATCACACTTCGTTATCAAGCCGTGGCTTCGTCTCGCGGCTGGTCGCCGGCGCGCGGCCGCGCTCCAAGGGATTTTTCCCCAGCCAGCTTGTCCAGCGCAGCGAAGATCCCATCCGCGCCTGGATTCACCCCCATCGGCGACAGGTAGCTCCAGCGGATCACGCCATTGCCATCGATGACGAAGAGCGCGCGCTGGGAAACGCCGCCCTCGTTCTCGTAGGCGCCGTATTGGCGGGACACCTGCCCCTTCGGCTCAAAATCGGCGAGCAGCGGAATGCGGATGTGCTTGTTCTCCGCGAATGCTTTGTGGCACCACACTCCGTCAACTGAGATTCCAAGGACCTGCGCGTTGTATTCGGCGAACTCGTCCGCCATCTCGTTGTAGAGCGCGATCTGGTCGCCACAGACGGGACTCCAGTCGGCGGGATAGAATGCGAGCACTACTGGCCTGCCGCGGAAATCGGCAAGCGAGAAAGATTTCCCGGGAGTCGAGGGCAGAGTGAACTGCGGCGCCTGAGTGCCGGCGGGAAGAAGCGCAGTCGCGCTGTCTGGTTTGTTTTGTTCGGCCATTTGTTCTCCTGTTTGCGCCACATTTGCCCGCAACAAGTGTGCACTACTGGCCCGAGCTCAGCGCGCGCGGGATGGCGGCGCAAACAATGCAGATTCGAGGATACAACTTCGCCGGCAGAATGAGAGATGCAGTCAGCACAACTGGCAGTTTCAGTCAACGAGCGCGATCACTTCGTCGGACCCGCCAACGCCCCCGTCACGCTCGTCGAGTACGGCGACTACGAGTGTCCGCACTGCGCCCGCGCCCACCCGCTCGTGCACGGAATCCGGCGGTACATGGGAGATGGATTGCGATTCGTCTATCGACATTTCCCGCTGTCGGAGGCGCATCCGCACGCCCAGCACGCGGCGGAGGCTGCCGAGGCGGGCGCGGCTCAGGGCCGGTTCTGGGAAATGCACGACATGCTGTTCGCCCACCGCGATGCTCTGGAGAACGAAGATCTTCTGACGTACCTGGCCCAGGCGGGCGCGGATATCAAGCGCGCGGCGGAGGAACTCGCGGCCGGCGCTTACACCAGTAAAGTGCGCGCCGATTTTCGGGGTGGCGTCCGCAGCGGCGTCAATGGCACTCCCACCTTTTACATCAACGGCTACAGGTACGACGGCAACTGGGCCGACACGACTGAGTTCATCCAGGCGTTGCAGGCGGCGACTTCGCAGGAACACGCGGGCGCGAGCTAGTCTCCCCGCGTAAATTCCGCGGAAGCACGCGTCAACCTCAACGGGCGTGACCGATGACTTCCGAGCGAATCTCTGCGTTCAGTGACGGCGTGATCGCGATCATCATCACGATCATGGTGCTGGAGCTCAAGGTTCCGCACGGCGCCGATCTGGCGGCGCTCTCCGGCCTCGTTCCGGTTTTTCTGACGTACGTGCTCAGCTTCATCGTTCTGGGCATCTACTGGAATAACCACCATCACATGCTCTATCTCACCGACCGCGTGACGGGGTCGATACTATGGGCCAACCTGCATCTACTGTTCTGGCTGTCGTTGATGCCATTCGCAACGGGTTGGATGGGTGAAAACCATTTCGCAGCGGTCCCGACCGCGCTTTACGGCGCGGTCCTGCTCTTCGCGGGAATCGCCTACTATGTCCTCGAGAAGACCATAATTCGTGCGCAAGGCCCGAACTCGCGTCTCGAAGCTGCCGTTGGTGGCGATGCGAAAGGCATGATCTCCGTTGCGCTCTACGCTCTCGCGATCCCGCTCGCGTTCGTGCAGCAGCTCTTGTCCGACGCCATTTACGTTCTCGTCGCTCTGATGTGGCTCATACCAGATCGGCGCATCGAGGCAATCTTTGACGAAATCGGGGGAGAGAGCACTGGTGGCTGACGATCGCGAGACCAGTTGGGACAGAGCAACACGCGAGCTCTACGCGCGGTTGCTGGAGGCGTGGGACAAGCGCAACGCCCGCGATTACGCGCTGCAGTTCGCGGCCGATGGATCTCTCGTTGGGTTCGACGGCAGTCAGGTCAACGGACAGCTCGAGATCGGTGCGCACGTCACTGAGGTTTTCAGTCATCATCAGACTCCGCGCTATGTTCCGATCGTGCGCGATGTCCGGCTGCTCACAAACGACACCGCGTTGCTGCTCGGCAATGCCGGCCTGATCCCGGCCGGCAAAGACGACATCGAGCCGTCGTTGAACGCAGTACAGGTCATGGTCGCGGTGCAAAAGGGCGGGACGTGGAAGATCGCGCTTTTTCAGAACACACCAGCTCGGTTCGATATGCGTCCGGAGCTGGGAAAGAAGCTGACCGAGGAATTGCGCGCTACGCTGAAGGCCGGTAAGCCCAGTGAGTAGCACCCGCCCGCGCCGGATGTCGCTGTCAGCCGTTTTGCCTTTGCTCTGTGCGGCGAGTATCTCGACGAGCGCCGCACAAACGGGTCGGGTCGCAGAATTCCGCATCAAGAGCACCGTCCTCGGCAAAGACCGCCGCATCTGGGTCTACACGCCGCCGGGATATCGTGCTACCGGCGCTGAGAGTTACGGATTGGTCATCGCCTTCGACGGTGAGGATTATCAGAAGGACATTCCGCTCCCGCGCATTCTCGATTCCCTGGCGGCGACCAGGAAGACGCCGCCGATGGTGGCGGTGCTGATCGACAATGCATCCGGTGCCGAACGTCTGCGCGATCTCGCCAATCAGCGCACGTTTGCCGAGTTCCTCAGTCGCGACCTTGTACCATGGGTGCGTAAACGCTACAACGTCACCCGCGATCCACACCGCACTATTGTCACCGGTTCCAGCGCCGGCGGACTTGCCGCCGCCTACGTCGCGTTCGTCCATCCCGAGCTGTTCGGCAACGTTCATTCGCAGAGTGGAGCTTTCTGGCGTGGTGCCGCGGGCTCCAACGGGCCACCATACGAGTGGCTCACCAAACAGTATATGGCGCAACCGAACAAGGACATTCGATTCTTTATGGATGTCGGGGCGCTCGAGACGCAGCACGTGGTTGGTACCGGTCCGGTATTCATCGAGGCGACGCGACGCTTCTACGATGTTCTGCGCACCAAAGGCTACGAGGTTTCCTATACAGAGGTGCCGGGCGGGGTTCATGCACCACAGTCGTGGGTCAAACGGACGCCTTTCGGCATCGCTGCACTGGCGTCTCCGCCCTAGCCCGGTTCTCGCAGAGGGAAACGCTGGAGAGCCGGCGGGTTCAGAGCCAGTCAGCAGTACGTCGCATTCTTAGGGGAGGCCCGGTGATGAGAGAGCTATTGGTTGTGTTCGACGAGCCCATCATGAACCCGCAGGGCGACATGTTTTTCGCCGAGGCTCTCGGCAGGCAGAGAATGGACGACGGGCTTTGGGAAGGCTGGCTCGAGTTCATCGCGGTCGACAACGCGAACCAGCGTATTTCCTCCGGCCGCGAGACGACGCAGCCAAAGCGCACCGACCTCGAATACTGGTCACAGGGCTTGTCGAGGGTGTACCTCCAGGGAGCGTTGCTGCGGGCGCAGGCGGCGGCAGAGGCGTCGGAGGATGGCGTCGAGAAGCAGAGCATTTAACTCAATCTCGGCGTAGGGACTCGGCTGGCCGGGCTGGCATCCACAAAACCGAAGCGGGGAGCCTTTAGCTTTGTCAGCTGAATAGCTGGCGGCTCCCTGCCACACGTATCCATCAGCGGGGAGCTAACAGCGAGCTTGGAAGCTCCGGGCTCACTCTGTAACGCGAGTTGTGACGACTCCCAGCTGTAAAGCTGACCCGCTATGAGCTCCGCGCTTCAGTTCTGTGGATGCCAGCCCGGCCACCCGAGTCCATACGCCGAGAGCAGTGTCAGGGGGTTGACATAGTGTCAACCCATTGACATACTAGGCTCGAGTACCAACCGGAGCCTTGATGAAGCATCGAGTCCTCGACCAGCTCGGTCGACGGGAGCGGCAGATCATGGAGATCATTTACCGGCGCGGCCGCGCGACCGCGGCTGAAGTCCGTGCCGATTTGCCGGATCCACCCACTTACACCACCGTGCGGGGGATGCTGCGGTTCCTCGAGAGCAAAGGACACCTGCGCCACGAGTACGATGGGCCGCGCTATGTGTACTTCCCGACCGTCCACGCCGATCGCGTCAGCAAGTCGGCGGTGCGGCACCTGGTGCGGACCTTCTTCGACAACTCCGCCAGTTCGGCGGTGGCCGCTATGGTTGGCATTTACGAAGACAGATTAACTGAGGATGATCTCGACGATCTGGAAAGATTGATCGAGAAGGCGCGCAACAAAACCGCGGGAGGTGGGGCAGCATGACGGCGTTCATTCCTTCTCTACTGGTCAAGCTCACGCTGATCCTCAGCGCCGGGCTCTTAGTCGGTGTTGCGCTGAAGAACGCACCGGCATCTTTGCGTCACCTGGTCATGTTGGCGACGCTGGTTTGTGGGCTGACGTTGCCGCTGGCAATGGTGATCTCACCGGATTGGCGGGTCGCGCTGCTTCCCCAAAGCGCAGCCGACGTTGCCGGTGTCTCTCCTCGAACAAGCCCTGTCCGAGATGTAACTCCGCGACAGTCGGAGAATCCGCTCGCCGCTGATGCGATCACTATCGCGCCCGCGGGAGTTCAGACCAGCCAGACAACGGGACGCCAGGCACCACGCCTGACATCCTTCGATGCCGAGAGTCTTGCCTTCGCAGTTCCAGCAGCCTGGCTGCTCGGCGTTCTCTCGGTCGTTGGCTGGCTCGCGCTTGGTCGGTTGCGCCTGCGCAGGATAAGGCGCGGAGCGTGGGAGCTGCGAAGCGCCGACTGGAGAGACGTCCTCGGGGAATCGAAAGCCGAGGCAGGCGTAACGCGCGATGTGCTGCTCGCCACCAGCTCGTACGTAACCACTCCTCTGACGTGGGGCTGGTTCGCGCCAGTAGTTCTTCTGCCCGACGACGCCATTGACTGGGCGGAGGATCATCGCCGGGTTGTGCTCCGTCATGAGCTGGCTCACGTCTCCCGGCGTGACTCGTTCACACAGCTTGTCGCCGGAGTAGTCTGCGCGCTTTACTGGTTTCATCCGCTGGTGTGGATTACCGAACGGCGGCTGCGCGCCTATTGCGAGCGGGCGTGCGACGACAGAGTGCTGGCGCTTGGTACCCCGGCGCCTGAGTACGCGGCGCATCTGCTGGAAGTCGCGCGCTCCGCGCGCTCCTTCGGCGCCCCCGGATTTCTGTCGGTGGCGATGGCAAGACCAACGCAGCTCGAAGGAAGACTGCTTGCCGTTCTCAACAATGCGCACCGTCGCATCGGCGTTTCACCGACGGCTCGCTGGCTGACCGTGCTGCTGGCGTTCGCTGTCTTGTTTCCGCTGGCGGCGTTCAAGCCGGTGCAGCGCGAACCGATGTCATCTGCAAGTCGGGCTCTGGTCGATCCGCCTGCCGTGAAGCCCGCGGCAACATCAGCCACACTACGTGGGCCGGCGAGCCTGTTGCCTGACGTCAACGCTGCGGCAGCGGCGATCGAAGCCGCAGTAACCGCGAAGTCGAAGCACGCGCCGGACACCACGTTCGCTCTGTCGGCGCCCGCACGTAGCGGCGGCACCCTCGAGCTCGAGCTCAAGACGGGCGGGGGCCTCGACATCACCAGCTGGGACAAACCTGAGGTGGCGGTCCTCGCGGCTCTCAGCGGCCGCGACTGGCGCGCTACGCGGGTCAGCCTCGAGCCGGCGACCGGCGGGGTACGGCTTATCAGCAATTTCGATCGCTACACCAACAATCAGAGCACCAGCCACCATTTCACGATTCAGGTCCCGCAGAAGTACAACATTCGCGTACGCTCGGCGGGCGGCGGGATCACCATCACCAATCTGGAAGGCCGGTTCTACGGTAACACTGGCGGTGGCGAGATCATCATCAGGAACGCCAAGGGTGAGGCCAACCTCTCTACCGGAGGCGGGGAGATTTCTGTCAGCGACTCGCGTCTCGACGGAAAAGTCAGCACCGGTGGCGGGCGCGTGAGAATCACCGGCGTGGATGGAGATCTCGCCGGATACTCCGGCAGCGGACCCGTGATGTACACCAACGCATCCGGCGGGAAATACAGCCAGGTCACAGCAGCTGATGGATCGTCCAGCATTTCGGTCGGCGACTCCGGGGTCAGCACCTCGAGATACATGCCGGGCACCGGCAGAAACTCGATGACTACAACCACCGACGACGACGGGCGCGTTGTCACCACGGCTAGAAATGACGGACCGAAGGGGAAGCCTCGTATCGGCGCGGGCGGAGTGCGGTGGACAACCGCCGGAGGAGCGCTCAAGCTCGAGGAAGCTCCGAACGGCGCCAGCCTCGAGACAGGTGGCGGATCGATCACCATTGGTCCGTCGAACGGCCAGATCTACGCACAGACTGGCGGAGGGTCCATCGAAATCGGTCCTGCGACCGGTTCGGTCGAGGCCACCACCGGATCCGGCGCGGTAAAGATCGAGCTCAAGGGACCAGACTCGCACGAGGTCGACGTGACCACCGGCAATGGTGCCGTCACCATCATTGCGCCGGCCGATCTAAACGCAACGCTGGAGCTCGAATCGGCTTACACCGACAACGCGCGTGAAAGGACGCAGATCCTGAGCGACTGGAAGCTGCCGATCACAGAGACAAGCGACTGGGACGACAGCGAGGGCACTCCGCGGAAGTACGTTCGCGCGCGGCGGGTCGTCGGAAAAGGCGGCCCGGTCATCCGGGTTCGGGCAGTTAACGGGAACGTTCTGCTGAAGAAGGCGCGTTAGGAGGGGGTCTGAAACCTGGGTATTGACAAACCCGTAGGAATGTTGAAAATTCAGCACGGTTGATTTTTCAACACCTTTTTACGGGCCTGGGTAAATCCAGGCAATTCCAATGGCTGCTACGCTGATGCCTAACAAACAAGAAGAGACACCGTCCGCGCTCTCACGCCGTGAGAGACAGGTCATGGATATCCTGCACCGCCGCACGGGTGCAACCGTCGCCGAGATCATGGCGGACCTTCCTGACCCACCGACTTATTCGGCCGTGCGCTCGGTACTGCGCATTCTCGGCGAGAAGCAGCTCATCAAGCACCGCGAGGACGGACCGCGCTACATATACTATCCGGCAACTCCGACGGAATCGGCGCGCGAGGATGCGCTTGCTCACGTCGTCAAAACCTATTTTGGCGATTCTCCCGAGCAAGCCGTTACCGCGCTGCTTCGCATGTCCGATGTCGATATGAGCGACGCCGAGGTCAAGCGGCTGCGCGCCAGCATCCAACGCGCTCGGCAGAGTGGGAGATAACTGACCATGCTTTCCAACATCCTGTCCAGCTTTGGCGGCACGACCATCTCGATGGCAATGCTGCTCGTCAAGGCAACGTTGATTCTGCTCGTCGCACTGGGCATCACGCTCTCGATGCAGCGGGCGTCCGCCGGTGCTCGTCACCTGGTGTGGCTGGTCACTCTCGCCGCGCTGCTGCTCGCGCCGGCGCTCACCGCATGGGCACCGATTCCGCTCAGAATTCTCCCGGCGGCAACGATCGCTCCCTCCGTAGCCGCGCCGTCGACGACGCCGTTGCCGGATGAAATCAAAATCAAGGACGCTGATCTGACTGCGGCGCCCTCTGTTGTGAGCGAAAACGTTCCCGTGAGCCCGAGCGTCGAAGAGACGAGTGGCTCGCGGCTGCTTGACGGACTCTCCATCGTCGTGCTGTTGTGGGGCGCAGTGGTTCTAATGATTGCCGCTTCGCTGGGTTACGCGGCGATGATGGTCAGGCGGATCGTCAATCGCGCGCGGCCGCTCACCACCGATGACTGGATGGTTCCGCTCTGGGAGGTTTCGGATCGACTTGAGCTCGAGGAGCCTCCGCGTCTCCTGCGCAGCGAAGACGCGAAGATGCCGTTCGCGTGCGGAGTATTCACACCGACGATTGTGTTGCCCGCGGAAGCGGACAGCTGGACGCTCGAGCGCCGTCGGGCCGTGTTGCTCCACGAGCTCGCTCACGTTCGCCGTCACGATCTGATTGGTCATACGCTGGGCCGGCTCGCCTGCGCCGTGTACTGGTTCCATCCATTGGTCTGGACCGCCGCCAAACAGCTCCGCTCCGAGAGCGAGCGTGCTTGCGACGATCTGGCGCTGTCATGCGGCGCCCGCGCCACGGATTACGCCGAGCATCTGCTCGACATCGTTACGAGCGTGAAGCGTGACGCAACGCCGTCAGTCGCACTGGCGATGGCGAGAAGGAAGGAGTTCGAAGGACGCATGCTGGCGATTCTCGATCCCGACCTGCGCCATTCGAGTCCGAGTCGCAACCAGTCGGTGGCGCTCATCGCATCACTCGCTCTGATAGCGATCGTTGTTGGTGCAGCCGCACCGGCTCCGCGCCTCGCACAGGCGAACGATGTTGCGTCGAAAGGGAGTGAGCTCGTTCCACTCAATTCGCAGAACCCGGCCGATGCGACTCCGTTCCCTGATTCGCGTGAGACCAACGGTGGGTCAAGTCTGTCATACAGCCTTTCCGAATTGACGTCCCAATCGACGAGTACTCAAACGTTGATGCGGACGTCGAAGCAGGGAAGTCAGAAGACACAACGCTACCCTGGCGAGCAGCCCGTGGCATCGGCGCAGGCATCGGCAGAAGCCCAGGCTGCGGCGCGCGCTCTCGGCGAAGTCATTGGTGCCGGCATCAAGACGGGCATCAAGACCGGCACCACTGTCGCCCAACAGACGCTGATGCAAGTCCTGAGTGGGAAACAGGTCGCGGGCAAGGACACAGACGAGCGCCCAACACTGCTCGCTCGCATTCTCGCCACCGATACATCGGCCAGCCTGCGTCGCATCGCAGCGTGGGGATTGAACGACTACGCCGACCATCAGGTCGCTGCTGAAGCCTTGGCAAGAGCACTGCGCACCGATCGGGATGCAAGCGTGCGCGAGATGGCGGCCTGGTCGCTGTCGGACGCCGGTCGCTCGAGCCTCGCCGTCGAAGCCCTGATCGCCGCCCTGCACGACTCGAACGCCGACGTGAAAGAGACGGCGGTCTGGTCGCTGGGCAATCTCGGTGATCACTCATCCGCAACGGCAGACGCCCTTGCGGCAGTACTGTCCGATCCCAATCCTGAAATGCGTCGGCGTGCTGCCTGGGCGCTGGGCCAGATCGATGTCCGTCGGGCGCCGCCGCAGTTGATCGCCGGACTGAGCGATAAGGATCCCGAAATGCGGGAACTCACCGCCTGGGCGCTGTTCCAGATCGAGGACCCAGGGGCGATTCCTGCGCTGCAGAGCGCGCTCGCCCGCGAACAGGACAAGGAGCTGCAGGTCGCCTACATCCGCGCGCTGGCAGCTCTTGGTGAGAAGTCCGTAGATGCGCTCAAGGGATTGCTCGAATCGCGTGATCCTGAAATCAGAAACATCGCTGTACGCGCGCTTGCCGGTGGAAACGCCACCGGACCCTGGCCTCGACCCTGGCCTCAGCCGCGCCCGTTTCCGAACTAGTGATCGGAGAGGGCGCTGAAGACGGCGCCCTCTCTTTTGAATGTTAGTGCTGATTTTTCAACTTACCGCGCCACCCGGGCGGACAAAATGAACGGAGTCATCATGCAGCGTACAATCGGACTGGTTATCGCAACGTTTGCTTTTTCATCTCTGAGCGGCGGACCGGTCAGCAGCATCGATCGCAGTAGTTACACGGTGTGGGAGGGGGCGCAGGGCTTCAATTTCAATTGGAGCAGTGACCAGGGAACGCAGCGCGGCGTACCGATTGATGTCGCCGCGCTGCTGACCCAGGCTCGTGGCGCACCGCCCATGATCTGCTCTCTGGCTTCCAACGCGATTCGCCGCTGGGGATGGGGCGATTGGGACGCACCAGCAACACCCCTCGCTGCGGCCGGAACTACGATTGGAGATCGCTTCTCCGATGAGTTCACCGGCGCTCAGCTGCAACAATTGCTTGGCGGGCTCGGGTCCGACGATGCGTGCGTCCGCGAGCTGTCCGTGCGCCTGATCGGAACTCAAAAGCCGGAGCTCGTCGGCGCAGACCTCGTGACGCGGCTCGGCGCTCCCGATGCCGGTCTGCGGGCGATCGCGGCGCTCGGTCTCGGGCTGGTTGAAGCAAAGAACGCTGTCGATCCGCTCATTCGCACGCTCCGCGATCAGAATGTCGACGTCCGCGCGAACGCGGCGTGGGCGCTCGGAAGATTGGAGGATGGGCGCTCGCTGGCGCCGCTGGTAGCGCTCTTCAACGATGGCGCCGAGAAGGTGCGGCTAGCCGCGATCGGGTCGGTGGGGCACATGGATGATTCAGCCAGCTCGATTCCAGCGCTGATTCGCGTTCTGCGCCAGGACACTTCCCCGGCGGTGCGGAGGGTGGCGGCCTGGGCCCTCGGCAACCTGGAAGCGAGAGATGGGGTTCAGGCGCTCGTGGACGCTCTTGGCCGCGACACCGATGCGAGAGTGCGCGAGATGAGCGCGTGGGCGCTCGGTAACATCGAGGATCGCCGCGGTGTTGAGGCGCTCGGCGCGGCAGCGCGCAACGACGCAGAGGACCGTGTGCGCGAAACCGCAGTGTGGGCGCTTGGCAACATTGAAGACCGCTCCACGATCGATCTCCTCGCGGCGGCCACCGCTGACAAGAGTCCGAACGTGCGCGGCACTGCGGCCTGGGCGATCGGGAACGTCGCCGAGGAGGGCGCGCGCGCTCCGGCCGGACTGTTACGGCTTTTGAACGACGAAAGCACCGAGACGCGGCTCAAGGCAGCCTGGGCGCTTGGTCAGCTGGAGGATCCCGGCGCCATCGGTCCGGTTCGGGAAGCGCTCAAGAACGAGAAGAACGAGCGGGTGAGACGGGCGCTGATTCGCGCGCTGATGAAGTCGGGTGAGAGCTCGCAGGAGACCCTCACGCAGCTACTCAGCTCGAGCGATCCGAAGGTCCGTGAAGCAGCAGTACGCGGGATAGCAGGCGCGCGGTCGTTCGATCCATGGCCCTGGCCGCAGCCGCGTCCACGTCCCTTCCCATGAGATTGAGTATGTCGAAAAGAATCATCGTGACAAATGGGGACAGCAGAACGCGCGCACGTCTGGCTTCGATAGCTGGCGCGCTGATTCTCCTGGCGGCGTGCGCGGCGGAGCTGCCGGTTGCTCCCACCGCGCCGTCAGCAGCTCCAGCTGCGGAGGCAGTGACGAGCAACTACTCGCTATCGGTGTCGCGGGGTGAGCGTACCGTGCGGGTTCGTTTCTCGCTGGCGCGGTCGGAAAGCGCCGAGTCAGTGGGTGAGTTCATGAACCGGGTCTTTGCGACGTTCGATTCGATTGGTGCCGACCGGATCGTGCTCGATGTTGGTGCGCTGCGGGGAGGAGATGCTTTCGTTCTGACGCCGCTCATCCGGGGTGTGACTGCGCGGGCGCAGCTCCGGCAGCCGGGCGCGATCGTGGTGATTACGGGTCCGCAAAGTTTTTCGCCGCGCCAGAACCTGGTGCGCGTACTTCAGCAGTACGCTCACCCGGTTCTGATGGCTCGAACGATGTGACGCTCTCGCAATTTGAAGGGAGGCAGGGCGTGAATGTAGCCAGGTGTTTCACGAAGTGAGTTTGCCGCCGCGTATCCGAAAGTCCTATGGCGTGATTCATCTGGCTGCACAATATTCGGGCACAATCTGCGGAGAGCAGTGCAATGTCGGCTGATACTCTTCCAAGACGGCTTGTGTCCGTCGCGGCGCTCGGGCTTGCAGCACTTCTGAACACGACGGAGCTGCGCGGCCAGGAGCTACGCGCGCAAAACGCGTCAGCTTCGGAGGCCCCGAAGCCCCCGCCGCCAGTCGCATTCTTCGAGCAGCAGGATCCAATCGAAGTCGTTTTCACTACGAACATCGGCAGGATTCGTGGTGACAAGGGTGACGAGCGCCCGTGGCGGCCCGCCACCATCGCGTACACGGACAGTGCGGGCAAGGCTGTCAGCGTTCCGCTCAGGGCTCGCACGCGGGGTATATGGCGCCTCAAGAAATGCGACTACCCTCCGATGCGTCTCAACTTCAGCTCCGAGACCTCGAAGGGGAGCATCTTCCACCGGCTCGACAAGCCGAAGCTGGTGAGCTATTGCCAGGATCGCGATTCGTACGAGCAGTACATCCTCGCAGAGTTCCAGCTGTATCGGGTATATCAGCTGCTGACTCCGATGAGTCACAAGGCCCGGCTTCTCAAATTCGTCTACGCCGACAGCGGCAGCGGCAAGGTGCGCGCGAAACGCTTCGGGTTCATCCTGGAAGAGCCGTCGGCGATGGCGCACCGGCTCGGTGGTGAGATAAAGGAGCAGAAGGGCGCCTTGCCGGGAGATCTCGATGCGTACCAGGACGCTCTGTTCGGGGTGTTTCAGTACATGATCGGCAACACCGATTTCTCGTCCTACGCGCTGCACAATGTCGAGCTGTTCTTCAGGCCCGACGGCGTCGTTGCGCCGATCGCATACGATTTTGATTTCGCCGGAGTTGTCGACGCCGGCTATGCCATTCCCGACGAGAAACTCGGCATTGCTACCGTGCGTCACCGGTTGTTCCGCGGCTACTGCGCCGATCCGGCTGAATTTGAGAAGGTGTTCTCCCTTTTCCAGGAGAAGAAAGCGGCGATCTATGCGCTTTACAGCGACCCCATCGGGCAGTTGCTCGACCGCGGTGGCGTGAAATCGACGCTCAAGTACTATGACGAGTTCTACGACATAATCAGTAACCCGAGCGCAGCGAAGCGGTTGATTACCGGCGCGTGCATCGCCCGCAACTAAAACCCGCAATACCGGAAGCAAGAGCGGCCAACCTCTGACGGTTGGCCGCTCGTCGCATCCCCAGCCGCGTTATGGCGTGCTGTTGTTCGTCCCTGCCTTGATCACTTCGTCAATGTAAAAGCGCACTGCGTTCGGGTAGCCCGAGTCACACGGCTTGAGTCCGGCAAACTCGCCATCCGCTCCAGTGAGCTTCGTGACTTCCGCGATGACAGCGGCGCGTGACATGGTGAGTTTTCTGCCAGCCTGCGCGGCCAGATAGGTGCGCGCGACGGCCGGGGCGTTGGAGCAGCTCTGAACGCTGTAAGTCGCCGTCGGGGCAGCGGGTGCTGCCGCGGAGAGGAAGGCGGCGCTGGCGATCGAGAGTGCAGCCATTGTGATGCGTTTCATGAGAGAGTCCTCGGTTTGCGTTAAGCTCCGCCGCTGATTTAGCAAAATCCGCACACAACGCTCTCAATTACCCCGGACAGCTATCGCCAGCATCCGTCTCAGGCACTATCGTTTGCGCATGCCGAACACAATCCAGCGGGGCGGATTCCTCCTCGCTGCGTTCATAGCTGTACTGACTACCTGCAAGCGCGAACAGGCATCAGTGGAAGACCTGTATACCACTCGTATGCTTGGACTTAGCTATCTGCAGCGGAATCAGCTGGCTGAGGCCGAGTCGTCTTTCAAGAAGCTGACCGACATCGCTCCAGACGATCCTGCCGGCTATGCCGACCTGGGGCTCACCTACATGCAGGCCGGGCGTTACGCCGACGCCGAAAAGCAGCTGAAAGAGGCGCGCAAGCTCGATCCCGGCAGCGGCGAAGTTGGGCTCGCCCTGGCGAAAGTTTATGCGCTGACGGGGCGGCAGCCCGATGCAAGGGCGCTGCTGGAGGAGCTTCGCCGCGACTCCACCGCCAACCCGCGGATTCTTTATGCACTCGCGGAACTGGAGTCGCAGTCGCAAGCGCAGGACGCGGCTGCCAGATACCAGAGCAGACTGCGAGGTGTACTCGGAGTGGCGCCAGCCAATCTGGTGGTGCGGCTCAAGCTCGCCGATTCATATGCGCGATCCGGGCAGCTCGACAGCGCGGCGAAGGAACTGGAGGAGGTGCGGCGCATTCCGCCTGCGCCTCCGCGCGAGGCCAGGGCGTATCTCGATAGCGCAATTCAGTCCCTGCGCAGCGGGAATGCCCCGGAGTCGCGGCCGGTGCTGGATCGATTGATCGGTGTGATGGAGGTGACGTCGCCCTATCAGGCGTCGCTCGAAGAAGTGAAGTGGACGGAGTCTCAAATTGCCGGCCGGCCTGTGCTGACATTCGCGCCAAAAGATTTCATCGCCGTGAATCGTGTGCGAGACCGAGCGACGGTGAATCTCGCGAGGTTTACCGACGCGACCAGTGAAGTGGGATTCGCGAGCGCCGGCGGCGGCGCCGCTGCACAGCCGTCCGGGGTCGGGGCAACGGCGATTGCCGCAGGCGACGTAGATGGTGATGGCTCCGACGATCTGTTCGTGTCTGCGTGGTCAGCGCAGGGCACAGCGGTGCCGACTCTGTACCGGGTGCAGGGCGGCTTCGTACGCGACGCCGGAGAGCGCGCCAACATCCGGCTGCCGCAGGGAGCTGCCTTCGCGACCTTTGCCGATTTCGACAACGACGGCTGGTTGGACTTCTTCGCCATCGGCGCGGATGGGAAATCGCACCTCTTTCGCAATCGCGGTGATGGAAGCTCCGAGGATGTCACTGCAAAAAGCAGAATCGGCGACGTGGCCGGCGCGCGAAAGGCGTTGTTCGTGGATCTCGACCATGACGGCGATCTGGATTTGCTGCTGATTGGCAGTGGTGGGCGCGCGGTCTATCGAAATAATCTCGACGGCACATTCACCGAGGCAACAGCAGCGTTTGGAATTGGTGGAGCGGGCGATGCGCGTGATGCGGTGTTCGCTGATTTCGATGGCGACGGCCGGACCGATGTCTTCATTGCCGGATCTCCGAGCTCACTTCTGCACAATGGCGGGGCGGCGCGATTCTCCGATGTCATTGCCTCGAGCGGACTTCCTTCTGGCGCGGCCGGCACGGTCGCGCTCGGTGACTATAACAACGATGGTTTTCTCGATCTTTTCATCGCAGGCTCGAGTGGTGAATCCTCATTGTGGCTGAACAGGGGGAATGGAACGTTCAGTCGCGATTCCCGCTCCGCTGTGGTGTCCTCAGGATCGTCTGCGCCCTCGACGGCGACGTTCATCGACTACGACAATGATGGCTGGCTGGATTTAATCGTTGGCAGCGCGGAAAAACCTGGGCTCTTTCTCTTCCGCAACGATGGCAAGGGCGCATTTGTCGATCGCTCGACGTTGATTCCCGCTGCGACGCGATCGGCTGGTGCGAGATCGATCGTCGCGTCCGATGTTGACGGTGACGGTGACGAAGATCTCTGGCTGATAGATGCGTCCGGCGCTCCGCGACTGTTGCGCAACGACTTCGGCAACAGCAACCTCGCGGTCAACGTCGAGCTCAAGGCACTGCGCGACGGGAGCGGTAAGAACAACGCGCTCGGAATCGGCGCCCGCCTCGAGCTGCGCGCCGGCGATATCTACCAGACACGGGTCGCCACCGACCGCGTCACGCATTTCGGACTCGGCCCGCATCTCAAGGCCGACGTGCTGCGCATCGAGTGGCCGAACGGCGTTCCGCAGACAGTCTATTTCCCTGGGTCGGACCAGGATGTGGTCGAGCGGGAGATGCTCAAGGGATCCTGCGCACTCGCATATGCCTGGGATGGACAGCGCTTCCGTTTTGTGACCGACGCGATGTGGCGCAGCGCACTCGGCATGCCTCTCGGCCTCATGGCTGGAGGGAGTGCAACTGCGTTCGCCCCCGCCGGCGCATCCCAGGAGTACCTGCGAATCTCGGGAGACGCGTTCAAACCGCGCGACGGGCGATACGTTTTGCAGCTTACCGAGGAGCTGTGGGAGACTGCTTACGCTGACGAGGTGAAGCTGCTCACCGTCGATCACCCGGATTCGGTCGACGTCTTCGTCGACGAGCGATTCGTGCCGCCGGGACCGGTGAAGCTGCGCGTCTACCAGGTCTCGAAGCGCGAGCTTCCTCTGTCCGCGGTCGATGAGCGTGGCACCGATGTTCTCGCCGCGCTGCGCGATGCAGACGACGTGTACGTCGCCAACTTCACGCCGACGAAATATCAGGGAGTTGTAGCGCCGCACGATCTCACACTCGACCTGGGGCAGTCGGCAGGCCAACCCGGGACGCTACTCTTCCTGCGCGGCTGGATCTACCCGACCGACGCCAGCATCAACGTCGCGCTTTCCCAGCAATCGGCGATCAAGCTTGCGTCGCCGAGTCTGGAGGTCCGGGACGCGAATGGGAAATGGCGGACCGCCATCGCGAACCTCGGCTTCCCATCAGGGAAGGACAAGACAATGGTGATCGATCTCGCCGGAAAGTTTCCGACTGCGGATCATCACGTGCGCATCAGCACGAACCTGCAGATTTATTGGGACCAGGCATTCGTCGCGCGCGAAGTCGATAGTAAAGCGGCGAAGGTTGCTGCGCTGACGCCGGTTTCCGCGGATCTGCATTATCGCGGCTTCTCGCGCATGTACCGCAAAGGCGGCAGAACCGGCCCGTACTGGTTCGCCTATGACGACGTAACCAGGGAATCACCATGGCGGCCCATCGAGGGTGCGTTCACTCGATTCGGCGATGTATTGCAACTCCTGCGTGATCCGGACGACATGTATGTGGTGATGGGCCCCGGCGACGAAGCCACTCTCGAATTTGATGCGGGCTCGGTCAAGTCGCTTCCCGTGGGCTGGAAGCGCGATTTCCTTCTTTACACGGATGGCTGGATCAAGGATTCGGATTTGAACACCGCGTTCGGCACAACGGTCGGCCCGCTGCCGTACCACGCAGTGAAGTCCTATCCATACGCGGCCGGTGACGCTTATCCGACCGACGCGCAGCACGCTGAATATCTTCGGACCTACTCGACGCGCGTTGTGAAAGGGAGAGGGCCGGGAACTCAACGATGAAATCCGTTTTGCTCGCGCTGAAGCTGGGCGCGCTCACTGCCATTCTTTTCGTCTGTTACGCGATCGCGGCAGGCGTGTTGCGAATGCCTGCCGCTGCGGAGAATCCGCAGGCCGGCACCGCCGCTCTTCTCGTCGTGTGTGCGCTTCAGACGCTGGTGTTGTCGTACCTGATTTTGCGCTCGCGCTGGTCGGGCTGGAGACTGATTGGGACGATAGCTTTCACGTTCTACGGCGTGGCGACGTTCATGCCGCAGATTGAATCGGCAGTCTTTCTCACTCGGCTCCCGCCCGGAACTCTACCGAGACTTTTTCTGATGGGTGCATTGGTGGCCCTTCCATTCAGCGCGCTCGGTGTAGTTATCCTCGGCAAAAGAAAGGGTGAACGACCCATCGAGAAGAGCACTCGATTGGCGATGGCGGCGACTGAGTGGAGCTGGAGGCTGGCGTTGATCGCGGTCGTCTACGTGATTCTCTACTTCAGCTTCGGATACTTCATTGCCTGGCGTAATCCGGCGGTGCGCGAGTACTACGGAGGCGTGGACCCAGGTAGTTTCCTCGGACAGGTCTCCAACGTTCTTCGTGATACGCCGTGGCTGGTGCCATTCCAGGTAGTGAGGGCGATGTGTTGGACCGCGATCGCGGTTCCCGTCATTCGAATGCTCGAGGGTGACTGGAGGGAAACTGCGCTCGCCGTCGGATCCCTGTTCGCAGTCGTGATGAACGCTCTGTTATTGCTCCCGAACCCGTACATGCCTGAGCCAGTGCGAATGGCGCATCTCGTGGAAACAGCGTCCTCGAATTTCATCTTCGGCGTATTTGTCGCCTGGGTGCTGATCGAGCGCCGGCGACTGCCACAGTCATCGCTCGCGCAGGGCGCGACTTGATGGGACGGCCTGGCAGCTCCGTTCGCCGCGCAATAATCGCCATTCCATTCCTTGGCGCGATTCTGCTCGCAATGCGTCTCGATCGCGGCCCGCTCAGATCTTCAGCCGATGCAACGCACCCCGGTTTCATGCTTCGGGACGAAACCGCGGCTGCCGGAATTCACTTCGTGCACCAGCGGCCAACATTCGACACCAAGATTGCCGGCGTTGAGCCGCACGTTGCCGCGCTCGGCGCATCGGTATCGGTGACCGACTTCGACGGCGACGGCCGGCCCGATCTCTATTTCACCAATAGCCGCTTCGGTGCGCCGAACGCTCTATACAGGAATCGAGGCGACGGCACCTTCGAGGACGTCGCGCGCAGCGCGGGCGTCGCTGATCTGAATCGGCCGGGGGAAGGGGTGTCGATGGGCGCTGTCTGGGGCGACTTCGACAACGATGGCCGCGAGGATGTGATTGTCTATCGCTACGGATATCTGGCGCTGTTCAGAAATGTCGACGGCAAGCGGTTCGAGGATGTCACCGCGCAGGCGGGGCTGCGCCAATGGGTGAACAGCAATGGCGCGATCTGGATCGACTACGATCGCGATGGCCTGCTCGATCTTTACGTCACCGCTTACTTCCGCAGCGACATCGACCTCTGGCACCTAACCACTACCCGCATCATGCACAACAGCTTCGAGTTCGCCACCAACGGCGGCAAGAACCTGTTGTTCCACAATCGCGGTGGCGGAAAGTTCGAGGATGTGACAGACGCGCTGGGAGTTGGCAGCACGCGCTGGACTCTCGCGGCGGGGTCGGCTGACTTCAACGGCGATGGCTGGCCGGACATCTACCTCGCCAACGATTACGGCCCCGAGGAGCTGTATCTCAATGACCACGGCCGTCATTTCACCCTGAGCAACGCTGGCCTCGAGAGCGAGTCCAAGAGCGGGATGTCGGTCACGCTCGGCGACGCGTTCAATCGCGGTCGGGTCGATGCATTCGTCACCAACATCTCCGAGCGCGGGTATCTCTTCCAGAACAACAATCTCCGGCTCAATCAGATGGCCGAGTCGAAGCGTTTCCGAAATGTGGCAGAAGGCGCCATCGCAGATGCAGGCTGGGCGTGGGGAGCGCAGTTCGGCGATTTCAACAACGACGGCGCCAACGAGCTCTTCGTCGCCAACGGGTTCATCTCGGCCGATCGCAATCGCAATTACTGGTATGCGATGTCGAAGATCGCCGGCGCCAATAGCCGGCTGTTCGAGGACGCGGCGACGTGGCCGGCGTTCGGCAACGCCAGCCTTTCCGGTTACGAGCCATCGCGAGTCTATCTGAATCGCGGTGTGGCGGGCTGGGTCGATGTAGCGAGCAGAGTCGGTGCGACCGATCTCTACGACGGGCGCGCTGTCGCGCTCGCCGATCTTTCCAATCGCGGTGCGGTCGATGTGATCGTCGCCAACCAGAATCAGCCCGCGATTCTTTATCGCGATTATCCCGACAGCACCAGCCATTGGATCGAGCTGAAGCTTGTCGGTACGCGCAGCAACCGCAGCGCGATCGGGGCCGAAGTTCTTCTCGAGGCAACCAATCTGACTCAGCGCAGAGTGGTGGATGGCGGATCCGGATTCGCCAGCCAGAACGATCGGCGCGTCCACTTCGGTCTGGGGGCGCGTGAATGGGTGGATCGCATCGTTATCCAATGGCCATCGGGCACCACGCAGGTGCTGCAGCGTCCGGCTATAGACCGGATTCTTACGGTCACCGAGCCGGAGCGCTGAGCGTGGCAGAATTCACTCAGGCAACGGTCGCCGAGCGTAGCGCGCCAGCTCGCCTGTGGGATCGGGCCAGCAAAATCGACCCACGGTACCTGATCGCGTTTCTGATCACGCTCGTACTGGTCGTGGGTCAATTGCGGTATCACCTGCTCGGCGGGTATGACCGCCTCGCTGTCGCCCTGCTGGTCTGCACCGGCACCGAGGCGCTGCTCTCGTGGTTCGATCGGGGCAAGGTCGTCAACCTGCTCAGCGCCTACATCAGTGGAATAAGTCTGACGTTATTGGTAAAGCCGCAGGGTGGCGCGCTCTGGCCGTTCGTGATCGGCGGGTTCATCGCCATCGCATCGAAGTACGTTCTTCGCTACCGCGACAATCATCTGTGGAATCCGACGAACTTCGCGGTGAGCGCGCTACTGCTCGTAGCAGCCGACCGAGTCTCCGTGCTGAGTCACCAGTTCGGCAACGATGTCGCAACGAATCTGGTGATCTGGATCTTCGGCCTGATCATCGCGGCGCGCGTCGGCGTGCTGCACATCACGTTGACCTATGTCGTGAGCTTCCTGGTCCTGAACACCGTTCGCGCGCTTTCCCTTGGCCAGCCGGTGCTGCCTGAAATCGCTCCAATCACCGGCCCGATGTATCAGCTGTTCGTCTTCTTCATGATCACGGATCCGCGAACGGTCGTGCGCGGGCGCGGGCGTCAGATCGTTGTCGCAATCATTATCGCGATAATGGAGATGTTGATCCGCTTCGCGTCGGACAAGGGGTGGCCACTGCCGACTGCCTTCAACGTGGCGCCAGCGTTCCTGGCGCTCGCTATTGTGGGGCCGATCGCGAAGTGGACCGATCTGCGACGCGCGTCTACGCGTACCCGTGATTGAGCAGGCGCTGGCCGGCCTTGAGATAGTAGGACGCGTCCGGTAGCTCCCACCCGAGCGTGTCGGCAAGTCGATCGTAGATGTTGAAGAGAAACGCGACGTAGAACGCATCCCGCACCGCTTCGCGCGTTACCCCGGTAGCAAGCACTGCCAGAATACCCGACGTGTTCAGCTGCTCGGGGTGAAGGGTAAACGTCTCGAGGAGGCCGAGCATCGAGCGCAGCTTTTCGTCGATCGGGGCGGTGCGATAGTTGTCGAGGATAAGCTTGGTGGTGCCGTCCTGAAGGGCTGCCTCCGCGACCGCGGAGTGGGCATTAGTTCAGAAAACGCACTGATTGAGGCGGGAGACGAAAGCCGCGAAGATCTCGCGCTCGCCGACGCTCCACGGCGATGGCCCGCGCATCACCTGCTGCGTCAACGCAGAGAACGGGGCGCCAAAAAACTCCTTGCGGTAGAAAAGGGTGCGCACTACCCCAGGAGCATGCCCCGCCATGACTCGCATGATGGTGAGGATCGCTTTCTCGCGAAGTCGGTGCCCCGTGTGGACCTTTTTCAATCTCATGCTTTGTCCAGCGCGGCAAGGCCGGTGCGAAGGCGCTTGTCCGCCGCTCCCATCGCGGCGCTGACGATGATCTCGAACATTTTGTCGTCGCCGTATTTGGCTTGAAGCCTGGCGACGTCTTCGTCAGTGACTTTGTATGCGTGTCGCTGAATCTTGTCGATCAGCGCCTGAAGGTCTTTTGGACCGCCGCTGCCCTGGTATGCGGCCCTGCGTACGGTCGGCTCGCTCTCGCCCTCACCGTCGAGAACGGTTCTCAGAACCCGTTCTCGAAGAACCGCGTGTGGATCGTTGAGCGCGCCCATCTGCGGTTACGCTGCTGCTTTCACCTGAGGGTGATGATGCGCGCAGGTGCACATCATCTTCACCGCGTCACGTGCGGGCGGGTATACGTGGTAGTACATCGCGACGACCATCGGGATGAAGACCAGCGTGTTGTAGATCAGGTGCAGCTCTATCCGCGGAATCCAGATCTGGCCGATGCTCGTCGGGACGCTGCCGCCAAACCAATAGTGATGGGTGTTGGCCTGGATGAAGAGGATCAGGTGTTCGAAGTGGTGATAGAACTGGATCCAGAACGACGCCATCCACCATTTGTAGGAAGTACCAGTAAAGCCCTTTCGCAGCACCCAGAGCCCGATGACCATGACCAGGGCGAATCCGTAATGAAGCGTCTCGGTCTTCATCAGCCACGGGTAGACCATCCCCATCAGTCCCATCGACATCGGCCGCGGCCAGTGCAACACGTAGAACTGATATGCCTGCACGATGTGCTCGGCCCAATGCAGAAGCACGATTACCATGAAAGCTCGCAGGGCGACCTTGTGCCAGCGCGTATTCAGGGTGTCGATAAAGCCTGTGGACGGGCCTCCGGCTATCGCATGAAATCCGGGGGTCGAGACGGCCATGTACGCTCCTGACAAAGTCTGGCTAAGGTCCGGCTACTATGGGTGTCGGATCAGCCATCGTCAAGAGCGTGTTGCCCCGCAAACGGGGCAGGGCATCAATGACATCCGCACGGGTGAGACCCAGCAGGTTGTGCCCGTCCACAAGTGCGTCGAAATCGATGGAATAGAGATTATTTCGGCGGAGATCAGCCAGGCCGGCGATGTTGCGATCGGCTATCGCGTCGCTCATCCAGTGAGCGAACGCCTGCCTTTCCTGAACCGTTCCGGTTTCACCATTCGATCTGGTGATGGCGCGCAGCCGAGCGAGCGCCGCTGCCGGGAGGGGCTCCAGGATGGGATCGCCCACACCGAGAAATCCCTTCCACGCGACGTCGTCAACTGGAATCAGCCTCTGACTGGCTTCAGCGAATGAGACGGCGGCGAAATAAAGCATCGTCTGCGAGGCGAAAAGGTCGAAGTGCGCCATCGATTCGTACGCGCCGGCGACGATCGTGTCGATCTGATCGGCCTCGGCGCTGAGTGCTGCGGCGTATCGATCGAGTACTGCGACATCAGGAATTCCACCCGACTTCTTCGCAGCCTCGAAGCAAAGCGCGAGGCGCTCCACAGCGCGCAGACTCCAGGCGATCCCGGTCGAGAAGAGCGGGTCGACGAATGCGTAGGCGTGGGGCATCATCGCCCATCGTTCACCTACCGCTTGCGTCAGGCGGTGTTGAATCAACGGATGAAAAACGATCGGCATCGTCGGAACAGCATCGTCGAAGGCGCGGGCGATCGTTGGGTAGCGATCGAGAAGTGCGCCCCAGAGGGTGGCCGGATCACTCGCGAGGTGCTGAAGACCGGACTGGCCGCGCGGTGTGAGCAGGAAGCCGGCGCTCGTCGTTCCGTGATCGAACCGGAGCGAGTACATCCAGCCCTCATCGATGATGTGGTGCACGGCTGCCCAGTCTTCGGGGTACGGCCCCTCGGGCAAGCCGGGCACCAAATCCTGCATCAGCCGAACGCCGTCGAAGTGACTGAAGACCAGTCCCGCGCGGGTCTGCGTCTTGTCCAGCCCCGACGAAACTGAGAGCTGCCGCGCCAGGAAGCCGCCGGGCCCGGATGCATCGATCACAAAGCCAGCCCTCAGCTCGAACTCCCTGCCCTCGCGAACGCAGCGAAGGCGAACGCGCGCGGAGCTGAACTCGGCCGCCTTCACATCGACGCGATCGCGATAATCAACGCCCGCAGCGACCGCCTCACGCACGAAGTGATGATCCACGTCGGCACGCAGCCAGTGCGTATCCGAGATGGAGTCATCAGGACTCGCGGCAACCAGCAGGCGCTCGGAGTCGAGGCCTCGATTCTCGTATTCAGTGTGGGGGTGATGCCGATAGTATGTGAAGCCGCGCTTCAGGCCGCGGCGCAGCTCGGGATAGTGCTTCATCCAGCGCCCGTGCGCGGCGAGATCGTAGCAGTCGTCCAGGCCGTAGCGTGTTCCGATGCGCTCGAGCGAGAGGTTGGCGAGCGGCGTCGACGACTCACCAATGGCGAATCTGGGGTGCATGCCGCGCTCGAGCAGCACGACGTCGTAGCCGAGTACGGTGAGTACGCGTGCCAGGAGGGATCCGGCGAAACCGCTGCCGACAATCGCGACTTCGCATGAATCGATCATACGATTCCGCAGGTGGTGCACGGGACCCGTTCTTCCTCGACGCCGGTGAGGTTGAAGCGACTCAGCCGGTCGATACGCGCTGGTTTGCAACCCGCGCAGCCGTCAACGGAATCGATATCCCAAAGGTCGACGGTGACCACGCTCGCTGTAATTGCGGAGCATTCCGCAGCGACCTGCTCGAGCTGCGCCACGTTCGGCGGGGTGAAATGTCCCAGTGCCTGAAGCCGCTCCAGCTCACCATTACCACCTCGCACCGGGATTATGGAAACAACCGAGGCCCCTTGAGCCACTGCGTGCTCGACTGAGCGCACCGTCCATTGGACAGATTCTTCGACCGGCACGTAAGGAACGCCGATCAGCACGAAGACGCGGAGATCAATTCCGTTTTCAATGAGAAATGAGGCAGCGCGATCGAAGCGGTCGATATCGAGGCGCTTGTTGATCTGAGAAGATGCAAAGGGATGAACTGTCTCGAGGCCAACGGCGACTTCCAGTCTTCCGTCTATCAGTCGAGCGAACTCGAGCACGTCACGGCCAATTGTGCTGGCGTGGGACTCTACCGTCACCGCGGTGAAGGGGCGCACAAGCCGCGCGATGTCGGCCCAGTCTTCAGGGGGAACTGCGCGCCGATCGAAGAAGTTACTGGCGTTGTAGATCTTGATACGTTCGGGAACGGGGTCGTCGAGCACGCTGACAACATCTTCGAGTTGTTTGGTCAGCGCGCCTGGCGGCGTTGGCCCATCGATCGTCCACCGCCAGAGATCGCAGAAAGAGCAGGCGAAGGGACACTCTGCTCCGGCAAGAAAAACCGTTAGCGCCCGCTCCGTATATCCACTTGGTCTCCGTTCCTGCTCGATCAGCGATCCGTGCGCTTTCAGCGGATCGATGAACGTCTTTGCCGGACGAAGACTCCGGATCCTGCGATCTGTCTCCGCGGATACGCTCACACGTAAGTGGCGTGGCCAGTAGAGGCAGCAGGATTAGAGTGCAGCGACTCGAAGTGGCGGCGATAACGGGTTTCGCTCTCCGGAAAGAAGCGGTCGACGTCGGCGGCCGCGACCGAGCCATGCTGGAAACGACGCTTCG
>Ga0207706_10001149_pt1 | contig 26935 bp, 13 predicted proteins | sample KBSC53metaG_FD_184318 | JGI IMG/M metagenome (GOLD analysis project Ga0207706, IMG submission 184318) | Corn rhizosphere microbial communities from Kellogg Biological Station, Michigan, USA - KBS C5-3 metaG (SPAdes) (version 2) | ecosystem: Host-associated > Plants > Roots > Rhizosphere > Soil ... | reverse complement strand
CGTAGTTGTTGTTGTTGCGAAGGCTCCAGTTCACCCGCGGCAGCGGCGGATTCTGGCGATACCACGTCCGCTCCGTCTCACTCGGTGACAGCGTCCGCTCCACCGTCTCGGCCGTGCCGCCGTTGCCGAACGTCTCGTAGAGGCGGCTGATCCCGTTATGCGTCGCCGCGATGAACATGAGATAGCCCGGCGACCACGTGTCGAACGTGCCGTGCGCGAACACGCCCGGCATGCCGAAGCGCGTCATCTCCTGCACGTTGTTCCAGCCGATCATCTGCCACTCGTTCGTGAGCAGCGGGTCGATCCAGGCGTTGAACGGCCCGTCGCCGATCGTGTTGTCGTAGAGGAAGGGCACCGACTCGTGCAGGTCGTGAATGACCTGCGCCTTCCAGTCGACGTACGCGTTGAGCACGTTCTGCGTGAGCTTGAGCGTCATGCCCATCGCGTCACGGTTGTTGTCGTGCGCGACGTACTTGCCCCAGTAGACGAGCGGCGGAACGGTCTGGCCGGGGTGCTTCATCTTCCAGTTGAACACGTCCACAACGCGGTCGCGGCCATCCACCTCCACGATTGGCGTGATGAGCGTGATGAGGTTGTCGCGGATATTCCTTATATAGGGGCTCTCGTCCACTGCTAGGCGATAGGCGAGCTCCATGAGCGCCGTGGGCGCGCCGGCCTCGGGCGAGTGGATCGTCCCCGTGATGTAGTAGACCGGCGCCGCACTGGCCGCGATCTCTTCGGCCACCTTGTCGTCCATATTGATCGTGCGCGGATCGGCGAGCTTCGCGAGCTTGGCCTTGTTCTCGTCGAGCTTCTGGATGAGCTCCTCCGACGCGACCGCGACCGCGATCATCTCACGCCCTTCTTCGGTGGTGCCGATCGAGTAGACCTTGACGCGCGGGCTGGCCTTTGCGAGCGCCCGCATGTACTCGTAGACCTCCTTCGAGTACGGCAGCTTGGTCGGCGCACCGGCGATGTCGCCCAACACCGCCTTGGGTGTGGGCACGGTCTTGCTGGCCGGCAGGTAGTCCACGAGCGGCGAGAGGAAGAATGGCTCGGTCGTGTACTCTTTGATCTTCGCCGTGTAGGCCGAGTCGATGGGCTGGTTGGGATCGCGGCCGGGTTTGGCGGCGGAGAGATCGACAGGCGCACTCGCACTGGATTCGCGGCTCGTGGACGCGGGCGCGCTCTGTGCGAAGGCGGCGATCGGGAGCGTGGCTAACACGAGCCCGAACGCGAACGTAGGGCGTTTCATCATGACGCGTGGCTGATGGGACGATTGTGGGAGGCCGAAATTTATCGGAGGGGGCAGGGAGTTGTCATGACGGCCGCCAGGGACGCGATCCGCATGCGAGCCTTCGACGCTTTCAAGGCGGACGTCGAGGTGATTCCGCCCATCACGTTGCGCGGCGGCGACGCCCTCGACAGCTACGACGAGCCGCCCCCGTACGATGCCGGCATCGATGAGCCCACCGACGCCTATCTGGAGACGTTCGCGTTCAACGGCCTCAATTTCCTCGACGCGGCGTCGTGGCGGCACTATCTCCCGCGCCTGATCGACTACGCCCTCCGACACATCGCCAGCAACGCACCGGGTACGATGGCGATCGACGGCCTGCTCTGGTCGCTGCGCCCGCCCGATCGCGATCCGCCGAGGCTCGCGTCATTGACGCGCGAGCAGGAAGAGGTCGTGGTGGCTGCGCTCGACCAGCTCGCGTTCTCGGACGATTCCGTCTACCGCAGGGACGCGATGCAGGTGATGGAGGAGTGGTGGATCCCCGGCGCGCTCTATCGGCCTCCACGTTAGGCGCAGACGGCAGTCGCTACTTGATCCAGGGATTCGAGAATCGCGGATCCGTCAGGAACGTCGAATCGGTGAGCGAGCGCAGGAACGCAATGAGATCGGACTTCTCGTCGGCGGTGATCGTGAACCCTCCGATCAGCGCGCTCTTGTGGGGGTTCGCGCTCCCGACGCCGGCGTTCGCCCCGCTCGTGATCGTGCGTCCACCAGCGGCATAGTGGTCGATCGCGTCCGACAGCGTCGCCACCGTGCCGTCGTGCATGTAAGGGAACGTCACCTCGATGTTCCGCAGTGACGGCACCTTGAACTTGCCCATGTCCGACGCGACGCCAGTGATCGCCTGAAGCCCGGTGTTCGGGGCGGGATAGGCGCCGGCGCCATCGATGTTGTACAAGCCCGTGTTGAAGAATTCAGGGTCGCCGGGCGTCGTCGACCCGACCCATCGCGCCGCGTTGGTGAACATCACGCCGCTGTGGCACTGCGCGCACTTGAGCCGATCGCTCCGGAACAGCGCCTCGCCGCGCCGGGCGGCGTCGGACAGCGCGCCGGTGTTGCCGCGCTGGAACCGGTCGTACGGGGAATCTCCGGACACGAACGTGCGCTCGAACGTCGCGATCGCCCTGGTGACGTTGCCTAACGTGATCGGCGCCGTATCGCCGGGAAACGACGCGCGGAACAGCGACTGGTAGAGGGCGACGGCCCGCAGCCGATTCAGCATTTCCTCCTCGCGCCCCGCGAGGCCCAGCTCCACGGGGATCTGGCCGAGCATGGGGATGAGCGCCTGGGCCTCGAGTCGGCGGGTCTGCGTGTTCGCCCAGCCGAGCACCACCTGGTACGCCACGTTAGGCAGCGACATGCTGTTGCGTGGGTGCGGCTGCCCGGTAGAGCCGAACGGCAGGTTGCGCGCATCGGCGAACGCGTTCGCCTGCCGGTGGCACGACGAGCAGGAGAACACGTTGTTGCCGCTCAATCTCGTGTCGTAGAAGAGCCGCCGCCCGAGTTCGACCTTGGCGTCGGACATCGGGTTGTCCGCGGGCACGAGTGGGAGCGGAAAGCCATCGGGAAGCGACCAGCGAAACGCCGCGGGGTCACCGGATGGAATCGATGGACCGGTGGTGCGCTCGCCCGAGCATGCCACTTCGAGCAGAAGCGCACTCATCAGCCATACCAGTTTCGTCCAGGAAGGTCCTGTCATGTCACTCGGTTAACACGCGGCGCTCGTCCTGTCCCTTGTGCTCTTCCCATGTGCAACTTCGATCCACTCGACTCTTGCGAAGATATCGTCAGCGCGCCAGTGTCATGCCGCGTACACCGCGTCGGTATACCGTCGCGACGTTCTACCGTTCCACGTTCACCTTGTTCGACGCAGGGCTGTCACCCAGCGCGCTCGCACGCCCGCTCCCATTTTCACCCGTTCTCCACGAAGACGGAAGAACGGGCAGTGCCCATTCCACTCATGGAGGGAAGATGCGCACGTCACGTTCGCCGGGAGGAACGCGTTTCTTGGCCAGCTTCGCCGGATCGGCGATAGGCCTGGCTCTCGCCGCCACTACGGCGGCCGCCCAAACGGGCGTCGTCTCAGGCACGGTTACAGAGGCCAGCAGCGGACGCGGACTGTCGGCAGTCCGCGTTCAGGTCGTGGGGAATGAAAGCGCCGCGGCTGCGACCGACGCGAACGGTCACTTCATCATCCGGAACGCACCGTCCGGAGCACAGTCGATCCGCGCAACACAGATCGGGTATCGTCCGGAGTCGCGGGCGATCACCGTCGGCGGCGACACGGTTCGCGTCGATTTCCGACTCTCCCAGAGCGCGGTCGAGTTACAGCAGGTCGTCGTTACCGGCACGGGTGGCGCGGTCGAGAAGCGTCAGGTTGGCGCATCGATCGGTGAAGTCGACGCCGCGAAGCTGTCGGAACAGATGGCGATTCCCGATGTGGGTCGCATGTTGTCCTCGAAAGTCACCGGGCTTCGCGCCACGACCGTGGGCGGCGGCGTCGGGACGGGACAGGACATCCGCATCCGCGGCACCGCGTCGTTCTCGCTGTCACAGCGGCCCGCAATCTACGTCGATGGCGTTCGCATCGACCAGCGCGCCACGGAGTGGTTCCAGGACGGTGCCTGCTGCTCGTTCGGCGGTGGTGCATCGACCGACCGTCTCGGTGACCTGAACCCGAACGACATCGAGCGGGTCGAAGTGCTGAAGGGCGCGGCCGCCGCGACGCTGTACGGGTCGGAGGCGACGAATGGCGTCATTCAGATCTTCACCAAGCGGGGTCACACGAGCGATCAGCGGACGCAGTTCAACCTCGGCCTCGCGACGGGCTTCGAGGAGCTGCGCCACAATCTCCCGGTCACGCAGTTCCCGCGGTTCACCGGTCCGGACGGCACGCGCGCGCTCGACGCGAACGAGACGATGATCAAGCGGGGCCCGTACGGCGGGCTCGATCTGTCCGCGCAGGGCGGCGGGGGGCGCACCACGTACTTCGCGTCCACGGCAATCTCGAAGGAGACCGGGTCGATCCAGCCTAACGACCAAACGAAGGGTGCGCTCCGACTCAACCTGACCTTCGCACCCACCGACAAGTGGACGGTCGAGGCGCGGTCCGCGTACGTGCGCGATCGCATCAACGAGATCCAGGCCGGGAATAACTGGACCGCGTTGTTAGGCAACGCGCTCAACGGCGACCCGAAGACAGCGACGAAGGATCGTCCGTATGGCGAGGCCTGGGTCCCCGTCAAGGACATCGAAACGATGAAGACGCAGTCTGACGTCGACCGATGGACCGGCGGCGTCACGCTGAACAACACGATCCTGCCGACCTTGAGCCACCGGTTCACCATGGGCGTCGATGCGGTCAACGACCACAAGTGGCGCTTCTTCCCGTATGCCGGCGCCTTCGGGCCCGCCGGCGTCACCGACGGGCAGGCCAACCGCGGAACGCGCAACTACAAGACCTATACGGTCGACTACCTCGCGCAGTGGCAGTATAAGCTGCCGTGGAATTTCGAGTCGAACCTGTCCGTGGGCGGACAGGGCTTCTGGGACATCGAGTCGCTCATCACCGCCGTCGGCAACACGTTCCCGGGCCCCGGCGTTTCGGTCATCTCCTCGGCTGCGACGACGACGGCCGGCGAGCAGTACACCAAGACGGTCAATCTCGGGTTCCTTGCCCAGGATCGCTTCTCGTTCAAAGACCAGCTCTTCTTCACGGCCGGCGTCCGCATCGACGGCAACAGCGCGTTCGGCAAGGACTACGGCTACCAGACGTACCCGAAGTTCGACATGTCGTGGGACATGACGCACTCCGGCTTCCTGCCAAAGGCCTTCAGCGCCGCCCGTGTTCGCGCGGCGTACGGCCAGGCCGGCAAGATGCCCGGACCGTTCGACTCGTTTACGAGCTACGCCGCGACGCCGGTGTTCGCCTCGGATGTCGGCATCGTTCCGCTCAACCCTGGCAACGCGGACCTGCGTCCCGAGAAGTCGACGGAGAAAGAGGTCGGCCTGGAGCTCGGTTTCTTCGGCGATCGGCTTGGCTTCGAAGGGTCGGTCTACCGCCAGGAAACAGACGACGCGATCGTTCCCAAGCAGAACCCGCCGTCCGCCGGCTTTACACAGCCGCGCTCGGTCAACATCGGCACGATCAAGAACGACGGCTGGGAAGCGGGCCTGACCTACCAGGCCATATCGTCCGCCCACTACGACTGGACGGTCGGCCTCAAGGGAGACGGCAACAAGAACAAGATCACCGACCTCGGTGGTGTCTCACTTGGTGACGACCGGTACCGTCTGGGATATCCGGTCGGCGGCGTGTGGGACCGGAGGCCGACGGGCTTCACGGTTCAGACCACGGGCACCGATCCGACACTCGGCGATTGCACGAAGCTATCCTACGGATGCCCAGTGACGTCGCGGTCCGACACGACCATGTACTACGGTGCCGGGCTCCCGACGAGCAACTTCTCGCTCACCAACACGGTCCGCGCGGGTGCGTTCACCTTTTACGCGCTGGTCTCGATGGAGAACGGAGCCTTTTTCGGCAACGGCGACCGCTCGTACCGGATCCGCCAGGGCGGCGCGGACGAATGGTTGAAGGCGTTAGGCCCCAACGGCGAAGCCACGTTCAAGTCCGATTCGATCAGGCAGTACGCGTCGATCCTGGACTACACCGACAAGCGCGACAACGTGCGTCTGCGTGAGATCTCCGTTTCGTGGAACGTCCCGACGAGCTTCACCACCAGGATGCGCACCGGGGCGACGTCGATCACGCTGACCGGGCAGAACATCATGTGGTGGGACAACTGCAACTGCGTCGATCCGAACATGAACTGGGGCGGCTCGGAGTCCTTCATCTTCAATAACGGATTCCTGATGCAGCCCGCGCCGCGAGTATTCCGCATGCGGTTCCAAACGCGCTTCTAGCCCGCGCCAACTCCAATCATCGAGATAATCGAGACCGATCATGCATATACAGCGAATGACCACAATTGCCGGCCGGGCGGCAGCGTACGCGGGAGCGGTAGCGCTCGTCGTGTTCGGCGCCGCGTGCGGCAGCGCGCTCGATGTGCCGAACCCCCAGGCGTTCGGCGACGACGCGCTCAACAACCCCATCATTCTCAAGAACGTCGCCAATGGCGCCGAGGGAGCGCTGCACCAGGCGTTCGACGACTACATCGTCTACACTGAGCTGTTGAGCGACGAGATCGAATCGACGTCGACGTGGATCGACTGGGAGGACGTCTCCGAAGGCCGAGTGCGCCACGATTGGCCGAATCAATTCTCATTCAGTTTTACACAGGATCAGATCCTTCAAGCACGTTTCGCGGCGCAAAGCGCGACGGAGCGCATCAACAACGTGCTCGCCGCGGACGCGGCAACGAGCCCGCTGCGCGCGCAGACGATGCTCGTCGATGCGTTGTCCGACCTGCTGCTGGGCACCGGGTATTGCGAATCGCCGCTCGTGCCCGACGGGCCGCGCTCGCCCGACACCGAAGTGTTCGCGCAGGCCGTCACGAAGTTCACGGCAGGCCTCGAGGCCGCTCAGGCGATTACGGGTGATGCGGACGCGCAGAGGAAGTGGACGAACGTAGCCCATGCCGGGCGCGCTCGCGCCAACCTGATGGCGGGGAACTACGACGCCGCCAAGGCCGATGCGCAGGCGGTAGATCCGGGTTTCGAGTACCAAGCCCTTTACTCGGAAGCCGGCGGTTATAGTACGACGAGCAACCCGGGTGAGCAGTTCAACCAGAATCGCAATCGCTCGGGCGGGCTGCGCCGCCTGTATCACTCGCGCGTGCACGTGATCGACTCGGTCACGACGGGTGAAGCCTACCTGCGCGACTGGTCCTCCGGCCAGGACGACCATCGCATGGCCGTGACGCGATTCGAGGGACAGCTCGGCGTGAACAATCGGTTCGCGTATTACGGCATCACGAAGTACGCGGATCGCACGTCGCCAATTCGCATGCTCTCCAAGATCGAGTCGAATCTGGTCGAGGCCGAAGTGGCGATGCGAGCGGGCGACTACGCCACGGAAGCCAACATCCTCAACGTGATGCGCGCGCGTCCCGGCGTTGCTCTGCCACCGATTCCCGTGCCTGGGGATGCGGGCGCGGCGCAAAACGCCCTGGTCAACGAGCGCATGGCGGAACTGTGGGTAGAAGGCAGTCGCATGCAGGACTTGTATCGGTTCAACCTGGTGACGCAGATACTTGGACCGTCGCGCGCGACGAAGCTCCCGCTGTCGACTACCGAGGTTCTGAACAACTCCGCCATGAAGCTTGGCGAGGGTGCCTGTCCGACCATCTCGTAACGGAGAGCACCCGGCAAGTGCATCGGGGGCGGACCGGAGAACCCCGGTCCGCCCCCGATGCACATGTGCGGTCACATGAACTGATGACTGACCACTGATGCGGTATCATCGCTGGCACGATGCCTTCCGCGTGATGTCGCGGCGCGATTTTATCGTTAGGCTCGGCGCGGCCGGTGCTGGCGCCGTCGTAACTGCGTGCGGTGGCTCGGGCGGAGGTGATGGCGGCGGAATCGTCGAACCGCCGCCAACCGGCAACATCACCGGCCTCGTCGAGTCGCTGGACGGAACACCGCAGCCTGGCCTTGGCACGCTCATTCTCATGACAGAGCGCGGGCGACAGACGGGGAAGCGTACGTCGCCCGACGCCAATGGGCGGTTCGCGTTCCCGCTGGTGACACCGGGCGCCTATCAGATCCGCTTCGATGCGCCGGGGCTGGCGGCTGTGCCGGAGCCGTTTCCACACCCGATTCGCTTTTCCGTGGAAGCCGGTAAGACGACCGACGTCCCGGTGCACGTCCAACTCGGCAACTACAACCAGAATCTCGTCGAGATCTACATCGGTGACGGGTTCTTTCAGGTGCAGCCAAATGGAACGGAAAACGGCGATTGCGTCGTAAAGGCCGGGACGAACATCTGTTGGTACAACGTTGACGACGCGGTGCACACTGTCACCGGCGGGCCGTGGGGCGACTCGGGTGATCTGCAGCCCACGCAGGCGTATCTCTGGCCCGCCACGACGATCGGCGTGTTCAGCTACCACTGCCGTTATCACCCAAACTCGGAGAAGGCGCTGCTCCGGGTTACCGAATGATCGCTTTCACCTCAGGAGACCAGACATGACCGCGATCTCGATCCGACGCTTCAGCACGCGCGTCGGTGCCAGCGTGTCACTGATTGCGCTCGGCGCAGTCGGCCTGCCACTTGGCGCGCAAGCGGTGAACTACTCACGCGCGGAGCAGCTCCTCAACTGGAATGCCGACCGCCTGGTGTCCGGCGATCAGGTGAACCCACAGTGGATGAAGGACGGCAATCGATTCTGGTATAGGAACAAGACCGCGAATGGGGCCGAGTTCGTGCTGGTCGATCCGGCAACCGGGTCGAGGTCGCTGCTCTTCGACCAGGTGAAGCTGGCCCAGGCCCTGACGTCGGCGTCGGATACGGCGTTCGACGGTAACAAGCTGCCGTTCCAGACCTTCAAGTTCGGGAAGGACGGCGACAACGAGAGTGAGATCGAGTTCAACGCCGTACGCAAGCACTTCGTCTGCAACATCCAGTCGTACCGCTGCACGGTGGGTGACACGCTGCCGAGCGATGTGCCGTTCGTGAAGTCGCCGGACAAGAAGCTCGAGGCGTTCGTCTCGAAGAACAACCTCTGGGTGCGAAACGCCGAGACCCACAAGGACTCGGTGCAGCTCACGACCGATGGCGTGGAGTACTACTCGTACGGCACGACGATGCTGCGTCCGAGCCAGCTGCAGCGGCCGGCGCCCGTGCGTCCGCAGCTTCGCTGGTCGCCCGACTCGAAGAAGATCGCGGTGCTGCGAACCGACGAGCGGAACGTGGAGCACATGCACTACATCTCGTATACGCCGCAGCGCCCCAAGCACTACTCGCAGCCGTACGCGTTGCCTGGCGACACTGCGGTGCCGTATCCGCACATTCACATCGTCGACGTTGCCTCGAAATCCAACGTCGTGGCGAAAGTCTCCCCACGTCCCAATCAGCTCTCGATCGGCGGCTCCGTTCGCGACTCCGCCTGGACGCCTAACTCGAACACGCTCAAGGTGTCGTACTACACGCGCGGGTCGAAGAGCGCGTACCTCGCCGTCGTCGACGCGTCGACCGGTGACATGCGTGTGGTCGCCCGCGACACGGGCAAGACGTTCGTCGAGATCAGCAATCCGCAGGACCCGGGTTCGTTTTACGTCACGAAGGACCTGAAGGACGCCTTCTGGTGGAGCGAGCGTGATGGGTGGGGACACCTGTACCGCTTCGACGCCGCCGGCGTAACGTCGGTGGTCTCGAACGACGGTGACGGCGGCATGACGGTTGCCCCTGCGCCCAAGGGTCAGCTGACGACGGGTGCGTGGCAGATCGGTCAGATCGCGTACGTGGACGAGACGAAGAAGCAGGTCTTCTTCACGGGACGCGGCCGCGACGGCTTCCTGTACTACGCGAAGCTGTACCGCGTGAATTACGACGGGACGGGTCTCACGCAGGTGACGACCGAGGACGCGAACCACGTCATCACCTTCAGCCCGAGCGGCAAGTACTTCGTGGACACGTACTCGGGCATCGACACGCCGCCGGTGACCGTGCTGCGCAATGCGGCAACGGGTGGGGTCATCAAGAAGCTCGAGCAGGCGGACGTGACGCGGTTGTCGGCGGTGGGCTGGAAGCCGGGGAAGGTCTTCTCGGTGAAGGCGCGCGATGGCGTGACCGACATCTACGGCGTGATCTATCTCCCGCCCAACCTCGATTCGACGAAGAAGTATCCGATCATCGACCACATCTATCCGGGCCCGCAGGTCGGTTCGGTGGGCGCGTGGAGCTTCAAGAACGGCGGCGAGCAGTTCTCGCTTGCCGCGTTAGGCTTCGTCGTCATCCAGCTCGATCATCTCGGGACGCCGCTTCGCTCGAAGGTGTTCCACGACAACTACTACGGGAACTTCGGCGACAACGGCCTGCTCGATCACATCACCGCCATCAAGCAGCTGGGCGCGCGCTACCCGTTCATCGACGTGGATCGCGTCGGGATCTTCGGCCACTCCGGCGGCGGCTTTGCGTCGACCGATGCGATGCTCCGCTATCCGGAGTTCTTCAAGGTCGCCGTCTCGAGCTCCGGAAACCACGACAACCGCTCGTACAACATCTACTGGGCGGAGAAGTATCAGGGGCTGATGACGAAGGACACCGTTCGCAAGACGGACAACTTCGAGACGTCGGCGAACAAGACCATGGCGAAGAGTCTTCAGGGCCATCTGATGCTGATGCACGGCGACATGGACGACAACGTGCATCCCGCGAACACGATCCAGCTCATCGACGAGCTGGAGAAGGCGAACCGTTCGTTCGACCTCGTGTGGGCGCCTAACCGCAACCACGGGCTGAACGAGCCATACTTCATTCGCCGCCGGTGGGATTACTTCGTTCAGTATCTCATGGGCGTCACGCCGCCGGACAACTACCTGATCGTGCCGCCGCCGGATTTCCGTCCCGGGCAGCCGTTTAATCCGGACGCCGACGATCCTGATCCGGATGGGTGGCCGTACTGGAAGCCTTTCGTTTTGCCGAACTAACGTCATCCCGAGCCGGCAGGCGAGCGATCGCGATCCTCCGGGGAGAGGGCTCTCTTTCGGGACGACTGCGATCCCTCGCTTCGTTCGGGATGACAACGCATTCAACCCGAGCCGAGCCATGTCGACTCTTTCCTCCAGCGTGGTCGCGATCGCGGCTGCATTCGCGACGTTAGGCACCGCCCGCTCTGCGGCGGCGCAGACATCGATCGACCGGTGGCTGGTCCTCGGACCGGCCACCGCCTCGCTTCCCTTCGGGGCGCCCTCCAGTGACTCGGCGCGGCTCGAGGCGTTCCGCCTCCCGGCCGACAAGGGGTGGCCGTCGGAGGGAGGGACCGTGACGGTGCCGGGCGGCGCGCCGCTGCGCTGGCAGCCCGGGAACGGCGCCGCGACAAATGGGAGCGTCGTGTTCGCCGCCGCGTACGTCACCGCCGACCGCTGGACGCGCGCCACCCTGCAGGTGACGGGTGGTGACGCCGCGAGCCGGCGTGTGTGGCTGGACGGCACACGCGTCGGAACCGCGCCGGTGGATCTGTCGCAGGGGAAGCATTTCCTGCTCGTGGCGCGCGTTGGCAGCGGATCCGATGCCGGCGCGCCACTCGTGGCAACCTTGACGCCCACGCCCGCAGGCGGCGCGTTGACGACATCGCTCGATCCCACGCACACTGCGTCGTTCCGCACGCTGCGCGACATGGTGGCGTTCACCGACGTGGCGCTGAACCCCGCCGGAACGCGAGCAGCGTATACGACGCGTCATCAGGACGCGGTGCTCGACCGGAACGTCGAGGCCATGGAGGTTCGCGAGGTGGCGACCGGACGTCTGCTCGCGCAGATGTCAGGTGACCTGTCGTCGCCGGTCTGGTCGCGAGACGGTGAGCGGCTGGCCTACCTGGCGCCGGGGGAGCACCGGGACCCGCCGGGCGGAGGCGGACGCGACCTCATGATGTGGGAGGCGAAGACGGGTGCTGTCACACGGGTGATAGCGTACGAGCCGGCGGCGAGGCTCATCGGATGGTCACCCGATGGCGAATGGATCTATTACACCGGGACGGTACGCGCGGTGTCGCCGGACGTCTTCAAGCCCGGTGAGGCGCGGCGGCTGACCGAAGTCTGGCAGCGATCCGAGCGGTCAGGGGACAAGGTGCACCTCTTCGCCGTCAACGTTAGGCAGGGAACGCGATACACCGTGGTCGGCGACTCGAGCTTCGGGGTGGCGGGCGCCGCGGTCAGTCCGGACGGCCAGCGCGTGGTCTTCTCGCGGAGCGCTTACGACAACAGCATCCGGCCGTGGCTGCATGCAGAGGTATGGGTGGCCGACGTTGCGACACGCGCGTCGAAGAAGCTCTTGTCGCTGGACCGGGAGGCGTTCAGCGCGCCGAGCACGTTCGCGTGGTCGCCGGACTCCAAGGCCCTGGCGTTCTGCGCGAGCGCCAAGGAAGTACTCGAGGGCGAAGATTCCACGTTCTCGGTCTACGAGAACAACCTGTATGCCGTGAACGTCGACCGCCCGTCGCTGGTGAATCTGAGTGACGGATTCGTTCCGAACGTCGGCGGCGGACTCGGATGCAGTCAGATCACGTGGAACTCGGCCGACGGCAAGATCTATGTTCCGGTGGACGCCGGGGCAAAGACACTGCCGGCCCGGACCAAGCGCGCGGTGACGTCGGCGGTGGAGCGAACGACGCTGGAAGTCATGCGCATCCCGAACGAGGTGATGTCCGCGGTCGATGTCGCCGGGACGTCGCTGGTCGTCGCCACGGAAGGGCCGACGACGCCACCGTCGCTCTACCGGATCGATCTCGCGACCAGCGCGTCGACGGCCATCGCGCAGCCTAACGCCGGAGCACTGACAGCCGTCGACATGCCCGCATGGAAAACCTGGAACTTCAAGAACAGCCGTGGCGAGGAAGTCGAGGCGTGGTATTGGACGCCGCCTGGCTTCGATTCGACCAAGACGTACCCGATGGTGGTGCATTACTACGGTGGCACGCTGCCGATGAAGAAGAACTTCGAGAATCGGCTGCTGTGGTTCGCCTCGAACGGCTATGTGGTCCTGTACATGAATCCGGCCGGCACGCCCGGGTACGGGCAGAAGTTCGCGAACTATCACATCAACGACTGGGGCTTTCCGGCAGCGACGGACATCATCGAGGGGACGGAGCAGTTCACGAAGACGCATCGGTTCGTGGATTCGGCGAGGGTAGGCAACTTCGGCCACTCGTACGGCGGGTTCATGACGATGCACCTGCACACGCGGACGAAGATCTTCCACACCGGCATCGCGCTGGCCGGCATCAGCAACATCGCCGACTACTGGGGCGCCGGAAACTCGGGCTACTCCTACACGGAGGGAACCTGCCCGGGATGTTATCCGTGGAACCGAAAGGACGTGTACATCGATCGGTCTCCGCTGTTCCAGGCCGACAAGATCACCGCGCCGTTGCTGCTCATCCATGGCACGGACGACACGAACGTGGTGCCGACGGAATCCGAGCAGATGTTCACGGCGCTGCGCATGCTTGGGCGTGAGGCGGAGCTCGTGCGGGTCAAGGGCGAGAACCACGGAATCAACTCGAAGCCGAGCGTGGAGCAGCTTCGCGACGCGATCATGCTGGATTGGTTCGACAAGTACTTGAAAGGTCGACCGGATGCGTGGGCGGCTCGTTGGAGTGATCGGTCGGCGGCACAGCACTGAGAGCTGCGAAACCGCAACCACGAACAGCTACAACCACGAACGCTGAAAACGCTGGAGAAACGAGCGCTGAGAACGCTGGAGGAGCAACCGCTGAGAGCACAGGCGCTTGCACATCTCATTGGTTTCTCAGCGGGTTCAGCGGCGCTTGCGTCAGCGTGTTCAGCGTTCGTGGCTCAGCAAGCGGACTCGCTAACAATCTTCTATCACGGAGATCGACGTGACGCTGCGATGGATTCCTCTCTTGTTTGCGGCTTTGGCTGTACAACCGTTAGGCGCGCAAGCCGCCAATGAAGCCACGAAACCACCCGCCGAGGTCTCCGCAACAGACTACGCCCGCGCGGAGGCCCTGATCGGCTGGAACGCGCGTGAGCTCGTGATCGACGACGCGGTGAACCCGAAGTGGACGTCGGCTCACTCCTTCTGGTACAGGAATCACCGCCCGAAGGGCTACGAGTTTCTCGTCGTCGATGCCGCAACCGGCGCAAAGCGGCAGCTGTTCGATCCCGTCAAGCTCGCGTCGGTGCTCTCGCAGCGCGCGGACACCGCCTACGACCCGGCCAAGCTGCCGTTTCGTGACCTAACGCTGCTGCGCAACGGACAGGCGATTCAATTCGACGTCGGAAAGAAGCACTTCTGGACCTGCGACATCGTCGCCTACACGTGCACCGGACCGGATTCGGTCCCGGCCCGCAAGGCGAGCGAGGTGAAGTCGCCGGACGGGAAGTGGATCGCGTACGAGAAAGGTGGCAATCTCTATCTGCGCGGGACCGACGGTGGCGCGGAGACGGCACTCACGACCGACGGAACGCCGGACTATGGGTACGGGCTGGCGAGCATCGGCTGCTGTCAGCAGGTCACGAACGCCCGCGACAAGACCGAGCTCCGCCCGTATGTGCTCTGGTCGCCCGACTCCAAGCGTCTGATCACGCACAAGTGGGATCAGCGCAACGTTAGGGAGATGCACCTCCTGGAGGTGAAGAATCCGGCGCCGATCCTGCACACGTATCGCTACGCGCTGCCCGGCGACTCGGTGATCCCCAAGTTCGAGTACTACGCCTTCGACGTTGCGTCCCGAAAGGGGACGCGCGTGGATGTCCCGCCGATCGAGTCCGTCAACACAACGTGCTGCTGGATGTCGACCGATACCGTCTGGAAGGATGTGCGATGGTCGAACGGCAGCGACGAATTCCTGTTCACGGCGGGCAAGCGAGGCTATCACGAGCTGACGTTGATGGCGGCGGACGCGCGGACGGGTAGCGCTCGCACGATTCTGAAAGAGACGAGCAAGACGTTCGTCGAAACGAACCAGAACGCGGGTGGCATTCCGAACTGGCGTCCGGTTGGCAACGGCAAGGAGGTCGTCTGGTGGTCCGAGCGCGATGGATGGGGCCACCTCTATCTCGTGGACGCGGTCACCTGTACGATCAAGCGAAGCGTGACGAGCGGCGCCTGGATGGTGAGTGACCTGCTGTACGTCGACGAGCCGACGCGCACCGCGTACTTCACCGGACGAGGCCGCGAGGCCGGGCGCGATCCGTCCTATCAGTTCCTGTATCGCGTGAAGCTGGATGGCGGCCCGGTCGAGCTGCTCACGCCGGAGAACGCGGATCACGACATCTCGTTCTCGCCCGACGGCAAGTTCCTGGTCGATGTCTACTCGCGTCCCGACACGATCCCGATCTCGGTCGTCCGCTCGACGTCGGGTGCCGTCGTAAAGGAGCTGCAGCGCGCCGACATCTCGCGGCTCGTCTCGGCTGGTTGGACGATGCCGATTCCGTTTACCGTCAAGGCGCGCGACGGGCAAACGGATCTCGAGGGGCTGCTGTATCGTCCGTCGAAGGTCGTGCCGGGTCGGAAGTATCCGGTGATCGACTACATCTACCCGGGCCCGCAGATCGGCTCGGTCGGCACCTGGCAGTTCAACGTGAATCCCGCCGGCAACGCGCGGTCGCTCGCGGAGCTTGGCTTCTACGTCGTGCAGGTCGATGCGATGGGGACCCCGGGCCGTTCGAAGGCGTTCCACGACACCTTCTACGGCAACATGACGGACAACGGCATCCCCGATCAGATCGCGACGATCAAGCAGCTCGCGGCGCGCTACCCCGAGATGGATCTCGACCGCGTCGGGATCTTCGGGCATTCCGGTGGCGGCTTCTCCTCGACCGATGCCATCCTGTCATATCCGGAATTCTTCAAGGTCGCGGTCTCCAGCGCCGGCAACCACGACAACCGGAGCTACGACTTCACGTGGGGAGAGAAGTACCAGGGACTCATGAAGAAGTTGAATGACTCGACCGACTCGTTCGATTCGCAGTCCAACTGGCGCAAGGCGAAGAATCTCCGCGGTCGGCTGCTGCTCGCGTATGGAACGCTCGATGACAACGTGCACCCGGTGGCGACGCAGCTCGTGATCGACGAGCTGATAAAGGCCAATCGGGATTTCGACCTGCTCGTGATGCCTAACCGCAATCATGGCTTTGCGGCGGATCCGTACATGATCCGGCGAACGTGGGACTACTTCGTTCGGAATCTGATGGGAGCCACGCCGCCGGACGGATACCTGCTTAAAGGGCCGACACCCTGACGATGCGCCCATTCAACGCTGGTCTCCTCGCGCTCGTGCTCACGGCGCGAGCCGTTCCGTTGTGCGCGCAGGATCTGTCCGCGCTGCCGTGGCGGTCGATCGGGCCCGCCTCGTTCGGTGGCCGCATCGATGACATCGAAGCCGTGCCCGGGAAACCGGGCACGATTTTCGTCGGTACGGCGGGCGGCGGTGTTTTCCGCACGACGAACAACGGCACGACGTGGTCTCCGGTCTTCGATCGCGACGGCACGTCGACGTCCATTGGCGACATTGCGATTGCGCCGAGCGATCCGGGCATCGTCTGGGTGGGGACCGGCGAGGCGAACAATCGGCAGAGCTCCACCTGGGGTGATGGCATCTACCGCTCGCTCGACGGCGGTGACTCGTGGACCCACATGGGGCTCGCGGCAACGCAGCACATCGGGCGCGTGGCAATCCATCCGCGCAATCCGTCGATCGTGTTCGTCGCCGCGCTCGGCCACCTCTGGGGGCCTAACGCGGACCGCGGTGTCTACCGGACCACCGACGCGGGCGCGACGTGGAAGCGCGTGCTGGCCGGTGACAGCGTGACCGGCGCGGTGGACGTCGCCATCGATCCGGATGGGCGTACGGTCTACGCCGCGCTCTACCAGCGGCAGCGTCGCGGCTTCGGGTTCATCGGCGGCGGACCGGGCAGCGGCCTGTTTCGTTCGCGCGATGGCGGGGACACCTGGGAGCGGCTGTCCGTCGGGTTGCCGGCCGCGGTCAAGGGACGCATCGGAATCGCGATCGCGCCGTCGCAGCCATCGACGATCTATGTGGTCATCGAGAGCCAGAATGGTGGCGTCTTCCGGTCGGACGACCGCGGCGCCACGTGGCGGCGCCAGGCGCCGCTCAACCCGCGGCCGATGTACTACTCCCAGATTCGCGTGGATCCAGCACACCCGGATCGCCTGTGGCTGCTGGGAACCAACCTGCACAAGTCCATCGACGGTGGGCGAACGTTCACCACCGACACGACCGGCGACCGCATTCACGTGGACCATCACGCCCTCTGGATCGACCCGAATGATGGCAACCACATGATGCTCGGGAACGACGGTGGGCTCTACTTCACGTACGACGGCGCGCGCAACTGGGATTTCATCGACAATCTTCCCATCGGGCAGTTCTACGACGTCGACGTCGACGAGCGCGACCCGTATTTCGTCTACGGCGGGACGCAGGACAACGGGACCTGGGGCGTCCCGATTCGCACCTACAACGGCGTCGGTATCACGAACGCCGACGTGGTGAACATCGCCTACGGCGATGGCTTCTTCACGGTCACCGACCCAGCGGACCCGCGCTACATCTACGCGAACTCCCAGAGTGGGCGCGCGTATCGCGTTCACCTGGCGACGCGTGAGGAGCGCGGCATTCGCCCGGTCCCGCCGGATACGACGGAGACTTATCGCTTCAACTGGAGTACGCCGATGGTGCGCTCTCCGCAGGATCCGCAGACGATCTATTACGGCGGCAATCGCCTCTTCCGCACACGCGACGGTGGCCAGTCCTGGGATGTGATCAGCCCCGATCTCACGCGAAACACCAAGTGGAAAGAGCTTCCGATCATGGGGATGAAGCGTGACTCAACGACGCTCTCCCGCGACGACGGGACGAGCGACTACGGCACCCTGACGACGGTCGCGGAGTCGCCCAGGAATGCCGGGTCGATCCTCACGGGGAGCGACGACGGCGTCGTGAGCCTAACGACTGATGGCGGGCGCACGTGGACCAACATCACGTCGCGCTTCAAGCTGCCGGGGCCACGTTGGGTGAGTCGCGTGCTCTGGTCGGCGCACGACCCGCGAACGGCTTTCGTCTCCTTCGACGGGCACTACGACGACGACATGGCGCCGTACCTGTTCCGCACGACCGACGGCGGAGCGACGTGGGTGTCGATCACGAGCGACCTGCCCGCCGGCCACTCGGTGAAGTCGATCGCCGAGCATCCGACTAATCCTGCCGTGGTATTCGCCGGTACGGAGTTCGGCCTCTACGTGACCGTTGACGGTGGCCGGCATTGGAGTCGCGCCGGCGGCACACTGCCGCGCGTCCGCGTGGACGACATCGCGATCCACCCCACTCGGCACGACCTCATCCTCGGCACCCACGGGCGAAGCATCATCGTGCTCGATGACGTCGGGATGTTCGATAAAGGCGCGCCGGTGGCCGCAGCCGGCGACGCGGTGCTGTATCTGATCCGTCCGGCCATGCAGCGCTTCATCACGCGCATCCTCCCCACGCCCGGCGCGCGGACCTTCCAGGCGCCAAACCCTCCAGCCGGCGCGATCATCACCTACGCGTTAGGCACGCCAGCCGGTCCCACGGACACCGCGGCGGCGCGCCTGACGATTGCCGACGCCAGCGGGCGCGTCGTGCGGACGCAAACGGTGGCCGGAAGCCCCGGCCTGCACCGAACCGGCTGGGACCTCCATTACGACCGCGCTCCCGGCGTCACGGACACGGACGAGGGATGGTTCGGGGCACCCACCGGCGGGTGGGTCCTGCCCGGCCGGTACACTGTCACGTTGGCGGCACGCGGGAAGTCGGTGTCTCAGACGGTGGAGGTCGCAGCGGATTCGCGGCTCGACATCGCGTCCGGCGCACTCGAGGCCCGGCACACGGCCTCACAGCAATTGACGGCGCTGGAGAAATCGTTCAACGACGGTGTGGTCCTGCACCGCCGGCTCGCATCCGAGTTTGCCCGGCTCGACTCGGCGCTCACGTCGAACCCCGCCCGTCGGGATTCGCTCGCCGCGCTGTCCAAGACAGTTCGCCAGAAGATCGACTCGTTAGGCCGCCGGTTCGGGGGTGGCTTCGGCGGCGCGAAGTTCGGGTTCCTCGATCTCGACGGCTCGATGCAGGCGTCGTCGACTGGTCCCACGGTCGCCCAGCAACGGGCCCTCGAGCAACTCCGCGTGCAGCTGCGCACGGACCTCGCATCGCTCAACACACTCGTGTCTGGCGACTTCGCAGAATTTCAGCGGCGGGTGGTTGGGGCAGAGGGGACCACGCTCGCTCCGGTGGCGTTGCCGTGAGGCGGGCTACATGCCACGCAATACTCAGAAAGGGGAAACGGAAACGGCCGGAAACATCGGATCTTGCGGATTGCTCCGCTAGGAGGAAAACTCCGCCCGCATCGAGCCGTGATTTCTTTGGGAACAGCCTCGGGAGGCATGAGCGCCCCGAGGCTGGTCCCTTTCAATAAGCTCGTTGCGATTGGAATCGTCCCGTCCTCGGAGCGATCCGCCCGATCAGTTGTTTCCGGCCGTTTCCGTTTCGCACGCTGGTTTGGATGCTAGACCAGAGGAAGCATCCGTCCCGGTGATAGCGTCGCGTCAGGGTATGATCTGGGCCTTCCCCGACATCGCCTTGTTGTACGTCGCGACGTCGTCGCGCATCACGCGATCGTAGTCTTTCTTCGCCTCGGTGAGCTGCTTCTCGAGCATCGCCAGCACGCCAAGCGATGCATCGGTCGGGCGGAACTCGGCGCCACCGGCCACGTCGCCCGCGCCCGTCCCGACCTCACCCGACAGCCACACGAGGTTCATGTAGATCTTGTACGACTCGACGTACCACTTGTCGTCGCTGTGCATCTCCGTCCGCGACAACAATTGGAGCTCGACGTCGAACAGCTTCTTATTCAGCGCGTCCACTGCGGCAACGGCCTCCGCATCGCCACTCGACTTCTTGCGCTGATCCTCGAGCTGCTTCCGCATGATCTCGATGCGATTGATCATCGCCGCGCTGCTGTTCATCGCGTCGCGAATTCGAAGCTGCGCCTTCGTCGACGCCACGAGATCCGCCATCGACATCGTGGTTTCGGTCGCGCGCGTCACGGTGAAGCGTTCGGCGGGCGTCGTCGTACCGTGGGAGGCGAGGCGCACGGAGTAGCGACCGGGAAGAGCGACTGGTCCCGTGTTCAGCGGGCCATCGATGCCCCAGTGCACGATCGGGCGAACCTGCTTCCCCTTGAACCGGGGCTCCTCCCAGATGTGCGGGTTGTCCGGCGCAACCGTTCGGAGGTCCACCTTGGTGGGGGCGTCGTAGCGCAGGTCCCATGTCACGCGATTGAGGCCCGCGCGCGTCTTGGCATGCAGCGTACGGATCACCGTGCCGGTGGAATCCAGGATCTCGAGCGTCGCCGGCTCCTGCGACGCCGTCGGGACGGCGAATGTGAAGTCGGCGTAGCCGCCGCGCGCCTCGCGGTATCCCGCGCGCGGTGGGTACAGCCTAACGCTACCATCGGTCGCCCGTGCCGGCGTCGCCGCGGTTGGCCCGTTGCCGGCCTCGTTCTCGTCGTCGGCGACGACCGAGGGTGTCGCTCCGAGCTCCAGCGCCGTGATGTCGCGCAGGACGTAGATGCCGCGTCCGTACGTCGACACGACGACGTCATGCCAGCGCGCCTTGGGCATCGCGATCCACGTGACCGGTGATGCGGGCAGGCCCGCCTTGATGCGCGTCCAGTGGGCGCCGTCGTCGCGGGAGTAGTAGAATCCGTTCCCCGTTCCCGCGAACAGCATCCCGCGCTTGTTCGGGTTCTCGGCCACCGACATCACGTAGGTGAGTGGACCGCCGGTGGGCAGGTCGCCTGTGATCTTCGCCCACGTGCGGCCATAGTCCGTCGTCTTGTACAGGTACGGCTCGCGGTTGTCCATCATGTGGAAGTCGACCGTGACATACGCCGTGCCCGCGTCGAACACCGACGGCGCGATCTGACGAATCGTCCCCCACACCGGGAGTCCCGTGATGTTCTTGGTGACGTTCGTCCACGTTGCCGCGCCGTCGCGTGTGAGCCAGAGCTGGCCGTCGTTCGTGCCGGCCCAGATCAGCCCCCGACGAATCGTCGACGGCGCGATCGCGAACACGACCTCGCCGTAGAACTGGCCGAGGTTATCGCCGATGATCCCGCCAGAGAAGACGATGCGGGATGAGTCGCGCGTGGAGAGGTCGGGGCTCGTGACTGCCCAACTCTGCCCGCCGTTCGATGTCTTGAAGATGACCTGGCAGCCGTAGTAGACGGTCTTCGGGTCGAACGGGTCGACGGCGAGCGGCGGCGTCCAGTGGCACCGGTACTTGAGCTCGTTAGGCGGGGAGTCCAGCGTGTGGATCCACGGTCCTACCGAGCGCGCCCGCTTCGTCTTGGCGTCCCAGCGCGTGACGGTTGCGCCGTAGCACGACGACCATACGATGTCGGGATTGCTTATGTCGGGGATGGTGAAGCCGGATTCGCAGCCGCCGAGCCCGTGGTCCCACGTGCTGCCGCCGCCGCCGAAGCCGCCACCGCCGCCACCCTCGCCTTGTCCGGCGGTGTCGGCCGCGGCGCGCCGAGCGGCGCTGTCGCCCGGCGACGTGACCGGAGGCGGGTTGCCTCGCGCGCCACCCGTCGTATCCGGCGCGCCCGTGGAGTCACGAGCGGCACCCCGGCCGCGCTGCTGCTTCACGCTGTTCTCTCCGGCTTCCGGCGCGCTGCTGGGCCCGCGCATCGTCCCGTTATCCTGCCGATTGCTGTAGACGTAATACGGCACCTGCTCGTCCACGGCGACGTGATACATCTGGCCTATGGGCAGCGTGACCTCCTTGAATGTGCGCCCGTGGGTCCAGGTGATGCCCGCTCCGCCGTCGCCCGTCTCAGCCCAGTTGTCCGGGTTTTTCGGATCCATCCAGATGTCGTGGCAGTCGCCGCAACCGCGGTCCGAGATCGGAAACGTCTGACCGCCATCCATCGACCGGCGGAAGGTGCTGCTGGCGATCAGCACCTCGTTTTCGTTCCGTGGGTTGACCTCGATGCGGATGTAGTAGCCTGCTCGCCCGATGAGCTGGCGGTCCCAGCTCACCGTCTTCCACGTCGTGCCGGCGTCGTCGGAGCGCCAGAGCGAGCCCTGGTTCGCGGTTTGGATGAGCGCGAACATCCGCTTCGAGTTCGACGGCGCGATCGCGACGTCGATCTTCCCCACAGGCGACTTGGGCAGGCCGTTCTCGAGGTGGTTCCACGTCGTGCCGCCGTCGCGGCTCATGTACACGCCGCTGCCCGGTCCCCCGCTGAACATCCCCCACGTGTGCATGACGACTTCCCATTGACCGGCGATCAGCACGTTGGGGTCGTTGGCGTCAATCGCGAGCCCCGAGCAGCCGGTGCGCTCGTCCACGAACAGCACGCGCTGCCACGTCTTGCCGCCGTCGGTAGTGCGGAAGACGCCGCGCTCCTGCTGCGGCCCGGTCACGCGGCCTAACGCGCAGACGAAGGCGATGTCCGGGTTCGTGGGATGTAGGATGATGCGGCCAATGCGCCCCGTCTCGCGGAGCCCGACGTTCGTCCACGTCTTGCCGGCGTCGGTGGACTTGTACACGCCGTCGCCCGTGACGTCCGCGTCGCGGATCGTCCACGCCTCGCCGGTGCCGACCCAAACGACGGATGGCGCTGACGGCGAGACGGCAATCGCGCCGATCGCCTGTACGGGCTGCGCGTCGAAGACGGGCACGTACGTGAACCCGCTGTCGCTCGATTTCCACACGCCGCCGGAGGCGGCTCCCATGTACCAGGTCTTGGGATCGCCCACCACGCCAGACACCGCGGAGATCCGGCCGCCGGCGACGGGGCCGAGGAACTGGAAGCGGAGGGGGTCCTGGGCGGGTGTGGCCGTAGGCCGGGGACGCGGTTGAGCCGAGACGAATGAGGCAGAGACGGCTATGAGGAACGCGGCGGGGAGCAGTCGCATGTGTCGATGAAGCGTAGGCAGGGACGAGACGGGACAGATCGGATACGATATGCGGCCGTTGTCGTGGGCGCGAGGGGCGTGAAAAGGCGCCGTATAGAGTCAAAAGGCGCGGAATGGGGTCAGAGTCTTAATTCATCATTCCAACGCCGAGCGTTGGAATGATGAATTAAGACTCTGACCCCATTCGAACCAATTTCGCGCCGATTTCACGTTAGGCAGTCAGCGAGCCCACGGGCGACGCACCGTGTACACCGGGATGGCCGTGATGCCGGCGCGCTGAATCGACAACAGGCGGCGCTTGCTCAGCCATCGCAGCGCCTCCTGGACCGCGCGCTTGGAGAGACCCGTGCCGGTCGCGAGGTCGAACAGGCTCACCTGTGCCGTATCCTCGCCCGCGGAGTGCGTGTGCCGCCAGAGATAGAGGTACACGAGAAACGCCGACGGCTGGCGATCGTGACCGACAATATCGGCCATGAGTGTGTCCACCACGTAGTCGTCGATTTCGATTGCGGGCATCCAGATGGTCCCCTCTTTCAGGACAACGGCGATCCCTCGCCCGGCGGCTCGGGATGACGAGCGCTATGGCAATGGCTGCCATAGTAACGATCACGCGCCTTGCACGGAAATATCGATGCGTGAGTATTGCGCCTCGCCACGAGTGCAGGACCGTCATCACTCACCGGAGGCTCCATGATCAAGGCCATCAAATTCGTCGGCGTGCCCGTGTCGGATCAACAGCGCGCGCTCGACTTCTACACGAAGACTCTCGGTTTCCGCGTCGTCACCGACCAGCCGTTCGACGACAAGCAACGGTGGATCGAGCTCGGCATTGGACGCTCGAGCTCCGGCCTGACTCTGTTCACGCCCGAGGGCCAGGAGAACCGCATCGGGACATTCACCGGCATCTCATTCGTCGCCGACGACGTGATGGCGACGTGCAAGGAGTTGGCGTCGAAGGGCGTGACGTTCATCCAGGAGCCGCAGAAGGCCGATTGGGGTACCGCTGCGGTTTTCGCCGATCCAGATGGGAATCAGTTCGTGATCGGGTCCGCGTAGTGAATCTTGGCTCAGGGCTGTGGCTCCGTGCACCGCCGATCTGCGCCCGCCCGCGTCAGCGGCGGTCTGCGTTATCTGTGTATCCCTGCTTTTAAAGCTGGACCTAACGCGATACCCCGCGGTCAAGCGCTTACGTGCTGCCGGACCGACTCCATGAGCCGACCCATGTTCTCCGGCCCGAAGAACACCTCGCGCGGCGCCAGCGCCTCGATCGTCAGGAAGAACTGCCGCGTCGCCTCGGCGTTCCCGCGGAGCGCGGACCGCAGCATGCGTTCGGTCGTGGAGATCGGCGTAAACCGGGCGCGCTCGATGTTCACGTGGTAGTCGGGCATCGTCGCCTCGTTGCGCCGACGCTCGTACTCCGCGAGCGCGTCATCCAGATCGCGACGCCCGGACAGCCCCTCATGCACCGCGTTCGCCAGCAGCTCCGCATCCCGGAACGCGTCGGTGATGCCTAACGCCAGATACGGATCCTTGTGACACCCGGCGTCACCGACGAGCGCCCACCCCGGCCCGAACGGCTTGCGGAGGAAGTTGCGGAGGTCTGTCGCCCCGTAGAAGCGGTCCGCGCGCCGGCCAGCGCGCACCCGATCGCCAAGGGGCGGAACGCCGTCGAGCGCCGCGAGGAACTGGCGCTCGATGTCCGCGCGCACCACCGACAGCTCCGAGATTTGCCAGGCCGCGAACACCGCGAACAGTCCGTCGTTCGTCGGGAACGCGAAGATCGCCCGCCCGTGTCGATCGTGGAGTTCCAGCGTGTCGCTCGGCACGTCAGACCAGTAACTGAAGTACCAACACGTAAGCGACGGTTCCTGTTGGTACTCCGGCGCCGACACTGCGCGAGCCACGTGCGAGTTGCGGCCGTCCGCGCCGATCGTTAGGGTCGCCCGCTCGGTCACCGATGTGCCCGTGCGCCGATCGCCGCCTCGGATCCCCGTGACCCGATCGCCCTCCATCGTCAGCGATTCCACGGAAAACCCCGCCCTCAACTCCACGCCGGCTTCGACGGCCGCATCCACGAGCACGTGATCGAGCGCCGTGCGCCGGGGCCCCAACGCGACCGGCACACCGTCCACGGCGAGGTCACTCGCCGCCAGCCTGAAATCGCCGATGTCCGAGGACATCGCGGTGATCGGTGGGCATCCAGTCGCGATCACGCGCTCGAGCAGCCCCCAGCTCGCGAGCCGCGCCGGACCGCCGCGCCGAATGAGGTGGCCGTGAGGGATGTCACTCGGAAACACCGCGCGATCGACGAGCAGCACGCGGTGCCCCTTACGCGCGAGCAGCATCGCCGTGGGCGCTCCGCCACAGCGCGCGCCGATCACAATCGCGTCGTACATCGACCCCTCCTCGGCCCACGACCGCCCGATGCACGTTAGGTGCCGCCGGACGGCCGCCGAGTTACCTCGTCACTGCCGGCAAGGAGCGTGCGGATCGCCCTTCGGGATGTCGACTTTCGGCCGGTGGTCCAGGTTCGCGATCCTCAGCGCCGCATCGTACACCAACCGGGTCACGCGCGCCATGTCGTCGTAGTCGATGTACTGTGGCTCGTCGGTTACCTGGTGGTAGTCGAGGTGCTCGCCGCGCGAGAAGGCGACGGCCGGGATCGTGTAACGCGCGTAGTTGTAGTGGTCTGCGCGGCAATAGTACTGCAGCGGATGGCCCGGCTGGTCGTAGGTGTAGTTGAAGACGAACGGTTTGGGCTGCGCCGCGTTCGTCGCCTCGAGGATCTCACCGAACTCCTTCGAGACGCGCTTGGCGCCAACGACCTCGAGGTATGTGGGACCCGCCTCTGGCAGGTCCTCGGCCGTCCCCCGGCCCACCATGTCCTGGTCGATCTCCGCGACGATCGAGTCGATTGGCACGGTCGGGTGATCGGTGAACCACGCGGAGCCCACGAGCCCGGATTCCTCGCCAGTGTGATTCACGAACAGGATCGATCGCTTGGGATGTGGCGCCCCCGCCAGCGCCTCGGCGATCTCGAGGATGGAGACGGTGCCTGATCCGTCGTCGTCTGCGCCATTCCGGATCGAGTCGAGACGCGCGGGGTGTGCTTTCCGCAGACTATCGCGAATCGCGCTGATGCGCGCCGCCTCCTCGGGTGTCGGGGTCCGAGGCGGGCTATCGGCACCCATCGGGCGTATCACCCGATTGTACGCGCGAAGGGAATCGTGGTCGACGGGCGAGTGGTCGAAGCCGACGTGGTCGTTATGCGCCGTGAGCGCGACGTAGGTGCCGCGCAGCTTGGCGTCCGATCCACGCAGGACCGCCACGACGTTCCGCGCGGCGAACGCAACCTGTCGGGGGGCGGAACCGACGCTGCCGTTGACCGTACGCCCCGCAGCTCCCGGCGTCATGGTGGCCGGGTCTCCGCCGAGCAGCGCCGAGGCCGCCTTGTCCGAGATGAACACACGTGGCACGGCCGTGGCGTTGAGGGTCGAGTTGACAGTGAGCCGTCCGGCCATGATGGCGGCGCGCTGCTCGGGCGCCAGGAGGTCGAAGCCGGCGATGGCGATGAGCGCCGCCCGGTTGAACCTGGGATCCGTGATCCCCAGCCCTCGCGCGTTGCGCGTCCCGTCAGGGCCAGGCCGGACGTCGAGCACCACCACCTTGCCAACGGCGGAGTCGCCCGATGCCCACTGTGTCGGTTCGCGGACCGAACCGCCGTATATCGCCGGCGCGTTCGAGATGGACCGGACGGTGGTCGCGGGCCCCACGAGGACGAGGTCCCGACCTAACGTGAAACGGGTCCCGCCAGCCTCGAGGAACGAGCCCGTGTCGGCCGCCATGAGGACGAACGGCACGGTCTGGAAGTAGGTGCCGTTCTCCCCGGCCGGCTCGAGGCCCAGCCGCTTGAACTCGCCGGCGACGTACTCCGCCGTCTTGTAGTTCCCGGCTTCGCCCGGCTGCCGGCCCATCATCGAGTCGTGCGCGATGAGGAAAAGGCG
>Ga0207706_10001146_pt1 | contig 27008 bp, 17 predicted proteins | sample KBSC53metaG_FD_184318 | JGI IMG/M metagenome (GOLD analysis project Ga0207706, IMG submission 184318) | Corn rhizosphere microbial communities from Kellogg Biological Station, Michigan, USA - KBS C5-3 metaG (SPAdes) (version 2) | ecosystem: Host-associated > Plants > Roots > Rhizosphere > Soil ... | reverse complement strand
CCCGCGCTGGCAGACGATGCTCGACACCTCCAAGCCCGCGGCGGAGCAGACCGGCCCCGAGCATGACGCCGGCGCGCACCTCACGCTGCCGGGGCGCTCGATGATGGTGCTGATGACGCCGAACACGGGGGATGAGGCGGAGGATTACTGAGGGAACCGCGACGGCAGGGAATCACACGGAGGGACGGAGGGACGGAGGGACGGAGGGAGCGTTTCTCCGAATTTTCTTGCGGCGCTTCGTGGCCATTGTTCCCGCCGCGAGAGAACCTTACCGTATCTTTCGACTCCGCCGTATCTTATACCGAATCCGCATTCAGAGTGTGTACCACCGAAAAGGGCAGCCGCGTTGCCTACGAGATCGAATCGCGCGATCACACACTCAAATCACGGATTCGGTGTTCCGCGGATCATCCGCACCGCACGGTAGACCCCGGCAGAACCGCTCGCCTCCAGAAAGCCGCTCATGGAAGCCCCGTCCACCTCTGGCGCTGTCGAGACAACCTCGCGGCCCGAGCCCCACGCGGCCCAGTACTCCGTCTACGTGAGCTCGGCCGACGACGGGCGCCACTGGCTCCCGGAAATCCGCCGCGCGTTCGACGCCGCCGACCCGCACCGGTGGAAGGTGATGAGCGTTCGCACGCAGGGAGCCTTCGCGAAGAACGATTTCACCGATGCGATCAGGAACGTCGACGCGGCGATCATGCTGATCACGCCGAAGTACCTGGGATCGCGCGCGGTGGCGGCAGAACTCCCGGCGCTCGCCGAACGCCAGGTGGACGGAGACATTCCCGTGTTCCGCGTGCTCGCGGCCGCAACACCCGCACTCTCCGAAAGCGAGATCGCGTCCGGGGTGTACTCGCTCCTGAACGACAAGCCGCTCGCCGAGATGGACGAGGCGGAGCGGCGGCACCTGTTCGAGATGCTGGTGCGCGAGGTAGAGATCGCGGTCGCCGGGAGGGCTGAGACGGAGCTTCCGGATAACCCATCGCAGGGTGTGTTGAACCTGCTCGGCGTGACGGACGGGCCGCGGCTTTCTCCAGGTGCCAGAGAGATTCTCATCCACGCCGCGCACTACGCCGGGTCTGCTTCGTCGCCGGTGGTCACCACGTCCATGCTGCTGATCGCGAGCGTGGAGGCGGACCGGGAGGAACCGCTCGACGATGGCGCCGGTGCGTGGCTGTCGAACGCCTTGGAAAGCAGGTTCGAAGAGATCCAGAACTCGTATTTCAAAGAGAAGGGAATCGATACGGGACATACCTCGGGACCGTCGAAATCGACCCTCGGGACGCGTCTCGCGCTTTCAGCCGCGCAGGATCTCGCGCAGCGGACGACGGGTGATGACCAGGTCCATCCACGCCACGTTCTTGCCGCCCTGCTGATCGACTCCCGGGAATACTCCGGTGCCCAGGAGCGTCTCCGCGAGGTCGGAATGGAGCCGGCCGCGCTTCGGAGGCAATTCTTCGACGCGGTGCGGGGGAAGGGCGACGATGACGCGCAGTGGAGCCTGATCCTCCTCGGCCGCGAGCTGCGCATCTACCGCATGGCGGGGTTCCACGCGGACGACACGCGGGGCGAGGACCTGCTGGGGATCGAGCAGGACGTGCTGGCGTTCGCCACGCTGATCGCGGCGCGAAGCGTGACGCCGCCGCTGTCGATCGGGCTGTTCGGCGAGTGGGGGTCGGGGAAGAGCTTCTTCATGCGGCACCTGCGCAACGCCGTGGCCGGGCTGGCGCGCGACGCGGCCAGGAGCGGGCAGATGCAGCGCGACCAGCCGTTCTACAAGCGGATCGTGCAGATCGAGTTCAACGCCTGGCACTACGTCGAGGGAAACCTCTGGGCCAGCCTGGTGGAGCACATCTTCCGCAACCTGAGCGTGCCCGGCGAGAAGCCCTCCGCCAGCGAGGCGCTGCAGAAGCGGCTGATCGACGACCTGAAGTTCACCGAGCAGGCGCGCGAGGAAGCACACGCCGAGCGCCGCCGTGCGCTGCGCGAGGTGGCGGGCGCGCGCAGGCGGGTCTCCGCCGCGCGGCGTGAGCACGAGCGCCAGCGCGAGGAGCTGGCGAAGCTTGCCGCGAAGCAGGTGGCCGACGACCTGACGCGCGAGGAGGTGAGCGCCGCCGTCGGCCCCGTGCTGGAGCGGCTGGGCATCCCCGCCGTCGAAGCAAGCGTGCGCGAGATGCTGGCCGCGCTGGGCGAGGCGCGGGCGCTGGCGGAGCGCGGGCGTGGCGCGTTCCTGCCGCTGGTCCGGGGCCCTGCAAGCGAGCGTCGGCGGCGGTGGATGCTGCTGCTGATGGTGCTGTTCCTGGGGCCCGCGCTCGGCTGGCTGGTGGGCGTGCTGGTCGACACGATCAGCGACACGGCGATGGCGCAGCTGACGGCGTTCGCGTCCGGCGCGGCCACGCTGCTCACGGCGGGCGCGGCGTGGGTACGGTCGCAGGTGAAGTGGGGCTCGGATCGCCTGGCCGAGGTGGAGAAGGCGCAGGCCGAGGTGGACCGCCGTCTGGCCGAGAAGCAGGCCGAGCACACGCGCGAGCTGCGCGCCCTGCAGGAAAAGCTGCAGCTCGCCCGCGCCGACTACGAGGCCGCGCGCCGCAAGCAGGCCGAGGCCGAGGCGCGGGTGAAGGACGCAAAGGCGAAGCTGGACGAGCAGAGCGTGGCCAAGCTGCTGGCCTCGTTCATCGAAGACCGGGCGCAGAGCGCGGACTACCGCAAGCACCTGGGCGTGCTGGCGCTGGTGCGCAACGACTTCGAGACGTTGTCGGACCTGATCGAGGAGGAGAACTGGCGTCTCTCGCCAGCGGGGCACGACGACGATCGCTACCCCGGGCGCGAGCGCTTCGCCACGCTCGAGGAAGAGGAGAAGCACCGCGAGAGCCGCATCAACCGGATCGTCCTCTACATCGACGACCTGGACCGCTGCCCGCCCAACAAGGTGGTGGAGGTGCTCCAGGCCGTGCACCTGCTGCTGGCGTTCCCGCTCTTCGTGGTGGTCGTCGGCGTGGACGCGCGCTGGGTGAAGCGCTCGCTGGAGGTGCGCTATCGCGAACTGCTGCACGGCGATGGCGCCGACGCGCCCCTCTCGTCCGCCGAACTGCTGATCGGCAAGGCGACCACGGACGACTACTTGGAAAAGATCTTCCAGGTGCCCTTCTGGCTGCGCCGCATGGATGACAGCGACACGGCGGACATGGTGCGCGGACTGCTCGGCAGCAGCGTCGCACCGGAGCAACCACGATCCGATCCCTCAGGTACAGACGAGAATGCCGTTACCCGCGCGCCAGCGGAGGTGGCGGGCGACGTACCGGGCGAGGAGAACGTTCAGATCGTTGGAATGCCGAGAATGGAACGGCCAGGCATCGCCTCGCTGCTGCCTGGCACTGACGGCAGAGGGGTAAGAGTCAACACGTCAGGAATTGTCGAGAAGCCCGAGGAGCCGCAGGTGAACCTCGAAAGCCTCGTCTTCCGGCTCGAAGAGATGGAGTTCATCACCGCGCTGGCACCGCTGCTGGACCGCTCTCCGCGGGCGCTGAAGCGGTTCGTCAACGTGTACCGGCTGATCAAGGCGGGGCTCACGCCGGCCGAGCAGCGCGCCTTCCACCAGACGGCCGGGCAGGTGCCGCCGTACCAGGCCGTGCTCTTCCTGCTGGCCGTGGACACCGGGCTTCCCGAGGTCGCGGTTGAGTTCTTCGCCGCGCTGCGTTCGGTGCATCCGGAGGCCGGGGGTGAAACGGGTGAAGGCGCCGCAACGTTGCTGGCGCTGGTGGAGAACCGGATCGAAGATGCGGACGGCGCGCTCACAGTCGCGGGCCGCCCATGGGCACGCATCCGGGCGTGGCTGCGGCCCAGGCCCGGCGAGGAACCGCGCCTCGACATCGCCCCCGCCGTGCTGGCTGGCTGGGAGCCGCGCGTGACGCGCTTCTCGTTCCGCGCGCAGGCGTAGGTTTCGTCTCGCGATCGGGCCCGGGCGACGATCTCTCCTTCGCGGGGTGCCTCCCGATGAACGTCCTGAAGACGCTGCTGTTCACGGTGCTGGTGCCCGGCACGGTGGCGGGGCTGATCCCGGCGTGGATCCGCGGCGGATGGGGGCTGCGCGGGCCCGCGTGGGCGATGGCGGCCGGCGGATTGGTGCTGGCGGTCGGCGTGGCGGTCTACCTGTGGTGCGCGTGGGACTTCGCCACCGCGGGGCGGGGGACGCCGCTGCCGCAGGACCCGCCGCGGGCGCTGGTGGTGCGCGGCCTCTACCGCCATTCGCGCAACCCGATGTACGTGGGGGTGGTGGCGGCGGTGCTGGGGCAGGCGGTGTGGGTGCGGTCGGGCGGGGTGCTGGCGTACGCCGCGGTGCTGGCGGCCTTCTTCCACGCGCGGGTGGTCTGGTTCGAAGAGCCCGTCCTGCGCCGCACCTTCGGCGCCGCGTACGACGCCTACGTGGCCTCCGTGCCGCGCTGGTTCGGGCGGCGGGCGACGTCCACGTCTGGCGTGGTGCAATGAACGAGTGGGGAAAAGAGCGACGCCGCGGTTCCAGGTGAAAGGCACAAAGGCAGGGCAGCGGACCACTCGTCCGCTGCCCTGATGGTCTGGAGCGTCGCCAGGCTCTGGTGGGGCTGATCAGAGCTGAAGCTGGGTGACGAGCTCGTCGTCGATTCGCGCCATCGTACCGGCGTCCACGGTCACCTGCACGATCCCGATGATTCCGCCCGGTTGCCGTGGCCGTCCCGCTTCCGAGTGCGTCAGGATCAACGGGACCGCGATCACGGCGCGCCGGTGTGCGCCCGGAAGGTCCCGCACCCACGGCGCGTCGGCTTCGACCTCTCCTGGCCGTGCCTCTTCTTGCTCGCCGTGGTAGATCGGCAGGAGAAGCTGGTGGCGGCGCAGGGCCGCGTACGCGGGCTCGGTGATGATCACCGCCGTCCGCGCCCCGTCCAGGTAGTCGGCCACCTCGGTGCTCAGGGCGACGACCTGCCCTCTGCCGATGGTGCGGCCCGGCGCGCCGCTCAGGTCCGTGCCGATCCCGAGCGATCGCCGAAGCGCGGCCTTGATGTCGACGGCCCGGTCGCGCGCATGCCCGATGCGCGCCGGAACCTCTTCGGCGTCGATGGTGCGGAGCCGCGCCGTGAAGAAGCGGCTCTCGGCGCGTTGCCCCGAGAGCCGTTTCCACCGGATGTCGAGGGGAGACGCGCCCTCGATTGCTTCGGTGTCCTGCGTGGTGCCGTATGCGAAGACGTCGAACGCGGCGTCGACCGGAGGGTCGTGCACCAGGAGCCACGGGCGGCCCCGCTTCACGTCCGCGCCGGCCAGATCCTCGAGTGGAAGCGGATGTATGTCGCCGCGCCGGTTCATGCCCGCGCGGCTGTCCGTGCGCGGCGGATGCGGCCGATGGCGCGCGCGGAGGCGTTCGCCTCGGCGACGAACTCCGCGTCCGGCTCCCAATCGTCGCCATCGGGCCGCGGGGGGAGCGGGAGCACGCCTTCGGGGAGCGGCTCCTGCCGGAGCTGGCCGAGATCTACGCTCAGGTCTCCGTCCCGCTGGTGGTACTGCCTACGATAGAACTGGCGCATCGCTGCGAGCGTGATGGGTTGGCGGCTTCTGCTGTTTGATGCGCGGGTCCCCCACGCCTCTCTCCACGGCTCTTCCTGGTGGGTCAGCGTTTCCAGGAAGCTCGCCGAGTGTTCGCCGTACACCGCGAGCACATCCTCGAGCACGGTGAGTTCCTGACCGGAGAACCGCGGCCTTCGCCGCGACCGTGGCAGGGTGTGGTGCCCGTACTGCTTGAGGTTCTGATAGACTACGTCCACCACGGGTCCGTGCGCCCACGCCTCGACCGGTTCATCGAACAACGGGTGATTCAAAAGCGCCACGGACCAGGCCTGGGCGTAATAGACCAGCTTCTGAAGCTTGAGATTCGTGATCGCATCGCCCGCCTTGCGGTCGATCGCGTTCAGGAACCAGGCTGCGACGTCGAGTGCGCTGTGCATGCTCCGTGGAAGGCTGGTGAACCTCCGAAATATAGCCGAAGGCCGATTCCCTGTCGACCAAGGCGGATGTGTTGCGCCACGGGCGAAGGCCGAGTGGCGCTCCGGCCCGGCGAAGGGTCGGAACGCGATTCTCCGCCGGGGCCACCCGCGCGGTCCATCCGCATGAATGCGCCGGTCACGCCACCGGCGCCAGAGTCTCGCGCCGGCCGGGCCGCGCCGCGGCGGCGGCCTTCGCCTCGAGCATCCGCGACGCCGTGGCGCCGGCCGCGGCGAGGGCGGCCACCGCGGCCTCCATCGCCCCGCGCGTCGCCTGCTCGGCGGCGTCCGCGGCGCACCTGGTTTCGACGCATCCGGCCACGGCGGGCTCGCGCTGGACGGCGGCGGACACGGCCGCCGCCTCGCGGGTGAGCGCCGGCGGGTGGGGCGTGGCGACCTCGCGCAACAGGTCCATGCGCAGCCACAGGGCGCGCCGCAGCACGTCGATCTCGCGCTTGCGCCGGGCGATCCGCTCGCCGCGCGCGAGGGCGGACTGGCGCAGCGCCTCCAGCTCTTCGCTCGTGAACGGCATCCTCCTCCAGCGTCGGCGGCTTTCGCACCCGCGGCCGTCAGCCGCGAGACGGCTGGGGGGCAGCAGAACCTCATGCGGTAGAAGCGGTTAAGCTACAGGTGGGCGGGAGTGGACGGTATCGGGAGTGAAAGAGGTGTGTCGGGGAACTCCCCGACACGCCGGATCAGGCCGCAGACGGTCCCCTGGGAGTTTGCGAGTGAAGTCGCGGCTGCCACGGCACAGTCCGCCTGCGCGGACTTCAGCCGCGGCAGAGCCGGTGAGCCGTGGGCCCGGTGCGGGCGCTCCGGCCGGTTTCTCGCATCAGGGTGGGTCTCGGCCACGCGCGCTGACGATGCGGCGGACGGCGGCGACGCGGGCCGGGCACGAAGGGGGATTTGCATGAGCGAGGTCACGCCCTGGCCTCCGGGCGGAGGAGAGACGGGCGCGCTGATCCGCGGGCGCGACTGGTCGGCGACGCCGCTGGGGCCGCTGGCCGGGTGGCCGGCGGCGCTGAGGACGGCGGTGGACATCATGCTGGGGTCGCCGGAGCCCACCTCGCTGGGGTGGGGGGCCGCGTGCGTCCAGCTCTACAACGACGCCTACGCCCGGCTGGTGCACGAGCGGCACCCGGAGCTCTTCGGCCGCCCCGTGCTGGAGGGGTGGGCCGACGCGCGCGGCGTGCTGGCGCCGATCCTGGACGCCGTATTCGCCGGCGTGCCGGCGGTGGTGCAGGAAGACCGCGTGGTGGTGCTGCGCGGGTCCGGCGCAAGGCAGGCGGAGCCGCGCTGGTTCACCTTCACCTTCGTCCCCATCCACGACGACCGGGGCGCGGTGGCCGGCGTGTTCCACCGCGTGGTGGAGACCACCGGGCGCAAGCGCGCCGAGGCCGCGCTGCGCGAAAGCGAGGAGCGGCACCGGGCGATCGTGGAGGGCGCGCGCGACTACGCCATCCTGATGATCGCCCCCGACCGGCGGATCATCAGCTGGTCGCCCGGCGCCCAGGCGGTGTACGGCTGGCGCGAGGCCGAGGTGCTGGGCCGCGACTTCTCCCTCCTGTTCGTGCCCGAGGACCGCGAAGCCGGGGCGCCCGAGTGGGAGCTGGAGACCGCGCGGCGGACCGGCGCCGCCCCCGACGTGCGCTGGCACCTGCGCGCCGACGGGAGCCGCGTGTTCGTGGACGGCATCACGCGCGAGCTGCGCCGCGATGACGGGTCGCCGGCCGTGTTCCTCAAGATCGGCCAGGACGTGACCGGCCGCCGCCGCGTGGAAGAGGCGCTGCGCGACAGCGAGGAGCGCTACCGGCTGATCGTGGAGGGAGCCCGCGACTACGCCATCCTCACCACCGACCCCGGCGGGCGCATCACCGGCTGGTCGCCCGGCGCCGAGGCGGTGTACGGCTGGACCGCCGGGCAGGCCACCGGCCAGCCCGTGGCGATGACCTTCACCCCCGAAGACCGCGCGGCCGGCGTGCCCGGGCAGGAGTGCGCCGCCGCCGCGGCCGACGGGTGGGCTCCGGACGTGCGCTGGCACCTGCGCAGCGACGGCGCGCGCGTGTTCATCGAGGGCGTGACCCGGGCGCTGTACCACGCCGGCGGCACCCTGCGCGGCTTCCTGAAGGTGGGGCAGGACGTGACGGAGCGGCGGCGGATGGACCAGGCGCTGCGCGAGCTGAACGAGACGCTGGAGGAGCGGGTGGAGGCGCGCACCGCCGAGCTGGCCCAGGCCAACGCGTGGCTGGGCGAGATGCAGGCCGAGCTGGTCGGCACCAACCGGAGGCTCACCCGCGAGATCGCCCAGCGCGAGCGCGCCGACCGGGCGCGCCGCGAGCTGCTGCGCCAGCTGGTGACCGCCGAAGAGCAGGAGCGCGCCCGGCTGTCGCGCGAGCTGCACGACTCGGTGGGGCAGGTGGTGACCGCGCTGCTGCTGGGGCTGAAGGCGCTGGAGCGCGAGCCGGCCGGCCGCCCCGAGGGGCTGGCCGACCTGGAGCGCCTGGCGGACCAGATCGCCCGCGAGATCCACCACGTGGCCGCGGCGCTGCGGCCGCCCGCGCTCGATCGCCTGGGGCTGCGCAGCGCGCTGGAGGCGCACCTGGAGGAGTGGTCGCGGCGCTACGGGGTAACGTGCGACTTCCAGCCGGTGAACCTGGACGACCAGCGCTTCGAGCCCGAGGTGGAGACCACGCTCTTCCGCGCCGTGCAGGAGGGGCTCACCAACGTGGCGCGGCACGCCGGAGCGCGCACCGTCACCCTGGTGCTCGAGCGCCGGCCGGGCACGGTGGGGGTGATCCTGGAAGACGACGGCGCGGGGTTCGACGTCGACGCGGCGATGGAGGCCGCCGCCCTTGCCCGGCGGATGGGGCTGCCGGGGCTGCGCGAGCGCGTGGAGCTGCTGGGCGGCGCGCTGGAGGTGGAGTCGGCGCCGGGCTCGGGCACCACGCTGTACGTGCGGCTCCCGGACGGCGGCGTCCCGCAAGCGAGGGGTACGGAGGTGGGGGGATGAATGGGCTGCGGATCGTGCTGGCCGACGACCACGAGGTGGTGCGCAGCGGCCTGCGCGCGCTGGTGGACGCCACCGCGGGGATGGAGGTGGTGGGCGAGGCGCGCGACGGCGCCGAGGCGTGCCGCCGCGCCGCCGAACTGCGCCCCGACGTGGTGGTGATGGACGTCTCCATGCCCGTGCTGGACGGCGCCGAGGCCACCGAGCGCATCCGCCGCGACTGCCCCGGGGTGAGGGTCCTCGCCCTGACCATGCACGAGGACCGCGGCCATCTCACGCGGCTGCTGCGGGCCGGCGCCAGCGGCTACCTTCCCAAGCGCGCCGCCGCCGACGAGCTGGTGCGGGCGATCCAGGTGGTGGCGGGCGGGGGGACGTACGTGGACCCGCAGCTGGCCGGCACCCTGCTGGGCGGCGCCGCCGAGCCCGTCCGCGGCGCCGGCGACGGCCAGCGCCTGAGCGAGCGCGAGGAAGACGTGCTGCGCCGCATCGCCTGGGGCGCCAGCAACAAGGAGATCGCCACCGAGCTGAAGATCAGCGTGAAGACGGTCGAGACCTACAAGGCCCGCATCGCCGACAAGCTGGGCCTGAAGACGCGCACCGACATCGTCCGCTACGCCGTCCGCCAGGGCTGGCTGGGCGAGGGCTGAACCGGGCCGGGCAGGTGTCGACCGCCGGGCCGTTCATCCCGCTTCTCCGCCGGCCACCTCGACGGTCCCCCCCACCAGCCGAGCCTCTTCCGCGATCCACCCCCCCGCACTCATACCAGATCCGGCGAAAGACTTGTGAAACAATCGTCGTCTGTTCGCTCGCACCGATCCCGTCGACGAGTGGCTGCAGGTGGCGCTCGCGCTGAGTATCGAAATTTTTTTGCAGAGACCTCCCTCGACCCCGCGGCCATCACGGAAGGCCCGGCTGTCTCAACGGATCGATCAGGGGATCACGAGGCGAGTCCGGCCGTCGTGCACGTCCTGCGCATCGATGGCTGGAGGGCGATCATTCGCCGTGTCCACGAAGGCTGCAGAGACGCACACGGAGGACGGGGAAGGCTCGATTCCTCCTGATGACGCAGTTGACGAAGCTTTCAGGCGCAGACGACGGATGAACGACGGAGGTGGGTGTTCCCGCGAAACGTTCGATACTCAGCGCATTCCGAGCCTGCAGCCACTCGCCGACGAGTTCCGGTGCGATCAGGTTGCAACCCAATCGACGAAGAACCGGACTTCATCGCAGTTCTCCGCTGCTCCGTTCTCACACGCACTCACGCACCCGTTGGCAGTCCCCCCTCGCGCATCGTCCTTGCAGTCCCGCCCGCCGTCCCTCTTGCGGTGAAACGCGCGGCGCGTTTGCTTGCTGCCAGGATCCGCCGCCCTCCGCGTGCCCCCGAACCGGCAACCCGTGCCCGACCACGCCCTCGCCCACGCACCCGGCACCCCCGCGCGGGGCCCGGCCGCGCTCGTGGCGGTGTTCGGGCTGATCCTGCTCCTCCTGCTGTTCCTGACCGTCCTGGCCAACCAGGCGTTCCGCGAGCTGGCGAGCGCCAACCGCTGGAGCATCCACACCTACCAGGTGATCAGCGAGGCCGAGGGGCTCTCGGCCGCGCAGGCCGAGCTTGAGACCACCTACCGCGGCTTCGCGCTCAGCGCCGACCCGCGCTTCCAGGACGGGTGGCGCGCCGCCGTGGCCGAGTGGGAGCGGCACGAGGGAGCGCTGCGCCGGCTCACCCGCGACAACCCCCGGCAGCAGGCTCGGGTCGCGCGGCTGTCGGTGCTCTCGGACTCGTTCCGCGCCGCGCAGGCGCAGGCGATGACCGCGTACCGCGGCGACCCCGCCGCGATGGCGGCCGCCCGCGTGGCCGCCGGCGACACGGGCGCCCTGACGGCGCGGCGGCGCTACGCCACCGCCGTGCGCGACACCGTGGCGGCGCTGCAGCGCAGCGAGTTCGCGCTGCTGGGCGGCCGGGCCGAGCGCGCCCGCTCGCTGGAGCGGCGCACCGGCGCGCTGGTGCTGAGCGGCGGGGTGCTGGCGGTGGCGCTGGCCCTGGCCGCCGGGGTGCTGGTGCTGCGCCGCACCGCCCGCCTCGACCAGGCCAACGAGCTGCTGCGCGCCGAGGCGGCCGAGCGCATCCTGGCCCGCCAGGCCGCCGAGCGGCTGGCGCGGCAGAACGAGCTGATCCTGAACGCCGCGGCCGAGGGGATCTACGGGGTGGACGCGCACGGCTACACCACCTTCGTGAACCCCGCGGCGGCCGCCATGCTCGGCTACGCGGCCGACGACCTGCCCGGCCGGCCCTACGAGGCCACCCTGCTGGCCCGCGCCGGCGGCGAGGACCCCGTGCGCGCCGCGCTGCTGAACGGGCAGCTCCGCACCGTGGCCGACGCCGCCTTCCGCCGAGCCGACGGGAGCCGCTTTCCGGTGGAGTTCACCTGCACCCCGATCGTGGAGGAGAACCACATCGCCGGCGCGGTGATCACCTTCCGCGACGTGACCGAGCGGCGCGAGGTGGACCGCATGAAGGACGAGTTCATCTCCGTGGTCAGCCACGAGCTGCGGACGCCGCTCACCGCCATCCGCGGCTCGCTGGGGCTGCTGGCCGCGGGAAAGGCGGGCGACATCCCGCAGCGCGGGCAGCGGATGCTGGACATCGCGGTGCAGAACACCGACCGGCTGATCCGGCTGATCAACGACATCCTCGACATCGAGCGCATCGAGAGCGGCAAGGTGGCCATGGAGCCCGGCCCGGTGAACGCCGCCGAGCTGGTGCAGGGCGCCGCCGAGGTGATGCTCCCCATGGCCGAGCGCGCCGGGGTGGAGCTGTACGTGTGGGCCGAGCCGCTGCAGCTGGTGGCCGATGCCGACCGCATCCTGCAGGTGCTCACCAACCTGGTCTCCAACGCCGTCAAGTTCAGCCCCGCCGGCACCCAGGTGCAGCTTACGGTGGAGCCCGACGGCGAGGATGCGCTCTTCAGCGTGGCCGACCAGGGGCGCGGCATCCCCCCCGACCGGCTGGAGAGCATCTTCGAGCGCTTCCAGCAGGTGGACAGCTCCGACAGCCGGCAGAAGGGCGGCACCGGGCTGGGGCTGGCCATCTGCCGCAGCATCGTGGGGCAGCACGGCGGCCGCATCTGGGCCGAGAGCACGCCGGGAAAGGGGAGCGTCTTCAACTTCACCCTCCCGCTCCCGGCGGCCGTGGAGGAAGCGGACGGCGGGGGTCCGCGCGGCGACGACCCCCAGGTGGAGGCCGAGCCGGGCGACGGGCGGCTGCACGTGCTGGTGGTCGAAGACGACGCCGGCCTGGCCGGGGTGCTGGCCGAGACCTTCGAGCGCCACGGCGTGGTGAGCGACGTGGCCGGCAGCGGCGAAGACGCCTGGCGCGCGGCGCGGCGGCGCACGCCCGACGCGGTGGTGCTCGACATCGCCATCCCCGACGGCGACGGGTACTGGCTGGCCGAGCGCTTCCGCCACGAGCCGGCGCTCGCCACGGTGCCGATCGTGGCCTACACCGCGCTGGACCTGAACGAGGCCGAGCGCGACCGGCTGCGCGCCGCCGGGGTGGAGGTGCTCACCAAGAGCCGGGTGGAGCCGGTGGAGCTGGAGCGGCGCGTGATGGCGCTGCTGGCGCACCAGGGCGGCGCCGCGCCGGCCTGAGCCGCGGCCCGGCCTTTGCCGTCACCAATGGGTTGCCATGCGTCGGTTCCGGCGGCGCGTGCGCCACGCGTTCCCTCCCGTCCGCCATTGAACCGCGGCCAGAGGAGCGTGACGGGGCACGCTTGTTTTGTGTCTATGAGTATGTGCTCCAGCCACTTGCAGCGCGGGTAGATCCGTTTCCACCCCGCCGTTCGTATCTGTGCGGGCGGTGGGTGTGTGGAGGAAAGGGTCCAGCGAGAGAATGAGCCGACGCATCCTGATCGTGGACGACGAAGACGACATCCGCGAGGTCGCGCAGATGTCGCTGGAGATGGTGGCCGGGTGGGAGGTGATCCCCGCGCGCAACGGCGAGGAGGGGGTGCGCCTGGCCGCCGAGCACCGCCCCGACGCCATCCTGCTGGACGTGATGATGCCGGGGATGGACGGCCCCGCCACCGCCCAGCGCCTGCGCGAGGACCCCGGCACCGCCGGGATCCCCGTGATCCTGCTGACCGCCAAGGTGCAGCCCGCCGACCGGCGCCGCTTCGAGGGGCTGCAGGTGGCCGGGGTGCTGGCCAAGCCGTTCGACCCGATGGAGCTGGCCAACCAGGTGTCCAGCACGCTGGGTTGGCCGGGGTGAGTCCACCCGCGCGGCCGGCCCGCGTGCTGGTGGCGGGCTTCCCCGACACGGTCGCGTCGTTCCTGGCGCGGCAGCTCCGCGGCGCGTCGGTGGAGGCCGCCCCCGACGCGGCCGCCGCGCGCGCCCTGCTGGCGGGCGGCGGCTGGTCGCTGCTCCTCCTCGACTCGGCCATCGCCGGCGGCGGCGCGGCGGGGGTGCTCGCCGGCCTTTCCGATCCGCCCCCCGTCTTCCTCTGCACCCCCCACGGCGGCTCGGGTGAGGGAGCGCTCCTGCACGGCATCACCCGCACCTTCACCTATCCCCTCGACCGCCAGGCGCTGGTGCGCGAGGCCGCGGCCCTGCTGGGGCTGTCCGGCCCGGCGCCCCCGGTGGACGGCGAGTCGTCCGAGGTGGCCGGGGCGGGGCAGAACGACGCGCTGGCCGAGGCGGTGCGGCAGGCGTGGGAGCGCTTCCGCGGGCCGGTGACCGCGCGGGTGGACGCCATCGAGCAGGCGGCGATCGCCGTGCTGGAGGGGCGCCTGACCGACGAGGCGCGGCGCCACGCCGAGCGCGAGGCGCACAAGCTGACGGGGTCGGTGGGCACCTTCGGCTTCGCGCAGGGGTCGCGGCTGGCGCGCGAGGTGGAAACGCTGCTGCAGGGCACCGCGCCGCTGGGCCAGGCCGAGGCGCTGCGGCTGACCGACGCGGCCGTGGCGCTGCGCCGCGAGCTGGCGCGCCCGCCCCATCCCACCACCCCCCGGCCGCGGAGCCCGGCCTCCGAGGCGCACTCCGCCCCCCGGTCGCTCCCGCTGCTGCTGGTGGTGGACGACGACGTCGAGCTGGCCGAGCGCATCGCCATGGAGGCGTCGGGGCGCGGGATGCGGGCGCGGGTGGCGCGGGGGCTGGCCGACGCGCGGGTGGCGGTGGCCGACGAAGCGCCCGCGGCGGTGCTGCTGGACCTTTCCTTCGAGCGCGGCGGCGAGCGCGGGCTGGAGCTGCTGGCCGAGCTGGCGGCGCACGACCCCCCGGTCCCCGTGGTGGTGCTCACCGGGAGCGGCGCCTTCGCCGACCGGGTGGAGGTGGCGCGGATGGGGGGGCTGGGCTTTCTGCAGAAGCCGATTTCGCCCTCCACCGCGGTGGACGCGGTGGAGGGGGTGCTGCAGCGCGGGCGGCAGGGGCGGGCCAGCGTGCTGGCGGTGGACGACGACCCGCTGATCCTGGAGGCGGTGCGCACGCTGCTGGGCCCGGCCGGGGTGGAGGTGCACGTGCTGGGCGACCCCTTGCGCTTCTGGGACACGCTGGAGGAGGCCTGCCCCGACGCGGTGCTGCTCGACATCGACATGCCGCGGGTGGGCGGGATCGAGCTGTGCCGGGTGATGCGCAACGACACCCGCTGGAGCGCCACCCCCGTCATCTTCCTCACCGCGCGCACCGAGGCCGAGACGGTGCAGCGCGTCTTCGCCGCCGGCGCCGACGACTACGTGGCCAAGCCGTTCGTGGGGCCGGAGCTGGTCACCCGCGTCACCAACCGGCTGGAGCGGGTGCAGCTGCACCGCGCGCTGGCGGACAGCGACCCGCTCACCGGCGTGGCCAACCGGCGGCGCAGCGACGAGCTGATGGGGCAGCTCCTGCACCTGGCGGTGCGCAACAAGAAGCCGTTCTCGCTGGCGCTGCTCGACCTGGACCACTTCAAGCGCATCAACGACCGGCACGGCCACGGGATGGGCGACGAGGTGCTGCGCCGCGTGGCCCGCCTGCTGGAGCGCGGCTTCCGCGCCGAAGACGTGGTGGCGCGCTGGGGGGGCGAGGAGTTCGTGGTGGGGATGTACGGGATGGACAAGGACGACGCGGTGCAGCGCCTCTCCGAGGTGCTGGAGCAGCTCCGCGCCGAGCCGTTCACCCTCCCCGCCGCCGAGCCGCTGCGCGTGACCTTCAGCGCGGGGATCGCGCAGTTCCCGGTGGACGGCGGCGACCTCCCCGCGCTCTACCGCGTGGCCGACGCCACGCTGTACCAGGCCAAGGAGGCGGGGCGCGACCGGGTCCTCCCCGCGGGGTGGACGGCCGAGCGGCCGGACCCGGCCCAGCAGGTGGACGTGGTGGTGGTGGAAGACGACCCGGCGCTGGCGCGGCTGCTGCTGCACGCGCTGGAGACCCGCGGCTACACCTCGCGCTGGATCGCCGACGGGCGCGAGGCGGCCGAGGCGCTCACCGGCTCGCGTCCCCCGTTGCGCGCGCGGCTGGTGCTGCTGGACGTGGACCTGCCGGGGATGGACGGCCACGCCGTGCTCCGCCGGCTGGCGCGCGACCGCGTGCTCGAGCGCACCCGGGTGATCGTGCTCACCGTCCGCGCGCACGAGGCCGAGGTGGTGCAGGCGCTGGAAGAAGGCGCCTTCGACCACGTCAGCAAGCCCTTCAGCGTCCCCATCCTCCTCCAGCGCATCCGCCGCGCCATGGTGATCTGAGCCGATGCGCCCCCACGCGTTCCCCCTCGTACTCCGTACCTCGTGCTCCCGTACCGCGGTTGCGGGCGTGTCCCTCCGCTGCGCTCCGGGCCGCGCCGGCGCCTCCGCGCGCCCGCACCCCCGCACCTCCGCACCCCCGCACCTCCGCACCCCCGGGAGGCACGGATGACCGGCCCCATCCGCCTTCTCCACCTGGCGTTGCTCGTGATCGGGATCGGCGCGGCCGCGGCGCTGTTCGTGATCTTCGGGCACGCGGCGCGGGCGGCGTGGCGCGAGCGGAGGTCGCGGCCGGTGCTGGAGCGCGGGCGCATCGCGCTGGCCGCCGTGGGCGTGAACCCCCGGGTGGACCGATCGGACATCGGGCTGCTCCGGGCGCTGCCGCGGCGGCTGCAGGTGCGGCTCTTCGTGGAGCTGATGCCCAGCATGGCCGGCACGCAGCGGCAGCGGATGGCCGCCCTGGCGCACGAGATCGGCCTGGCCGGCGCCGCCGAGGGGATGTGCTACAGCCGCAAGTGGTGGCGGCGGCTGCGCGGGGTGCGCCTGCTGACCGCCGTCGGCGGCGGCGAGGGGGTGGTGCCCGACCTGCTCTTCGACCGCCACCCCGCCGTCCGCGCCGAGGCCGCGGAGTGGGCGGGGCAGCACCCGCGGCCGGAGATCGTGGAGCGGCTGATCAAGCTGCTGGAGACCCCCGAGGCGGTGGGGAGCTGGGTGCTGCGCGACTCGCTGCTGCGCATCGGCATCCCCTGCATCCCCGCGCTGGCCGCCTACCTGGAGACGCACTCGGGCGCGCAGGCCGAGCCCGCGCTGGAGGTGGCCGCGGGGCTGGCCGACCCGCGCTTCAGCGCCGCCGCCGTCCGCCTCTGCGGCGACCCCGAGCCGAGCGTGCGCGCCCGCGCCGCCGCGCTGGCCGGCGCCATCGGCGGCGACGCGCTGGTGCGGCGGCTCGAGACGCTGCTGGTGGACCTGGACGAGGCCGTCCGCGCCGCTGCCGCCGCGTCGCTGGGGCGCCTGGGCCACTGGCCGGCCGCCACCGAACTCGCGCGGATGCTGCGCGACCCCGCCTGGATCGTGCGCAGCCAGAGCGCGCTGGCCATGCGCCGCCTGGGCAGCCCCGGCCACCTCCTGCTGCGCCGCGCGCTCGACGACCCCGACCGCTTCGCCGCCGACATCGCCCGGCAGGTGCTGGACATGCCCGAGACCACCGCCGAGCGGGACCAGTGGCGATGAGCGCGTACGAAGTCGCCGCCTGGGTCCTGGTCAAGCTCGAGTGGGCGATCCTCGCCTACTTCCTCCTGGTCAACGGGTGGTACTTCATCCTGCTGGCCAGCGCGGGCCTCGAGATGCGGCGCCACGCGCTCCTCTCGCGCGGGCAGGCGCGCTGGAAGATGCTGGGCTCGCGCGTGGTCCCCGGCATCAGCATGCTGGCCCCCGCCTACAACGAGGCCGCCACCATCGGCGAGAGCGTGCGCGCGCTGCTGGCGCTCTACTATCCCAACCTCGAGGTGGTGGTGGTCAACGACGGGTCCAGGGACGAGACCATGGCCGTCCTGATCGACCAGTTCGACCTGGCCCCGATCCACCCGATCTTCCCCCGCCGCGTCTCGTCCGCCGCAGTGGTCGCGCTCTACCGCTCGCGGACGCATCCGAACCTCGTCGTCATCGACAAGCAGAACGGCGGCAAGGCCGACGCGCTGAACGCGGGGCTGAACCTGGCCACCGGCGACCTGGTCTGCGCCATCGACGCCGACACGCTGATCGAGCCCGACGCGCTGATCCGCATGGTGCGCCCCTTCATCGACGACGACCGGGTGATCGCGGCGGGGGGGACGATCCGCATCGCCAACGCCAGCAAGGTGGAGAGCGGGCGGATCGTGGAGACGCGGGTGCCGCGGCGGGCGCTGCCGGGGTTCCAGGTGGTGGAGTACCTGCGCGCCTTCCTCTTCGGGCGGCTGGGGTGGAACCGGCTGGGCGGCAACCTGATCATCTCCGGCGCCTTCGGCCTGTTCCGGCGCGATCTGATGCTGGCCGCCGGCGGCTACCTGCACGAGACCGTGGGCGAGGACATGGAGCTGGTGCTGCGCCTGCGCCGCACCGGCTACGAGCGGGGCGGGGCGCACCGGGTGGACTTCATCCCCGACCCCGTGGCCTGGACCGAGGCGCCGTCGTCGCTGCGCGTGCTGGCGCGCCAGCGCGACCGCTGGCAGCGCGGCCTGTCGGACGTGCTCTGGCGCCACCGCGGGCTGCTCTTCAACCCGAAGTACGGGCGGATGGGGACCATCGTGTACCCGTACTTCCTGGTCAACGAGCTCTTCGCGCCGGTGGTGGAGGCGGTCGGCTTCGTGGGGGTGATCCTGGGGCTGCTGCTGGGCGCCATCAACTGGCCGTTCGCCATCCTCTTCTTCCTGACCGCCTACGGCCTGGGCGCGCTCCTCACCCTGACCGCGCTGGTGCTCGAGGAGATGAACTTCCACCGCTACCACACCTTCGGCGACCGGGTGATGCTGGTGGTGTGGGCGCTGCTCGAGAACCTGGGCTACCGGCAATTGACGGTGGTCTGGCGCCTGAAGGGGATGTGGAACTACGTGCGCGGCAGCCGCCAGTGGGGAAAGATGGACCGCACCGGCTTCACCACCGTGCGCAAGACGCCTCCGGCGGACGCCACGGACGCGGGGAAGAAGGCGCGGGCGTGAAGGCAGGGGACAGGGGACAGGGGACAGGGGACAGGGGACAGGGGACAGGGGACAGGGGATAGCAGGCGGGTGGGTGGCGCAGGACGGGCATCGTGCCGGCCGGCGGCGGCCCCCTCCCCCCGGCCCCCTCCCCGCGCTCCGCGGGGGAGGGGGAGAAGAAAACGCAGGTGCTTCGGAGCTTCCGAAGCGAACCAGGATTTCCCCCGCGTCACCCTCCCCCCGCGGAGCGCGGGGGAGGGCCGGGGAGGGGGGCTGCCGCGGCCGCGGCGGCACTCCGGAGCCAACTGGGTACCGGGGAGGGGCCCGCGGCGCCGAGGGAACGCTCGATCGTATCTCCGTGAACGCTCATGCGATGATGTCCAGGCACAGCAGTGAAGGGAGCTTGATGCGGTTCATCTCACACCTTGCAGATCTCCGCGGAGCCGCGCGGATGCACGTGCTCACCACGATCTCCGTTTCCGGCGCGGTGCTCGCGGCGGTCGCGCTGCCGGCCGCCGGCGCGTCCGCGGACGGCGGTCCGACGGCGATCCGAGCCGCCGCGCAGGAGTGCCCGCAGCTGGCCAACCCCGCTGTGGAGCGCGGGTGGACGGCGTATCGCGCCAACCAGATGGACGCGGCGCAGGCGGCGTTCGAGGCGGCGCTGCGGCAGTGCCCGCGTCACCTGGGCGCGCGCACCGGCCTGGGGTACGTGCAGCTCCGCGCGGGTGACGTGGCCGCGGCCCGCCGCTCGTTCGAGTCCGTCACCGCCGAGCGGCCCGACGACGTGGACGCGCTGGTCGGCATCGGGATCGCCGCGTGGCGGCAGGGGGACCAGAACGCGTCGCGGACGGCGTTCGCCCGCGTGCACCGCATCGATCCCGCGAACCAGGACGCAAAGGACTACCTGGCGCGGCTCGGAGAGGCGCCGGTGATCGTCCAGCGCCCGCCGCTGGTGCTGCCGGACACCCTCGTCTACCCCTCGCGCACGCACGGCGACCGCTTCGAGATCCGCACGGCGCACGGGTGGGAGCCGTTCTACGTCAAAGGGGTGAACCTGGGCGCCGCCACGCCGGGACATCACCCCAGCGAGTTCCCCGACAGCGCCACCTACGCCCGCTGGATCGCGCAGATGGCCGCGATGGGCGCCAACACCGTGCGCCTGTACACCATCCACCCGCCGCACTTCTACCGCGCGCTCTACGCCTGGAACTCGGCCCATCGTGACAGCCCGCTGTGGATCATCCACGGCGTGTGGACCGAGCTCCCCGAGAACGACGACTTCGCCGACCCGCAGTGGGAAGGCCAGTTCTTCGCCGAGATGCACCGCGTGGTCGACCTGCTGCACGGCCGGCTCGACCAGTCGCCGCGGCCCGGCCACTCCAGCGGCCAGTACACGGCGGACGTGTCGCCCTGGGTCCTCGCGTGGATCATCGGGCGCGAGTGGGAACCGTACTCGGTGGGGAACCACAACGACAAGCACCGCGGTCAGACGGAGTTCAACGGGCGCTACCTGACTGTGCGCGGCGGCACGCCGATGGACGCGTGGCTGGGGAAGGCGTGCGAGGAGATCGTGGCGTACGAGGCGCGCACCTACCGCGCGATGCGGCCCGTGGCCTACACCAACTGGCCCACGCTGGACCCGCTCCGCCACCCCACCGAGAGCACGGTCGACGAGGAGATCGCCATCCGCACGCGCCTGGGCGAGCGGGTGGACCGCAAGCCGCTGGAGTACGACAACGACCGCATCGACCTCGACGCCTCGCTGGTCCACCCGACCGCCGCGTACCCGGCCGGCTACTTCGCCAGCTTCCACGCCTATCCGTACTATCCGGACTTCATGGTGCTGGACCCCGGCTACAACCGCGCCTCCAGCAGCGAGGGGCGGTCCAACTACTTCGGCTACCTGCGCGAGCTGAAGGCGCACCACCCGGGGATGCCGGTGGTGATCTCGGAGTACGGCGTCCCCGCGTCCAGCGGCAGCGCGCACCTGCAGCCGCAGGGGTGGCACCACGGCGGGCACGGGGAGGCGGAGATGGCCCAGGTGGACGCCCGCCTGACGCGCGAGATCGCCGAGGCGGGCATGGCGGGGAGCGCGATCTTCGCGTGGATCGACGAGTGGTTCAAGAAGAACTGGATCGTGATCGATTTCGAGATCCCGCTGGAGCGCAACCGCCTCTGGCTCAACCGCCTGGACGCCGAGCAGCACTACGGGATGCTGGCCGAGTACCCCGGCGAGGTGGTCCCCGGCGCCACCCTGGCCCAGCGCGCCGAGAGCTGGAAGCGCGTCCGCCCGCTCTACCAGTCCGCCGACGGGGTCGTCCGCGCCACCAGTGACGAGGCGTACCTGTGGGTGGAGGTGGAGACGGCGGACGGCCGCGTCCCCGACGACCTGTACCTCGGCTTCGACGTGATCGACCCGGCCGCGGGCGATTTCCGCTGGCCCGGGCGCGTGGGATCGCGCCTGCCCGTGGGGCTGGAGTTCGCGCTGCACGCCACCCGGAGCGAGGCGCGGCTGCTGGCGGACCCGCCGTCCAACCCGTTCGCCATCGACCGCGTGGAACAGATCCCGGGCCAGCCCACGCCGCCGCCGGCGATCGAGCACGCGCTGCCGGGCTACTTCTTCGGGCGATATCAATCTCGCTACAACCGGCCGTTCATTACCCGCGCCAACGAAGACGGTGTGTACGATTCCCTGCGCGTGGTGACCAACCGCCGCCGCTTCGCCCGCGACGGGACGGAGTTCGCCGGCTTCGGCTACGACCGCGGCATCCTGCGCCAGGGCGAGCCGCCCGACGGCGAGTGGCAGATGCTGGAGCGCGGCGTGTTCGAGGTGCGCATCCCCTGGATGCTGCTGAACTTCACCGACCCCAGCGAGCGCCGACTGCTGCAGGACGCGGCGGGCGCCCGCGAGGGGAGCGACTTCGGCACGCAGACGGTCCCCGGCGTGCGCATCGTCGCGGCGCTGCGGCAGGGGGAGCGCTGGGCGCAGTGGCCCGCGTCCACCCGCGCGGCGGACGCGGCGCTGTACAGCTGGCAGCCGTGGGAGCAGCCCCGGTACCGCGAGGTGGTGCGCCCCGTGTACAACGCCATGCGCGAGGCCTTCCGGACGATGAATCCCCCCGTGCTGCGCGGAGGCCGGTGATGCGGACGATGCGAATCTTCCTCGCTCTCGCCGCCGCCGTTCTCGCGTCCACCTCCGCGCGCGCGCAGCAGGACGCGGCCGACCGCGCGTGGGCCGCCGGGAACGTGGAGGAAGCGGCGCGGCTGTACGAAGCGCGCGTCCAGCGCGACAGCAACGACGTGCGCGCGCTGCACCGCCTGGGGCTGGCCCGCGCCTGGGCCGGCCAGAACGATCAGGCGCTGGTGCTCCTGGACCGCGCGGCGCGCCTGGATCCCGGCGACCTGGAGACGCAGGTGGACCGCGCCCGGGCGCAGGCCGACCGCGGCGATCCGGCCGGGGCGGCGGCGGCGCTGGAGCCGCTGATCGAGCGCAACCCGGCGTACCTTCCCGCGTTGCAGGCGCGCGCGCAGTTCCTGAGCTGGGCGGGGGATTTCGACGCGTCGCTGCGCACGTACGGGCGCGTGCTCGAGATCTCGCCCGGCGACCGCTCGGTCGATCTCGAGCGGGCGCGGGTGCTCTCCTGGGCCAGCCGCTTCGGCGCGGCGCAGGCGGCGTACGATTCGATCCTGCGCCGCAACCCCAACGACCGCGACGCGCTGCTGGGGAAGGCGCAGGTGCTCTCGTGGGCCGGGCGGCTGGACTCGGCCGAGGTCGTCTACCACCGCCTGCTGTCGATCAACCAGAACGACCGCGAGGCGCTGAACGGCCTGGCCCGCGCCGCCGCCTGGCGCGGCGACCTGCTGACCGCCGAGCGGCGCTGGCGCGCCTCCCTCGCGCGGAACGGGGACGACGCCGCGGCGCTCGTCGGCCTCTCGCAGACGCTGCGCTGGGAGGGGAGGGACGCCGCCGCGCTCGAAGCCGCCCGCCACGCCGTCCGCGTCGCCCCCACGGACCGCGACGCGCGCACGGAGCTGGCGTGGACGCGCCTGCCGCTGCAGCCCAGCGTGGCACCCGCGTTCACCTACGAGACCGACTCGGACGGCAACCGCATCGCCACCCTGTCGTCCGGCGCCGCCTTCCGCCCCGACCCGCGCCTGGAAGTGCGCGCCGATGCGTACGTGCGCCACGCGCGGCTGGACTTCACCCCCGAGCTGGAAGGCAACGCGCAGGGCGTGGCGATGGCGCTGCGGGCGCAGTTCGAGCCCGGCTGGTGGATCCTGGGCGGCGCCGGCGTAACGGGGACGGACGCGGAGGATGCGGACGCGCGCGCCAACTGGCGGGCGATGCTCTCGTCGCCCGCGCGCTACCCGGTGACGGCGTCGCTCTCGTACGCGCACACGCCGCTGGACGCCACGGCGCTGCTGATCGCGCGCGAGGTGGACGTGGACGAGCTGAACCTGGCCGCCACGCTGGTCCCCGCGGCGGGGTGGACGGTCTCGGCCGGCGGCGGCGGCGCGGACTTCCACGGCGGCGTGTCGGGGGAGACGAATCGCCGGACGAACGCAAATCTCGCGATCACCCGCCGTTTCGCGCGCTTCTTCACCCTGGGCGCGGCGGGACGGGCGTTCGGGTTCGAAAAGAACCTGGACGACGGCTACTTCGACCCGGACCTGTACTGGATCGGCGAGGCGCTGGGCCGGGTGAGCCGCGAGTGGCGCAAGTGGGGGATCAGCGCCGAGGTCGCCCCCGGCGTGCAGCAGGTGGGCGAGGGCGGCGAGCGCAGTGCGACCTTGCGGACGACGGGCGGCGTGAGCTACACGGTGGGCCCCGGCCGCCGCATCGGCATCAGCGCCGCCTACGCGAATGCCGGTCTCCAGCGCCTGTCGCCGACGGACAGCGGCGGCGGGTACCGCTACACCGCCGTGAGCGTGAGCGGCAGCTGGGCGTTCTGACTGGCGTCGAGGAGGGCGTTTGAAATCGCTGCATCGCTGCAACCACCACACGAAGTCCGCCTTTGCGACGCCTTCGCGGACTACCAGCCGCGGTGTGGGCAAGGTTTGGGTACGCGGTACGGCCCTCGACGTCGCGTTCGAAGTAGCCGCGCGAAGCGCTCCCGGGTCCCTCTCCCAGGCTGTTTTTGGGAGAGGGACAGGCGTTCAGGACGCGACGCAGTCGCGCTTGGACGCCAGGGTGAGGGCCCCCGCGGCGCCGCCGAAAACACCGAACCCCTCGTCCGATCATCCGGCGAGGGGGTTCGCTTCGGTTCCGTCGCTCTGGCGGTGTCGGCCTACCGCGGGATGAAATCGTCCTCGTCCTTCAATCCGCGGCAGAAGGCGGCCATCAGCCGGATCGTGGCGTCCACGTCCTCCGTCGACACGACTTCGTTCGGCGAGTGCATGTAGCGGTTGGGGATGGAGACCACGCCGGTGGCCACGCCCGCACGCTGCAGGTAGATGGCGTCCGCGTCGGTGGAGGTGAAGCGGGGGCTGGCCTGGATGGTGTACGGGATCCCCTCCGCCTCGGCCGTTTCGGCCAGGCGCTCGAAGACGAGCGGGTGGATCGCCGAGCCGCGCGCCAGCACCGGGCCGCTCCCCAGCTTGTGGTCGCCCACCTGCTTCTTCTCGATCCCCGGCGCGTCGGTGCTGAAGGTGAGGTCCACCACCAGCGCCACCCGCGGGTCCAGCGCGTATGCCGACGCGCGCGCCCCCCCGCCGTGGAAGCCGATCTCCTCCTGCGTGGTCGCGACCGCGACGACTTCCGCGCCCGGCCGCTCGCCCTTCGCCAACTCGCGCAGCACCTCGAGGACCACGAAGGCGCCGATGCGGTTGTCGGCGCTGCGGCTGGCGAACAATCCCCCGCCCAGCTCCACCATCGAGCAGTCCACCACGCCCGGGTCGCCCACGCGGATCCCGCGCTCCAGCGCCGCGGCGCGGTCCTTCGCGCCGATGTCCACCCACAGGTCCTGCAGCTTGGCGGCCTTCTCCTTCTCGTCCGGCTTCATCAGGTGCACCGGCTTCTTCCCCACCACCCCCACCACGTCGCCCGAGCGGGTGAGGAAGCGGATGCGCTGCCCGATCAGCACCTGCGCGTCCCACCCCCCGATCCCGTCCACGTACAGGAAGCCCTCGTCGTCCACGTGGGTCACCATCAGCCCGATCTCGTCGATGTGGCCGGCCAGCATCACCCGGGCGCCGCCGCTGCCCAGCGTGGCCGCCGAGTTGCCGGACACGTCCACCTCCACGCGGTCGGCGAACCCCTCGGCCTCGGCGCGCCACACCCGGGCGGCGGCGGTCTCGAACCCCGAGGGGCCAGGGGTATCCAGCAGGCGCTTCAGGAAGCCGTACGAACTCTGTTCCATCTCGATGAATGGAGGGGGTTGAGGGTGGCGGCGCTCACTCCGGCGGGGCCGGTGCCGGTGCGGTCTGGGCGGCGCGGGCCGCCACCTCGGGCGTGTAGGCGTGGTACAGGTGCTTCACCAGCACCTCGGCCGCGTAGATCTCCGGCGGCAGCTCCTCGAGCGCGGCCAGCGCCCTGAGCGCCGTCGCCTGCCGTTCGGTGAGCTGGAGGGAAAAAGTCTCGCGCGGCATCCATTCCTCGGTCGGTCGAACGTCCCGGAACCCCGCCTCACGCGCCCGTCTACCGCACGCACGTCCATAATGTCCGAGGTACACGAAGGGAACGCAAGGCTCCGGCCATAATACGCCAGCGCTGGATCACTTCGTGGGTTCGAGCGCACCACTTTGTGCGTACAGCTCCAGAAAACCAGTCAAAATGCGGTGCGTCATCCCCCACACCACGTAGCCCTGCGCGTCGAATGCGGGGAAGGGGAGGGTGTTCCCGTCGGCCAGGTCGTGCAGGTACTCGGTCACCGCGTCGGGGTGCAGCAGGTCGTCCACGGCGATCCAGAGCGCCAGCTGCACCTCGTGGTTGGGGCGCGCCTCCACGTCTTCGGGGACGCGGTAGACGAAGGGCGACACCACGATGCTGGGGATGCGCACGGAGCGCGGCGCCAGCACGTCCAGCTCGCCCAGCAACCGTCCGGCGGCGACGTCGATCCCCACCTCCTCGAGCGTCTCGCGGGCGGCGGTGGCGGCCAGGTCGGCGTCCTCCCGCTGCCAGCGGCCGCCGGGGAGCGCCATGTGCCCCGACCAGGGGTCGCCCTCGCGCTCGGCGCGGCGGATCAGCAGCAGCTCCACCCGGCCCGCGTGCACGCGCAGAAGCAGCGCCACGGCGGCGCGCGCCTGCCCCGGCGCGTCGGGCGCGCGCAGGGGCGGGCGCGAGGCCAGGGCGGCTTCCAGCGCGGCGATGCGAGCGTCGGTCAAACCCTGCGCGGTGCGGTGGATGGGGATGCCCGCGGCTCCTTGCCCGCCGCGAGCGGAGAGGTTATCACGTCGCGTACGATCCGGCAACGTTTCCTCCGTTCACCCCGCGCCCTTTCCGCGATGCCCACCCTGAACGACGTCCGCGCCGCCCGTGAGCGCATCCGCGACCGGCTGGTGCTGACCCCCTGCACCCCGTCCGAGGCGTTCGGCGAGATGTTCGGGGGCAAGGCGTTCTTCAAGCTCGAGAACCTGCAGCGCACCGGCAGCTTCAAGGAGCGCGGCGCGCTGAACTCCATGCTCTCGCTGACAGACGACGAACGGCGCGCCGGCGTCATCGCGGCCAGCGCGGGGAACCACGCGCAGGGGGTGGCGTTCCACGCGCGGCGGCTGGGGATCCCGGCGACGATCGTGATGCCCGAGCGCACGCCGCTGATCAAGGTGAGCAACACCGAGCGCTACGGCGCCCGCGTGGTGATGCACGGCACCGTCTATGACGAGGCGATGGCCGAGGCGATGCGCATCCGCGCCGAGGAGGGGCAGGCGCTGATCCACCCCTTCGACATGGACACCGTGATCGCCGGGCAGGGGACGATCGGGCTGGAGCTGCTGGAGCAGTGCCCCGAGATGGACGTGGTGGTGGTGCCGGTGGGCGGCGGCGGGCTGATCGGCGGGATCGCGCTGGCGATCAAGGAGATCCGCCCCGAGGTCCGCATCGTGGGCGTGGAATCGAGCGCCCTTCCCGCGGCGCTGCGGGCCCGCGAGGCGCACCGGCTGGTCACCATCCCCCCCGCCGAGACGATCGCCGACGGGATCGCGGTGCGGCGCATCGGTGAGTGCACCTTCGGGCTGATCGAGCGCTACGTGGACGAGCTGGTGGCGGTGGACGAGGAGGAGATCGCCAGCGCGGTGCTGCTGCTGCTGGAGCGCGAGAAGACGGTGGCCGAGCCGGCGGCGGCGGTGACCGTGGCGGCGTGCGTGTACGGGCGCCTGGGCGGGCTGGTGGGAAAGAACGTGGTGATGCTGCTGAGCGGCGGGAACGTGGACGTGACGCTGGTGTCCCGCATCATCGACCGCGGCCTGGTGAAGGACGGGCGGATGGCGCACCTGAACGTGCGGGTGATGGACCGTCCGGGCGCGCTGGCTACCCTCACCGCCGCGCTGGCCGACGGCGGCGCCAACATCGTGAGCCTGGAGCACCGCCGCGGCCACGGCGAGGTGTGGGTCACCGAGGCCGAGATCGCGCTCACCCTGGAGACTCGCGGCCCCGGCCACGTGGACGAGATCGCCGCGAAGCTC
>Ga0207706_10001145_pt1 | contig 27011 bp, 29 predicted proteins | sample KBSC53metaG_FD_184318 | JGI IMG/M metagenome (GOLD analysis project Ga0207706, IMG submission 184318) | Corn rhizosphere microbial communities from Kellogg Biological Station, Michigan, USA - KBS C5-3 metaG (SPAdes) (version 2) | ecosystem: Host-associated > Plants > Roots > Rhizosphere > Soil ... | reverse complement strand
AGCACGAAGGGCTCGGTGTAGATCATGAAGCTGTCCATGAAGCGCAGCAGCACCGCGATCATCAGCACGCCGCGCATCTTGGGCAGCTGGATGTAGCGGAACACCGCGAGCTTGCTGGCGCCATCGATGCGCGCCGCCTGGTAGTAGGCATCGGGGATCGAGCGCAGGCCGGCGTAGCCGAGCAGTGCGACCAGCGGCGTCCAGTGCCAGACATCCATCGCCAGCACGGTGAGCCAGGCGTCGCGCGAGTTGCCGGTGTAGCTGTACTCGATGCCCACCTTCTGCAGCGCGGCCCCGAGCAGGCCGATGTCGGCGCGGCCGAAGATCTGCCAGATGGTGCCGACGACGTTCCAGGGGATCAGCAGCGACAGCGCCACCACCACCAGCACGGCCGAGGATTTCCAGCCGCTGGCCGGCATGCTCAGCGCGAGCAGGATGCCCAGCGGGATCTCCACCAGCAGCACGGCCAGCGAGAAGGTGATCTGGCGCAGCAGCGCCTCGTGGAGATCGGAGTCGCGCATGACCTGCGCGAACCATTCGGTGCCGACGAACACGCGCCGCTCGGGCGAGATGATGTCCTGCACCGAATAGTTGACCACCGTCATCAGCGGCAGGATCGCGGAGAACGCGACGCAAAGGAAGACCGGCAGCACCAGCAGCCAGGCCTTTTGATTGACGGGCTTCATGCCAGCGCCCTCTCTTTCTTGGCCTGCATCGCGGCAGCGATCAGGCTCTGGTCTTTTCCGTAATAGCAGGTGTGGCTGCCGACGACCTGCAGCCACACGAGGTCGCCGCTGCGCGGCACCTGGCCCTCGGGGCTCAGACGGGCACGCAGCGTGATGTCTCCGCAGCGCGCGTTGACGAGCCAGTAGGTGCCGATGTCCTGCGCCTGCACCACCTCGGCCGGCAGCGCGGAGGGGTCGCCTTCGGCCACCAGCTTCACGTACTCGGGCCGCACGCCGAGCGTGAATTCACCGGCCTGGGCCAGCGCCGCGGTGTCGGCCTCGGCGCGCAGCGCGCGGCCGGCCACCTCGATCGCGCTGCCGTTCCAGCGCGCCGGCAGGAAGTTCATGCCGGGCGAACCGATGAAGTGGCCGACGAAGGTGTGCTGGGGCCGCTCGAACAGCTCGTCGGCGGAGCCGACCTGCACCGCGCGGCCGCGCGTCATCACCACCACCTCTTCGGCGAAGGTCAGCGCCTCGACCTGGTCGTGCGTCACATAGATCAGCGTCAGCTTGAGCTCATGGTGGATCTGCTTGAGCTTGCGCCGCAGCTGCCATTTCAGGTGCGGGTCGATCACCGTGAGCGGCTCGTCGAACAGCACCGCGCTGACGTCCTCGCGCACCAGGCCACGGCCGAGCGAGATCTTCTGCTTGGCGTCGGCCGAGAGGCCCGCGGCGCGCTGGTTGAGCTGGCCGCTCATCTCCAGCATCTCGGCGATCTGGCCCACGCGGCGCTTGATCTTGTCGGGCGCGACGCCGCGGTTGCGCAGCGGAAACGCCAGGTTGTCGGCCACCGTCATCGTGTCGTAGATGACCGGAAACTGGAACACCTGGGCGATGTTGCGTTCCTGCGGCGTCTTGCGGCTCACGTCGACGCCGTCGAACTTGACGCTGCCGTGCGATGGCACCACCAGGCCCGACATGATGTTCAGCATGGTCGACTTGCCGCAGCCCGAGGGGCCGAGCAGCGCATAGGCGCCGCCGTCGCGGAAGCTCATCTTCAAAGGGAGCAGCGCGTAGTCCTCGTCGGCCTTGGGGTCGGGCCGGTACGAGTGCGCGAGGTCGAGGTCGATGCGGGCCATGTCAGAGGCCTCCTTGCACGGTCAACGGTTCCGCGCCCTGCTCGCGCGCCGGCGCGACCAGCAGGTCGCCCTTGGGATCGAACACATAGACCTGCGACGGATGCAGGTACAGCGTGACGCTGCTGCCGAGGTCGAAGTAGTGCACGCCGGTGAGCTGGGCCACCAGCTCGCCGACCGGCGTGTGCACATGCACGAAGGTGTCGGAGCCCGAGATCTCCGCGAGCTCCACGGTGCCCTGCAGCGCCACGTCGCCGGGGCGCTGGTGCACGCGCAGCGCGCTGGCGCGCAGGCCGATGGTGAGGTCGCTGCTGAGGCCCTTGATGCCGTTGGGCAGCGGCACGTTCAGCTGCAGCCCGGAGTTCAGCTGCACGCCCAGCGAAGCCGCATGGCCGGCGATCAGGTTCATCGGCGGGTCGCTGAAGGCGCGCGCCACGCGGATCGACTTCGGCCGGTGGAAGACCTCGGCCGTGGGGCCGTACTGCAGCAGCTCGCCGGCATCCATCACCGCGGTGTAGCCGCCCAGCAGCAGCGCCTCGGTGGGCTCGGTGGTGGCGTAGACCACGGTGGAGTCGCCGGCCGCGAACAGCGCCGACAGCTCCTCGCGCAGCTCTTCGCGCAGCTTGTAGTCCAGGTTGACCAGCGGCTCGTCGAGCAGCATCAGCGGCGCGTTCTTGGCCAGCGCGCGGGCCAGGGCCACGCGCTGCTGCTGGCCGCCGGAGAGCTCGGCCGGCAGGCGCTTGAGGAAGGGCTCAATGTGCAGCTTGGCCGCCAGCTCCTCGACGCGTTTGGCGATCGCGGCGCGGTCCATGCCGCCGCGCAGCTTCAGCGGCGACGCGATGTTGTCGAACACCGTCATCGACGGGTAGTTGATGAACTGCTGGTAGACCATCGCGACGTTGCGCTCGCGCACCGGCACGCCGGTGACATCGCTGCCGTCCACCGTCACCTTGCCCTTGCTGGGCGTGTCCAGGCCTGCCATCAGGCGCATCAGCGTGGTCTTGCCGGCCTGCGTGGCACCCAGCAGCACGGTCACCGCCCGCGGCTTCAGGGTCATGTCCATCGGGTACAGGTGGGTGCTGGGCCCCACCTGCTTCTCGACGCTTTCGAGCCTCAGCTCCATGCGTTCTCCATCGTCGTTACGTCAGTGGACCGGCTTGCCGGCTGCGGATAGTGGCGCTGCCACCAGGCGGCGACCGCCGCCTTGGCGTCGTCGCTGAGGTGCAGGCCGAGCTTGGTGCGGCGCCACAGCACGTCGTCGATGCTGCAGGCCCATTCGTGGTCGTGCAGGTAGCGCAGCTCGGCTTCGTGGACGCCGGGGGCAATTTCCGCGCCGAGGCCATCGACGCCGAGCAGAAGGCGCACGCGCGAGCCGTAGCAGCGCGACCAGCGATGCGCCAGCGCCGTCGGCAGCTCGGGGTGCGCCGCCAGCAGCGCACGCTCGAAGCGCTCGATGTCGACATCGGGGCGCTGCGGTGCGCCTATCCATTCGCGCAGGTCGCCGCCGGGCAGCAGTGCGCCATCGGTCCAGGCCGGCCGGCGCTCGCCGAGCGGCTCGCACAGCCGGTCGGCCGCTTCTTCGGCGAGCTTGCGGAAGGTGGTGATCTTGCCGCCCCACACACTGAGCAACGGTGCACCTTGCGTGTCGAGCTCGAGCAGGTAGTCGCGCGTGACGGCCGAGGCCTCGCTCGACTCGTCGTCGAGCAGCGGCCGCACGCCGGAATACGACCACACCACGTCGGCCGGGCGCACCGGCTTCTCGAAGTAGCGGCTGGCCTGCTCGCAGAGGTAGTCGACCTCGTCGCCATCGATGCGCACCGCGCTGACCTCGCCGCGGTATTCGATGTCGGTGGTGCCGATCAGCGTGAACTCGCCCTCGTACGGGATTGCGAAGATGATGCGCTTGTCGGGGTTCTGGAAGATGTAGGCCTTGTCGTGGTCGAACATCTTCTTCACGACGATGTGGCTCCCCTTCACGAGCCGCAGTGATTTGGCGCCGGCCATCCTCGCCTGCTGGCGCAGGAACTGTCCGGCCCACGGCCCCGCGGCATTGACCAGCGCGCGGGCGGTGACCTTCTGGCGCCGCCCGTCGGCATGCTCGAGCGTCGCGCTCCAGCCCTGCGGGCCGCGCTCCGCGCCGGTGCACAGGCAGCGCGTCAGCACGGTCGCGCCGCGCAGCGCGGCATCGACCGCATTGAGCACCACCAGCCGCGCATCGTCGACCCAGCCGTCGGAATAGATGAAGCCCTTGGTGAAGCGGCGCTTCAGCGGCTGGCCGGCCTCGTGGGTGCGCAGGTCGATGCCCGACGAGCCGGGCAGCAGCTCGCGCCGGGCCAGGTGGTCGTAGAGGAACAGGCCGATGCGGATCATCCACGCGGGCCGCATCGACGGGTCGTGCGGCATCACGAAGCGCAGCGGGCGCATGATGTGCGGCGAGCCGCGCAGCAGGCCTTCGCGCTCGGCGAGCGCCTTGCGCACCAGCGAGAACTCGTAGTACTCGAGGTAGCGCAGGCCGCCATGGATCAGCTTGGTCGAGGCCGACGAGGTGTGCGACGCGAGGTCGTCCTTCTCGCACAGCACGACCTTCAGGCCGCGCCCGGCGAGATCGCGCGCAATGCCGGCGCCGTTGATGCCGCCGCCCACGACGAGCACGTCGCAGGAGAGGTCGTCAGCAGCGGCTGCGCCGGACGGTGAAGAAGGGTTCAACAGCAAATCTCCGATCTGGAACCGCGCCGCCTTGCGTTGTCTCCTGCGGCGCGGGTTGGCATTCGATGCGTTTTCGCTTGAGTTCGTTTTGTTTTCTCTTTTTTTCGTTTTAGCGCAGCGGCGCGAATTTTACAAGCGGGATCGACCTCATGGTGTTCCCTGAGTGACATGGATTACCCTAGCGGCCACGCCGAATGCGCGTTTCTTTTCGATCGGATTCGACTCTTGAGCCCATTCATTCCAAATCCGCGCCAGTCGGGTGTGCTGGAGGTCGTGCGCGAGCGCGGCACCGCCACGGTGGAGGCCCTGGCGGAACAGTTCGGCGTCACGCTGCAGACCGTGCGCCGCGATGTGAAGCTGCTGTCCGATGCCGGGCTGCTGGCGCGTTTTCACGGTGGCGTCCGGGTGCCCAGCTCCACCACCGAGAACATCGCGTACCGCCAGCGCCAGCAGCTCAACGACGAGGCCAAGCGGCGCATCGCCGCCACCATCGCCAGGCAGGTGCCCGAAGGCTGCTCGCTGATCCTCAACATCGGCACCACGACCGAGGCCGTGGCGCAGGCGCTGCTGAAGCACAAGGGCCTGCGCGTGATCACCAACAACCTGAACGTGGCCGCGATCCTGGCCGACAACGCCGACTGCGAGGTCATCGTCGCCGGCGGCGTGGTGCGCCAGCGCGACCGCGGCATCGTCGGAGAGGCCACGGTGGATTTCATCCGCCAGTTCCGCGTCGACATCGCGCTGATCGGCATCTCGGGCATCGAGCCCGACGGCACGCTGCGCGACTACGACTACCGCGAGGTCAAGGTCGCGCGCGCGATCGTCGAGCAATCGCGCGAGGTGTGGGTGGCGGCCGACCACAGCAAGTTCAACCGCCCCGCGATGGTGGAGCTGGGCCGCCTGTCGCAGGTGGACGTGCTGTTCACCGACCAGGAGCCGCCGCCGCCGTTTCCCGCGCTGCTCGCCGAGGCCGGCGTGCAGTGCGTCATTGCAGACTGAGCACGCCGATGACCTACCTCCTCGCCCTCGACCAAGGCACCTCCAGCTCGCGCAGCATCGTGTTCGACCGCACCGGCCACGTCGTGGCGATGGCGCAGCGCGAGTTCCGGCAGATCTACCCGAACCCCGGCTGGGTCGAGCACGACCCGCGCGAGATCTGGGCCACGCAGCTCGCCACCGCGCAGGAAGCGCTGGCCAAGGCCGGGCTGAAGGCCGCCGACATCGCCGCGCTGGGCATCACCAACCAGCGCGAGACCACCGTGGTGTGGAACCGCCGCACCGGCGAGCCGATCCACAACGCGATCGTCTGGCAGGACCGCCGCGCCGAGCCCACCTGCGCCGCGCTGCGCGAGCAGGGCCTGGCGCCCGCCGTGCAGGACAAGACCGGCCTGATCATCGACGCCTACTTCTCGGGCACCAAGCTGAAGTGGATCCTCGACCACGTGGAAGGCGCCCGCACCGCGGCCGCCCGCGGCGAGCTCGCCTTCGGCACCGTGGACAGCTGGCTGGTCTGGAAGCTCACCGGCGGCCGCGTGCACGCCACCGACGTCAGCAACGCGGCGCGCACGATGCTGTTCAACGTGCGCCGCAACGAATGGGACGCCGAGCTGCTGCAGGCGCTCGACATCCCGGCCGAGGTGCTGCCGGCCGTGCACCCGTCGGCCCATCTCTACGGCGAAACCGACGCCGCGGTGCTGGGCGCGAGCATCCGCATCGGCGGCATCGCCGGCGACCAGCAGAGCGCGCTGTTCGGCCAGGCCTGTTTCAAGGCCGGGCTCGCGAAGAACACCTACGGCACCGGCTGCTTCATGCTGATGCACACCGGCGCCAGTTTCCAGACCTCGGCCAACGGGCTGATCACCACCAGCGCGGCGCAGCCGGGCACCACGCCCGAGTTCGCGCTCGAAGGCAGCGTGTTCATCGGCGGCGCGGTCGTGCAATGGCTGCGCGACGGCCTGCAGGCGATCAAGGCCAGCGGCGAAGTGCAGTCGCTCGCCGAGAGCGTGCCCGACTCGGGCGGCGTGATGTTCGTGCCCGCCTTCACGGGGCTGGGCGCACCGTACTGGAAGGCCGAGGCCCGCGGCGCGATCGTCGGCCTCACGCGCGGCAGCACGGTGGCGCACATCGCGCGCGCGGCGCTGGAGAGCATCGCGTTCCAGAGCGCCGCGCTGCTGCAGGCGATGGCGCGCGATGCGCAGGCCGCCGGCGTGGCCTCGGTGCATGAGCTGCGGGTGGACGGCGGCGCCTGCGTCAACAACCTGCTGATGCAGTTCCAGGCCGATCTGCTGGGCATCCCGGTGGTGCGCCCGCGGGTGATCGAAACCACCGCGCTGGGCGCGGCCTACCTCGCGGGGCTGGCCACCGGCGTCTATGGCGGGCTGGATGAGCTGTCGGCGCAGTGGCAGGCCGAGCGCAGCTTCCACCCGACGATGTCGCGCGAGCGCGCACAGGAGCTGATGGCGCAGTGGGAGCGCGCGGTGCGCCAGACGGTCACCGCCTGACACGCGGCCGGGCGGCGCCTGACAGGCGTGTCGGATACCGCCCACGTCAATTACCGTGCCGCCCCGACTGACGGCCATACGCTGCACTCCGATGATGAGGCCATCATCAAACAGGAGTGACTGATGTACAGCTCCGTCGACATCGCCGCCCCCCGAAGCGGCCGCAACAACACCAACACCCTCCCGCAACGCCGGCGCGAGCACCTGTGGCAACGCATCCGCACGCTGCGCCACTGCACGCTGACCACCCGCACGCCCTACGGCGAGCCGCATGCGCGCTCGCTGCGGCTGCAGAACCGCTCGCTCGGCGAAGGCGAGCCGCTGTGGTTCTTCATCGAGCGCGGCGGCGACCTCGTGCTTGACGTCAATGCCGAGCCGAAGGTGAGCCTCTCGTTCACCGACCGCGATGGCAGCCGCGTCTGCATCGAGGGCCGCGCCTCGGTGGTCGGCAGCCTGGAAGAGGCCGCGTTCAAGGCGATGCGCGGCGGATGGCACCTGCCGGCCTGGTGCCGCCAGAGCGACCGGCGGCACCTTTCATTGCTGCGGGTGGACATCGAGCAGGTGCGCGAGCTGCCGGCACCGGAATCGCTGGCCGAACCCAGCCGCACCTTCCAGCAGGAGCTCGCCTTCGGCTGATACTCCCGGCGCCGGCTACTGACAGAACGCTGTCAGCAGCTGGCGCGCACCATGCGCTCTCCCATCAACACGCCAGGAGAGCATTCATGTCCCAACCTTCCACGCTGCACTCGCTGAGCTGGTTCGAGATCCCCGTGCGCGACCTCGATCGTGCCGAGGCGTTCTATGGCCAGGTGTGCAACCAGCCGCTGCGGCGCGAGCAGATCGGCGAGGCCTCGCTCGCCGTGTTTCCCAAAAGCATGGACGGCATCGGCGGCTGCCTGTACGCCAGCCCGCATGGTCCCGCGCCGACGACCGAAGGCACGCTCGTCTACCTGAACGCCGCGCCGTCGCTGGACGCCGCGCTGGCCCGCGTCGAGAAAGCCGGCGGCCGCATCACGCTGCCGCGCACAGCCCTGCCCGAGGGCATGGGCTTCTTCGCCCACTTCACGGATTGCGAAGGCAACCGGGTGGGCCTCCATGCTCTGGCATAAAGCACTCTGCTCGTCGCTGCGCGCGCGCCGCCCTGCGGCAGCACCTGCGCTTCTTTCCACCCGCCGCACCGGAGTGTCTCCATGGAATTCGGCTACACGATCGTCTATGTCCAGGATGTCGCGGCGTCGCTCGGCTTCTTCGAGCGCGCCTTCGGCCTGAAGCGCCGCTTCCTGCACGAGTCGGGCGCCTATGGCGAGCTCGACACCGGCACCACGAAACTGGCTTTCGCGCAGCACGAGGTGGCGCGCGGCAACCTCGGCCACGACTACGTGGCGGCCGATCGCTCGAGCAAGCCGCTCGGCATCGAGATCGGCCTGCTGATGGCCGACGTGCCGGCCGCCTGCGAGCAGGCCACCGCCGCCGGCGCGACGCTGCTCGCGGCGCCGCAGACCAAACCCTGGGGCCAGACGGTGGCCTATGTGCGCACGCCCGACGGCACGCTGGTCGAGCTGTGCACGCCGATGGACTGACGCCATGGATCCTCGCAACTGGATCGCCGTGGCCTGCGCCGAGCATGTCGCCCGCGGCCGGGCCGACGGCTTCATGCAGGTCTGCCATGGCAAGGAGGCCCCGCTGAAGCGCCTGCGCGCCGGCGACCGTGTCGTGTACTACTCGCCCGCGCAGCAGATGGGCAGCGGCCCGCCGCTGCAGGCCTTCACCGCGATCGGGCGGCTGCGCGACCGCGCGCCCTATCGCTTCGACATGGGCGGCGGCTTCGTGCCGTGGCGGCGAGATGTCGAGTGGGTAGAGGCCGGCACCGCATCGATCCGGCCGCTGCTCGCCTTGCTCGACTTCACACGCGGCCAGGCGTCGTGGGGCGCGAAGTTCCGCTATGGCCTCTTCAGCGTGTCGGAGGCCAACATGCAGTGCATCGCACAGGCGATGGGCGCCCCGCTGCCGTTGCTCGGCCTGACCGAGGAGGCCGCCGCGTGAGCGAGGGCGCGCTCGAGGAGCCGCTGCGCGCGCAGTGGCGCACGCTGTGCGCCGCGCTCGCGCTGCCCGAGCCACCGGCGCGCGCGCTCGGCGAGCGGCTGCTGCGGGCCTGGCGCCGCTGGCCGCGCCGCTACCACGCCACGCGCCACCTCGCGGCCTGCGTCCGCGCGGCGCAGGCGCTGCAGGCCGAATTCGACGCGCCCGAAGCAGTGGCCTGGGCCTTGTGGTTCCACGATGCCATCTACTGGCCCTGGCGCCACGACAACGAGGAGCGCAGCGCCGACTGGGCGCGCGACAGCGCCCGCGCGCTGGGCCTGTCGGCCGACTTCGGCGACCGCGTGCATGCGCTGGTGATGGCGACAGCGCACGGCCGCGCGCCGGCCGCCGCGGACCGCGATGCCGCATGGGTCGTCGACATCGACCTCGGCGTGCTCGGCCAGCCGCCCGAGGCCTACGACCGCTATGCGATCGACGTGCGGCGTGAATACTTCTGGGTGCCGCGCGGCACCTGGCGGCGCGGCCGCGCCGCGGTGCTGCGGCACTTTCTGGACCAGCCCTCGATCTACCGCACGCCCTGGTTCCGCGAGCGCCACGAAGCAGCCGCGCGCGACAACCTGCGGCGCGAGCTGGGCACGCTGGAAGGCTGATGCACACTCGCCGGATGCGCCGTGCCGACCGCCTCTTCCAAATCGTGCAGCTCATCCGCGGGAGGCGCCTGTCCACGGCTGAATACCTGGCGCAGCGGCTCGAGGTCTCGGTGCGCACCGTGTACCGCGACGTCGCCGACCTGCAGCACCAGGGCGTGCCGATCGAAGGCGAGGCCGGCGTCGGCTATCGCATGCGGGCCGGCTTCGACCTGCCGCCGCTGATGTTCACCACCGAGGAAGCCCAGGCCCTCGTCGCATCGGTGCGGCTCGCGCAAGGCCGGCTCGACCATGCGCTGGCGGCCCAGGCCGACGCGGCGCTCGGCAAGATCCTCGCGGTGCTGCCGACCACCGCACGGGCGGCTGCCGAAGGGCTGGCGCTGTATGCGCCGCCGATCAACCGCATCGACGACGACACGCGCGCGCGCCTGGAGCCGATGCGCCGCGCGGCCGAGTCGCGCCACAAGCTGTGGATGCGCTACCGCGACCTGAAGGAAGCGGTCAGCGAACGCACCGTGCGCCCGCTCGGCTGCTTCTTCTGGAGCGAGGTGTGGACGCTGGCCGCCTGGTGCGAGCAGCGCGAGGACTTCCGCAACTTCCGCATCGACCGGGTCATCGAGCTGCGCGTGCTGGACGACCGCTTCCGCGACGAGCCGGGACGCACGCTGCCCGACCTGTTCCGCATGTACGAGGTCAGCGAGAAGAACTGACGTCAGCCGGGCAGGAGCTGTCAGCAGCACGCCAGCAGGAACCGCGGCAGCCTAACCGGGCACGGGGCCGCGCAGCCCGGCCGCCGGGCCGCCCCAAGGCCGGGCTGCACCCCCTCGGGGGGTGGCCGCGGTACCCCGCGGCCGGGGGCTGTCATATCGCCAACGGGTCGACATCGATGGCCCAGCGCAGCACGCCCTTGTGCTCGCCACGCAGCCTCTGCAGCTGCGGCACCCAGTGGCCCAGCAGCCGCTGCAGCAGTGCGCGCGAACCCGATTCGACGAGCATCTGCATGCGCTCGACGTTCGCCACCCGCGAGACGGCCGGCGGCACCGGCGGGTACACCGTGACCTGCTCGGCGCCCGGAAGCCCCCTCGCGAGATCAGCCGCGGCGCGCAGGAAGCCGGTCGCCGCCTCGGCGGTGCGCGCCTCGGCGCGCAGCAGCGCCAGGCTGGAAAAGGGCGGCAGCCCCGCGGTGCGCCGCTCCTGCAGCTGCGTGGCGGCGAAGCTGTCGAAGTCGTGCTTCAGCAGCGCGCCGTAGAGCGCGTGCTGCGGATGCCAGGTCTGCACCCACATCTCGCTGCGCCCGCCGATCGCGGCATCGCGCCCGGCGCGGCCCGCGGCCTGCATCAGCAGCGCGAACAGCCGCTCCGGCGCGCGGAAGTCACTCGCGAACAAGGCGCTGTCGGGGTTGACCGCGGCCACCAGCGTGATGCGCCGGAAGTCATGGCCCTTGGCGATCATCTGCGTGCCGACGAGCACATCCACCTCGCCGGCATGCACCGCCTGCAGCCGCGCCTCGAGCGCGCCCTTGGCCTTGGTGCTGTCGGCGTCGATGCGCGCCAGGCGCGCACCGGGCAACACCTCGGCCAGCTGCTCCTCCAGCCGCTCGGTGCCGCGGCCGAGCGCCGAGATGTCGAGGTTGCCGCACTCGGGGCAGGCGCGCGGCACGCGCTCGCTGAAGCCACAGTGGTGGCAGCGCAGGGTGCGGTCACCCTTGTGGAACACGCGCCAGGCACTGCAGTGCGGGCACCCGCTCTTCCAGCCGCAGTCGGTGCAGTGCAGCACCGGCGCATAGCCACGCCGGTTGAGGAACACCAGGCTCTGCTCGCCGCGCGCCACGCGCTCGCGCAAGGCGTCGACCAGCGCCGGCGACAGCGCACTGGTGACGCCCGGAGCGCGCGGCAGCGTGTTCATGTCGACCAGCCGCACCTGCGGCAGCACGCCACCGGCAATGCGCTGGCGCATGCCGAGTTTCAGGTAGCGCCCCTCCTCGGCGCGCTGCCAGGTCTCGAGCGACGGCGTGGCCGAACCCAGCAGCACCGGCGCCCCATCGAGCCGGCCACGGTACACGGCGAGGTCGCGCGCCGAATAGCGCGCGCCTTCCTGCTGCTTGTACGAGGGGTCGTGCTCCTCGTCGACGACGATCAGCCCGAGCCGCGGCATTGAGGCAAACACTGCGAGCCGCGTGCCGAGCACGAGGTCGGCCAACCCCAGGTGCGCGGCCATCCAGTGGCGCAGGCGCTGCGCCGGCGTGAGCCCGCTGTGCAGCGAGACCAGCGTGCGCCCGGCGAAGCGCTTCTCGAAGCGGGCCTGCAGCTGCGGCGTGAGGTTGATCTCGGGCACCAGCACGAGCACCTGCCGGCCTTCGGCCAGCGTCTGCGCCGCCGCCTGCAGGTAGACCTCGGTCTTGCCGCTGCCCGTCACGCCATAGAGCAAGGCGGTGGGCGGCTGGCCGTCGGGCCGCGCCTGCCGCAAGGCCTCGAGCGCGGCGTGCTGTTCCTCGTTGAGCTGCAGCGCTTCGGCACTGGCCGGCGCGCCGTGTTCTGCGCCGGTGGCGGCACCCGCCAGGCGCTTGCGCAGCCGGGCCAGGCGGGTTGCGAGGCCGGTGTTGCCGAGCTTGCGCAGCTCGGGCGGCAGCACCGAGAGCGCCAGCTCGCCGACGCTGCGCTGGTAGTAGGCCGCCGCGAAGTCGAGCAGCTTCAGCCACGAAGGCGCCAGCGGCGGCAGCGCCTCCAGCACCTCGGTCACCGGCCGCAGCACCGATTCATCGACCGCCTGCCCCGGCTCGCCATGCCAGACGATGCCCGGCACCTCGCGCTTGCCCAGTGGTGCACGCACCAGCGTCCCCGGTGTGAGCGGTCGCTCGCAGGCATAGTCCAGCGGGCCGTCCAACCCGCTGTGCTGCGGCGCCTCGACAGCCACCCTGGCGCGGTGCGCAGCACTCACCGGATGCTGCCCTGCACTTGCAGCCGAAAACTCCACTCGTCTTGAAGGAAGCGCGCTAAGTACATGATTGGGAACGGCTTTCCGGACTATCCACTCAATCTGTGGATAACTTTGTGGGAAACCAGCCGACGAATGCGCTAAACGCTTGATCTGCCTGGGTTGGCGCTGGATTGCCTACTTTCGAGGCGCAGAGCAGCCTTAATGAAATCAAGCACTTACGTCACCCTAGGGAAATCCTGATGGCGTCTTGCAGAACGTTTTACCGAGTGACCGGGAGACATGACTTTTGGGGATAAGTCAAGCCCCGGGCACGGTTTTGCACGCTTTTTCACGCCTGCCGCAGCCGCCGCGAATGGGTGTGCACCGCGTCGACCAGCGCCGCGACGTGCTCCGGCGGCGTGTGCTGGCTGATGCCGTGGCCGAGGTTGAACACATGGCCGTCCCAGCGACCGTCGGCGCGCTGCGGCGGGCCGAAACTGTCGAGCGTGCGCTGCGCCTCGGCACGCACCACGGCCTCGGGGGCGAACAGCACGTTGGGGTCGAGGTTGCCCTGCAGCGCCACGCGATCGCCCACCCGCGCGCGCGCAGCGCCCAGGTTCACCGTCCAGTCGAGCCCGACCACATCGGCGCCGATGCCGGCGATCTGCTCCAGCCACAGCCCGCCGCCCTTGGTGAAGACGATCGCCGGGATGCGCTGGCCGCCATGCTCGCGCTTCAGCTGGCGCAGCACACGTTCGGTGTAGGCCAGGCTGAATTGCTGGAAAGCGCCGTCGGCCAGCACGCCGCCCCAGCTGTCGAACACCATCACGGCCTGCGCGCCGGCCTCGATCTGGTGGTTCAGGTACAGCGCCACCGCGTCAGCGGTGACCTCGAGCATGCGGTGCATCAGGTCGGGCCGGCCGTAGAGCATGCCCTTCACGAGGCGGTAGTCGTCGGAGCCGGCCCCTTCGACCATGTAGCAGGCGAGCGTCCACGGGCTGCCGGCAAAGCCGATCAGCGGCACACGGCCGTTCAGCGCGCGGCGGATCGACGTGACCGCATCGAACACATAGCGCAGCTTGTCCATGTCGGGCACCGCGAGCTTCATCACCGCGGCCTCGTCGCGCACCGGCGTCGCGAAGCGCGGGCCCTCGCCCTGCGCGAAGCTCAGGCCCAGGCCCATCGCATCGGGCACGGTGAGGATGTCGGAGAACAGGATCGCCGCATCGAGCGGAAAACGCTCCAGCGGCTGCAGCGTCACCTCCGTGGCGAAATCGGTGTGGGTGGCCAGGCCCATGAAGCTGCCGGCCTTGTCGCGCGTGGCGCGGTACTCGGGCAGGTAGCGCCCCGCCTGGCGCATCAGCCACACGGGCGTGTAGTCGGTCGGCTGGCGCAGGCAGGCGCGCAGGAAGGTGTCGTTTTGCAGCGGCGCGAACATCGAGGGATTATCCCGCCTCGCCCTGCCGCGGCCCGGCGCTGCATCAATAACGCGGCATCGCCCCGGGCGTTTCCGGCATGCGGCCGTGCAGCAGCCAATCGTCGACCAAGGCCGGCAGGTCACCCCCTTGCGCGGCATGCCACACCAGCTCGGGCGGCACCACGCGCGTGCCGTGCGTGGCCTGCGGCAGGCATTGCGCGAGGCGGGCGACGAAGGCCGCCACCTTGACCGCGCGCACCGGCTGATCGCGCTGCGGCACCATCCAGTGCAATTGCGCGAGCACCGCATGCGCCAGGCGGTGCAGCGCGCTCGCGCCACCGCCCGCGGCCAGTGGCGACTGCGCCGAGCGCACGAACACCACCTGCTCGAACGCGAGCGCCGTCACCGCCTGCTCGTCGAGCGTGGCCAGCCCCTGCTTCAGCGCCTGCGGCAGCAGCGCGCCGTGCGGCAGCACGACGATCAGCCGCCGCACACCGGCCTCGTGCAGCCGGCGCGCGAGCGCCAGCAGATCCTCGGGCAGCGGCCGCAGAAAGGCGAGTTCGCGGCCGTTGGCATGGCGCTCGCGATCGAACACGATGAAGCCGGTGTCCGCGGCGGCATCGCCGCCCTGCGCCAGGCGCTCGAGCGTCTGCGCCTCGAAGCCGCGCATCGCCGCGGTCACCGGTTCGGTGACCAGCGCCCTGACGCGCTCGAAGCCGCCCATCCCCAGCACCTGCTCGAGCACCGCCGAACCGAGCGGCCCGCCAGCGCCCGCGACCACGGCGATGCGCCGCGTGCCCGACGCACGATGGGGCGCACCTCGATGGCCGGCGCGCAGGGCCTCGGTGACCAGACTCATGCACCCGACTGTACGCGGCTTGCGCGGGCGCAAACCGCCAGCTGACGGCGCAGGCACGATGCCCGGCGGCATGCCGCTTGCCCGACGCCACACGAACAAGAAGGAACACGACGATGAGACCCACACGCTTCCCCTGGTATGCCTGGTTCGCCGCGCTGATCGCGCTGCTCGCGCTCCCCGGCTGCGGCTACAACCAGTTCCAGCAGCTCGACGAGCAGGTCAAGGCCGCCTGGTCCGAGGTGCTGAACCAGTACCAGCGCCGCGCCGACCTGGTGCCCAACCTCGTGGCCACGGTGAAGGGCGAGGCCAACTTCGAGCAGGAAACGCTCACCAAGGTGATCGAGGCGCGCGCCAAGGCCACCAGCATCCAGGCCACGCCCGAGCTGATCAACGACCCCGCCGCCTTCCAGAAATTCCAGGCCGCGCAGGGCGAGTTGTCCGGTGCGCTGAGCCGGCTGCTGGTGGTGACCGAGAACTACCCCAACCTGAAGGCCAACCAGGCCTTCCAGGACCTGCGGGTGCAGCTCGAAGGCACCGAGAACCGCATCACGGTGGCGCGCAACCGCTACATCAAGGCAGTGGCCGAGTACAACGTGCTGGCACGCAGCTTCCCGACCAACCTGACGGCCAAGATGTTCGGCTACCCGCCGAAGCCGAACTTCACGGTGCAGAACGAAGCGCAGATCTCAGCGCCGCCGTCCGTCAGCTTCGAGAAGCCCGCCGCGCCGGCGTCGCGCTGATCGGCACCGCATGCTGCGCGCCCTCATCGTCTGGCTCTCGGCCCTGATGCTGGCGCCCGCCGCAGCGGCGCAGGAGGTGCTGCCAGTGCCGGCGCTGAACGCCCGCGTGATCGACCAGACCGGCACGCTGAACGCCGAGCAACGCAACGCGCTCGAGGCCAAGCTCGCCGCGTTCGAGCAGCAGGCCGGCTCGCAGATCGTCGTGCTGATGGTGCCGAGCACACAGCCGGAGGACATCGCAGCCTATGCGCAGCGCGTCGGTGACCAATGGAAGATCGGCCGCCGCAGCGTCGGCGACGGCCTGCTGCTGGTGGTCGCGAAGAACGACCGGCGCGTGCGCATCGAGGTCGCCAAGGCGCTTGAAGGCGCGGTGCCGGACCTGGCGGCCAAGCAGATCATCGACCGCGCGATCACGCCGGCCTTCAAGGCAGGCGACTACGCGGGTGGGCTCAACGCCGGCCTCGATCAGCTGATCGCCCGCGTGAAGGGCGAAAACCTGCCGCTGCCCGAGGCCGGGCGACAGGCCGGCGACCGCGGCGAGCCGGGGGCCGACTGGCAGCAGCTGATGCTGTTCTTCTTCGTCGGCGTGCCGGTGATCGGCGCGATGCTGACCGGCATGCTCGGCCGCAAGCTCGGCTCGCTGGCCACCGCCGGCGGCGCCGGCGCGCTCGCCTGGTGGCTCAGCACCAGCACGCTGCTCGGCGTGGCTGCGGGCGTCGTGGCGCTGGTGATGGTGGGCGTGCTGGGCATCGGCTCCGGGCGCGGCCGCCGCTTCGGCGGCCCGCCGATCATCTGGGGTGGCGGCGGCGGCTGGGGCGGCGGCGGCGGGGGCGGGGGCTTCTCCTCCGGCGGCGGCGGCGATTTCGGCGGCGGCGGCGCCTCGGGCCGATGGTGAGCGCGATGAGCTCCACGACCGTTCCTGCACCCCCTCCCCCCCTGTCGCGCTGGCGCCGGCTGCTGCGCCACCGGTGGTTCGACGAGCGCGACGCGGCGCGCGTGCTCGATGCCGGCGCGCTGGAACGCCTGGGCCGGCGCGTGCAGGCCAGCGAGCGCCTGCACAGCGGCGAGATCCGCGTCTGCATCGAGGCCGGGCTGCCGTTGTCGTACCTGTGGCGTGGCGCCTCGGCACGCGAACGCGCGATCGCGCTGTTCGGCAAGCTCGGCGTGTGGGACACCGAGCACAACAACGGGGTGCTGATCTACCTGCTGCTGGCCGACCATGCGATCGAGGTGGTGGCCGACCGCGGCGTGAACCACCATGTGCCGCCCGATGCGTGGGCCGCGCTGCTGCAGGGCATGTCCGAGGCTTTCGCCGCCGGCCGCTTCGAGGAGGGTCTGGCCACCGCGATCGATCTGGTCGGCGAACAGCTCGCGCGGCACTTTCCGCTCGCCGTGGGCGCGTCGAACCCGAACGAGCTGCCCGACGAGCCGGTGCTGCGGTAGCGGCGCGTACTTCTTCTGCGTGCAAAGCCCTGACGCAGAAAGCAGCAAGGCCCGTGCGGCTTCATACCGACGGGCCTTGTCGTCCGGTGCCGGGCACAGCCCGGCCTCGGCTCACTTCTTCAGGAAACGGCGCAGCGCCGACAGCTGGGCTGCCGCCACCATCAGCTCGCCCTGGGCCTTCGCGAGGTCGATGTCGCTCTTGGCGTTCTTCAGGGCTTCCTCGGCCAGTTTCTTCGCCTCGTTGGCCTTGGCCTCGTCGAGGTCGTGGCCGCGGATCGCGGTGTCGGCCAGCACGGTCACCGTGCCCGGCTGCACCTCGAGGATGCCGCCGGCGACGAAGACGAACTCTTCCTCGCCGTTGTCGGCGCGCTCGATGCGCACTGCGCCAGGCTTGATGCGCGTGATCAGCGGCGTGTGGCGCGGCAGGATGCCGAGCTCGCCGTTCTCACCGGGCAGCGCGACGAACTTCGCCTCGCCGGAGAAGATCTGGTCCTCGGCACTGACGACGTCGACGTGGATGGTTGCCATGCTTGAGTGTCCTTAAGCGGGTCTGAAGGATTCCGAAGCCCTTACTGGAGCTTCTTCGCCTTCTCGAACGCCTGGTCGATCGTGCCGACCATGTAAAAGGCCTGCTCCGGCAGGTGATCGCACTCGCCGTTGACGATCATCTTGAAGCCGCGGATGGTTTCCTTCAGCGGCACGTACTCGCCCTTGGTGCCGGTGAACACCTCGGCGACGTGGAACGGCTGCGACAGGAAACGCTGGATCTTGCGGGCACGGGCCACGGCCAGCTTGTCTTCCGGCGAGAGCTCGTCCATGCCCAGGATCGCGATGATGTCGCGCAGTTCCTTGTAGCGCTGCAGCGTGGCCTGCACCGCACGGGTGGTGCTGTAGTGCTCTTCGCCGACGACGTTGGGGTCGACCTGGCGGCTGGTGGAGTCCAGCGGGTCCACGGCGGGGTAGATGCCCAGCGCGGCGATGTCACGGCTCAACACGACGGTGGCGTCCAGGTGGGCGAAGGTCGTGGCGGGCGAGGGGTCGGTCAGGTCGTCCGCAGGGACGTACACGGCCTGGATCGAGGTGATCGAGCCGACCTTGGTCGACGTGATGCGCTCCTGCAGGCGGCCCATTTCCTCCGCCAGCGTCGGCTGGTAGCCCACGGCGGAAGGCATACGGCCCAGCAGCGCGGACACTTCGGTACCGGCCAGCGTGTAGCGGTAGATGTTGTCCACGAAGAACAGCACGTCGCGGCCTTCGTCGCGGAACGACTCGGCGATCGTCAGGCCGGTCAGCGCGACGCGCAGGCGGTTGCCCGGCGGCTCGTTCATCTGGCCGTACACCATCGCGACCTTCGACTCGCCCAGGTTGTCGCTGTTCACGACGCCCGACTCCATCATCTCGTGATAGAAGTCGTTGCCCTCGCGGGTGCGCTCACCGACGCCGGCGAACACGGACAAGCCCGAGTGCGCCTTCGCGATGTTGTTGATCAGCTCCATCATGTTCACGGTCTTGCCGACGCCGGCGCCGCCGAACAGACCCACCTTGCCGCCCTTGGCGAACGGGCAGATCAGGTCGATCACCTTGATGCCGGTCTCGAGCAGTTCCTGCGAGGGGCTCAGCTCGTCGTAGGCCGGGGCCTTGCGGTGGATGGAGGCGGTGAGGTCCTGGCTGACCGGGCCGCGCTCGTCGATCGGCGAGCCCAGCACGTCCATGATGCGACCCAGCGTGGCCTTGCCCACCGGCACCATGATCGGGTTGCTGGTGTTGGTGACCATCATGCCGCGGCGCAGGCCGTCGGACGAGCCCAGCGCAATGGTGCGCACCACGCCGTCGCCCAGCTGCTGCTGCACTTCGAGCGTCAGCGACGAGCCTTCCATCTTGAGGGCGTCGTACACCTTGGGCATCTCGTTGCGGGGGAACTCCACGTCCACCACGGCGCCGATGCACTGAACGATCTTGCCTTGTGCCATGTTGATTCCTTCAGACTTTCAATTCATTAAACGGCAGCGGCGCCGCTGACGATCTCGGACAGCTCTTTGGTGATCGCAGCCTGGCGGGTCTTGTTGTAGACCAGCTTCAGCTCGCCGATCAGGTTGCCGGCGTTGTCGGTCGCGGCCTTCATCGCCACCATGCGCGCGGACTGCTCGGACGCCATGTTCTCGGCCACGGCCTGGTACACCAGCGCCTCGATGTAGCGCGTCAGCAGCTCTTCGATGACGGTGGCCGCATCCGGCTCGTAGAGGTAGTCCCAGCCGTAGGCCTTCTTCTCTTCGGCCGTCTGCTCCAGGCGCGAGCCGTTGAGCGGCAGCAGCGACTCCACCATCGGCTCCTGCTTCATCGTGTTGATGAACTTGGTGTAGCAGAGGTAGACCTCGTCGAGCTGGCCGGCGACGAAGGCATCGAGCATCACCTTCACCGGGCCGATCAGCTTGTCGAGCTGGGGCGCGTCGCCGAGCTGCGTGGCATGCGAGACGACCTTCGCGCCGACGCGGTTCAGGAAGCCCAGGCCCTTGTTGCCGATCGCCACCGCCTGCACGGTGCCGCCGGCGGCCTGCACGTCGCGCATCTTGTTGGTGACGGCGCGCAGCACGTTGGTGTTCAGGCCGCCGCACAGACCCTTGTCGGTCGTGACGACGATGAAGCCCACCGCCTTGGACTTGCCGCCCGTGCGCATGAAGGGCGACTGGTACTCGGGGTTCGCTTGCGACAGGTTCGCAGTGATGTTGCGAATCTTGTCGGCATACGGACGGGCCGAGCGCATCCGCTCCTGCGCCTTGCGCATCTTGGAGGCGGCAACCATTTCCATGGCCTTGGTGATCTTCTTGGTGTTCTCCACCGACTTGATCTTGCCGCGTATTTCCTTGCCGACCGCCATGACGGTTGCTCCTTAGGCGAACGACTTCTTGAACGCCGTGATCGCGTCGTTCAGTTGGGCCTCGGCGTCCTTGTCCATCGCCTTGTCGGTTTCCAGCTTCTGCAGCAGGGCGGCGTGGCTGGAGCGCAGGTACTGGTGCATGCCGGACTCGAAGGCCAGGACCTTCTTGACGTCGATGTCGTCCATGAAGCCCTTGTTCACCGCGAACAGCGTGGCAGCCATCAGGCTGATCGGCAGCGGCGAGTACTGGGCCTGCTTCAGCAGTTCGGTCACGCGGGCGCCGCGGTCGAGCTGCTTGCGGGTCGCGGCGTCGAGGTCGGAGGCGAACTGCGCGAAGGCGGCCAGCTCACGGTACTGCGCCAGGTCGGTACGGATACCGCCGGACAGACCCTTGATCAGCTTGGTCTGGGCGGCACCACCGACGCGCGACACCGAGATACCGGCGTTGATCGCGGGGCGGATGCCGGCGTTGAACAGGCTGGTCTCCAGGAAGATCTGGCCGTCGGTGATCGAGATCACGTTGGTCGGCACGAAGGCCGAGACGTCACCGGCCTGCGTCTCGATGACCGGCAGCGCGGTCAGCGAGCCGGTCTTGCCCTTGACGGCGCCGTTGGTGAACTTCTCGACGTAGTCGGCGTTCACGCGGGCAGCGCGCTCGAGCAGGCGGCTGTGGAGATAGAACACGTCGCCAGGGAAGGCTTCGCGGCCCGGCGGGCGGCGCAGCAGCAGCGAGACCTGGCGATAGGCGACGGCCTGCTTGGACAGGTCGTCATAGATGATCAGCGCGTCCTGGCCGCGATCGCGGAAGTACTCGCCCATCGTGCAGCCCGAGTAGGCCGACACGTACTGCATCGCGGCGGATTCGGAGGCCGAGGCGGCGACGACGATGGTGTATTCCATCGCGCCGTGCTGCTCCAGCGCACGCACCACGTTCTTGATCGACGAAGCCTTCTGGCCGATCGCGACGTAGATGCAGGTCATGTTCTGGCCCTTCTGGGCCAGGATGGTGTCGATCGCGACGGCGGTCTTGCCGGTCTGGCGGTCGCCGATGATCAGCTCGCGCTGGCCGCGGCCGACGGGCACCATCGAGTCGATCGACTTCAGGCCGGTCTGCACCGGCTGGCTCACGCTCTGACGCGCGATCACGCCCGGGGCGACCTTCTCGATCACGTCGGTCATCTTCGCGTTGATCGGGCCCTTGCCGTCGATCGGCTGGCCGAGCGCGTTGACCACGCGGCCGATCAGCTCGGGGCCGACCGGCACTTCCAGGATGCGGCCCGTGCACTTGACGGTGTCGCCTTCGGAGATGTGCTCGTACTCGCCCAGGATCACCGAGCCGACGGAGTCGCGCTCGAGGTTCAGCGCCAGGCCGAAGGTCGGCTGGCCGTCCTTGCCGGCAGGGAACTCCAGCATTTCGCCCTGCATCACGTCCGACAGGCCGTGGATGCGGCAGATGCCGTCGGTCACCGAGACGACGGTGCCCTGGTTGCGGATGTCCGTCGAGGCTTGGAGGCCCTCGATGCGGCTCTTGATCAGTTCGGAAATTTCAGCGGGATTCAGTTGCATTGCTTTCTCCCAGATGGCCTTTGTTCAAGAGCCTTCTGCCGGGTGGACCCTCAAGCGGTGAGAGCGACCTTCATCTGTTCCAGGCGCGCCTTGACCGAGGTGTCGAACACCTCGTCGCCGACCACGGCACGGATGCCGCCGATCAGCTCGGGCTGGACTTCAACCGTGGCGCTGAGCTTGCGACCGAAGCGCTTCTCCAGCGATGCGACCACGTCGGCCACCTGCGACGGCTCGATCGGGAAGGCGCTGTAGATCGTCGCGTCCGAGATGCCGGTGCTCTCGTTGACGAGGGCACGGAACTGCACGGCCACTTCCGGCAGCGCGACGAGGCGACCGTTGTCGATCATCGTGCGCAGCAGGTTCTGGGCGAGCGGCGACAGCTGGACGGCCTTCAGCGCACCGACGACCACGTCGAACACCTGGCTGGCGTTGACCTTCGGGTTGTCGGCGAACTGGCGCAGGTCGGCGTTGCCGGCCACCTGGGCCAGCGCATCGAGCTGGTCGGCGAGTTCACGCACGTTGCCGCCCTGGGCGGCACCGGCCTTGAACAACGCTTCCGCGTACGGACGGGCGATGGTTGCAAGCTCGGCCATGGTTTACAGCTCGGTCTTCAGACGGTTCAGCAGCTCGGCGTGGACGCCGGCATTGACCTCGCGGCGCAGGATCTGCTCCGCGCCCTTGACGGCGAGCGCAGCGACCTGGTCGCGCAGCGCTTCGCGCGCCTTCACCGACTCCTGCTGGGCCTCGGCCTTGGCAGCGGCGACGATCTTGGCGCCTTCCTCGCTCGCGCGGGACTTGGCTTCTTCGATCATCGACTGGGCCAGGCGCTCGGCATCGGCCAGGCGCTTGGCGGCGTCGTCACGGGCAGCGGCGAGCTGCTGTTCGACGCGCTGGTTGGCGAGGGTCAGCTCGCTCTTGGCCTTGTCGGCGGCAGAGAGGCCGTCGGCGATCTTCTTCGCGCGCTCGTCGAGCGCCACGGCGATCGGCGGCCAGACGAACTTCATCGTGAACCAGACCAGGATCGCGAACACGATCATCTGGACGATCAGGGTACCGGTGATGCTCACGTTAGTGCCTCAATAACTCTAATGAACGGGGAAGCCGGCGACCATGGGAGCGCCGGCCGCGCATCGGAGTCTCGACTTACTTGGCGCCGGTGACTTGGGCGATCTGGCCCAGGAACGGGTTGGCGGTGGCGAACCACAGGGCGATACCGGTACCGATGATGAACGCCGCGTCGATCAGGCCGGCCAGCAGGAACATCTTGGTCTGCAGCTCGCCCATCAGTTCGGGCTGGCGGGCAGCCGACTCGAGGTACTTGCTGCCCATGATGCCGATGCCGATACAAGCACCGACAGCGCCCAGACCGATGATCAGGCCGGCGGCGAGGGCAACAAAGCTGATGACTTCCATGGTGACTCCTTTGAGTTGGCGAAAGAGAAAAGGTGAAGGGAAAAAGCGGAACTGCTTGAGGGTTGCCCGAACGCCTAGTGGGCGTCGTGCGCCTGACCGATGTAGACCAGCGTCAGCATCATGAAGACGAAGGCCTGCAGCGTGATGATCAGGATGTGGAAGATCGCCCAGGCCGAGCCGGCGATGATGTGTCCGATGGCCAGGCCGATGCCGGTGCCGGTGAGCGAGAAGGCGCCGCCCATCATGGCGATCAGCAGGAAGATCAGTTCGCCGGCGTACATGTTGCCGAACAGACGCATGCCGTGCGACACGGTCTTGGCGACGAATTCGATCAGCTGCATCGCGAAGTTGAACGGATACAGCACCGGGTGGTTGCCGAACGGGGCGGTGAACAGCTCGTGCACCCAGCCGCCGGCACCCTTGATCTTGACGTTGTAGACCAGGCACACCAGCAGCACGCCGAGCGACAGGCCCATCGTGCCGGAGAGGTCGGCGGTCGGCACGACGCGCATGTAGGCGTGGTGCGGGTCATGGCCGGCGGCGCCGTAGATCTGCTGCCAGATCAGCGGCAGCAGGTCGACCGGCAGCAGGTCCATGGCATTCATCAGGAAGATCCAGACGAACACGGTGAGGGCCAGCGGGGCGACAAGCTTGCGGCTCTGGGCGTTGTGGACGATGCCCTTGGCCTGGCTGTCGACCATCTCGACGAGGATCTCGACCGCGGCCTGGAAGCGGCCGGGCACGCCGGAGGTCGCCTTGCGCGCGGCCTTCCACAGCAGGAAGGTCCCCAGCACGCCCATCAGCACCGAGAAGAGGATCGTGTCGATGTGGAAGACCGAGAAGTCGACGACCTTGGTCGACTCGTGGTTCTGCCAGAACGTGAGGTGGTGGACGATGTACTCGCCTGCGCTGAGCCCGTGACCTTCGGCTGCCATGTCGTTCCGTTTCCGTTGTCTATGTCAGTTCAGCGACGCCATGACAGCGCCACCCAGTACACCTTCATGCAGATCACGAGACCGACCAGCAGCGCGGGCCAGCTCAGGTGCTGCACGATCCGGTTCGCCAGCATCAGCATGACGACCGAAACGCCGATCTTGACGAGCTCCCACAACATGAAGCTGACGGCGCTGGCGCCGGGCGACACGCTGGAGAGCTTGCTGGTCATGCCGCGCGCCATCAGCACGCCTGGCAGGACCACCGTGGCGGTGCCGTACAACGACGACCACGCCACCTCCATCCTTCGGGTGATGAGCCACGCAAGCGCCGCCACCACCGCTCCGACCGCGACTTGCACCGCGATCACCCGCCACGGGGATACCGTGGGGTTCTTGGCTCTGAGCTCCTGAGCCTGTTCGCGCGTCAGGGGCTTGAAAGCCTGCTTGGCCGCCTCATCTTGTTCGTCACCCCAGTTGTCTTGAGCTGCTTTGCGTTCGGACATGGGGCGAGTTACGGCTGGTTGCGGCAAAGCCTCGGGATTATACGTGGAAACCCGTGCAGGGCCGGACACGCCCTCACCGCAGGGGTGCGTGGCCCTTGCGCCTGCACCGCAAAGAGGCAGGCGTTCAGTGATTCACCGGCGTCTCAGCCGCTGAGCTGCACCATGTTCGTGGGCAGGCCGGGCACCTCCACTCGCATCTGCAACACGCAGCCGGCCCAGGGCTGGCGTGCGAGTTCATCGGCAGGGCGCTTCTCGCGGCCGGTGGTGATGTACAGCGTCTTCAGGTCCGCGCCGCCGAAGCACGGCATCGTCGCGCAGCGCACCGGCAGCTTCACTTCGCGCAGCAGCTCGCCGGTGGGCGACAGGCGCAGCAGGCGCTGGCCCTCGAACAGCGCGACCCAATAGCAGCCCTCGGTGTCGACGGCCGCGCCATCGGGACGGCCGCCATAGCTCTCGAGGTCCTGGTCAGGCTCCTTCATTGGAAAGCCCGCGAACTCGCGCCGGTTCGACAGCGAGCCCTCGTCGACATCGAAGTCGAAGACGAACACGGTGTGCAGCTTGGTGTCGGACCAGTACATGCGACTCGCATCGGGGCTCCAGCCGAGGCCGTTGCTCGTGGCGACCTCGCCGACCATGCGATCGAGCGCGCCATTCGCGAAGCGGTAGAGGCCGCCCTTGTGCTCGCGCCGGTCGTGGATGGTGCCGACCCAGAAGCGGCCCTGCGGATCGGCCTTGCCGTCGTTGAAGCGTTCGCTGCCCGGGTCGTAGGGCGGCTTCGCCAGCAGCGTACGCTCGCCGCTGATGGTGTCGAAGCGCCACAGGCCGTCGCGCATCGCGAGCACGAGGCCGCCGCCGAGCACCGGCGCCACGCTTGCGACATCGGTGGCGAACTGCCAGCGCAGGTGCTCGCTGCTCGCCGGGTTGTAGCGATGCAGCCGATGGCCGGGGATGTCGCACCAGTAGAGCACCGACTCCTGCGGATGCCACATCGGCGATTCGCCGAGCAGCGACGGCTCGACAGGCAGGGGATGGGGGTCGTACAGCAGTTCGTTCATCGATCGCGTTGTTGGAGAGGCCTCACCGGGCGCCGCATGGTAGGGCGGTACCCCGCTGTAACTCGATGGCCGCGGTGCGAACGGCGTTTCTTTTGTCGTCAGTAGCCGTCGGACGTCCGCGTGCCGCTGGTCAGCGAGTGCACATGCGCGCCGACCTCCTGGGTGCGCAGCGACGACAGCGTGGTCTGCGCGCCGCGCATCAGCAGCCCGAGGTCCGACGACAACGCCACGTAGTCGAAGCCGCAGGCGCGGTATTGCGCGACCATCTCCGGCGAGCCGCCGACCGTACCGATCGGCTTGCCCGCGGCCTTGGCACGCTGCGCCGCCTGGCTCATCAGATCGAGGACCTGCGGATGGCTTTGCTCGCCGGGCAGGCCGAGGCTGGCCGACAGGTCGGCCGGGCCGACGAACAGCGCATCGACCCCCGGCACGGCGGCAATCGCCTCGAGCTGCTGCACGGCCTCGCGCGTCTCGATCTGAGCGATCACGCCGATGCCGGCGTTGGCGGTCTTCAGGTAGTTGGGGATCGTGCCGAACTTCGAGGCCCGGCTCATGCCGGCCATGCCGCGCACACCCTCCGGCGGGTAGCGCGTGGCCGCCACCGCACGGCGCGCTTCCTCGGCGTTCTGCACGAAGGGGAACAGCACGGTGGTCGCGCCCGCATCCAGCACGCGCTTGACCATCACGCTGTCGTTCCACGGCACGCGCACCACCGGCACCAGCCGCGTTGCCGACAGGGCCTGCAGTATCTGCACCACCTCCATCATGTCGAGCGGGGTGTGCTCCATGTCGACCACCCCCCAGTCGAAGCCGGCATGGCCCACCGCCTCGGCGACGATCGGGCTGGCCGACATGATCCAAGTGCCGATCGGCGGATGGCTGCCGGCGGACTTGATCAGCTGGCGGAAGGGGTTCATCACGCGCTCCTAGCCGAGTTGAGCCTTCAGGTAGTGTGCGCCAGGAATCGGGTTGTAGTAATACGGCGGTATCTCTTCGAAACCGAGCGTGGTGTAGAGCTCGCGCGCGGCTTCCATGTCGTCGAGCGTGTCGAGCAGCATCACCGAGTAGCCGGCTTCGGTGGCGCGGTCCATCAGCGCCTGCGCGAGGCTGCGGCCGAGGCCGAAGCGGCGGAAGGCGCGGCGCACGTACAGCCGCTTCATCTCGCAGGCATTGGCGTAGTCGACGTCGGGCAGCGGGCGCAGCGCGCCGCAGCCCGCCAGCTCGCCATCGACATACGCGAGCAGCAGCGCACCGCCGGGCGCTGCGTAGTCGCCGGGCAGGCCGGCGATCTCGTGGTCGAAGCCCTGGAAGCGGAGGTCGATGTTCAGGCTCTCGGCGTATTCGCGCAGGATGCCGCGCGCCGCCTCCAGGGCCTCGGGCGTCTGGGGCGCCAGCAGCTGCACTGTCGGCGTGTCGCGCACCGTGTCCATCAGGCCTCCAGCGACACCACCCACCACACCAGCGCGGCACACGCGCCGAAGACGGCCAGCGCGAACACGCGGGTGCCGGCCGTGTCGCGCGTCATCGGCAGGTCGGCCGGTGCTCCGTGCGGCAGCGACTTGTCGCCATGCCACATCGGGCCGCTCAGGTCGCG
>Ga0207706_10001144_pt1 | contig 27026 bp, 33 predicted proteins | sample KBSC53metaG_FD_184318 | JGI IMG/M metagenome (GOLD analysis project Ga0207706, IMG submission 184318) | Corn rhizosphere microbial communities from Kellogg Biological Station, Michigan, USA - KBS C5-3 metaG (SPAdes) (version 2) | ecosystem: Host-associated > Plants > Roots > Rhizosphere > Soil ... | reverse complement strand
CGCCCGAGCTCCGCTTTCGCTTCGGAAGGCTGGCGATGAGCTTGGCGATCTTGCGGCCGTCCATGTCGACGATCTCGAAGGACCAGCGGTCATGGGCGAACCGCTCGCCGGTCTCCGGCAGATGCTTGAGATGTTCCAGCGCGAAACCGGCAACGGTGGTGAAATCGCGGTCGGCCGGAAGGTGGATCCCGAGCCGGTCGGAAAGCACGTCGGCGCTGGCCGCTCCGGAGACGAGATAGCTGCCGTCCTCGCGCTCGACGATGTCGGGCTCCTCGCCTTCCTCGACGTCGTGATGGAAAGTGCCGGCCAGCGCGGCGAGGATGCTTCCCGGAGTGACGATTCCGTCGAAGTGGCCATATTCGTCATGGACCAGCGCGAGCGGCACGTCGGCGGTTCGAAGAACCACCAAAGCGTCCATCGCATCCATCAAGTCGGGGATGACCGGCGCTGGCCTGGTGAGTCGCTTGAGGTCCAATTCGCGGCCCGCCAGCATCGCGTCCAGCAGATCCCGGACCTGCACGACTCCGACGATATTCTCGACCGAACCTTCAGCCACGGGAATCCGGCTGTGCGGCGTCTCCTTCAGGGCGGTGCGGAGCCCCTCGCCCGATGCCGAAATGTCGATCCAGTCGACCTCCGTGCGGGGGGTCATGACTTCGCGGACGGGCCGGTCGGCAAGGCGAACGACTCCGGAAATGATCGCCCGTTCGCTCTCTTCCAGGACACCGGCGGTTTTCGCTTCCGCGACGACGAGATGAAGCTCTTCCGCGGTGACCGCCTTGTCGGATTCGCGCTTTAGGCCGAGCATGTTGAAGATGAGCGCGCTGGTCCGGTCGAGCAGCCAGACGAATGGCGCGCCAATGCGCGACAGCCACAGCATCGGCCGCGATACAACCGCTGCGATCGGCTCGGGCGAGCGAAGAGCCAATTGCTTCGGCACCAGCTCGCCGATGACGAGCGAGACGTATGTGACGGCAACGATGACGAGCGCGAAGCCGACGGTCCGGGCCGTTTCCGGCTCAAGACCGAGCTGCTCCAGCCGCTGGCCGGTCGGTTCGCCGAGGCTGGTGCCCGAATAAGCACCGGCGAAGATCGCGATCAAAGTAATGCCGGTCTGCACCGTCGACAGGAACCGGCCCGGATCGGCTGCCAGGTCGAGCGCGCATTGAGCGCCGCCGCTGCCGCTTCGGGCCATCGCTTTCAGCCGCGCTTCTCGGGACGAGACGACGGCAAGCTCGCTCATCGCCAGCACCGCATTCAACGCGACGAGCGCGAGAATGATGAAAACATCGATCCAGGGGAACGGGAGAAGGTGGTCGCTCATGGCGGCGGCGCCGTTCTTGCCCGCAATCGCGCATCGCAGCAAGTCGGGAGGTTGGCGGTCAGGCTCTCCGCTCTTCGAAAAAGTGTTTCAGAAGCGCCGCCGACTCCTCTTCGCCGATGCCTCCGAACACCTCGGGACGGTGGTGGCAGGTCGGCTGGGCGAAGATCCGGGCACCGTGGACCACGCCCCCGCCTTTCGGGTCCTCGGCCCCGAAGCGGACCGCCTCGATCCGCGCAAGCGACGCGGCGGCGGCGCACATCGCGCAGGGTTCGAGCGTGACCCACAAGGTGCAGCCGTCCAGCCGAGGCTGCCCGAGCGCTTCGGCGGCGGCCCGGATCGCGACCATCTCGGCATGGGCCGTCGGGTCGAGCGAGCCCCGCATTGCATTTCGCGCCTCGGCGACAATTCGGTCGCCCTTCGAGATTACCGCTCCAACCGGAACTTCGCAGGCGGAAGCCGCTTGCGCGGCCAGTTCGAGCGCGCGCCGCATCGGCTGGGGCAACGGAAAAGGCACGGCAAGTGGCTACCGCAGTTGCGGCACCCTGTCATTGGGCCGCTGAGTCGGTGTTCTCTGACACCTGGTTCGCCTGATTGTCGGGCGGGATCACCTTGACGGTGGGAACAGCCACATTCGCCGGCTTCGTCCCTACTGCGACCGAGCCGGTCTCGACGTCGAAGGTCGGCGCCTGTCCGCCACGTGCGGTGACAGAGGCTCCGTTGACGCTTAGGTCCGGAGCCTTCGCGGGACGGGTCTGGCTGATATCCAGGAACCCGGTCGCGATCGCGATCAGCAAAGCGACGACGGCCAGGATCAATATCAAAAGGACTGCCCTCATCGTTGCGTTCCCGAATCAGAGTGAGCCTACGGCAGTTGCAAACGCAGCAGCACGCCCCGAAGTTGCCTCCGTCCATTGACGAGCATGGGTGCAGAGGCTAACGGACGCCCGCATTTCGGGGCCCGCTGGGTCCGGCAATTTCAGGATTAGACACATGTCGCGCGTATGCGAACTGACCGGCAAGGGCCGGCAGGTGGGCAACAATGTTTCCCACGCCAACAACAAGACCAAGCGGGTCTTCCTGCCGAACCTGCAGGACGTCACCCTGATTTCAGACGCCCTCGAGCGGAGCGTGAAGCTGCGGGTGTCGACCCACGGCCTCCGTTCGGTCGAGCATGTCGGCGGTCTCGATAACTGGCTGCTGAAGACCAGCGACGAGAAGCTGTCGCTTAAGGCGCGCAAGCTGAAGCGCGAAATCGTCAAAAAGCAGGCGGAAGTCCCCGCAGCCTAATTCTGGCTCGGAAGCTCGAGCTCAATTAGTAGCGTACGCCGCGGCGGCGCCGAATCGTCGTCGCTCACGAGCCACAGCCTGGTGCGGCCGGAATCGGTCTGCTCGACCGCGATTCCTTCGACATTGTCGAAGAATCCCAGAGGTAGGTCCTTGCGCCACTCGAGGCAGAAGCCGCTCTTGCACGGTTTCACACCGACAAGCGCATTGGCGATTCCGAACGCACTAACCCGTCGTTCGATCATGACCAGCGATCCGTTGCCCAGGGCTGCTACGTCCGATGATCGCTTTCGGTCGAAGTCGAACGGGATTTCGCTCCATTTTCTGTTGGAAAGCCGCATCAAAGGCCCGCGGTTCTCGGGCAGGAGGAGAAGGTCGGGGCCGGCGGATGTCATTCCCTCGATGCCCCGGTTCCTCCGCAACTTTTGATTCGGAATCGCGACGCGCCTCAGCGGGCGAGTGAAGACATTGTTGTAGAGCCAGAGCTCGTCGCGCGTTTCGAACGCGACCCACCAGCCGCGGCCTGCGGGATCTCGGACAAGGGACTCGGAGTCGCGATTGATCTTCTGCCGGGGATCGCCCGGACCGTCCGGCAGCTCGCGGACGAAACCGGCTGAATGCCCGCCGACCGGCTTCGGGAAGCGGACGATCGTTCCTGAATCGCTGAGCGCCATCAATGTGCCGTTGTCGAACGCCAGTGCCGAGAGGCCGGTGACCCGGGGATCGCGGCTGGTCAGCTTCCACGCGCCGATGAGCGCCATGGGCGCGAAGGCTTCCGAATCGAAATGAACCGGTTCGAACTCGAGGTCGGCGGAGCGCGGCCCAAGCTCCACCCTGTCATTGAGCGTAAGCAGAAGCGCGTGCGCCCCGACGACCGCGAATAGGATCGCAGCCATCCCGGCGAACGTAAAAAGCCTGAACCATTGCTGCATTGGCGGTTCAGGCTTCATGCTGGCCGAATCGCATACAAGGCTTTGATGTAGCGGGGTTTCCCCCTTTCTCCCCGCTGCCATGGTTGCGGCGCAAGCCGCGTGTTTCCCTCGCGTCGCGTAACGAGGGGGGCCCGGGTCGAGAAATCGAGCCGGGCCCATTTTTTTGTCCGTCGGTCACGGACTCTCGAACAAACGGGCGAGCTGTTCGATCATCGCCCCGCCGAGCTGCTCTGCATCCATCAGGGTCACCGCGCGATCGTAATAGCGAGTCACGTCATGGCCGATGCCGATCGCGACGAGCTCGACAGGCGACCTCTGCTCGATCCACGCGATCACCTGCCGCAAATGGCGTTCCAGATAGGTGCCGCCATTGGCCGAAGCGGTGGAATCGTCCACAGGCGCACCGTCGGAGATCACCATCAGGATCCGCCGCTCTTCAGGCCGGGCGATGAGCCGGTTGTGAGCCCAGAGAAGCGCTTCGCCGTCGATATTCTCCTTGAGAAGCCCTTCGCGCATCATCAGGCCGAGGTTGCGTTTGGAATGGCGATAGGCCTCGTCCGCTCGCTTATAGACGATGTGCCTCAAGTCATTGAGCCGGCCCGGATGCGCCGGACGGCCTGCGGCTAGCCAGGCTTCGCGGCTCTGACCGCCCTTCCAGGCGCGCGTCGTGAAGCCGAGGATCTCGGTAGCAACCCCGCACCTCTCAAGAGTCCGCGCGAGGATATCTGCGCAGATCGCTGCGATTGCGATAGGCCGGCCTCGCATCGATCCCGAATTGTCGATCAGAAGCGAGACGACCGTGTCGCGGAATTCGGTGTCGCGCTCGATCTTGTAGCTCAGCGAATGACTGGGGCTGACGATAACCCGCGCCAGCCGCGCCGCGTCGAGCAGCCCCTCCTCCTGGTCGAATTCCCAGCTCCGCGCCTGCTGCGCCATCAGCCGACGCTGGAGGCGGTTGGCGAGCCTTGTCACAATGGTGTGAAGGCCGCCGATCTGCTGGTCGAGATAGAGGCGAAGCCGGTTGAGCTCGGCCTCGTCGCACAGCTCGCCGGCCTCGATGATCTCGTCGAAGCGGGTCGTGAACGGCTTGTAGTCGGTGGTCGGGGCGAACTCCCAGTTGCGGCGGACCTGGCCGGGAACTCCGCTGTCGTTGGTGTCGTCGCCTTGAGCGAGTTCGTCCTCGCCAGGCTCGTAATCCTCTGCCGATTGGTCCTCGTCGCCGGCCTCGCCGCTCTGCTCGGCGCGCATCTGCGAGTCGCCGTCCTGCGGCGCCGACTCGCCCTCGTCCTCACCTTCGTCGCCGGCCGCCTCATCTCCTTCGTCCTCGCCGGTCTCCAGCGCTTCATCGGCATCATCGGCCGCCGCGGCCAGGTCGAGATCTTCAAGCAGCTGCCTCGAAAGGCGCGCAAACGCCGCCTGGTCGTCCAGCGTAAGAGCCAGCGCGTCGAGGTCGGCCGCGGCCTTCTCCTCGATCCAGGGCTCGACGAGCTTCAGGCCGGCGGTCGCCGCTCTTGGCGGAGCGTCACCGGTCAGCCGCTCGCGAGCGATAAGACCGATTGCGGTCGACAGCGGAACTTCCTCTGCGCTCCTGGCGCGCACGATCGCGTCGCTCCGGACGCGCGCTTCGGCGAGCTCGGCCAGGTTTGCGCGAACGCCGCCAAGCGCCCGTGCTCCGAGCGCTTCGACCCGCGCAGTCTCAAGCGCGTCGAACACGGCGCGGGCCTCCGGATCGGCCGGAGCAAGCGAGGAATGAAGCCGGGCGTCGTGGTGCCGGAGCCTGAGCGCTGCCGAGTCCGCGGCTCCCCTCGCCTCGGCAACGAGCTTGGGTTCGAGCCCCGGCCCCGGAGACGGCACCCGCGCGGCTCGACCTGCGGGAGACGCTGTTTCCGACGCAAAGACGACATCGATCTCGGGATTCTTCGCGATGGCCCTCGCCGCGCCGGCAAGCGCGCGACGGAAGAGGTCGATCCTTTCAGCCATTGTTCGTCGTTGCGAGCGAAGTGAAGCAATCCAGGCTGCGGCGAGGCTGGATCGCTTCGTCGCTGCGCTCCTCGCAATGACGAGGATGCCGCATCAGGCGGCCCCGACGACGCTTTCGGGAAGGTCGGCGCCGAAAACGCGCTGATAATATTCGGCGACGATCGACCGCTCCGCCTCGTCGCACTTGTTGAGGAACGACACCCGGAAGGCGAAGCCGACATCGTCGAAGATCAGCGCGTTCTGCGCCCAGCTGATCACCGTGCGCGGGCTCATGACCGTCGAGATGTCGCCGTTGATGAAGCCCTGGCGCGACAGGTCCGCGACCTTGATCATCTTCTCGACCGTCGCCTTGCCGTCGGGATCGTCATACTCGCCGGACTTGGCGAGAACGATCTGAGCCTCGACCTGCGCCGGCAGGTAGTTCAGCGTCGCGACGATGTTCCAGCGGTCCATCTGGCCCTGATTGATCGCCTGCGTGCCGTGATAGAGGCCGGTGGTGTCGCCGAGCCCGATGGTGTTGGTGGTCGCGAACAGGCGGAACCAGGGGTTGGGTCGGATCACCCGGTTCTGGTCGAGAAGCGTGAGCTTGCCTTCCGATTCAAGTACCCGCTGGATGACGAACATCACGTCCGGGCGGCCGGCGTCATATTCGTCGAAGACGAGTGCAACCGGGTGCTGGAGCGCCCAGGGTAGAAGTCCCTCGCGAAATTCGGTGACCTGCTGGCCCTCGCGAAGAACGATCGCGTCGCGGCCGACAAGGTCGATTCGGCTGATATGGGCGTCGAGGTTGATCCGGACCATCGGCCAGTTCAGCCGTGCCGCAACCTGCTCGATGTGGGTCGACTTGCCGGTCCCGTGATAGCCCTGGATCATCACTCGGCGGTTCCGCGCAAAGCCCGCGCAAACAGCGAGAGTGGTGTTCGGATCGAAGACGTAAGCCGGATCGAGATCGGGGACTCGCTCGTCCGCTTCGCTGAACGCCGGGACCTCCATGTCCGAATCGACACCGAACGCCTCGCGCACCTTCACCATGCGGTCCGGCGAGGCCATCACCGTTTCGCTGCGGCTTTCGGGGTTCACGTTGGAAATGTCGTTCATAGTTCCGGGCCTTAAGCGAGAGGCTTTTTCGCCTCAAGACAGGGTTTGCGGGTGGGGTTCAGGAGACTTTCGGCGGCAAGGGGAACAGCGTTACGAAACGCTTTGCAGCCGCCATGTCTCCTTCGACGCTTATAGCATCGATCGGAGCGCCGCCATAGAGCACTGCCGCCAGCTCGCCGGGCTCGGCAGAGATCGTGAAGTCGGAATCATCGATCGGGCCGCGTTGCATGTCGATGCGGCCGTCCCCGATGTCTGCGGAGTAAGTGACGTCGCCGAAGCGGAATCCCGCTTTTGTCGCGAAGTCGCCGGCAAGCCCGGAATCGAACATGGTCTGCATCGACATCATGATCGACACGTGGCTCACCGGCCGGCTGGGATCGTGCTCCAGGCTGCGGACAGCCCATTTCCCGAGCTCGCGCAGGACCGGAGCGGCCTCGAGCCCCCATTCCGTCGCTTCATAGACCTGGACCGATGCGGGAGGCGGAAGCTTCGCCCGCCTCACCAGCCCGCGCGCCTCCAACTCGGCAAGGCGCTGGCTAAGCACGTTGGCACTGATGCCCGGAAGGTCGCGCCTCAGGCCGGAGAAGCGGCGCGGCCCGAACATCAGCTCACGCATCACCAAAAGAGCCCAGCGCTCGCCGATCAATTCTAGCGCATGCGCAAGCCCGCAGGCGTCGTCGTAACTCCGTTTCCCCTCCTTCTGTCTTGCCTTAGTTGTAATTTTTAACTGCATGGTTGCAATTTATAACTTCCAAGTTCAAAAGGCAAGCGAATCGAGTCGCCAATCGGGAGGAAAAAGCGATGTCCCGCATGATTTTCGTGAACCTGCCGGTATCGGACCTGCAGCGTTCGCGCGCCTTTCTCGAAGCGCTCGGAGCGGTGAATGAGCCGAAGTTCACGGACGACACCGCGGCGTGCATGACGGTCAGCGACAGCATCCATGTCATGATCCTGACGCACGACAAGTTTAGGCAGTTCACGCCGCGGCCGATCGCGGATGCCAATGCCGGATCGGAAGTGCTTTTGTGCCTGTCGTGCGACAGCCGCGAAAGCGTCGACACGGCTGTAAATCGGGCCGAAAAGGCGGGCGGCACTGCTGATCCGGCGCCGAAACAGGACTATGGGGTCATGTACGGCCGTAGCGTCGCCGATCCCGACGGCCACATCTGGGAACTGATGTGGATGGATCCGGCGGCTGCCGAACGGGGCGCCGATGCAGTCGCCGAAGCGGTTGCAACCGAGCGTTGAGGGAGAAGGCGAATATGCCGGTGGATCCCCAAGCCGAGGTCGAGATCACCGCTTTCCGGTGGGTTCCCAAGTTCGCGCAGGGACTGGTCCGTGATCTTCGTATCCGTTGGGCGCTGGAGGAGATTGGACGGCCGTACCGAGTGCGGCTGCTCGATGCGACCAAGCCCCGCCCCGGCGAATATTTCTGCGAACAGCCGTTCGGCCAGGTGCCGGTCTACAAGGACCCCGAGGTCGAGCTGTTCGAGAGCGGCGCGATCCTGATCCACCTGGGAATGCGGGATGACCGCCTGCTGCCGTTCGACCATGCCGCCCGCATGCGATCGATCGCCTGGCTCATCGCGGCCCTGAACAGCGTCGAGCCCGCGATCTTCCCGTTGCTTCTGATCAATATCTTCAACGCCGGAGAACCGTGGACCGAGGAGGCACGCCCGAAGTTCATGGAGCGAATCGAAGGACGCCTGAAATGCGTATCCGACGCGCTCGGGACGAAGGACTGGTTCGAAGACCGGTTCACGATCGCCGACCTGATGTTCGTCACGGTGCTTCGCCAGCTGCGCGGAACAGGCGTCATAGAGAATTTCCCCAATATTGCCGCCCTCGTAAAGCGCGGAGAAGGGCGGCCTGCGTTCCAGCGAGCGCTCGCCGACCAGCTAGACGTGTTCCGCGAACATGAACCTCAACCCGAAGGAGAAGCAGCATGACCTATTTCGAAGGTTTTGTGGCGCCCGTGCCGGAGGCCAACAGGGAGGCTTACGCCAAGTCGGCCAGCGAGTTCGCGCCGATAGTGCGCGAGTTCGGAGTACGCCGGCATGTCGAGGCCTGGGACAGCGACGTCCCCGAGGGCAAGGTGACCGATTTCCGCAAGGCGGTCGACGCAACTCCCGAAGAGAAGGTCGTCTTCGCCTGGTTTGAATATCCGGACAGGGCCGCGCGCGATTCCGCCAATGAGAAGATGATGAGCGACCCGCGGATGGAGGACATGGGCAAGAACATGCCGTTCGACGCGAAGCGGATGATCGTCGGCGGCTTCGACGCGATCGTCGAAGAAGGCTCGGCCGGCGGCGCTTATGCCGACGGTTTCATCGTCCCGGTGCCGGAGGGCAAGCGCGACTCCTATCGCGAGCTCGCCTCTAAGATGGCCAAGGTGTTCCGCCAGCACGGCGCGCTCCGGGTGATCGAATCGATCGCCGACGACGTTCCTCACGGCAAGGTCACCGACTTCTACCGCAGCGTGAAGGCCGAGGACGGCGAGACGGTCGTCTTCTCCTTCATCGAATGGCCCGACAAGGCCACTCGCGACGAGGCCTGGCAGAAGATCATGGCCGACGAGAGCCTGAAGCCCGACGGCGATATGCCCTTCTCCGGCCAGCGCATGTTCTGGGGCGGGTTCGAGAAGATCCTCGACAGCGCCGAGCATCCGCCAATCCAGGCAGGCGCACCCGTCACCGCCTAAGCGGCACAAACAAGTCTGACCCGATCAAGGAGGTCGAACCATGACCGACGTCCAAACCGAAGCTGCGCCCGCATCGGCGGGGAAGAGCCGCAGCGATTCGCACGGCAACTTCATCTGGTACGAGCTGATGACTCCCGATCCCGAAGGCGCGAAGGCTTTCTACGACGCCGTTGTCGGGTGGAACGTTGGTGAGGCCCAGCCGGACTATAACGGCTATCGGATGATCGGCCGGTCGGACGGAGGCTTCGCGGGCGGCGTGCTCGAGCTGACCGCGGAAATGCGCGGCCACGGCGCCCGGCCGATATGGCTCGGCTATATCTGCGTCGACGATGTTGACCGAACGGTGCACGAGATCGGCGAGGCCGGCGGAAAATCGCTCATGCCTGCAACGGACATTCCGAACGTGGGCCGGATCGCGATGGTCGCCGACCCGCAGGGCGCACCGTTCTACGTGATGAAGCCCACTCCGCCCGCCGACGATCCCGACGGTCAGAGCGATGTCTTCTCAGCCTCGGCCCAGCAGCGCGTCGGCTGGAACGAGCTGTCGACGAGCGACCCGGCGGGCGCCCGCCGCTTCTATGTCGGCCAGTTCGGGTGGGGCAGCGACGAGTTCATGGATATGGGCCAGATGGGCGAATATCGCTTCCTTGAGAAAGGCGGCACCCGCATCGGCGCATTGTGCGGATCGATGCCCGGTCAGCAGCCGAAGTGGCGCTATTATTTCCGCGTGCCTTCGATCTCACAGGCCAAGGCAACGGCGGAAGAAAAGGGTGGGACGATCGCAATGGGTCCGCACCAGGTTCCGAGCGGCGACTGGATCGTCATTGGTTTCGACCCGCACGGCGCCGAGTTCGCGCTCGTGGGCGGCGAATAGGAGGACAGAATGACCGACAAACTCACCACCTGCCTGTGGTACGACAAGGGCGAGGCGCGCAAGGCGGCCGAATTCTACGCTTCGGTCTTTCCGGACAGCCATGTCGGCTCGGCGATGGAAGCGCCGGGCGATTATCCCGGAGGCAGCGGCGGCGACGAGCTGACCGTCGACTTCACCGTTCTCGGCCGCGCCTTCGTCGGCCTCAACGGCGGCCCGAACTTCAAGGCCAACGAGGCGGTCAGCTTCATGGTCCTGACCGAGGACCAGGCGGAGACCGACCGTTACTGGAACGCCATCGTCGATAATGGCGGCGAGGAGAGCGCCTGCGGCTGGTGCAAGGACAAATGGGGCTTCTCCTGGCAGATCACTCCTCGCGTGCTGCTCGAAGCCAACACGAACCCGGACAAGGCAGTGGCGAAGCGAGCCTTCGACGCGATGATGACGATGACCAAGATCGACGTCGCGAAGATCGAGGCGGCGGTGCGCGGCGAGAGCGTCGATGCGTAAGCTCACCGGGGCGGTCTTCCAGTCGCTCGACGGAGTGATGCAGGCACCGGGCGGACCGGAAGAAGATCCCACCTGCGACTTCCGTTTCGGAGGATGGGTGAAGCCGCTCTGGGACGGGGACATGGGCCCGTTCGAGGGCGTCATCATGGGCGAGTACGACCTGCTGCTGGGAAAGCGGACATACGACATCTTCGCCGCCTACTGGCCGCACAACCAGGACGATCCGATCGGCGAGAGATTCCAGCGCATCGACAAATTTGTGCTGACCCATTCCGACGGGCCTCTGGAATGGGAAAACAGCCGTCGGCTGTCGGGCGACACGGCGGAGGCCGTTGCCGAGCTCAAGCAGAGCGAAGGCCGCGACCTGCTCATCCAGGGGAGCAGCACGCTCTATCCGCCGCTGCTTTCCGCGAGGTTGATCGATAGGCTGATGGTGATGACCTTCCCGGTCCTGCTTGGCGAGGGCAAGAGCATCTTCGACGGCTCGGAGAAGCCGGGCACGATGAAGCTGGTCGATCATTTCGTCTCGAACACGGGCGTCGTCATCGCGACCTACGAGCCGGCGGGCGAGGTGCAGACCGACACCTTCGAGACGAAGGAGCCGAGCGAACAGGAACTGGAACGGCGCGAGAAGATGAAGGCCGGAGCCTGGTGAGCCTCGAACTCTTCGGCCATCCCTTCTCGTCTTACACCTGGAAAGCGCTGATCGCGCTGTACGACACGAAGACCCCGTTCGAGTTCCGCAACATCGCGGGCGACCAATATCCCGAGAACGAGGCGGCCTTCCTCGATCATTGGCCAGTCGGCAAATTTCCCTTGCTGGTCGAAGAAGGGGTGCCGACCATGGAATCGAGCATCATCATCGAGCGGGTCGCTCCGCGCCTCGTTCCGGCGGACCCTGCCTCGGCCCTCGAAGCGCGAATGCTCGACCGCATTTTCGACAATCATGTGATGACGCCGGTCCAGGCCATCGTCTCCGAACATTTGCCGTTCATCACCGAAAAGCCGGACGAGGCGCGGATCGCTCGGGCCCGGGCGGCGCTGGATAAGGTCTACCCCTGGCTGGATTCGCGGTTGGCCGGGCGGCAATGGGCGGCGGGCGAAGAGTTTACCGTGGCGGACTGCGCGGGCGCTCCGTCGCTGTTCTACGCTGACTGGGTGCAGCGGATTCCCGAGGCGCTCGCGTCGCTGAAAGCCTATCGCGCCCGCGTGCTGGCCCGGCCGTCGGTCGCTCGAGTAGTCGACGAAGCTCGGCCCTATCGCGCTCTGTTCCCCCTCGGGGCACCCGACCGCGACTAGGCGAACGCTTTCGCCTTCTTGAGAAGCTGCCAGGCCTCGATCACTTGGCCGAGCTTCTTTTCATAGCTCCGGTCGCCTCCGTTACGGTCGGGATGGAATCGCCGGACCAGCTTCGAGTAGCTCTGGCGCACGGCGTGCAGTTCCGCATCCTCCCCGAGCCCAAGCGTGCCAAGCGCCCGGCGCTCGTTCGGCGTGAAGCGCTGCGGCGGCCCGCGGTCCGCGCGGCGGAAACTGGCGGCGATCGCTTCCAGGGGATCCGCGAAATCCTGCCACGCGGGCGTCGGATCGGCGTTATGGGCGAAGCGGCGGCTAGGCCGATCCCAACCGGCAATCGGGCTTTGGGCTTCGCTGATCTCGTCGGCGCTCATACCCTCGAAATAATTGTACTTGGCGTTGTGCTGGCGCACGTGGTCGAGGCACAGCAGCCGGTACGCGCCCGGCCCGTCGAAGTTCGACGGCTGGATCGGCGCACGATACTCCCCGACGCACTTGCAGCCGGGGACCGCGCAATGCCCGGTCGCGCCTTCGACCTTGCCGTGCAGCCGGGGATGTTTCGTCGCCATCGAACCGCTCTATATAGGGGCAATGGACAGCCTCGCTACAGGGCCGGTTGCGACCGATATGCTCGAGCGCCTCAACTCTGCGTTCCCGGACGCGAAAGTCGAGCTGATCGACGACAGCGAGAAGCATCGTGGTCACGGCGGCTACAACCCGGCCGGCGAAAGCCATTTCACGCTGGAGATCGAAAGCGCCGCCTTCGCGGGCAGGTCCCGGGTCGAACGGCAGCGGATGGTGCACCGGGCTCTCGGCGAACTCGTTGGCGAGCGAGTCCATGCCCTGTCGATCCGCGCAAAGGCACCGGGGGAGTGACCAGCACTATCCTCCAGACCCTTGCCCCCGTCACTCACGACCTCGGTGGGTTCAAGGTGCACCGGACGCTTCCGCACAAGGAGCGGACGATGGTCGGCCCCTTCATCTTCTTCGACCAGATGGGGCCGGCGCACCTGTCGGCGGGCCAGGGCATCGATGTCCGGCCGCACCCCCATATCAACCTGTCCACGGTGACCTATCTCTTCGCCGGAGCGATCCTCCACCGCGACAGCCTCGGGACTCGCCAGCGGATCGAGCCGGGCGCGGTGAACCTGATGACGGCGGGGCGCGGGATCGCGCATAGCGAGCGCTCGCCCCCGGACGAGCGGGCGAACGGTGCGCACCTGTCTGGACTCCAGACCTGGCTGGCGATGCCGAAAGCGAAAGAGGAGGTCGCGCCCGGGTTCGAGCATACCGCCGCGGCCGACCTTCCGCTGATCGACGTCGACGGAGTCGAGGTTCGGCTGATCATGGGCGAGGCGTGGGGCGAGGCGTCGCCGGTCACCTGCCACTCGCCGACGATCTATGCCGCGATCGTGATGCCGCCGGGCTCATCGCTAAAGCTCGAGAACGAGGCGGACGAACGCGCGCTGTACCTGCTCGACGGCGACGTTGCGGTTGACGGGACTATGCTGGAGCCGCGGCATCTCGCCTTGCTCGCGCCAGGCAACAAGCCGTTGCTCAAGACCAGGGAAGGCGCTCGGCTCATGCTGTGCGGCGGGGCGCCGATGGACGGAGAGCGCCACGTCTGGTGGAATTTCGTTTCGTCCAGCCGCGACCGAATCAACGAAGCGAAGCGCGCCTGGAAGGCCGGCGAGTTCGCGCTTCCGCCCGACGACCATGACGAGTTCATCCCGCTTCCGGAAATCCCGATGACGGTAAGCTATCCGTGACCGAATTCCGGAGGGTGAAGCTCTCCACCGGAGTCACGCTCAACGTCGCGATCGACGGGTCGGAAAGCGCGCTGACTGTCATCCTGCTCCACGGCTTTCCGGAATCCCACCGGACCTGGCGGGAAATCGCTCCCCGTCTCCGAGACCGCTTTCGCCTCGTCATGCCCGACCAGCGCGGCTTTGCGGGATCGGATCGGCCGCAGCAGGTCGAAGCCTATGAGGCGGACAAGCTGGTCGACGATGTCTTCGCGCTTGCCGAAGCCCTGAACCTCGAACGGTTCGCGCTCGTCGGGCACGATTGGGGCGGAGCGATTGCCTGGGCCGCGGCGCTTCGCAACGATCCGCGCCTCACCCGGCTAGCGGTTGTCAACGCTCCGCATCCGGTCATCTTTCAGAAAAGTCTGATCAAGGACGCCAGCCAGCGCGCCGCTTCCCAATATATCAGCGCCTTCCGCTCGCCGAAGTTCGAGAAGGCTGTCGAAGCCATGGGATATGAGGCGCTGTTCGAGAAGAGCTTCTCGCGGCACGTCGACCTGGCGCTGATCCCGGCGGCCGAACGCGAGCAATACATATCCGAATGGTCGCAGCCGGGCGCGCTTACGGCGATGCTCAACTGGTACCGGGCGTCGAAGGTCAAGGTGCCGCCGCCGTCGGTCACGCTGCCCGTGCCGCAGTGGGTGCTTGGCGCGTTCACAAGGGTCGAAGTGCCAACGCTCGTCGTCTGGGGAATGCAGGACGTCGCCCTGCTCCCGGTCCAGCTGGAGGGACTCGACCGGCTGGTGACCAACCTCCAGATCGTCCGCCTCCCGAATGCCGGGCATTTCGCGCCGTGGGAGGCTGGAGACGACGTCGCGCACGCGCTTGCCCCCTTCCTTGCCGGTGAAGCGGTGGCTACAGCCGCGCCTCGATGACCACCGCCGCCCGTTCCCGATCCCGCTCCGCCGCCCGCCTGGCCGCGGTGCAGGCGCTCTACCAGCAGGAGATGGAAGGCACTCCGCTCCCCCGGCTCCTGAAGGAGTTCCACGACCACCGCCTGGGCGCTACGATCGAGGATGAACAATATCATGAGGCGGAGCGCGAGTTCTTCGACGACATCGTCACCGGCGTCGACGCGCGCCGGAGCGAGATCGACGAAGCGATCAGCGCGAAGCTCGCCACCGGCTGGACGCTGGAGCGGCTCGACCGGCCGATGCGGGCGATCCTTCGGGCAGGCAGCTATGAGCTGATCGCGCGGGCGGACGTACCGGTTGGCTCGGTAATCTCCGAATACATCGATGTCGCCCATGCCTTCTACGACAAGCGCGAGGCCGGGTTCGTGAACGGCATGCTCGACTCGATCGCCAAAGAGGTGCGCGCTTAAGCCCTGGCCGGTCTCGGCCTGCTCCAGAAAAGCGAAACCGCCATGGTCGCGCTGACGATCGCAAGCGTTCCGGTAAGGGTCACCCAGACGGGGATCTCGACGAAACTGCCGGCGATCATCTTGACGCCGATCAGGACCAGAAGGACGGACAGCCCATAATGGAGATAGCGAAGCCGCTCCATCAGGCCGGCGACCGCGAAATAGAGCGCGCGCAGCCCGATCACCGAGAAGATATTCGATGTGTAGACAATCAGCGTGTCGCGGGTCACCCCGAATATGGCGGGGATGCTGTCGAGGGCGAAAAAGATGTCCGTGAGCTCGATGACGACGACCGCGAGCAGAAGCGGCGTCCCGCACCATGACCGGCCCCGGCGGATCACGAATTTCCTGCCTTCGACATCCTTGCTTATTCTCAGGTGCGCGCGGGCGAACTTCATGATCCGGCTGTTGCCGATGTTCTGGTCGCCGTTGCTCCGAAGCAGCCGAATCCCGCTGACAATGACGACCGCGCCGAAGACGTAGAGCAGCCACTCGAAGCTGTTCAGCAAGGCGATGCCCCCGAAAATGAAAGCGGCGCGGAAGACGATCGCCCCCAGGATTCCCCAGAACAGAACCGTTTCCTGATGCTCGTCGGCGGTGCTCAAATTCGCGAAGATCAGGACCCAGACGAAGACGTTGTCGAAGCTCAGGCTCTGCTCGATCAGAAGGCCGGCAAGATATTCCATCCCACTGCCGCTTCCGCGAGAGAGGAAGATGAGAGCGCCGAAGGCGAGCGCGACGAGCTCGTAGACCGCAACGATTGCCAGCGCTTTCCTCGGGCTGAGCCGCTTCTTGTCGCGCGCGAGGAAGACGAAGTCGACGATAAGGATCGCCGACGCCGAGACGGCAAAGAGGATCCACAAGGCGAAGTCCGACAGAGCGAACATTCGCAGCCAACCACCTGACGGGACCGAAGGTTGCGCCCGCTCCGCGACTTGCCCATCACTGGCTGCGATGCAGGAAAAGGAACTTATCGACCGCTTGCGCCGTATCGCCACCCATCCTGCGGCGCGGAAGCTGCAGGACGACGCCGCTGTCCTCGAAGGGCTGGTGATTACCCACGACAGCCTCGCCGAGGGCGTGCATTTCCTCGAGACTGACCCGCCCGCGAGCGTCGGCTGGAAACTCGTCGCGGTGAATCTCTCCGATCTTGCGGGAAAAGGCGCGGAGCCGGTGGGGGCGCTTCTGTCGTTCGTGCTTTCCGACGGCGACTGGGACGAAGCGGTGATCGACGGCATCGAGGCGGCCTGCGAGAGCTACGGCCTGCCGCTGATCGGCGGAGACACGATCGCTCTGCCGGAAGGGTCGCCGCGAATGTACGGCCTCACCGCCCTGGGCCGTGCCGGGGAAGCGACTCCCAGCCGCGCGGGCGGCGCCGCGAACGATCGGTTGTGGGTCGCCGGCGCCCTGGGGGACTCGGCTGCCGGCCTGGCGCAGTTATCTGTCGATCCGGCAGCGACCGGTCCGCTCGTCGACATTTTTCGACGTCCCATCCCGTTGCTCGAGATCGGGCAGGCGCTTGCGCCGCATTCCACCGCGATGATGGATATTTCCGACGGACTCCTGATCGACCTTCAAAGACTGTGCGACGCGAGCGGCTGCGGTGCGGAGGTCGATCTCGATTGGCTGCCGCTTTCGCGCGCCTTCGTCGCCGAGCGGCGCCAGGACCGGCAGGCCAGACTGTTCGCCGCCACCGGCGGCGACGATTATGCGCTCCTTGCCGCGCTTCCGCCGGACCTCGAGCCGGTAAGCCTTTCTTTACCTGAAGCGCCGACGCTCACCTGCATCGGGCGGCTCGTCGCCGGAAGCGGTTTAAAGCTCCACGACCGCGACGGCGACGTCCCCCTTCCGGAGAAGCTTGGGTATGAGCATCGCGGTTCGTCTTCGCCATTGGCTAGTGGGCTTTAGCGGCCTCGCCTGCGGCATGGCGGCTGCCTTCCTGCTGCGCTGACCCGCTTTAACTCGCGCGGTTGCAAGCGACCCGAGTCCGCCATAAAGGGGCGCGAATCCGCCGGCTGCGACCCGCACGCCGGCCCTCACTCTTTGCCGCCTAACGGGGAAAGACATGAACCTCACTCTGATCGCGATCGCCTGTGGCGTGATCGCCCTCATCTACGGCGTTTTCACGAGCTCGCAGGTGCTCGGCGCGCCCGCCGGAAACCAGCGCATGCAGGAGGTGTCCGGCGCCATCATGGAAGGCGCCAAGGCCTATCTCGGCCGCCAGTACACGACGATCGGAATCGTCGGAGTCGTCGTCGCGGCGCTGATCTTCTTCTTCCTGGGCCCGGTCCAGGCGATCGGCTTCGCGCTCGGCGCAATCCTTTCCGGCGCCGCTGGCTATATCGGAATGAACATCTCGGTGCGCTCGAACGTCCGTACCGCCGAGGCGGCGCGGAAAAGCCTTCAGAACGGCCTCACGGTCGCGTTCCGCGCGGGTGCGATCACCGGAATGCTCGTCGCCGGGCTGGCGCTGCTCGCGATCTCGATCTTCTTCTATGTCCTGACCGAGGTTCAGGGCCTGGCCCCGAACGACCGCGAAGTGATCGACGCGCTCGTTGCGCTCGCGTTCGGCGCCTCGCTGATCTCCATTTTTGCCCGTCTAGGTGGCGGAATCTTCACCAAGGCCGCGGACGTCGGAGCTGACCTCGTCGGCAAGATCGAGGCCGGAATCCCCGAGGACGATCCGCGCAACCCGGCAGTGATCGCCGATAACGTCGGCGACAATGTCGGCGACTGCGCGGGCATGGCGGCCGATCTGTTCGAGACCTATGTCGTCACCGTCGGGGCGACGATGGTGCTCCTCGCGCTGCTCGTCACGGGCGCCGCGGACATCCTTTCGCTGATGACACTCCCGCTGCTCATCGGCGGCGCGTGCATCATCACCTCGATCATCGGCACCTATTTCGTCCGCCTCGGCAAGGGCGGCTCGATCATGGGCGCCCTGTACAAGGGCTTCATTGTCACCGCCGTTCTGTCGATTCCGGCGCTCTACATCGTGACGACCTATGCTCTTGGCGACATGAATGCCGTCATCGGCGGCGGATCCATCGCGGCGGACGGATCGTCGACCGTGGGCGACGGCTTCACCGGCTGGGACCTCTTTTATTCGATGCTGGTCGGCCTGGTCGTGACCGGCGCGATCGTCTGGATCACCGAATATTACACCGGGACCAACCATCGCCCCGTGCAGAGCGTCGCCCGCGCGTCGCGCACCGGCCACGCGACCAACATCATCCAGGGCCTTGCGGTCAGCATGGAATCGACCGCTCTTCCGGCATTGGTCATCTGCGTCGGAATCATCGTCGCCTATAATCTTGCGGGGCTGATCGGAATTGGCTTCGCCGCGACCGCGTTGCTGTCGCTGGCGGGCATGATCGTCGCTCTCGACGCTTATGGCCCGGTCACCGACAATGCCGGCGGAATCGCCGAAATGGCCGGTCTCGAGGAGGAAGTGCGCCATCGCACCGACGCCCTCGACGCGGTCGGCAATACGACCAAGGCGGTCACCAAGGGCTATGCGATCGCCTCGGCGGGCCTCGGCGCGCTGGTTCTGTTCGCGGCCTACACCACGGATCTTCAGCGGTTCGCCGGCGACCTCGGCGTTTCCTATGCCGACGTGAACTTCAGCCTGGCCAATCCATACGTCATCGTCGGCCTGCTTCTGGGCGCGCTCCTGCCCTACCTCTTCGGTGCGATGGGAATGATGGCGGTCGGCCGTGCCGGCGGCGCCGTCGTCGAGGAAGTCCGCGCGCAGTTCCGCGACAATCCGGGCATCATGGATGGCTCGGTTCGCCCGAACTACGCGCGCACCGTCGATCTTGTCACCAAGGCTGCGATCAAGGAAATGATCATTCCGTCGCTGCTTCCGGTGCTGGTCCCGATAGTAGTGTTCTTCATCATCACCGGCGTAGCGGGCCGCGAGCAGGGCTTCGCCGCGCTCGGCGCGCTTCTCATCGGGGTGATCGTGTCCGGCCTGTTCGTCGCCATCTCGATGACGAGCGGCGGCGGCGCCTGGGACAATGCCAAGAAGTATATCGAGGACGGCAATTATGGCGGCAAGGGCTCCGATGCCCATATGGCAGCCGTGACGGGTGACACCGTCGGTGACCCCTACAAGGACACCGCGGGGCCGGCCGTCAATCCGATGATCAAGATCACGAATATCGTCGCCTTGCTCCTGCTGGCGGCCCTGGCCGGTCACGGCGCAGGCTAAAGCGGTTCATCGCGGACACAGGGGAGCCCCGCCCGGCATCGCCGCGGCGGGGCTTTTCTTTGGAGCAGGCGAAGGCGTAAGCGGCCGCCATGCCTCATGCCATCCGAATCCATGAAGTCGGCGGACCCGAGGTCCTGAAGTGGGAAGAGGTGGAGGTCGGCGAGCCCGGTCCCGGCGAGGTGAGGATCCTCCAGTCGGCCGCGGGCCTCAATTTCATCGACGTCTACCACCGCACCGGACTCTACGCGCAGAAAATGCCGTTCACTCCCGGCGTCGAGGGCGCGGGAACGGTCGAAGCCGTAGGTGAAGCCGTTCAAGGGCTAAAGCCTGGAGATCGCGTCGCCTATTCCGGACCGGTCGGCGGCTATGCAGAGCAAAGGCTGATCGACGCCGACCGGCTGGTGAAGCTTCCCGACGACGTTTCCTTCGAGCAGGCGGCGGGAATGATGCTCCAGGGGATGACGGCGCGGATGCTTCTGCGCGCGGTTTATCCAGTGAAGAGCGGCGACACGATCCTGGTCCACGCAGCGGCCGGCGGCGTCGGGCTGATCCTGTGCCAATGGGCAAGCGCGCTCGGAGCGACGGTCATCGGCACGGTGTCGACCGAAGAGAAAGCCGAGCTGGCCCGCGCGCACGGCTGTCATCACCCGATCCTTTACACCCGGCAGGATTTCGTCGCGGAGGTGGATAAGCTGACCGCGGGTCAGAAGCTTCCCGTCGTCTACGATTCAGTAGGCAAGGACACCTTCATGCAATCGCTGGATTGCCTCCGTCCGCGCGGGCTCATGGTCAGTTTCGGCAATGCATCCGGGCCCGTGGATCCGATCAGCCCGCTCCTCCTCTCGCAGAAGGGATCGCTGTTCCTCACCCGCCCGACGCTGTTTCACTACGTGGCGACTCGGCCGGAGCTGGAGCTGGCCGCGCAAGAGCTGTTCGACGTCGTCCGTTCCGGAAAGGTCGAGATCGAGATCAAGCAGCGCTTCCCACTCAAGGACGCGGGCGAGGCGCACCGAGCGCTGGAAGCCCGGAAGACTTCGGGCTCGACAATCCTGACGATTTGAGCGCCCTGCGCCTGCCTTCACATTTCGGACCCGTCCCGCTAAGGCACCGCGACTTTCCAACAGTGGAAGCGAGGAAGCGTTTGGCCAAGGAAGAACTTCTCGAGATGCGCGGGCAAGTGGTGGAGCTTTTGCCCAATGCGATGTTCCGCGTGAAGCTCGAGAACGGCCACGAGATCCTCGGCCATACCGCCGGCAAGATGCGCAAGAATCGCATCCGGGTGCTGACCGGCGACGAAGTCCTCGTCGAAATGACGCCCTACGACCTCACCAAGGGCCGGATCACCTATCGCTTCATGCCGGGCCGCGGAGGGCCGCCGGGCCGTCCTTAAATGCGGTTGATACTCGCCTCGGCGAGCCCCCGCCGCCTCGACCTGCTGGCCCGCGTCGGCGTCGTACCCGATGCCGTTATCCCTGCCGAGATCGACGAAAGCGTTCCCAAGGGCGAGCTTCCTCGCGACCACGCGCTTCGTCTTGCCCGCGAGAAAGCGGCGGCGGTTTCGAAGGGAAAGCCCGACGCGTTTGTCCTCGCAGCGGACACCGTGGTCGCCGTTGGCCGGCGAATTCTGCCCAAGGTCGAGGACGAGGAGACTCTGCGCGCCTGCATGCGATTGCTGTCGGGCCGCCGTCACCGTGTGATGACCGCAGTCGCATTGGCCGCTCCCGGCCAGCCTTTTCGCACGCGGCTGGTCGAAACGACGATCGCCATGAAGCCGCTCTCCGACCAGGAAATCGACTTCTACGCGGCCCAGGGGGAGTGGCGAGGCAAGGCCGGCGGCTATGCGCTGCAGGGCTATGGCGAAGTTTACGTCCGCTACATTTCCGGAAGCTACTCGAACGTCGTCGGCCTTCCGCTGGCGGAAACCCGCACCCTGTTGAAAGCTGCTGGATATCCAATTGCCTGAATGGCTGGTCGAAAAAGGGATCGGCGAAACCCGCGCGGCGCTTGTCGAGGAGGGGCGAATCCTCGAGGCGCGGATCGAACTCGACACCACGGTTCCCGCGGGGACGATCCTGAAGGCGCGACTGGTCGACTGCGGCAGGAGCGGACGCAACGGTGTCGCCCGGGACGAAAGTGGGCTGGATTATTTCCTGCGGCACGTTCCGCGCGAAGTGACCGAAGGGTCCGAACTCAACATCGAGGTGACTCGCCCGCCGATCCCCGGGCCGGAGCCCTGGAAGCGGCCGCTTGCCAAGGCCACCCGCGACGAGCGGCGGCGCCCGCGATCGCTGGCCGAGCGGCTCCGGGCGAGCGGTTCGCAGGTGCGCAAGCTCTCCTTCCCTTCGCCGTCCAACATGCTTGGGAGCCTCGGATGGGATGATCTTCTCGAGGAGGCGCGAAGCGGCCAGATCAGCTTCGCGGGCGGAAGCCTCGGCATCTTCGCCACTCCCGCGATGACCCTGATCGATGTCGACGGGCACTTGCCCGCAGGCGAGCTGGCGGTGGCCGGGGCGGGCGCCGCGGCGGAAGCGATCCGGCGTCTCGATATCGGCGGATCGATCGGCGTCGACTTGCCGACCGTCGGCGGCAAGGCCGCCCGCCAACGCGCCGCCGAAGCGGTGGACACAATCCTTCCCCAACCGTTCGAGCGGACCGCGGTGAACGGCTTCGGATTCCTCCAAATCGTTCGCCCGAGACCTCGCGTTTCGCTGCTGGAGCTGGCGCAGGACCGGGCAGCCTTCGAAGCGCGTGCGCTGCTGCGCCGTGCCGCTTTCGACGGAAGCGGGGCCAGGCGCCTCGCGGCCCACCCGGCCGTTGTCGCGGTCCTCGAACGCAGGAGCGGATGGACCGACGCGCTCGCCCAGGCGATCGGCGGCGCCGTCACCTTGCGCCCGGACGCCTCGCTCCCCATCCATGGCGGCCATGCCGAAAAAGCCTGAATCGAAATCGTGCCCGATCTGCCGCAAACCGCCGTCGAAGGAGCATGCGCCATTCTGCTCTCGCGGCTGCAAGGACCGCGACCTCCTGAAATGGCTCGGCGAAGGCTATCGCATAGCCGGGCCGCCTGCGCCCACTGACAATCCCGACGACGGCTAGAAGCTGGTCATCTGAGCGCCGCTCACCTTGAAGGGCTTTGCTGCGTAACTGACCCGCCACACCGTGTTGCCGACATCGTCCGCGACGAGAAGCGCGCCGGTACGGTCGACCGCGACACCGACGGGCCGTCCGCGGGCGTTGCCGTCCTCGCCGACGAAGCCCCAGACGAAATTCTCCGGGTCGCCGACAGGCCGGCCGTTCTGGAAGCGGACGAAGACGACGCGGTATCCGTTGAGGTCCGGTCGGTTCCAACTGCCGTGTTCGCCGATGAAGGCGCCGCCCGCGAACTTCGCGGGGAACTGGCTGCCGGAATAAAAAATCAAGCCGAGCGGAGCGACGTGCGAGCTGAGCGAATAATCCGGCATGATCGCCTTGCGCACGAGGTCCGGGCGCTGCGGACGGACACGCGGATCCACATGCTGGCCCCAATAGCTGTACGGCCAGCCGTAGAAGGCGCCCGGCTTCACCGACGTCATATAGTCGGGAACGAGGTTCGGCCCGAGCTCGTCGCGCTCGTTGACAACCGTCCAAAGCGTGTTGCTGCCGGGATAGAAGGTCAGTCCGTTCGGGTTCCTCAGGCCGCTCGCGAACGTGCGGTGCGCCCCGGTCGCGGGATCGACTTCCCAGATCTGCGCGCGTTCATATTCGGCCGTCTCGCCGCGCTCCATTGCGTTGCTGTTGGAACCGATGCCGACATAAAGCTTCCCCCCGTCCGGGCTTGCCGTCAGGTCCTTCGTCCAGTGATGGTCGATCGGTCCCGCGGGAAGATCGGTCACCTTCTCGGCAGGCGCGGTGATCGCGGTCTGGCCGGGAGTGAAGGGGAACCGAAGGAGCGCGTCGGTGTCGGCGACGTAGAGGTAGCCGTTCAGCGCGACGACCCCGAAGGGCGCGTTCAGATGATCGACCAGCACGCTCCGGCTTTCCGGCTTGCCGTCGCCGTTGGCGTCGCGCAGCAGCACGAGACGGTTGCTCGGCCCTTCGCCGCCCGGGCCATGCGCGCGCGAAATCATCCACCCGATGATCGGGCGCTTGGGCCGGTCCAGCGGCTCGGTCGCCGTCTGCTTCGATTCGACGACGATCACGTCGCCGTTCGGAAGCGGATAGACACGTCGGGGGCTCGACAGTCCGGTTGCGAAGGCCTGGATCTTGAATCCGTTCGGAACAGTCGGCGCCTGGCCCGGCTTCCAGCCGACGACGTTGGGGATATGCATTTGCGGAAGCAGTCCGCGGTGGGGCTCGGGCAGGTTCGGGTTCGGGCCGAACTGGCTTTCCGGGTCGATCTTCTGGCTTCCGCCACACGAGGCGAGCGCCAGGACCGCTGCGCAGGCGAGGAGCTTACGGGTTGGCACGGCGCACCTCCCGGGCAGGGACCCAGGTTACCGGGACCAGGAAGACCGTCGCGACCGCAGCAAGGGCCAGGATTGAGCCGACGATCGACAGGATAAGGCCGGTCGGCACGACGGCCGTCCAGCCGTCGACGCTGTGGACCAGTGCGTTGAACAGCTCGACGATCAACGCCGCATAGAACAGGAAGACGTGGCCCCATCCGACAATGTTCGATCGCAGCGGCTCGGCAGCGATCAGTTCGACGAGAGCCGCGAGCGCCGCCAGTAGGCCGAAGACGAGCCCGGCCGCGATCAGCCATTCGGAAAAGAACAACCATTGAAGAACGGCATCGCTAGAATAGACGAGGTCGGTGATCAGCGCGCCGAGGAAGCAGACAACGGGGATCGGGAAGAGCAAAAGGTAGACGGGCCCCGTTACGGCCGCGACGGGACTTCGCGTCGGTTCGGCGATTTCAGCCATATTTCCTGTCTCCGCATTGCGTTGGAATGTCTGGATTACGACTCTTTGCGGTCGAAGGTTCCGAAGATTGTCGCATGGCCAGTGCGGGCGCACGGACTGGACAGTCGGGAAGGCGGCGGCTACGGAGCGCGTCGCTTCAGACCGGCCGCCGGTCCGCTAAGGCGAAATGCCCAGGTAGCTCAGTTGGTAGAGCACGTGACTGAAAATCACGGTGTCGGTGGTTCGATTCCGCCCCTGGGCACCATTGCTGCCCGCAGCTGATCCGGGGGATCAGCAAGGACAGCAATCCGAGCGCAGCGAGGTCGCAGGCGCTACCCCCGCCACCACTGGGGATAATGACTCTTCAGCTTCTCCAGCTTCGGCAGGTCGTTGACGACCACATAGCCCGCGTCGGGGTGCTTGCGGACATAATCCTGGTGATAGCTTTCGGCCGGATAGAAGCCGCCGCTTTCGATCCGCGTGGCGATCGGCTTCCCCAACGCCTTCAGTTGCGCGACGGTCTTCGACGCGACCGCCTTCTGCTGGGCATCCTGCGGAAAGATCGCCGAGCGGTAGCTTGGGCCTGTATCCGGGCCCTGCCGGTTTAGCTGCGTCGGGTCGTGAGCGACGGTGAAATAGATTTTCAGCAGGTCGAAATAGCTGATCTGCGCCGGGTCGTAGGTGATCTTCACCGCCTCCGCGTGGCCCGTGCTTTCGCTGCTGACGCTGGCGTAGGTCGCATCCTTGGCGGAGCCGCCGGCAAAGCCCGATACGACGTCCTTCACGCCCTTCACATGCTCGAACACCGCTTCCATCCCCCAGAAACAGCCGCCCGCGAGGACGGCCGTCTGGAGCTGCGGCGGGGGCGCGGCCGCGGCGGATGCTCCCAGCAATGCAAGAGCGGACAGCGCGAGATCGACGAAGCGGTTCATTACTGGCTCCTTCAGGCCGGGCGGAACTTCAGCGCCAGCCCGTTCATGCAATAGCGCAGGCCGGTCGGCTTCGGCCCGTCGTCGAAGACATGCCCGAGATGCCCGCCGCAGCGGCGGCAGAGCACCTCGGTGCGGTCCATCATCATGCTGTGATCGGTCCGCGTGACGACGGCATGTGCGAGTGGCCGGTAGAAGCTCGGCCAGCCGGTGCCGCTGTCGAACTTGGTCGCCGAGCTGAACAAAGGAAGCGCGCAGCCTGCGCAGGCGAACAGGCCCTTGCGATGCTCATGGTCGAGCGGGCTCGAAAATGCGCGCTCGGTCGCGCCTTCGCGGAGGATGGCGTAGCGCTGGTCCCCAAGAAGTTTGCGCCAGTCAGCGGGGCTGTGGCGGATTTCGAAATTGGAAGCGCCGACCGCCGGGCGCTGGAACAGGAAGAGCGTCACGGCGCCTGCGCCTGCGGCGCCGAGCAATTCCCTGCGGCTCAATCGATGTCGCATTCGGTGCCTCAGTGTTTCGGCGACTCCATAATCTCCACAAGCACGCCGCCCATGTCCTTCGGGTGAACGAAGAAGACCGGCGTGCCATGCGCGCCGATCCGCGGCTCGCCGAGCACCCGCGCCCCGCTCGCTTCCAGCTCGGCCTTGGCCGCGTGGATCTCCGGCACCTCGAAGCAGACGTGGTGCTGCCCGCCCGCGGGGTTTTTCTCGAGGAACTTCACGATGGGCGAGCTGTCGCCGAGCGGCTCGATCAGCTCGATCTGCGAGTTGGGCGTATCGACGAAGCAGACTCGGACGCCCTGCGCCGGAAGGTCGAAGGCGGGCCCATGCGGTTCCGCCCCGAACATCGTACGGTACATCTCGAGGCTCTTCTCGATCGACGGGGTGGCGACCCCGACATGGTTCAATCGGCCGAGTTTCATTCGACAATCACCTTCGTCGTCACACTGTTGGCGATGAAACACTGGTCGTGCGCGCGGTGATGGAGGTCGGCGATGTCGGCTTCGGTCGGGCGTTTGTCGCCGGAGAAGGTCACTTGCGGATGCATCGTCACCTGGCTCATCCACATTTTCCCGTCCTCGCGCTTCTCGAGCACGCCTTCGGACTGATCGACATAGGAATCGACGACAAAACCAGCGCGCCGCGCGAGGTCGACGAAGAACAGCATGTGGCAGGAGGCCAGGCTGGCGACGAACGCCTCCTCTGGATCGACCGCGGCGAGGTCGCTCCACGGTTGCGGAACGACGTGCGGGCTGGGCGAGGCGGGGACGGTGACCCCGCCGTCGAACTCCCAGCTATGCGCGCGGCTGTACTGGCCCCGGCTGAAATCGGTGCTCGGGTCGCGGGTCCAGCGGATAGTGGCGGTGTAAGTGCTCATTTGCCCTTCCGATATCGTTCAACAAACAACACGTTGTTCGAGTGGATGGCCTATGACGATAGCGCTCAACCGGTCACAACGACACTGGCAGACTATCTCTTGCCTACGGTATCTGAAGTCCCACCCATCAAAGTCGAACTTGTCGAATTCCCGAGCACAAAAAATCCGCTTGGCGTGAAGGGAATCGGCGAAGCGGGCACCGTGCCTGCCGCCGGAGCGATAGTGAGCGGCATAGAGGATGCTTTACATGATTATGGAATTACAATCGGGGAGATTCCGATTACTCCGGCAAGGCTCGCCGAATTGATCAGGGCACCCTCGGCTGCGCGCAAATAATATGTTAGCCGAAATTTACGACCCGCCACATCGACAACTGTTCGGTCATGATGTGGCTCGCTACCCCCTGTTATGGCCGTGCGGGGCTAGAAGCAGGGCTGCCAATTTTTTGCCGATCGGGCCATGTCG
>Ga0207706_10001143_pt1 | contig 27029 bp, 25 predicted proteins | sample KBSC53metaG_FD_184318 | JGI IMG/M metagenome (GOLD analysis project Ga0207706, IMG submission 184318) | Corn rhizosphere microbial communities from Kellogg Biological Station, Michigan, USA - KBS C5-3 metaG (SPAdes) (version 2) | ecosystem: Host-associated > Plants > Roots > Rhizosphere > Soil ... | reverse complement strand
GGCGTGGAACGCATCCTCTACACGACCAGCCATCCCGCCGACATGAACGAAGACCTCATCGCCGCGCACGGGGAGATCGAGAAACTGATGCCGTATCTGCACCTGCCCGTGCAGTCGGGCAGCGACCGAATCCTGAAAGCGATGAACCGCAGTCACAGCACTGAATCCTATTTACGCACGATAGAGAGGGTGCGCGCCGCACGTTCCGACATCGCGATTTCGGGCGACTTCATCGTCGGCTTCCCGGGCGAGACGGAAGAGGAATTCGAAGCGACGCTGCGAATCGTCGATGACGTCCGCTACGCGTCGGCCTATTCGTTCAAATATAGCGCCCGGCCGGGAACCCCGGCGGCGGTGATGGAGGACCAAATCGCGCGCGAAGTGATGGACGACAGGCTGCAACGGCTGCAGGCGCGGATCGCGCAGCACCAGTTGGCTTTCAACCGCTCGACGGTCGGCCTCAATACGCAGGTGCTGATCGAGCGCTCCGGCAGGCGTTTCGGCCAAATGATCGGCCGCTCTCCCTGGCTTCAGTCAGTCCACGTTGAGACTGACGTGCAACCCGGGGCGATCCTGGACGTGACGCTCACGGCCGCTGGACCGAACAGCATGACGGGCGCTGCCCGCCAAAGTGAAGCCGCCTGATGGGCCGCAAACCGGAACTTGCCGCCGTTCCCGACCGCGCCCGGCTCGAGCTCGAATTCGAGGAGCCTTACCTGCTCGGCCCCCTCTTCGGCGACTATGACCGCCACCTGATCACGATCGAGAGCCGCCTCGGCGTCCACATCTCCGCTCGCGGCAACCGGGTGCAGATCGAGGGAGAGCCGGACGCCGCCGGACGCGCCCGCGACGTCCTCATCGGTCTCTACAAGAGGCTCGAGCAGGGTCACGACATCGACGCGGAAGCGGTCGAAGCCGTGCTCGGAATGGCCGCCCAGCCGAACCTCGACGGCATCATCAATGACGAGGTCACCTCGCCGCCCAAGGTGATGATTCGCACCCGCAAGAAGACGATCGTCCCGCGTTCGCCGACCCAGACGGTCTACATGGAAGCGCTTGCCCGCGACGATATGATCTTCGCGCTCGGCCCCGCGGGCACGGGCAAGACCTATCTCGCCGTCGCGCAGGCGGTCTCGCAACTCATCTCCGGAAGCGTCGACCGGCTGATCCTGTCGCGCCCCGCGGTCGAGGCAGGTGAACGGCTGGGCTTCCTCCCTGGCGACATGAAGGAGAAGGTCGATCCCTATCTCCGCCCGCTTTACGACGCGCTCTACGACATGCTCCCGACCGAGCAGGTGGAGCGTCGGATCGCGAGCGGCGAGATCGAGATCGCACCGATCGCCTTCATGCGCGGCCGGACACTCAACGATGCCTTCATCATCCTCGACGAGGCGCAGAACACCACCCCGGCGCAGATGAAGATGTTCCTCACCCGATTCGGGATGCGGAGCCGGATGGTGATCTGCGGCGACCCGAAGCAGGTAGACCTTCCCGAGCCGGGCAAATCCGGCCTTCACGACGCTGTCGACCGGCTCCGCGGCGTGCAGGGGATCGCCGTCGTCCCCTTCACGTCGGCCGACGTCGTCAGGCATCCATTGGTCGGACGCATCGTAGAGGCTTATGAGGGTCCCGGGGCCTGAGCCATGACTCTCGATATCGACATAGACGCCGATCCGGAGTGGGACAGTAGCACCAGCTGGGAATCGCTGGTCCGCACCGCCGCCGAAGCCGCCATCGCCGAAAGCGCCTTCTCCCAGCTCGCACAATCCGAGCGCGGAGTTGAGCTGTCGGTGCGGCTCACCGGCGACGATGAGGTCCAGGCGCTCAACTCGAAGTGGCGAGGCAAGGAAAAGCCGACGAACGTGCTCTCCTTCCCGCAGCTTGAGCGGGAGGAGTTCGCGAGCTTGGCGGAACGAGGTCCCGAGTTGCTGCTGGGCGATCTGGTTCTGGCCCGCGGCGTCTGCGCCAGCGAGGCCGAGGAGAAGCGCATTCCGATCGAGGATCACGCCGCGCACCTGATCGTTCACGGGACCCTTCACCTGCTCGGCTACGACCATGCGGATGATTCCGCCGCCGAGGAAATGGAGTCTCGCGAGGTGCGGGCGCTTGCGCGGCTCGGGATCGCCGATCCCTACGGAGACCGCGACTGATGGCCACGAATAGCGACGACGCCGGCTCCCGATTATGGCGGGGAATGCGCGCCCTGCTTTTCGGCGACGACGGCGAGCAGACGCTTCGCGAGGAGATCGAGGAAGCCATCGACGAGGCCGAGGATTCGCGTCCCGTCGCGGGCGACTTGACGCCCGTCGAAAGGCAGATGCTTCGCAACTTGCTGCACTTCGGCGACGAGACGGCCGGCGACATTTGCGTGACTCGGGGCAACATCGTCTCGGTCCCCGCGACAATCAGCTTCGACGATCTCGTGAAAGCTTTCGCCGAGGCCGAGCACAGCCGCCTTCCGCTTTACGGCGAGAGCCTCGATGAAATCGTCGGCATGGTCCACATCAAGGACGTCTTCGCGGCGATTATCGATGAGGGACGCGACCGGTCTATCCAGGCGCTGATGCGCAATCCGCTTTTCGTGCCGGAATCGATGGGCGTAATCGACCTGCTCGCGCGGATGCGCGCCGAGCGGATCCACCTCGCCATCATTGTGGACGAGTTCGGCGGAACCGAAGGGCTGGTGACGATCGAGGACGTGGTCGAGGAGATCGTCGGGGAGATCGAGGACGAGCACGACATCGAGGAGGAAGGGATGCTCAGCCGGCTCGATGAGGGCGTATGGGAAGCCGATGCGCGGATAGAGCTGGAGGAGCTGGCAGAGTCGGTCGACGCCCGGCTCACCTGGGACGAGGACGATGTCGACACGCTCGGCGGGCTGGTCTTCCTGCTGGCGGGGCACATCCCTTCGCGCGGCGAATCGGTCGTCCACCCATCGGGCTGGCGGCTGGAAGCGGTGGATTCCGACCCCAGGAAGATCCTGCGCGTGCGGCTCCATGCGCCGGACCCGGAAAAGCGGGCCTAGTCCTTCGCGAAGAGGTTCGCGGGGTCAGCCATCGCCTTGAACTCAAGCGCATTGCCGGCCGGATCGAGAAAGAACATCGTCGCCTGCTCGCCGGGCTGGCCTTCGAACCGAACGTTCGGCTCAATCACGAACTCGCAGCCCGCGTCGGCCAGCCGCTCGGCAAGCGCCTTCCACTCGTCCATTGGAAGCACGATCCCGAAGTGCGGGACCGGAACATGCTCGCCATCCACCGGGTTGCTTGCCTTCCGCCGCACGACCTCAGGCGCGAGATGGGCGACGATCTGGTGACCGCGCAGGTCGAAATCGATCCAGTTGTCGGAGCTTCGGCCCTCCGGGCACTGGAGAAGCCCGCCGTAGAAGGCGCGGGCGGCCGCGAGATCGTCGACCGGGAAGGCGAGGTGGAAAGGCGACAGGGCCATCGGGAGAGCAATGTCATTGCGAGCGAAGTGAAGCAATCCAGACTGACCGGATTGCTTCGAAGCTGAGCTTCTCGCAATGACGGCGCCCATGCTGTTCCTCATCGCTTTCATCACCGGCGCTGCTTCAGCCCTCGCGTTCGAGCCTGCCGGCCTGTGGGTCCTGATGCCGGCCGGGTTCGCCGTCCTGCTCTGGCTTCTGTCGAAGGCGCACTCGTTGAAGGGGGCGCTCGCGATCGGCTGGCTGTTCGGCTTCGGGCAGTTCGTCGTCGGTCTCAACTGGATCGCGACGGCCTTCACCTTCCAGGCGAAGATGCCGGCGTCGCTCGGCTGGGTCGCGGTCATCCTGCTTTCCCTCTACCTCGCGGTCTATCCCGCGCTCGCAACCGGCCTCGCGTGGCGCATCGGCAGGGACAAGGAATCGGCGCTCGCGCTCGCGCTCGCGGGCGCGTGGGGAATCGCCGAATGGCTCCGCGGCGGCCTCTTCACCGGCTTTCCGTGGAATCCGGCGGCCGCCGCGATGGTGCCGACGCCGCTCATCTCGCTCACGGCCCTCGTCGGGACATACGGCCTGTCGGTGCTCACGGTCCTGCTCGGAAGCGTCATCTGGCTGGAAGTGCGGCGCAAATGGCTCCCCGGAGTGCTGATCCTGCTTGGAACTGCAATTCTTTGGCTGCTTCCCTCCTCGCAGGTCCCGGACGATCCGCTGACCATCAAGCCGGTGCGCGTGGTCCAGCCCGATATCGGCCAGGAGGACAAGTGGCGGCCCGAATTCGCCGAACAGGCCGCAGCGCGGCTCGCGGCCCTGTCAATCCGTCCCGACGACGAGGTGGCGCGGCTCCTGTTCTGGCCGGAAGCGGCGGTGACGGAGCCGCTCGAGGACCCGCGCGCCGGCCCGCCGCAGGCCTTTGCGCAATTCGAGCGGAGTCGGGCCGCGGAATCGGTCGGGCCGGGAGAATATCTTCTCACCGGCGGGATCGCGCTGACATCCAGGGACGGCCAAACCGTCTCCGGCGCGACGAACAGCATCTTCCTGATCGCTCCGGGCGGAAAGGTGCTGGCGCGCTACGACAAGGCACATCTGGTTCCCTATGGCGAATATCTGCCAATGCGCCCGATCCTCGAGCCTCTCGGGCTTGCGCGCCTCGCTCCAGGCGATACCGACTTCAGTTCCGGACCGGGCCCGAGGACGATCGAGATACCCGGCTGGGGCAAGGCCGGCCTGCAGCTTTGCTACGAGATCATCTTCTCGGGCCAGGTTGTGGATGAAAAGAACCGCCCGGACTTCATTTTCAACCCATCCAACGACGCCTGGTTCGGGAGCTGGGGCCCGCCACAGCATCTCGCCCAGGCGAGGCTTCGAGCCGCGGAGGAAGGCCTACCCGTCATCCGCGCCACCCCTACCGGCATCAGCGCGATCATCGACGCCCGCGGCCGGGTGGTGCAGCAGCTCGGACTTCACGAAGCAGGCGCGATCGACGCCTATCTTCCGCCGGAATCGTCGAAGCCGACGCTCTTCGGCCGGTTCGGCAACCTGCTGCCCCTGCTCCTGGCCGCACTTCTCATCGTCGGCGGCATTGCCCTTGCCGGGGGCTGGCGCTATCGGCGCATATAACGAATCCTTTATATCATTCATCCCAGCGGCAGCACTGCAAGGACGCTTTCTCGCCTATGCGCAGCAATTATCTTTTCACGTCTGAATCCGTTTCCGAAGGCCATCCGGACAAGGTGGCGGACCAGATCAGCGACGCCATCGTCGACCTGCTCCTGTCCAAGGACCCGGAGGCTAGGGTCGCCTGCGAGACTTTCGTGACGACCCAGCGGATCGTCATCGGCGGCGAGATCCGCTGCCGGCCGATCTATGACGAGGAGCGCTTCAAGGACACGCACGGCTGGGCTCCGGGAGCGCGCGACGAGATCGAGCAGGTGGTCCGCCAGGCGGTGAAGCGGATCGGCTATGAGCAGGACGGCTTCCACTGGCAGAGCGCGGACTTCGAGAACCATCTCCACGGCCAGTCCGCGCATATCGCGCAGGGTGTCGATGCGGCGGGCAACAAGGATGAAGGCGCGGGCGACCAGGGCATCATGTTCGGCTTCGCGTGCAACGAGACGCCCGAGCTGATGCCCGCGACGCTCCACTACAGCCACCTGATCCTCCAGCGCATGGCCAAAGACCGCCACTCGGGCGCGGCCCCCTTCCTCGAGCCCGACGCCAAGAGCCAGGTCACGCTGCGGTTCGAGAATGGCGAGCCGGTCGAAGCGACCGCGATCGTCGTCTCCACCCAGCACGCACCGGGGTACCATGAGGGCGCCAAGGAGTCGGAGCTCCACGATTACGTGAAAAAGGTGATCGCCGACGTGCTTCCGGCTGGCTTTCTCACCGACAAGACGGTCTATCACATCAACCCGACCGGAGCGTTCGAGATCGGCGGACCGGACGGCGATGCCGGGCTGACTGGCCGCAAGATCATCGTCGACACCTATGGCGGCGCTGCGCCGCATGGCGGCGGCGCTTTCTCGGGCAAGGACCCGACCAAGGTCGACCGTTCGGCAGCCTATGCCGCTCGCTACCTCGCCAAGAATATCGTCGCAGCCGGCCTCGCGAAGCGCTGCACGATCCAGCTCGCTTATGCGATCGGCGTATCGGAGCCGCTATCGCTCTACGTGAACACGCACGGCACCGGGACGGTCGAGGATGCGCAGCTTGAAAGGGCAATCGGACGGATCGAGAAACTGGGCGGCCTGACCCCTCGGGGAATCCGCACGCACCTAAATCTCAACCGCCCGATCTACGAGCCCACCGCCGCCTATGGGCATTTCGGACGCGCGGCTGACGGCGATTACTTTCCGTGGGAGCGGTTGGACCTGGTCGAGGACCTTAAGGAAGCGGTGAGCGGGGAAGCGGTCTCCGCCTAGTCGCCGACGCCCACTCCGTGGCGGAAGACAAGGTCTCCACCCTTCCAGCCGCTGTAGATCAGGATCAGGACGACGATCCCCGACAGGTAAATGCCGGTCGAATCGATGAATCCCGGGTCGCGCAGCCTCAGGATCAGGTTCACCAGTTCCAGGACGACCGCCGTTACATTGGCGAGCATGTGCTTGAGCGCGTCGCCAAGCCGCCGGATCCGGTCGTCGCCGAGGAAGTCCGCCAGCCCCGCGACCGCCGCGAGCGCAGCCATGATCAGGCCGATGGTGAGCAGCCAATGCGACGCCGTCGCCCAGCCGGGTTCGTGGTTCCTCGTGTAGACGATGTCGGTGAGGAACGTCCCGATGAAGCACACGATCGGGAACGGGATCAGCATTGGGTGGATCGGGTGGCCGCCGATCTGCGCGGTGCTGCGCGGGTGCGAATGGGAACGGTCGCCGTCTGTCATCTCCCCTCCTCCTTTGCTTGAAGCATCTCGAAGGACGCCCGCCCGCTTGACGCCGGGAATCGGCGGAAGTTCCCGATTCGGTTGCCGCGGTGGGACTGGCGAAGCTAAGCGCCGGGCCCAATGACCGCGAACAAGCAAGGCGATCCGACGACACTGAACCGGCTCTACGGCCGGTCCAGCGGGCACAAGCTGCGCAAGGGCCAGCAGGAGCTGGTCGACAGCCTGCTTCCCAAGCTCGCCGTTCCGGACGAGGGAGAGATCACGTCGCGCCGCCTGTTCGGTGAAGATCGCCCGCTGCACCTGGAGATCGGCTTTGGTGGCGGCGAGCATCTCGCCTACCGCGCCGATTTGCTTCCCGACCACGGCTTCATCGGCTGCGAGCCGTTCCTCAACGGGGTGGCGACAGCCCTCGCCCACGTCCGCGAGCAGCATCTCGCCAACGTCCGGTTGTGGAGAGGCGACGCACTCGACGTGCTTCGGCGCATCCCGGACGGAGCGCTGAGGTTCATTTACCTCCTCCACCCCGATCCCTGGCCGAAGGCGCGCCATTCGAAGCGGCGGATGGTCAATGATGGCCCGCTGGACCTGATGGCGGCGAAAATGCAGCCGGGCGGGGAGCTTCGGATCGCCACCGATCACCCAGTCTATCTCGATTGGACTCTGATGGTGATGCAGCGGCGCCTCCATCAGTTCGAATGGCTCGCGCAAAAGCCGTCGGATTTCCTCGAGCGGCCGGGCGGCTGGCCCGGGACGCGCTACGAGGCGAAGGCCGCGCGCGAGGGCCGCCGCGCTTATTATTTACGGTATCAGCGCTGTTCCTGACCTTTCGCGACTCGCCGGCTCGCCCTACATGGCCCCCGCATGCAGGTCCGTGAAACCGTCCTCGATGCGATCGGCAACACGCCGCTGATCAAGCTCCGGCGAGCGTCGGAGGAGACGGGCTGCAACATCTACGGCAAGGCCGAATTCATGAATCCCGGCCAGTCGGTGAAGGACCGCGCGGCCCTCGGGATCATCTGCGATGCAATCGGCGACGGGCGCTTGAGGCCCGGCGGCATCATCGTCGACGGAACCGCTGGCAATACCGGCATTGGCCTCACCGTCGTCGGCAATGCGCTCGGCATGCGGACGGTCATCGTCATCCCGGAAACCCAGACCGAGGAGAAGAAGGACGCGCTCCGGCTTCTCGGAGCGACGCTCATCCAGGTCCCTGCCGTCCCCTACAAGAACCCCAACAACTACATCAAAGTCGCCGCTCGCCTGGCCGAGCGGCTCAACAACGAAGACCCGGACGGGGCAATCTTCGCCAACCAGTTCGACAATACGGCCAACCGCGACGCGCATGTTAAGACGACCGGTCCGGAAATCTGGGACCAGACGGAGGGCAAGGTGGACGCCTTCGTCAGCGCCGTGGGCACAGGCGGGACGATCGCGGGCGTCGCGCTGGCCCTTCGCTCGCGCAATCCGGACGTCACGATCGCGCTGGCCGACGTGCCGGGCGCGGCGCTCTTCAACTATTACACCGCCGGCGAGCTTCGCGCCGAGGGGAGCTCGATCACCGAGGGGATCGGCCAGGGGCGGATTACCGCCAACCTCGAAGGGCTGAAGGTCGACGAGGCCTTCCTGATTCCCGACGCGGAAATGCTGCACACTCTCTACTCGCTCATGGAGGACGAGGGCCTGGCGCTCGGGACGTCGTCGGGGGTCAACGTCGCCGGCGCGATCCGGCTCGCGAGGCAGCTCGGTCCCGGGAAGACCATCGTCACGATGCTGTGCGATCCCGCCACCCGCTACCAGTCGCGCCTCGCGAACGCCGAGTTCCTCCAGTCGAAAGGTCTTCCGGTCGCGCCGTGGCTGGAACGGCCGATCGACGTCCAGCCAGATTTCATCACCGAAACCCAGACCGCCCAGGAAGGAGCAACCCAATGACCGAACTTCGAATCGGCAGCACAGCGCCCGATTTCACCGCGGAGACGACGCAAGGGACCATCAATTTCCACGACTGGATCGGGGACAGCTGGGCCGTGCTCTTCTCGCACCCCAAGGACTACACGCCGGTCTGCACGACCGAGCTCGGCGAAGTCGCCCGGCTGAAGCCAGAGTTCGACAAGCGCAACGCCAAGGTCATCGGGCTGAGCGTCGACAAGGTCGGCGACCACCAGGGCTGGTCGCAGGACATCAAGGATTATAGCGGCCACGAGGTCAATTTCCCGATGATCGGCGACTATGACCTCAAGGTATCGAAGCTCTACAACATGCTTCCCGCCGAAGAGACGGACACCGAAGGCCGAACCGCCGCGACCAACGCCACCGTGCGTACCGTCTACCTCATCGGCCCGGACAAGAAGATCAAGGCGATGCTCATCTACCCGATGAGCTCCGGCCGGAACTTCGAGGAAATCCTGCGCCTGCTCGATTCGATCCAGCTGACCGCGAAGCATCCGGTCGCGACGCCGGTCAACTGGAAGCATGGCGACGAGGTAATCATCGCGCCGTCGCTGGCCGACGATGCCGCGCGCGAGAAATTCCCTGGCGGGTGGAAGACCCACAAGCCCTACCTGCGGACCATTCCGCAGCCGGTTGATTGAAGCTGTACCCCTGCGAAGGCAGGGGTCCAGTCCAACTCACGAGAGTCTGGGCTCCTGCCTCCGCAGGAGCACAGGCTTTATTTCGGCTCCAGCCTCAACAGCCGGCCCTGCCCCGGCGCCTCGCCGTCCTCTAGCAGGTAGACGCTACCGTCCGGCCCCTGATCGACGGCCCGGATTCGCGCATTCATCGGCCAAAGGTCGGCCTTGCGGGCCTTGTCGCCGTCGATGTCGACGCGGATCAGCGACTCGCCTGACAGAGCCGGGATGAGCGCATCGCCTTTCCACTGCGGGAACTTGTCTCCCGAATAGATCAGCAGGCCGGCCGGGGAAATCGACGGGTTCCAATAGGCCTTGGGCGGTTCGAACCCGTCGCCAGGCCTGTGATCGGGGATGTCGACGCCATTATAGTTGGTGCCGTTGGAGACGCGCGGGTAGCCGTAGTTGCGGCCCTCGACGATCAGGTTCAGCTCGTCGCCGCCCTTGGGCCCCATCTCGGTCTCCCACAACCGCCCGTCCGGAGCGAAGGCGAGGCCGAGCGGGTTGCGGTGGCCGAGCGTCCAGGTCTCCGCAGGCGTATGGTTGGGTCCGGGCCAGCTCACCTGCCGGCCCGGCGCGCGTTTCGCCGCCTCGCTGTCCTCGGGCGGGTCGGTCACGGTCACGTTGGCCGCGCCGAGGCGTTCATCGGCCCTTCCGCTTGCCGGCTTCCCGTCCAGAGTGAGATGCAGGATCTTGCCCATGGGCAGGCTCGGATCCTGCGCCGGGGTGAAGCGCTGCCGCTCGCCCGCGCTAAGGAACAGGGATTTGCCGTCGGGCGCGAAGGCGATACGCGCGCCAAAATGGCCGCCCGTCCCGCCGGTCGGATTGCGCCAGATCACCTGCAGGTTCTCGAGCTTGGGCGCGCCGCCCAGAACCAGCTTTGCCCGGGCGAGCGCCAGCTGGCTCCCGCCATTCTGCGAGGCCTCGGAAAAGGTCAGGTAGATGAAGCCGCTTCCGGCGAAATCCGGGCTGGCGACGACATCGAGAAGGCCGCCCTGCCCTTGCGCAACGACTTCAGGCGTCCCGCTCACCTTCTGCCGTTGGCCGGTTGCCACGTTAATCAGCCACAGACTGCCTTCCTTCTCGGTGACCAGCGCGGCGTTGGTAAGCGGCAGCCCGCTGCCGGGCAGGAAATCCATCGCCCAGGGCATGGCGAAGTCCATGACCGGCGTGACGGTGAAGGGGCGCGTCGCCGAAGGCGGCTGCTCGCCGCCCTCACCGCCGGATTGCGCCGAAGTCGTGCCGGAAGCGCCGCATGCCGCGGCGGCCAGCAACAAAAGCGAGGCTTGTATTAAGCGTGTGCTCATCTCAGACATTCCACTCCCGTAAGGGAACTTAGGGGCTGCGATTCTAGCTATAGGTGCAGAATGCAACCGTGCAGCCTTCTTTCCCTCGCCACCGCAGTCCCGGCGCATGTCATCGCACAGGACTCTGCGAAAGAGGCCGCTCGCCGAATCTGGGGCGGCAAGCCAGCCTTGTTCGACCGGCTGTCCGGCGTTTTCGACAATGCCGGGATCGCGCAGCGGCACATTGTCACTCCCGCCGACTGGTATGAACGGCCCCACGGCTGGCGCGACCGCAATGCGCTCTACCTCGAGGCGTCCCAGGACTTGTTCGAGCGGGCCGCGTCCGCTGCCATCGAGAAAGCCGGGTTGAGGCCGGATGAAATCGACGGCGTCGTCGCCGTCTCAACCACCGGGATTGCGACCCCGAGCCTCGAAGCCCGCGTAGGACCGAAGCTCGGCCTGAGGCCCGACGTCCGGCGAGTCCCCGTCTTCGGACTCGGCTGCGCCGGCGGAGTGAACGGGCTCGCGATCACGTCGCGGCTTGCCGCCGCCGATCCCGGCTCCAACTGGCTGTTCGTCACCGTCGAGACCTGCTCGATCTCGATCCGCCTCGACAGCGACGACCCGGCCGCGATTGTCGCAACCGCCCTGTTCGGAGACGGTGCGGCCGCGGCCGTCGTCCGAAGCGGCGCGCACTGCATCGCCCGGATCACCGGCGCTGCCGAAAAGCTCTGGCCCGACACGCAGAGGATCATGGGCTGGGACGTCGAGGATCCCGGACTCGCAGTCGTCTTCGACCGGGCGATCCCGCCCTTCATCGAAGCCAATCTCGCGCCGGCGGTCGATGAGATGCTCGCGGGCCTGGGCCGCACGCGCGAAGACATCGACCGCTTCTGCTGCCATCCGGGCGGAGTGAAGGTGATCGACGCGATCGAGGGGGCGCTTGACCTTCCGCAGGGTGAGCTGAACATCGAGCGCGAAGTGCTCAGCGACTATGGCAATATGAGCGCTCCGACGGTCCTGTTCGTCCTCGAACGGCTGATCGAACGTGGGCTTCCCAGCCAAGTGATGATGACCGCCTTCGGCCCGGGTTTCACGTGCGCCGGGCTGATGCTGGAGGCGGCATGAACCCTTTCACGGTGGCGATCCTCGGCTACGTGACGCTTGAGCGCCTTTTCGAGCTGCTGTTCGCCGGGCGCAACACGAAGCGGCTGCGGGCGATCGGAGCGCGCGAATATGGAGCCGGCCATTATCCGCTCATCGTCGCCGTTCACGCGCTCTGGCTGGCCAGCCTGTGGTTCTTCGCCCGCGGCCGAGCCCCCGACCCCTTCTGGCTGGCAATGTACGTCCTCCTGCAGGCCGCTCGCATCTGGGTGCTCTCGACCCTCGGCCCGCGCTGGACGACGCGGGTCATCGTGGTTCCGGGCGAAGACCTGTTGAAGGAAGGTCCGTACCGCTTCCTCAACCATCCCAATTACTGGGTCGTCGCCGGAGAAATCGCCGTCCTCCCCCTCGTCTTCGGCTTCTGGGACCTGGCGCTCGTCTTCAGTCTCCTCAACGCCGCCGTCCTCAGCATCCGGGTACGCGAGGAGAACCGCGCGCTCGGCAGATGAGGCCGCTTGCGCGCTCGTTTCGACAGGCCTATATCGCCGCTCTCTCCTCGACATCGTAATTGATGCTGAGGCTGGTTCTCTCGCGGGGGCCGGTCCGAGAGGCGTTTGGACTGTTGAAGGACGAGACGTGGCCGATATCGCTGCGCTGACACGGTTGATCGAGCCCGAGCTGAAATCGCTCGGCTACGATCTCGTGCGCGTCGCGTTCATCGGCGGTACTTCCGATCCGACGCTCCAGGTCATGGCCGAGCGCCCCGACACGCGCCAGCTGGTCTTGAGCGATTGCGAGACCATCTCGCGCCGGCTCTCCGACGTCCTCGACGCCGCCGACCCGATCGAGGGTGCCTACCGGCTCGAAGTCAGTTCGCCCGGTATCGACCGGCCGCTGACCCGCGCGAAGGATTATGACGACTGGTCGGGGCACGAGGCACGGATCACGCTCGCCGAGCCGCAAGGCGGCCGAAAGCAATTCTCGGGGACCTTGAACGGCACCGGTGAAGGCGGAGTTGTCCACGTCCTCGGCAGGGACGGCAAGGATTACACCCTTCCCTTCAGCTCCATTTCGTCCGCCAAGCTGCTGCTCACCGACGAGCTCATCGCTTCAACCGCGCCGCTCAGCACCGAGGGCGCCGAAACCATCCAGACTGTAGAGGACTAAGGAAATGGCTACCGCAGCACCCGCGGCACCGACTGCAAACAAGGCCGAACTGCTGGCGATCGCGGACGCCGTCGCGCGCGAGAAGCTGATCGACAAGGGCATCGTCATCGAGGCGATGGAGGACGCGATCCAGCGCGCGGCGCGGGCCCGCTACGGCGCCGAGAACGACATCCGCGCCAAGCTCGACCCTAATAGCGGCGAGCTTCGCCTGTGGCGCGTCCTGGAGGTCGTCGAAGAGCCGGAAGACCATTTCAAGCAAGTCGACCTCAAGGGCGCGCAGAAGCTCCAGAAGGGCGCCGCGCTCGGCGACTTCATCGTCGACCCGCTGCCGCCGATCGAGTTCGGCCGGATCGCCGCCCAGGCCGCCAAGCAGGTGATCTTCCAGAAGGTCCGCGATGCCGAGCGCGAGCGCCAGTTTGAGGAGTTCAAGGACCGCGCGGGCGAGATCATCACCGGCGTCGTCAAGCGGGTCGAGTTCGGCCACGTCGTCGTCGACCTCGGCCGCGCCGAGGGAGTCATCCGCCGCGACCAGCAGATCCCGCGCGAGATGGTCCGCGTCGGCGACCGCATCCGTTCGCTGATCCTGCGCGTCAGCCGCGAAGCCCGCGGCCCGCAGATTTTCCTTTCCCGCGCCCACCCGGACTTCATGAAGAAGCTGTTCGCGCAGGAAGTGCCCGAGATTTACGACGGCATCATCGAGATCAAGGCTGCCGCCCGCGATCCGGGCTCGCGCGCGAAGATCGGCGTCATCAGCCACGACAGCTCGATCGACCCGGTCGGCGCCTGCGTCGGAATGAAGGGCAGCCGGGTCCAGGCTGTCGTCCAGGAGCTCCAGGGCGAAAAGATCGACATCATCCCCTGGTCCGAGGATCTCGCGACGTTCGTCGTCAACGCGCTGCAGCCGGCAACCGTCAGCCGCGTCGTTATCGACGAGGAGGAGAGCCGGATCGAAGTCGTCGTCCCCGACGACCAGCTTAGCCTCGCCATTGGGCGGCGCGGGCAGAACGTCCGGCTCGCTTCGCAGCTCACCAACTCGCAGATCGACATCCTCACCGAGGCCGACGCGAGCGAGAAGCGGCAGCGCGAGTTCGTCGAGCGTTCGACCATGTTCCAGGAGGAGCTCGACGTCGACGAGACTCTTGCCCAGCTGCTCGTTGCCGAAGGGTTCACGACGCTGGAGGAAGTCGCCTACGTCCCGCAGGAAGAGATCAGCACGATCGAGGGCCTGGACGAGGACATTGCGCAGGAGCTTCAGAGCCGTGCCGCCGAGGGACTCGAGCGCCGCGAGGCGGCTGCCCGGGAGGAGCGGCGCAAGCTTGGCGTCGAGGACGCTCTGGCCGAGATGCCGCACATCACCGAAGCGATGCTCGTCACGCTCGGCAAGGCGAACATCCGCACGCTCGACGACCTTGCCGACCTCGCGACCGACGAGCTGGTACAGAAGAAGCGCGTCGAACCGCGCCGCCGCTCCGACGCTCCAACTCGCCCCGAGGACAAGGGCGGGATCCTCGCCGAGTACGGCCTGACCGACGAGCAGGGCAACGAGATCATCATGGCCGCCCGCGCCCACTGGTTCGAGGACGAGGACAAGCCGCAATCCGAGGAGGCCGCCGATGCGGAATCCCCGGAATGAGCGCCTGAGCTATCAGGCGCGAACCCCGGCGAAGGCCGGGGGCCAGTCCAACAAGGAGTCTGGGCTCCTGCCTTCGCAGGAGCACAGTCATCCCCCCGAACGCACCTGCGTGCTCACCCGGCGCAAGGGCACCCGGGACGCGCTGGTTCGCCTCGCTCTCGGTCCTGACGGCACAGTCGCTCCGGACGTCCGCGCGCGCGCGCCGGGCCGCGGAGCATGGATTTGCGTCGGCCGCGAAGCGCTTGCTGACGCGGTCGCCAACGGCAAGCTGAATGGCGCTCTCCAGCGCGCATTCAAGAGCGGAAACATCAGTGTGCCGGCCGATCTGGCGGACCGCACGGAGCAGGCGCTTCGTCAGGCCGCGCTCGACCGGCTCGGGATGGAAGCGCGCGCCGGCAATCTCATAAACGGCTCCGACAAGGTCGAGGCCGCGGCCCGTTCCGGCAAGGTTCGCCTCCTCGTCCACGCGTCGGATTCCGGCGAGGACGGGCGCAAGAAGCTCGACCAGGCATGGCGGGTGGGCGGAGGCTCGTCGAGGGGGATGATATTCCCCGAGGGGCGCACTATCTTGTCATTGGCCTTGGGGCGAGAAAATGTGGTACATATCGCCCTGATCGAACCCGCTGCCGCGGCGCGCGTAAGCCAAGCGCTTGCCCGGTGGCGCATATTCATTGACCCCGATGCCGGCCTGGATGGCGGCGCTCCCGCCTCGGGAACCGGCTCGGCTGACGAAGTTGAAGGAACAGAATGAGCGACCAGACCGATAAGCCGAAGCTTGGAGCGCGTGCACCGCTCGGTATCAAGCGCACGGTCGAAACCGGCAAGGTGAAGCAAAGCTTCAGCCATGGCCGGTCGAACACGGTCGTGGTCGAGGTGAAGAAGCGGCGGATCCTCGGCAAGCCTGGCGACGCTCCCGAGGCGCCGAAGACTCCCGTGCCGGAGCCCGTCGCCGAAGCCCCGAAGCCGAAGCCCGCGCCCAAGGCAGCGCCTGCGAAGTCCACGCGCCCAAGCGCCACGGACGACATCACGAAGCGCATGGAAATGCAGGAGCGGCTGCTCCGCGAGGCCGAGGAAGACCGCCTCCGGATGGCCGAGGAAGCCCGCCGGCGCGAAGAGCAGCAGCGCGTCGAGCAGACCGAGGAAGAGCGGCGCCGGGCCGAAGAGAACCGGAAGGCCGAAGAAACCGCCGCCGAGGAAGCGCGTGTTCGCGCCGAAGAGGAAGCCAAGGCGGCAGCCGCGCAGCCCGAGGCCCCGGCTCCGGCTGCCCTAGAAGCGGACGAAGAAGACCGCGGAGCGCGCCGCCACGGTCATGCCCCGGCAGCAAAGCGCCCAGAGCCGGCGCGTCCATCACGCGGACGCGACGAGCACCGCCATCGCGGCAAGCTGACCGTCAGCCGCGCCCTTTCCGGCGAGGACGACAGCCGTGCACGCTCGCTCGCCGCGCTTCGACGCGCGCGCGAGAAGGAGAAGCGGCATCACCAGGAAGCCGGTCCGGCGCAGAAGCAGGTCCGCGACGTCGTCGTTCCCGAGGCGATTACCGTCCAGGAGCTGGCCAACCGCATGGCCGAGCGGGGCGCCGACCTGGTGAAAGCCCTGTTCAAGATGGGCATGCCGGTCACGCTCACCCAGACCATCGACCAGGATACCGCCGAGCTTCTCGTCACCGAGTTCGGGCACACGATCAAGCGCGTCAGCGAGGCCGATATCGAAATCGGAATCGGCGACGAGGAAGACGCTGCGGACACGTTGCAGGCGCGTCCGCCGGTGGTCACGATCATGGGCCACGTCGATCATGGCAAGACGTCGCTTCTCGATGCAATCCGCGGAGCCGACGTCGTCGCCGGCGAGGCAGGCGGAATCACTCAGCACATCGGCGCCTACCAGGTTACGCTTCCCGACAAGTCGAAGGTCAGCTTCCTCGACACGCCGGGCCACGAGGCGTTCACAGAAATGCGCGCTCGCGGCGCCAACGTCACCGACATCGTCATCCTCGTCGTCGCCGCTGACGACGGGCTGAAGCCGCAGACGGTCGAGGCGATCAACCATACCAAGGCGGCGGGCGTGCCGATGATCGTCGCCATCAACAAGATCGATAAGCCGGAGGCCAAGCCGCAGAAGGTTCGCGAAGAGCTTCTCCAGCACGAGGTGATCGTCGAGGACATGGGCGGGGAAGTCCAGGACGTCGAAGTGTCCGCCAAGAACAGGACCAACCTCGACAAGCTTCTCGAAGCCATCCAGCTGCAGGCGGAAATCCTCGAGCTCAAGGCCAATCCCGACCGCCCGGCGGAAGGCACCATCATCGAGTCCAAGCTCGACAAGGGCCGCGGTCCGCTCGCCACCGTGCTGGTCCAGCGCGGCACGCTTCGGGTCGGCGACGTCTTCGTCGCGGGCGCGTCGAGCGGCAAAGTCCGGGCGATGATCGACGACAAGGGCCGCCAGGTGAAAGAAGCCGGCCCGTCCGTCCCGGTCGAGGTGCTCGGCCTCTCCGCAGTCCCGTCGGCAGGCGATCCGTTCACCGTCGTCGAGAACGAGGCGCGGGCCCGCGAGGTCGCGGCCTATCGCCAGGGCGTGCTCGACAAGAAGCGCACGACGAGCGCTCCGGTCAGCCTCGAGAACATGTTCGCCACCCACGCATCGACAACGAAGGAGCTTCCGCTGGTCATCAAGGCGGACGTGCACGGTTCGGTCGAGGCGATCGTCAGCGCGCTCAACAAGCTGTCGACCGACGAGATCAAGGTCCGGGTGCTCCATTCGGGCGTCGGCGCGATCACCGAAAGCGACGTAACTCTGGCCGCATCCACCGGCGCTCCGATCATCGGCTTCAACGTTCGTCCGAATGCCAAGGCTCGCGAGGTCGCCGACCGCAACAAGGTCGAGCTTCGCTACTACGACGTCATCTATCACCTGACGGACTGGGTGAAGGGCGCGATGGCGGGCGAGCTCGGGCCCGAGATCATCGAAACGGTCGTCGGCCGCGCCGAAGTCCGCGAGGTCTTCCCCGCCGGCAAGAAGGACAAGGCCGCCGGCCTGCTCGTCCTCGAAGGCGTCATCCGCAAGGGCCTCAACGCCCGTCTCACCCGCGAGGACGTCATCGTCTCGAAGACGACAATCTCGTCGCTTCGGCGCTTCAAGGACGACGTCAACGAGGTCACGTCCGGCCTAGAGTGCGGCGTGCTTCTTGCCGACACCAACGACATCAAGCCGGGCGACAGCCTTGAGGTGTTCGAGGTCGAGGAAAGGGCGCGGACGCTCTAAGCGTCACCTGAACTCGTTTCAGGGTCCATTGTGGAGACCCGCAATGTGGTGCTTGGATATATGGATGCTGAAACAGGTTCAGCGTGACGAATAGACGCAATGCGCAAGACCGAAACCTCTGAAGGCCGCTCGGTCCGCCTGCTTCGCGTTGGCGAGCAGGTGCGCCACGTGCTGAGCGAGCTGCTCCAGCGCGGCGACGTCCACGACCCGGTGCTTCAGTCGCACCTCGTCAGCGTCACCGAGGTGCGCATGTCGCCCGACCTGCGGCACGCGACCGTCTTCGTGAAGCCGCTGCTCGGCCAGGACGAGGAAGCTGTGCTGAAGGCGCTCCGCCAGAACACTGCCTACCTCCAGCGCGAGGTCGCCCAGCGAGTCCGGATGAAATATGCGGCGAAGCTCAAGTTCCTGCCCGACGAAAGCTTCGACGAGAGCAGCCACATCGACCGGCTTCTTCGCTCCGAGCGTGTTGCTCAGGATCTCGACAGCGACTGACTTGCCTCGACCAACTGTTCGCAACCGGACAGATTCGTCCGCAAGCGAACGCAGCAAATGTCGATTGCCCCACCGCACCGTCTTGCGTCGGGTGGCGCGAAAGTTGCATGATTTGCTCCAACGAGTTCCGCGTTCTGGAAAGGATTGGAGACTCATGAAGCCGCTCGTTTCAGACAGGCGCCGCCTCGCAGTAATCGCGCTGGCCGCGCTTTCATCGCTGGTTATGGCGTTGCCCTCCGCGGTTATTGCGGCGGACCATGCCTCCTACGTTCTCTTCGCGCCGGGCAGTGAGAGCACGTCGATGAGCGGGTCGGTCGACGACATCCAGCGTGCGCGCGGGCTTCGTGTCGGAAGCGAGGCTTTGCTCTATGTTCGCCAGGGCGGCGCGAGCTACGTCATTCGCGATCCGGCCACGCTTCGCGAGGCGAATGCGATCTTCAAACCGCAAGCGGAAATGGGCGCTCGCCAGGCAGAGCTCGGGTCGCGCCAGGCCGCGCTCGGCTCGAAGCAGGCGGCGTTGGGCGCACAGCAGTCACGCCTCGGTGCTCTCCAGGCCGACGCCAGGCCGAGTGAGCAAGCAGAACTTGCTCGCCAGCAAGGCGAACTCGGCCGCCGGCAGGGGGAGCTTGGCGAGCAGCAAGCGGCGCTCGGAGAGCAGCAAAGCGCTTTGGGTCGCGAACAGGACCGTCTTGGCCGCATTGCTCGCGACAAGTTCGACGCTCTGCTCGCGGACGCATTGAAGCGCGGGGTCGCCCAACGGATCGACTGACGCCTCCTGCGATAGCCGCTGCGTCGAGGGCGAAGCGCGCCACATGAGCCTTGCGCTGCCCAGGAAATGATCCACGGCTGGATCGTCCTCGACAAGCCGGTCGGACTTGGCTCGACGAAGGCGGTCGCGGCCGTCAAGCGAGCCCTTCGCGAGGCCGGCGAGCCGAAGACGAAAGTCGGCCACGGGGGCACTTTGGACCCGCTGGCGAGCGGGGTCCTTCCCATCGCCATCGGCGAAGCGACCAAGGTTGCGGGACGGATGCTCGAAGCCACCAAGGCCTACGACTTCACGATCTTGTTCGGCGAGGAGACGGATACGCTGGATGCGGAGGGTGAAGCGGTTGCAAGCAGCGACATCCGGCCCACGCGCGCGGAGGTCGAAGCCGTGCTGCCGGCATTCACGGGTCCAATCGAGCAAATCCCGCCGGCCTATTCGGCGATCAGGATCGAGGGAAAAGCCGCCTACGCCAGGGCGCGGGCGGGTGAAGAGGTCGAGCTGAAACCCCGCAAGGTTTCCATCCGCTCACTTTGTATTTGCCACCCCAACGAAGGCTGGGGTCCAGACCCCGGCTTGGATTCCAGCCTTTCCGGGAATGACGGAGGAGTCGCGGAAATTACCCTCTCGGCAACCGTCTCCAAGGGCACCTACATCCGCTCTCTCGCCCGGGACATCGCCCACGCGCTTGGAACCGTGGGTCACGTTTCCTATCTAAGACGCACGCGCGCCGGCCCGTTCGGCCTGGAATCAGCCATTTCGCTGGACTTTCTGGACGAACTCGCTAAGGCGCGCGACCTGACGCGGGCGGTGCTTCCGTTGGAAGCTGCGCTGGACGACATCCCGGCCCTCCCCGTCACTCCCGATCAGGCGCGGCTGCTCCGTCATGGACAGCGGCTTGGCGGGTTCCCGGAAAGACCGGGGCTTCACCTGGCGACTTCGGACGGAATTCCGGTCGCGCTGGTCGAAGCCTTGGCCGACGGCCTCAAGGTCGTCCGGGGGTTCAATTTTCCCGATGTCGCGGAGTAAAGAACGAATGTCGATTACCGCTGAACGCAAGCAGAAGCTCATCAAGGACCATGCCCGCGGCAAGGGCGACACCGGTTCGCCCGAAGTCCAGGTCGCGATCCTGACCGAGCGGATCTCCAACCTGACCGAGCATTTCAAGACCCACGCGAAGGACAATCACTCGCGCCGCGGACTCCTCATGCTCGTCAACCAGCGCCGCTCCCTCCTCGACTATCTCCGTCGCACGGACGAGCAGCGCTATACCGACATCATCGCGAAGCTAGGCCTTCGCAAATGACGCAGCGGCTCCGGTCTCGGAGCCGTTTGCTTATCGGGGCCAACCGCAATTCGGCGGTCAGGGCCTTAGGGGCTAGCTAGGCCCCGCCCGCTGCGAGCCGGCTAGCTCGCAATTGCTGTCCCGCCGGCATCCGGCCCGCGGGGTGAAGGAAATAAAATGTTCGACATCAAAACCGTAGAAATCGAGCTTGGCGGAAAAACCCTCAAGCTCGAAACGGGCCGCGTTGCCCGTCAGGCCGACGGCGCAGTTCTCGCGACCCTCGGCGAAACCGTGGTGCTGTGCGCAGTCACCGCCGCCAAGAACGTGAAGCCGGGACAGGATTTCTTCCCGCTCACCGTCCATTACCAGGAAAAATTCTCCGCTGCCGGCCGTATCCCCGGCGGCTTCTTCAAGCGCGAGCGTGGAGCGACCGAGAAGGAAACGCTCACGTCCCGCCTGATCGACCGGCCGATCCGTCCGTTGTTCCCCGAAGGGTTCTACAACGAGGTCCTCGTGATCGCGCAGGTGCTGTCCTATGACGGCGAGAACGAGCCCGACATCGTCGCGATGATCGCCGCTTCGGCAGCGCTCACCATCTCCGGCGTCCCCTTCATGGGCCCGATCGGCGCCGCCCGCGTCGGCTTCAAGGACGGCGAATATGTCCTCAACCCGTCCCCTGACCAGCAGAAGGAAAGCCGCCTCGACCTCGTCATGGCCGGCACGCCCAACGCGGTGATGATGGTGGAATCGGAGGCGAAGGAGCTGTCCGAAGACGAAATGCTCGGGGCCGTCATGTTCGGCTTCGAAGCCAGCAAGAAGGTATGCGACGCGATCATCTCCCTCGCAGAGAAAGCCGCGAAGGACCCGTGGGAGCTCGACACCGGCTCCGACACCAAGGCCGCCATCAAGGCGAAGCTGAAGGACCTCGTCGGCAAGGACATCGAGGCCGCCTACAAGCTCACCAACAAGTCCGAGCGCAGCGCTGCCCTCAACGCGGCCCGAGACAAGGCGAAGGAAGCGTTCGCCGACGCCGAGCCGCAGGAGCAGCTCGTCGCCGGCAAGGCGGTCAAGGGCCTCGAGGCCGACATCGTCCGCACCGCCATCCTCAAGGAAGGCCGCCGCATCGACGGCCGCGACACGAAGACCGTCCGCCCGATCGAGGCGATGGTGCACTTCCTGCCCCGCACCCACGGCTCGGCGATCTTCACCCGCGGCGAAACCCAGGCGATCGTCACCGTCACGCTCGGCACCAAGGAATCCGAACAGATGATCGACGGGCTTGAGGGCCTCTCCTACTCGGCCTTCATGCTGCACTATAACTTCCCGCCCTACTCGGTCGGCGAAGTCGGCCGCTTCGGCGCCCCGTCGCGCCGCGAGACCGGCCACGGCAAGCTCGCCTGGCGCGCTCTCCACCCGATGCTGCCGAGCGCGGAGGAGTTCCCCTATACGATCCGCGTCCTCTCCGACATCACCGAGTCCAACGGGTCTTCGTCGATGGCGACGGTGTGCGGCGGAAGCCTCGCGCTGATGGACGCGGGCGTGCCGATCAAGGCGCCGGTCGCGGGCATCGCCATGGGACTCATTCTCGAAGGCAAGGACTATGCGGTCATCTCCGACATCCTTGGCGACGAGGACCATCTCGGAGACATGGACTTCAAGGTCGCGGGCACGTCGAACGGCGTCACCAGCCTCCAGATGGACATCAAGGTCGCCGGGATCACCGAAGAGATCATGAAGACCGCCCTCGCCCAGGCGAAGGACGGCCGAGCGCACATCCTGGGCGAGATGGCCAAGGCCCTTCCCGAAACGCGCACCGAGCTTTCCGAGCACGCGCCGCGTATCGAGACGATGCAGATCCCCAAGGACAAGATCCGCGAGGTCATCGGCACCGGCGGCAAGGTCATCCGCGAGATCGTCGCGGAGACCGGCGCCAAGGTCGACATCGACGACGAAGGCGTGATCAAGATCAGCTCGTCCGACCTCTCGCAGATCGAGGCGGCGCGCCAATGGATTCAGGGGATCGTCGCCGAGCCGGAAGTCGGCCACGTCTACACCGGCAAGGTCGCCAACATCGTCGACTTCGGCGCGTTCGTTACGTTCATGCCCGGCAAGGACGGCCTGGTCCACGTCTCGGAGATCAAGAACGAGCGGGTCGAGAACGTCCGCGACGTCCTCTCCGAAGGCCAGGACGTGAAGGTCAAGCTGCTCGAGGTCGACCAGCGCGGCAAGGTCCGCCTGTCGATGCGCCTCGTCGACCAGGAAACCGGTGAGGAGATCCCCGACACGAGGCCCCCGCGCGAACCGCGCGAAGGCGGTGACCGCGGACCTCGCGGCGACCGAGGCGACCGCCACCGTGGCGGCGGACGCGACCGAGGCGGCCGTGACGACCGCGGACCGCGCGGCCCTCGCGGAGACCGTGACCGCGGCCCGCGCGGAGACCGCGGCGACCGCGGCCCCCGCCGCGACCGCGAGCCTCGCGAAGGTGGGAACGACGAAGGCGGCGAACCCAAGTTCGCCCCTGCGTTCCTCACCGGCGAGGACAACGACTGACGCGGAATAGGTTGAGGCCTTCGGAAAAACGGAAAGCCCCGCAGCAATGCGGGGCTTTTCTACGTCCATCCCAATTCCCAGGTCGGACCACCTTGCCTACGAGCGGACCTCCCTTCTCTTGCGGTGACGAGGTCGTGCCGCTCGCGGAACTATTCTTCCGGATCGGCCGTTTTCCGGCGAACGATTGAGGTCCGAATTTCCGGCTCCGAAGATCGGTAACTCGCAGTTTTTGCATCGAACTTTTGCACAAACACTGCGCCGGGCGCGGCCGCAGGGAAGGGAAGAAATGAGTCGGGACAAAGCAACTCCAGAGCTCGACAAGCCGGTTTCATCCGGTTCGCCGGCGCTCGATTACATCCTGGCCGGCGGGTTCGCCGCCAGCCGCATCCATCTCCTCGAAGGCGAGCCCGGCGCCGGCAAGACCACTTTGGGGATGCAGTTCCTGATGGAAGGCGCCAGGCTTGGCGAACGATGCCTGTACATCACCCTGTCGGAGAGCCGGGAAGAACTCATACACGTTGCGGAAACCCATTGCTGGGATCTCGACGGGATCGAGATTTTCGAGCTGGTCCCGCCGGAGCTGAGCCTCGATTCCGAGCGTGAGCAGTCAATCGTCTACGCCTCGGACCTGGAGCTCGGAGAGACCGTGCAGCTGGTCAAGGACGAGGTCGAGCGCGTCGCTCCGACCCGGGTCGTGTTCGACAGCCTGTCGGAAATCCGGCTTCTCGCCCAGGGCGCGCTCCGCTTCCGCCGACAGGTGCTGGCGCTCAAGCATTTCTTCGCGCAACGCGGCTGCACCGTCCTGTTCCTGGACGACCTGACGGAGATGATCGACGATCTCAGCCTGCACAGCCTCGCCCACGGCGTCGTTCGGCTGGAGCAGCTGGCGATGACGTATGGCGCCGAGCGGAGACGCCTGCGTGTCCACAAGATGCGCGGCCGGCAGTTCCACGGCGGCTATCATGATTTCATTATCCGAAAAGGCGGCCTGGAGATCTTTCCGCGGCTCGTCGCCGGCGACCATCCTGATTCCGGCCACACGTGGCGGCAGGCGCAAAGCGGCATTTCCGCGCTCGACGATCTCGTCGGCGGCGGGCTCGACTATGGCACGTCGACGCTCGTCATCGGCCCGTCGGGTACCGGCAAGTCCACGCTCTCCCTTCGCTATGCCTATGAAGCAATGCGGAAGGGCGAAAAGGCACTGGTGATCAGCTTCGATGAAACCAGCGGAATCTTCGCCCGCCGGGCTGAGGGGCTGGGCATGGACATCGCCCCGTTCGAGAAGAACGGCCAGTTCACTTACCGCCAGGTCGACCCCGCCGAGCTTTCGCCGGGCGAACTGACCGGCATCATTCGCCATCAGGTCGAGCAACGGGGCGTCAGCGTCGTCGTCCTCGATTCCCTCTCCGGCTACCAGCAGGCGATGCCGGAAGAGAATTTCCTGATGCTGCAGATGCACGAAATTCTCACCTACCTGAACCAGCAGAGCGTGCTCACCTTCCTGGTGCTGACCCAGTCGGGGATGGTCGGCCAGATGCAGAACCCGCTCGATCTCACCTACCTGTCGGATTCGGTGCTTCTGCTCCGCTATTTCGAGGCGGAAAGCGAAATCCGCCGGGCGATTTCGGTCATCAAGAAGCGCACCGGCCGCCACGAACCGTCGATTCGTGAATTCCAGATCGCCGACGATGGCGTGAGAGTCGGCCCCCGCCTGGAAGGCTTCCGCGGCATTCTGACGGGCACGCCCGTGTACGACGGCAATGCGAATCTGATGCCGGGTTCGAAAGCGGACTGAGGCGGCGGACGCTCCGTGGAACGCTTTCTCATCGTTGCACCGGCCGGGCGGGACGCGGAGGTCATCCGCCAACTCCTCGCCAGCGCCGGGCTGGACGCCGTTGTCGACGACAACGGAGAGATTCTGCTTTCCTCCCTTACCGGCGGCCTTGGAGCGGGCGCCATCGTCACGGACGAAGCGCTTGTTCGGATCAATAAGGTTCGCCTTGGTGAAGCGATCGCCAACCAGCCGCCATGGTCGGATTTTCCGTTCGTTCTCCTCGCCCGCCGCGGCGGCACGCGTGAAGGTTCGAAGGCGCTCGAGGCCATAGTCAACTCGACCGTGCTTGAGCGGCCACTTCATCCGGCATCGTTGATTAGCGCAGCTCGGGCAGCGGTCCGCGCCCGCCAGCGCCAGCGCCTCGCTGCCGAATATTTGACCGAACGCGAGCAGGCGGAAAAGCAGCTACGCGACCTCGCCGATACGCTTGAGCAAAAGGTCGCGGAAAGGACCCGCGACCTTGCCGCAGCAAACGACCGGCTGACCGCCGAAATCGGCGAGCGCGAACGTGCCGAAGCACGCCTGGTCCAGGCCCAGAAAATGGAAGCCGTTGGGCAGCTCACGGGCGGAATCGCCCACGATTTCAACAACCTGTTGACGGTCGTTGTCGGCTCACTCGACCTTGCGCTTCGCCGGTGCAACGATGAGTCGGTCCACCGGCTTATCGGCAATGCTCTGCAGGCGGCCGAACGCGGGGCAACCCTGACCGCTCAACTGCTCACCTTTTCGCGGCGCCAGCGCCTTTCCCCCATTCCGATCGACATCAACAAGGTCGTTTCGGGAATGCGCGAGATGATGGCGCGAACCATCGGTCCGCAGATACGCATCGAAACCGATCTTGAGGCGGGCGTCTGGCATGCGCTGGCCGACCCGACGCAGCTTGAAATGATGGTGCTCAATCTCGCGATCAACTCGCGCGACGCTATGCAAAAGGGCGGACATATTATCATCCGGACTCGGAACGTGCCGGAGGTGCCGGCCTCACTCGCTTCGGAGCTAGAGCCGGGCGAGTATGTCTGCGTAAGCGTCCACGACGATGGCCCTGGAATGCTGCCGGAGGTGCTTGCGCACGCGTTCGAGCCTTTTTTTACCACCAAGTCGCACGGGAAGGGGACCGGGCTCGGTCTTGCTCAACTCTACGGCTTCGCCAAGCAGTCGGGCGGTGCCGCAAAGATCGACAGCGACCCGGGCAAGGGTACGGCCGTTGCCATCTACCTGCCGAGAACCCGCGAGCAACTGAGTCAGGAGGTCGTTTCCCGGCAGGACGGTCATCGCAGCAGGCGTGCCAGGATTCTAGTCGTCGATGACGATGACGACGTGCGCTCGATCACTGCCGGAACCATTGAGGAATTGGGTTTTGAAACGGTGACCGTCGCCGACGCGGAAGAAGCCCTCAAGAAGCTTCGCGACGACAGGTTCGACCTGCTCATCACCGACGTCGCGATGCCCGGAATGGACGGGGTGGAACTCGCACGACGGGCCCGTATGTCCGACTCGCGGCTGCCGATCCTGTTTTCAAGCGGATATGCCGATGTGCAGACCTTCGGCGAGGAGCTCTCCGACGAGACTGTGCTTCGAAAGCCTTTCCGCGTTGCGGATGTAGCGGCCCGGATACAGAAAATGCTCGACCTCGCTACGGAAGGCACGTCAGAGATCGACTGATTGCGAACAGACAATTGTCCGCGACTTACAGCCAGATGCCGCTCTGGACCTCTTCGGAATCCTCCACCTGGGGATTCGCGGTCGCCTCTGTGGCGGGGAGCTGCCAGACGCCTCGCGCCGCGCTCGCCCGAAATCGGTACATCATTGCCAGCTCCTCGTGCCGCTGGCGCGCCACCTTGCTCTTGGCGTTGCGGACGGCGGCATCCTCCTCAAGGGCGCGCTTCTCATAATAGCCCGCATCGGCGGTTTCCGGGCGTGGCTGCTCTACCTGCCACATGGCGAGTCTCCCTGTCGCGCCACCTTACTTCCAAATCAGGTTGAAAACATGTTGGGAATGTTCCGTAAGGGTAACATCCGGGGGGGTTTTCACGGCTCCAAAGAGCAGAATCTAAGGGGTTTTTTGGTTAATGCAGCGCTACGGGTCGGGGGCCCGAAGCACCGGGATGAGGCTTGAGGCCATGACGAACGTGAAGCGCATCGCTGCCGCCCTCGGCGCAAGTGCCTTTGTCCTCTTCGGAGCGGCATCCTGCGCGACGGGGGAGCGCGAGCAGCCGCGGCC
>Ga0207706_10001142_pt1 | contig 27052 bp, 22 predicted proteins | sample KBSC53metaG_FD_184318 | JGI IMG/M metagenome (GOLD analysis project Ga0207706, IMG submission 184318) | Corn rhizosphere microbial communities from Kellogg Biological Station, Michigan, USA - KBS C5-3 metaG (SPAdes) (version 2) | ecosystem: Host-associated > Plants > Roots > Rhizosphere > Soil ... | reverse complement strand
TGCTATCGTTGTCGCTCCTCCGGCAGCGCGCCGCCCCAGAGTTCTTTCATGAATCCGCTTTTTTCCAAATTTTCGCCAAAGCTATTATCGAAGATCTCATTGGGCTTGCGCCGAATCATCGCGCCGTCTTGCCTCGCAAGCTCGAGAGTATCATTGACCATTTTTGCCGGCACGCGCATCCGCCGGTTGATTAGGTCTCGGGCGTAAGTCTCATAGGCTGAACGCAGGGTATCGGCATCGCTAATCCTCAAGGTTCTGCCGACTGAGTTCATAGCAAGCTGCGGATTCTTTTCAACGAAATAAATCGATTCTGCCAGTGCGGCCACCGTTTTCTGTACGATTTCCGGCCGCTCTCTCAAACTCCTCGAGTTAGTGAACAGTGAGCTGTAAATAAAGGGAAAGCCAAGATCGTTCAGTCGGTAAATGACATTGAAGCCGTCCTTGCGGCCGCGCGCATCGAGTGGCGGTTGGATCAAGGTCGCTTGAAAGACATCCTGCGTCAGCGCTGCATAGCGCTCCGTCGGCGTACCACCGACGGGCGCCAGCGTGACTTCTTTCTCGTTAAGATTGAACTTCTTGAGAAATTCCTTGGCGAGACGGTAAGTGAAATCTCCGGGTCGAGTGACGCCGATGCTTTTGCCTTTCAGATCCGCGGGCCTTTCAATGTCTTTGCGCGCTAACACAACGTACGGAAGACCGATCAACAATGCCGCAACCAGCTTGCCGTCTGCTCCCGCGCCAATTCTGGCGATGTTGGCATCGGCATTACAGTAAAGAAAACTGATTTCATCGGAAGCGAGCGCCGCCATCGCGACATTGCCGCCGCGCACAACCACGTTTTCGGCATGGACTCCATATTTGTCAAAAAGCCGATGATCCAAAGCGGTGTAGAGATGGATAAAACCGCCAGTGACCGCGCACGTACCGATGCGGATTTTGATCGGCATCGCGCCGGGCACTGCCAAATAGGGATTCGCTAGCACAGAAGCATCGATCGTCTGCCCAGCGCAAACGATTAACGCGGCTACAACAAGCAGCGTTTTTTGTCGAACGGAAAAATTGCTCATAGGCATGACTCCCGAAACTCAGGCAGAATGGAATATCCAGAGATTTCTCTGCATTATTTGCCCGCATTGCCCCGCGAGCGCCATTTTCCCTGGCTCGCAAATTAGCCTATAGTACGTCACAGGTGAGACATGGAAAACAACTGGGACTTTTTTAACCTTTACAATCACGGATTTATTCGGGTCGCTGTGGGAGTGCCTGAAGCGCGCGTCGCCGATCCGGTCTTCAATACGGCTCGTACGATAGAGCTCATGGAAAAAGCCGAGCACGAGCGCGCTGTCCTCACGCTTTTTCCCGAACTCGGACTTTCCGCCTATTCGTGTGATGATCTGTTTCACCAGCGCGCGCTGCTCGACGCCTCTTTGGCTTCGCTGCAGCGCATCCTTGAGGTATCGAAGAATCTTGGTCTGGTCGCTGTAGTCGGCATGCCCCTGCAAATTGATGATCTGCTCTTCAATTGCGGCGTGGTGTTGCACAAGGGAAACATCCTCGGCGTGGTGCCAAAAACATATCTCCCCAACTACAGAGAGTTTTATGAGGTGCGGCAGTTCGCTCCAGCATCAGCCGCTCATAGCTCCGCGATCGAATTATTGGACCAAAAAGATATCCCATTCGGCGAGCAACTTCTCTTCAAATCGGTCAAGGCTCCCGGCTTCACATTTTTCGTCGAGATTTGCGAAGACCTTTGGGTGCCGATTCCGCCTTCGTGCAAGGCCGCGCTCGCCGGCGCTAGCGTGATCCTCAATCTTTCCGCCTCGAACATTACCGTAGGCAAGACCGAGTACCGTCACAATCTGGTCGCCAATCAATCCGCCCGCTGTCTCGCCGGGTACTTGTACACCGCTGCGGGCACCGGCGAATCCACAACCGATCTCGCATGGGACGGCCATGCGATGATTTACGAAAATGGCGTTCTGCTCGCCGAATCGGAAAGATTTCGCTACGACTCGCATTGGATTACCGCCGATATCGATCTTGAACGGCTGAGCCAGGAACGGATGCGGCAAAACAGCTTCGGGCAGAGCATGCAGCGCTACGCCGATGACTTGCGCGCTTTCCGCCGAGTGAGCGTCGATATCGATCTGCCGACCAGCGGGCGATTGCTTTGCAATCGGCAGATCGAACGTTTTCCGTATGTGTCGGCGGATCCGGAGTTGCGCAATCGCCGTTGCTATGAAGCATACAACATTCAAGTGCAGGGACTGGTGAAGCGCCTGCAGAGCTCGAAATTGTCAAAAATTATTATCGGGATTTCCGGCGGTCTCGATTCGACCCAGGCGCTGATCGTGGCCGCCCGCGCGATGGACGTTCTCAAGCTCCCGCGCGCGAACATTCTTGCCTACACCATGCCGGGCTTTGCCACCACGCACCGCACCGCAGGCAATGCCAAAGCGCTGATGGAAGCGATCGGCTGCTCGGCCCACGAGCTGGACATCCGGCCGAGCTGCAACCAGATGTTGAAAGATATCGATCACCCTTATGCTCACGGTGAGCCGGTCTACGACGTCACATTTGAAAATGTTCAGGCTGGAGAGCGCACCAGCCACCTATTTCGGCTTGCCAATCTGCACAACGGGTTAGTTCTCGGCACCAGCGATTTGAGCGAGCTAGCGCTGGGTTGGTGCACTTACGGTGTCGGCGATCACATGTCGCACTACAGCATCAACGCGAGTGTTCCGAAAACGCTGATTCAGTTTCTCATCCGTTGGGTGGCTGATACCAACCAGCTTGGCGCCGCCACGAGCGGTGTGCTGCGCTCGATCCTGGCCACGGATTTCAGCCCGGAGCTTATTCCCGGTGATCCGGCGAGAGATCAGCCGACGCAAAGGACCGAGGATGTCGTCGGTCCGTACGAGCTTCAGGATTTCACGCTTTATTATACTGTGCGATTCGGTTATCTACCTTCGAAGATCGCATTTCTGGCTTATTGCTCCTGGCGTGATCGCAGCATCGGGTTGTGGCCTGATATTCCCCAGGAACAGCGAAAGCAATACACCATCGCCCAGATCAAGCACTGGTTGTCCGGCTTTGCCTTGCGTTTTTTTCAGACCAGCCAATTCAAACGCACTTGCGTGCCGAACTCGCCCAAAGTGGGTTCGGGAGGATCGCTATCACCGCGCGGCGATTATCGCGCACCGAGCGACAGCGAAGCGACGGTTTGGCTGGACGAGATTGCAAAAATCCCGGAGATCGACAGTAGAGAATAAAAACCACGTCCGCTAGAAGACCTCATATTTTATCTCTTCCAATTTTCCGCCATCTGCCTGTGAATGACGAGTCGGGTGTTGTCCTCCACCCGTGCTTCGCTGCGGTAGTGTTGTAAGATCGGCGAACGCGGGTCCGCTCAGGCTTGATCCGCGTCGTGATAGAGCTTGGGAAATTTGACCAAGGTGATCGTCGATTCGAGTTTTTTTAGCGATACTTGTTTGTGTTTCCATTCTGCATCGACTTGAAATTCGAGTGGCAGATCGTGCACATCCTGCTCGAGAACAAATGCAAACACCTGGAGCTTCGCCTTTTTGACCGCGCAGACAACTTTCCAGAACCGCGACGGCAGCTTGACGTCTTCCGTGCCGGGAAACACTTTATCAGTGGCCGCTAGAATAGGTGCCGCGAAGACACAGAGCCGTTCGGTGTCCGATTGCGCGCCGATGAAATTTTCCAAGTCGCCCCAGACGCCTGGCGCGCGATTGAAGGAGGCTCTTTGCGGCGAGCAATTGGTCACGTGAAAGGTATCGCCGTTCGCACGGCGCACTTGGGCATAGCTCGTACCAAAACAGACATCTTCGCGTCGGACAATGTGTCCCTTGTCGAATGCCCCCTGGTCGCGGTTGTAAAAACCGTCAGGGACTTGAAATTTTGGCTCCACTCGCGAATCGAGCACCCACTTTTCTTGCTGATTTTTGCTCAATCCGGTTAAGCCATTGCGCGTATAGTCTTTGCCAACCTCGGGGCGTCTCGCCTTCGCGCTGCCGTCGACATTCGCCGCAGTCAAAATCGCCAGCTTTCGTTCCCTGTGCAACACAACGCTGAAATGTTCATAAGGAATAATTTTATTCCCGGTTTTCATCGGCGCGATCATGGTTTCGTTCACGACCGTGGGTAGGGGCGTTGCAATTCCCAGAAATTCAGGATCGAAACCTTGGCGAGACGAATAATCGGTATCGATAATCGGCTCCTTGAGCCCTTCCGCCTCGTCACTGCTTGGCGCAAGCACCACCGGTGCCTGGTTGGAAATAAACGGCAGCAACGATTGTCCTCCGCTAAAACTGGGGTTCAATTCCAAAACGAGAGTGCCGAGCGGGAATCTGGCGGGATTGCTTCCGCCAAAACTTGCGGCGATGGAAAAGCCATTATCGCGTCGAGGTTGTTGATATGCATTGGATAAGACGTCGCCTCCTTCCATGGCGGTTTTGAGCTCCGCCAGAAACCCATTTTTTTCGGCGGCTTCCTGGCCGATGGTGGCACAAATTCGGCTCACGCGAATGCCTGCGTTGGCAATCCAATCGACGTCCGCGTCATCGACGTCAGTCAGGCTGGTCACCTTTCTGCCATCTTTCAGGATATAGTTGTTCTGATCGTCCTGCCGGGCGACCCCGGAATGATGCAAAGCCACCACTTGGAAGCTGTCGTTCAACACCGGTGCGCCGCTCGACCCCTGCGCGGTATCGCTCATATACCAGATCACGTCCGGATCCCGATCCTCCACACATTGGTTTTCGCGAATGGCAAATTGTCGCCGCGCGCCGGCCGGATGCTGAATGATCGTCATCCATTCCTTGATCAGACCTTTGCCGCTTTCGGCGATCAGTCGATGATAGCCAAACCGGCTAAGCGGCACGCCCTGATCGACTGAACTGCCTTCGACGGCGACGAGGGCAAAATCCAAAGGCTCATTGTTGAAGAAAAACAGATCGGGGCGAAGCCGAAATTGATAAGACGGCTCGGGCCTTCCGGCAATGTCGAGCCGATAATTGAATTCTGCGATGGATGGTTCTGCCTCATCAGCCGAGCCGAAGACGTGCTCATTCGTGAGCAGGAGGCGCGGCGAAATCATGAACCCGGTCGCGCAACCGCGTTCATGACCGGACGCGGAGCGAATACTGATGCGGCAAACCGGTTGCGCAGCAATGAGCGCGCGTTCCAGATAGAACTCGTCGACCAGATCGTCCGTCCCCATGAGACGTTCGAGCTCGGTTTCGGTTGGACGCGCGCCGCCTAGGCTGAGAAATGCCGCACGCCGCGCCACTACAGTCGGCCTTGTATCGCGGGAACGATCTTTCGCGTAATCGAACCTGGCAGGAGGCGGTATCCCATCGGGAAGCTTGGCGGCCCGGTCCAAGGCCGCAACAACGGTTCGGCTGGCAATTTTCACTGGGCGTCTATACCTCCTATGCTACTGCCGAGCAGACGTGCTTCTCCCAGTTCGTTAAGCGCCTGTGACGAAACTCTGCTTTGTCGGAGCCTGTGGAAGCGATCCTTCATCGCGTTTACCTGAGAGATATACGTGTGCACACTGTGCGTTCCACAGCGCTCCGTTGCCGTTACGCGCAATCCTCTCTCGGCAAAGCTTCTGGCGTGTTTCACGCCGCAAAGATGAATCACCGCCGCTAGCCTTTCTTTTTCGTCCCTTGTCGCCTTTCCCAAACGAGCACCCAAAATCGCGACGACGTTCTTATGAAGATATGCGGCAGTCATCTCGACCGCGTGGCTGGGTATATTTCGGCTATACAAAGCGTTGAGCCAGCAAGAATTTGGATCGTACCATGAGCCCTCGGTCAGAACGTGATGATCACGGATGCAATATCTCCTCGCCGCGGCGAAGGTTCCGTCGGTAAGTTGAAACATGCCGATCGCACTCGATGCCGGTCGATAGATTTCCCAGGGATACCATGACCATTTCCAGCGCCAGTAAGGAAGAGCAACGGGATTCCCATTGGCTTCCACTTGCGCAAGCGCGGCGAGAAGCTCAGTAGAGACAACCGCTGTGGAATATTTTTCGAAAAGCGGTGCATAGCTTTGCCATGTCGCCTGCGGACTTTTTACAAAGGACGAGCTGATCGGGCTTAGCAGTTCCGCGGGTTTGCGGATGGTCTGGTAAATCCAGTTGAGCGCGAATAACGAGCCGATCGCGACGATACAGTACCAGCCACAAAGAATTTTTTGGCGATAGCGCCGAATCGCTCTCGATCTCGGTTTCGAATATCGGCGCGTACCGGTAAAAACAATTGCGCTCATGAGTATACGTTTGGGTCGTCGATTCGAGCAGGGACGAAGGTTCCCGACTGCGATGCAACGTATTTTAGCACGACTGCCATCTTGAAGGCCAAAATGGATGAATAGCAAGGAGGTTCATGTCAAACTCGCTCCCCTTCCGCTAAACATCAGATCACCGTGTCATCCTCAGGCGATGCCGAAGGATCTCGCAGTCGCAACACGTGATAGCATGAGATGCTTCGTTTTACTCAGCATGACATCAGCGGGATTGTGCGAATTGCCGCGGACTTTGTGAAAATGATGGCGTTGAGAATGTTTCTCTATCGGCTTGAGAATCTATCGCGCCAATCGCCGATATCCTGATCGAGATCGAGAAATTGTGCCGCGAGCTTTGGACCGATGCCCTCGTCTTCATGCTTGAAGAAAACGTAGGCGTGATCCCACGGCTGTGCGAGAATCCGCTGCTTCCAATTGAGTAGGTCGCTCGGAGTATAGTCGGAGCGCCTGAGTCTCAGGTAGCCCCAGTTTGCCGTGGGCACCAGATCGCTGTTTTCACTGTCCTCCATCTCAGCCAGACACAGCGCGCAGTTGCGCTCACGGAGACAGGCGAAGATCTCTTCATCGAACCAGGAGACATGGCGAAATTCGAAAGCGATCGGCCGATCCGGCGGCAGAATCGAAAGAAAATTTTGCAGTGTCAGCAAATTTTTTCGCAGCGATGGCGGCAGTTGGAAAAGCACCGCGCCCTTACTTGGACCCAGCGAGTTTTCTGCGCGGAAGAGATATTCAACTTCCTCGCTCGCCTCTTTGAGACGCTTGATATGCGTAATTCTTTGCGGCGCCTTGAGGACAAAGCGAAAACTAGGCGGCACCTGCTCGGCCCAATTTTGCAGAACGCTTTCTTTGGGCAAACGGTAAAATGTGTTGTTGATCTCGACCGCAGGCAGCCGCGAAGCATAGAATCGGAGCATTTCTTTTGCCGGGAGACGCTCGGGATAAAAACTTCCCAGCCATGCCTTATAGCTATAACCGCTGGTTCCGACCCATAAGTTCACACATCACCTCACGCGCTCACGTCGCACTCGAATGTCCCGGGCGCAGCATGCTGCGCCCCTACAACGATTTCAAGAGGGTGCGTAGTAACATCTTAAAGGACGTGTATGAGCAGCATGGTCAATCGGAATCCAAGTTGTTTGTAGCGGCGAATGGCATTCGCCGCAGGCGGGCCGGCATCAGGTCCGGTCCAACCTGCACATGGCCAATAGTCCGTTTGTTGTGGACATTCTTCAGGCGCTGAGCTAGATCCTAGCTCATGAATGCCGATCGATTTATCGAAGAGCTGTGGCGTTACGCCGCCGAAGTTCCGATGGAGCAGCATCCGTGGTTCGACGGCATTATCAAGCATCGTTGGACGCGCGAGCAAATCATTCTGGGTGAAGTCCAGCATTACTTGCGGGTTCGCACCAACCCGATCTTTTTTGGTTACATGGCCGTCAATGCTGTGAGTGCAAAAGATTACAAGGTCATGGATACGGTGCTGGAAAATTTCATGGAAGAGCTTGGCGGCAAACAGACTCACATGGACATCATGCTGCAGTTTCTCGAAGAAGGGGGCATCGGGCGTGAACAGGCCGACAACGCCGAACCCGCGCCGGGAACGCTTGCAGCGATCGAGATGATCATCGGCTGCTGTCAGCGCCGCTCCGCTCTCGAAGGCGTCGCCATGCTCGCGTTTGTCGAGAGCCAACTCGGTGGAGCGGGGAAAATTTCCGAGAAAGTTTACCGCGAGCTCACCGGGCACTACGGCTTCTCGCCGCGCGCAGCGGAGACTTACAAGCTCCATGCCGCCCAGGACGAAGGCCACGGCAATCGCCAGATTGATGCAATCCGGCAACTTGCTGTCGATGAGGCCACGCAGAATAAAGTGCGCGCCGCTGTGAAGCTTGGCCTGACCGCTTTCACGTTGGAGTGGGACGGCCACGTTCAAGCGATGACCGGGAAACGGGAGTTTTGGGGCGGGGTGAAGGATCTCAGTCTGCGCCAGCCGGAAGTGCGGTTACGGTAGGCATGTCTTGCGTCTGACGTTTTGAGTCCGGCGTTATCGACACGAGACCCGAGACACCAAACCTGAAACTTCTCTCAGATCGGCCACTCGGCCGGCAAATCCTTACGTAGTTTTTGATATTGCGGATCATCGGCATGTGTTTCGTGCAGCCGTTTCAACCCCGCAACGACTTCCTCCTGGCTGATTTTCAGCGTGTTGGAGACCATACCCGTGGTCTCTTCGAAGCCGAGGCCTCAATTGCTGTATCAGCCGCGCATGCGCTGCAATACGTAAATGTCCTGATAATTTTTCGCCATGGTTCCTATTTTAATTTGCCGCGGAAAACCCGACTCTTTGCGTCGTGATCAATTGGACGCTGGTTCCCGGCTCGCCGGTCTGCTCGACGACCACACGGATGCGCACAAAGATGCGCCACGGCTTTTTGCACCAGAGAACTTGAAATATAATAAATGCGTTCTCCGTCACGAGTCCTGGTGGTTCATCGCAACGAACCAGCGCGCGAAAAGCAACTTGCCCGCCCTCCTCGAGCTCCAGCGGCGGGTCGAAGCGTCGTTCGGCTGATTTAAACTGACCATGCGGCAAACGCGCGCTCAGAATCGCAATTGCGCCGTTGCCATTATTGGCTATCGTCCATTCCACTGCCCAAACGTGTGTGGCGCCCCTTGCTGATATGGAACTCTGCTCAACGGCGATCACCGGGCCATTGTCCATTGACGCTGCGCGCAACGCTTACTTGAGACGTCTTTCCGCGCGGAGCTCCTGTTGGGCAACTTTTAAGATCTTATCGTTAACGACCCGATCCAAAGTGAACTTCGCGTCAATCAAACCATTGCGCTTGTCCTCGTCGAGCATAAACTGGAGGCCGCTGATGTTAACCGACAAGTCAGCGCTGAAGGCTGGCGCGTACAGATCGTAGGCGAGATTGACGAGCTCCGGTTCCCCCTGAAGCTTGGCTTCAAATCCGGCTTTGATGGCGTCAGCTTTGTTAAATTTTGCCAGCTGAATTCCGAGAATGAGCGCTTTCAGGAAGCTCTTGGCGGTCTCGGGATTTTTTTCCAAGAATTCGTTTCGCGCGGTCAATATCGTCTGCGGAATCGTCAGCGTGTCGCTCAGATTGGCGATCATCGGAAAACCGAGCCGCGTGAGTCTAACCGTGTCGTCGGGAGCAAACGGTGCGGCTGCCACGATGCCTTTCTCCAAAGCGGCTGCGCGCAAATTGCTCCCGCCGATGGCGCGCAGCATCAGGTCTTTATCGGGATCGATGCCTTTGCGGCGCAGAAGGGTGCGCATGGCGAAGTCGGAAAACGCACCCGCTCCGGTGACACCGATGGTTTTTCCTTTCATATCTTCTAAGGTTCGCGTCGACTTGCTGCCGACGATTTGGTAATTGGCGGCGTTGGAAATCGCTCCGATAATAACGGCATCCAAACCACGAGCGTGGCTGCGCATAATGGCTTGCGCGCCGCCGATTTCGGCGAAATCCACTTCGCCGGATGAGAGCGCCGCCAGAGCGGCCGGCCCGCCGCGGACGAAGATCGGCTGAATGTCTAACCCCTGGGCTCTGAAAAATCCGCGCGCCAGCGCAACGCGAAAAGGCAATTCGCTGTTCCACGCCAGGCCCGTAAAGACGACGCGCAGGTTTTTCTTTTCCTGGGAATTCGCCGGCGCGGGCGCGTACGCCCAAGCCGCGCACAGCAACCCTAAACTCATGCACCAAGCCAGTCTTGTCGTTGGATTTGGCATCGAGCTACTGCTTCAATTTTCCTTCCGCGCGGAGCTCCTGCTGGGCAATTTTTAGAATGCGGTCGTTGATCACGCGATCGACGGTGAAGTTCTTATCGACGAAGCCGGCGCGAATGTCCTCATCGAGCATCTGCTGAATGCCCGAGACGGCGATCGACAGGTCGGACGTCAGGCCCGGCGAATATAAATCCCAGGCAGCGTTCACGATATCAGGCTCGCCTTGCAGTCCCGCATCGTAACCGGCTTTGATCGCTTCCTTCTTGTTGAATTTTGCTAATTGGATTCCCTGAATGTATGCCTTGAGCATTCGTTTGCTGGTTTCAGGATATTTCTCGAGCATTTCGTTTCGCGTGACGATGATATTTTGCGGAATTCCCAGCGATTCGTTCATGTTGCTGATCACCGTATAACCGGAGCGCATCAAGCGGACGGCGTCTTCCGTTGAAAACGGCGCGGCTGCGATAATTCCCTTCTCTATCGCCGCGGCTCGCAGGACCGTGCCACCGATGGCGCGCAGCACCACGTCCTTATCTGGATTAAGATTGTTCTTTTTCAGAAACGCCTTGACGGCAAATTCCGAATAAGTTCCGGCGCCTGTAATACCGATCGGCTTCCCTTTGAGCTCTTCCACCGTGCGCGTCTGTTTATTGCCGAGCAATATGTAATTGGTCGTGCTCGAGATGCAGCCGATGATCGACAGGTCCAGACCGCGCGCTTTCGCGCGAAAGATCGCCTGGGCACCGCCAATGCTGGCGTAATCGACTTCACCCGAAACCAGCGCCGCGATGGCCGCCGGGCCGCCGCGAATAAGAATCGGTTCGATTTGCAGACCCTGCTGCTTGAAATATCCACGCGCCAGCGCCGCTCGGAACGGAATCTCGCTATTCCAGGCGAGGCTGACGAATACCATCCGGATATTTCGCTTCTCCTGAGCGCGCACCTGACCTGTTAAGAAGAAGATGAGAAGAAACGCACTTAGTGGCACTACAAATGATGTTCGCATCAGCCCATTACTCCAGTATTGCTGAATCGATTTAGTAATTTCGTTGTTGCTAGAGGTGTCATCTCGGGAGTCAGCGAGAGATCTTTCCGTCATCCGCTGCGTCTTCGGAAGATTTCTCATGGATGTTGTCCTGAGCTTGGCAAAGGATTCCAAAAGACAAAAATGCATTAGCTTAAACCGCGCTTTGCGGACGTAATCTAACAAATCGACCCGCTGCAGGAAAGCAACTGTGAGTTGCAGACGGCGGTTGTTAAGTTTGAGATTCTTCGTCGCTGTGCTTCTCAGAATGACAGGAGCTTTGACCTATGCTCATGTCATCCTGAGCTTTAGCGAAGGATCTATTTTGATCTTATCAACTGAACTCCCTATAGCGTTGCACAGCTTACTTGACATTTGCGGCCCTGGATCTGCTAAGTAAGATTTAAAAGGACGCGGAACCATGGCTGAATTGAATTCCAATCGAAAGTTAAAGCTCGGCATTATCGGACTCGGTGTCGGCGCGTCGGAAATATTGCCGGCAATGGAGCAGATCCCAGAATTTCAACTCGTGGCGGCGGCGGATATCAATGCGCGGGTGTTGGAAACGTTTCGGCAGCGCTATGGTGCGAAAACCTATGACAGCATCGAAAAACTTTGCGCCGATCCCGAGGTGGAAGCGGTCTGGATCTCCACCCCGAATCGTTTCCACGCTCCACATACGATCATTGCCGCCAATGCGGGCAAGCACGTCGTCGTCGAGAAACCGATGGCGATTTCGCTGCCGGAAGCGGAACAGATGATCGAGGCCTCGATTGCAAATAAGATCAAACTCCTCTGCGGCCATACACAAAGCTTCGGTCCGCATATCCGAACCATGCGGAAACTTATTCGCTCAGGCGAGTTGGGGAAGCTGTGTGCGCTTCATGTCTGGGCCTACACGGACTGGATGCTTCGGCCAAGAACCGCGGAAGAATTGGATATCAATCAAGGCGGCGGCGTTCCGTTCCGGCAAGGACCGCACCAGATCGATACCTTGCGCTTGCTCGGCGGCGGACTGGTGCGGAGCGTGCGCGGCGCAACCGGACAATGGTTCAAAGGCCGTCCGATTCCCGGCTATTATTCAGGTTTTTTGGAATTCGAGGACGGCACACCGGCGACCCTTTTGCACAATGGTTATGGTTATTTTCTCGCTTCGGAGCTCGTTCCTTGGGGCGGACAAAACAGCCGCTATAGCGAAGCGGAACGAGCGACGGTCCGCGCAGCTCTGCTGAACGGAACCCGCGATGAAAATGCGGACAAAGACGCAATGCGCATCGGCGGCGCCAACGAGAGAGAAATTCGCGACCGCAGCAAAGTAAAACCTTGGCTTCCAAATGATTTGGGAATTCTGATCGCGAGCTGTGAAAAAGGCGACATTCGCCAGTCGCAGCATGGTCTTTTCGTCCACAGTGACCGAGGCACCGAGGACGTGCCGCTGATCGGCGGGGGCGGGCCGTCACGCCGCGGCGAGTTGATGGAGTTATACAATGCCGTGGTTCTGGATAGGCCGATTCGGCATACCGGACCCTGGGGTATGGCGACATTGGAGGTTTGTTTGGCGTTGATGCAATCGGCGCAGGAGCGGAAAGAAATTTTTTTAACGCACCAAGTCCCCGCTCCCGAGGACGATTAGCCGGATAGATTACGTGCTCAACCCGACGTCGGGCAAAAGTGCGTAATGTCATTCTGAGCGTCAGCGAAGAATCTGTATTTCGCACAGGTTATAGAGACGAGATCCTTCGGCTCTGCCTCAGGATGACATTGCAGATAAAGTGGAACCATTGACACGGTTTGAACGGCTTCAACGTTTCGAACGATTTTAATCTGGCGCATTCGATCGCGTGACGCTCTCTAACGCATCGGTCAGCATCGTGCACGCCATGTACAGTTTGTAATCTGCGCTGCCCAAAAGATCGTCCACCGGCCGAAGCAGATCGCGCAGATATGTTTTTTCTTCACTGACGAGTCGCCCGATATCGGCGGGCTGAACGCCGTTGAGTTTATTTTCGAGCTCGGTCAAGCGCTCGGGCTTCGGACCGATGCAGCCTACGGCCAGCCTGTTTTCCGACATCCGGCCGTCAATCACCTGTGCGCCGACAGCCACCCCGAGCGTAGGACGTTGATAGCGATGCAAGCGCCGATAGGCGCTTTTCATCCCAGTGGGTAAGCGCGGAATTTCAATGTCGATCAGCAGATCGTCCGCGTCCATGGCTGTCATATAGACGTCCACGAAAAAATCTCGAAGCGCCATCCGCCTCTCGCCCCTGCCATTGCCGATTGTGACCGAAGCATCATGAAGCAGCAGCACCGTGCCCGGATCGGAATGCGGGTCGCTGAACGCGAGATTACCGCCCAAGGTTCCCTGATTTCGCACACGCACATTGGCGACCTGCGATTCCGCGTATGCTAATGCCGGCGCATGCGCACACACCAGGTCGCTTTTCTCCAACGCTTGATGCGTCACACAGGCGCCGATACGCAGCGCACCGTCGCCGGCAGTAATTCGATGCAACCGCTCGATCCTTTTCACATCGACCAAAATCTCCGCATCGAGCAGGCCGTTACGAAAAAGCAGCAGCAGCTCCGCCCCGCCCGCGTAAATTTTTGCCCCCTCGCCGAAATCCGCGAGCGCGCCGGAGGCTTCGGCTACGGTCGTGGGCTGTACGAGTTGTAACGATTGCAGCATGGCAAACTCGACCCAATCAGCTCCGTAGGGGCAACGCCCCGTGGTTGCCCTGCATTGGGCAAGCACAGGGGCCATGCCCCTACATTCCTACCGTGGTCCATTCTTCTACAGCTTCCCCATCGCCCGCAGAATCTTTTCCGGCGTGATCGGCAAAGATCGGATACGCACACCGAGTGCATCGTAGATTGCGTTGCCAATGGCCGGACCGACGGTGACGATCGAGGTCTGCGCCATGCCCTTCGAACCGAACGGACCAGGTCCGTCGCCCTTCTCGAGCATGGACGAATAGAAGTTTTGGGGAATATCTTCCATCACCGGCAAGCGGTACTGGAATGGATCGCCGTTTTGGAACTGACCTTCCTGATAAATGGTTTCTTCGAACAGCGCATGGCCAAAACCCATCACCGCGCCGCCGTCCACCTGCGATTTGGCCGAAGGATAGTGAATCGCTTTGCCGGCATCGGCGATGACGGCATAACCGAGAATGCGCAACTCGCCGCTATCGCGGTTCACTTCGAGATCGACCGCCGCGCCGCTCGGCGCCCAATGATCCATGCCGGCGAACGCCGAGTCCTTTACCATCGGCGGCACGCTGTGATAACCGACCGCTTTTAAGACTACGCCGCCGCCGATCAGCCGAATGATGTCCGCGATAGCGAAACTCGTTTCGCCCCAGCAGAGCCGCCCTTGAATTAGTTGCCACTCTTCGGCTTTGCCGCCTTTGGCTTGCGCAGCAATTCCGAGCAGGTCCCGTTTCAGGTCGTTGCACGCGTTGTGCACCGCGTTACCCATCTGCATCGTCGTACGTTGCGCGCTGACCCCGGCGAACGGCAAACTCACGGCCGTGTCCGGCGTGCGCACGCGGACTTGCTCCTGCGACAGACTCAACGTTTGCGCCGCGATCACGCTGAAAAGATTGTGCGTTCCCTGGCCGATCTCCGGCGCATTGTGCTGAATCGTTACAACGCCGCGCGCATCCATCGTCACCATCGCGTACGCCCGTCCGCCACCCTGAGAACCGTGGCGCAGGCTCAGCGCCATGCCGCGACCGCGCGCCCAGCGCGAGCCGTTCGTCGAATCCATCGATGGCGTCAAATTCGATTTGCCGTCCCAGCCGATGCCAGCGATCGCCTCCGCCATCAGATCGAGATAGTCCGTGTCCATGCGCGGCGTGCCTTTGCAAACGAAATCGCCGCGCATCAGCGCATTCTTCTTGCGAAACTCGTAGGGGTCCATGCCGAGCTGGCGCGCGACACCGTCCATCATGCATTCGATGCCCCAGGTCGTTTGTACTTTGCCCGTTGCACGCGTATGGCCGGCAGGAACTTTATTGGTGTAAACGCAGCGCCCCTTGATGCGCAGATTCGGAATCCGATAGCAGCCCCAGGCGGAAATGACGGAGTTGTGCGCCGCGGTGGCGCCACCCGTCGTGTAGGCACCGGTATCGACCAACAGATCGACATCGAGCGCCGTGATTGTGCCGTCGGCCTTCACCCCGACTTTGGCTTTGAAAACCTCGGCGTGGCGCGAATTCTGGCGAAAGCTATAGGCAGCCGATGGCACTAAACGCACGGGTCGGCCAAGTCTTCGCGAAGCTAAAAGCGCGGCAAAGTTCGCAGTGGTTGGAATTTTAGAACCGAAACCGCCGCCCACGTAAGGCACGCGCAGCCGCACCTTATCGGGCTCCAGTCCGAGAAAATGCGCGAACTCGGCAGCGTCGCGCATGGGCGAGCTCGTCGGCAGCCACATATTCACTTCACCGTTCATGTAGTGCACGAGACAACCGCCCACCGGCTCCATCGGGTGATGAAACATGGAAGGCGATGAAAAAGTTTCTTCAAAGACGCGTTCCGCATGGCGAAAACCTTCGTCGACATCGCCCCAGATCAAGCTGTCTTCCAGCAATAAGTTGCTGCCCCGCTCCTCGTGCAAGATCGGCGCTCCGGCCGCCAGCGCTTCGCCGGCGTCGAAGACCGACGGCAGCGGCTCGTATTCGACGTGAATTTTTTCCAACGCGCGCTCAGCAGTATGCAGATCCTCGGCAACAATCAAGGCGACATGATCGCCGTCATAGCGCACCTTGTCGATGGCAACGAAATCCTGATCATCGATGAGCTTGAAATGCTCATGCGGCGCGACTTTCAGGCGCGGATTGACGCCGTCGAGATGGTCACGATCCACGATGCCCAAAACACCGGGCATCTTGAGCGCCTCGGCAGAATCGATGCTGAGGATCTTCGCGTGGGAATAGGAGCTCAAGAGCGGCGCGCCGTAAATGGTATTCGGCAGATCCGGCAAATCCTCGACGTATTGCGCCCGGCCGGTCACTTTGTCCTTCAAGTCGATGCGCGGCGCAGCACCTTGAATTTCAGTTTTTAGAGTTTGGATTTTCGATTCCATTTTTTTGATGTAGGGGCACGCTTCTGTGCGTGCCCTGTTTCGGGCGACCACGGGGTCGGCCCCTACAAACCTCCGCGAAGCGCTATTCAGCGCTTATTGATCGCCTCCCAAACTATGCCTGGCGTCAGCGGCACCGCTTGCAATCTTTTTCCCACCGCCGCAAACACCGCATTCGCCACTGCCGGGGCGACGGGAAGAATGCCGCCCTCGCCCATTCCCTTCGCGCCGTAAGGACCGGGTCCGCCGCCGCCTTCCATGATAAACGTCTTGAACGCCGGCGGAACATCATCGAACCGCGGCAGACGATAGTCGATGAGACTGCCGTTGATGAGTTCGCCACCCTGGTAAACGAGGTCTTCGAACAGCGCTTGACCGAGTCCAAAGACTGCGGCGCCTTCGTCCTGGGCGTGACATTGCAGTGGATGAATCATTTTGCCGGCGTCGGTGAGCGACACGTAGCGCAAAACTTTGACCTCGCCGGTTTCGGTATCGACTTCCACTTCGGCAGCGCCCAAGCCAATTTCCCAGAACGGCGAGGGATAACCGAGCGGCACATTTTCGTCCTTGCCGACTTTGAAGTAGCCGCGCCCCCGGATCTCTCCTTCGGAATCGCGAAAGTTGCGCTGCATGATTTCGCGGAAACTGACCTTTTGCTCGCCGTATACAGCCACGCCATTTTCCAAGCCAACTTCTCCGACGGGCGCTTTCAAAACGGCGCTCGCTGCCTCGAGAAATTGCCTTCGCGCGTCGCGCGCCGCTTTCTGCACGGCCTGTCCCATGATGGAAGTCGCGCTGCTTGCGTTGGTGCCTTTATCGAACGGCGTGTAGTGCGTATCAAGCGCGGCCACGCGCACCTTTTCCGGCGGCACCGACAACTCTTCCGCCACGACCTGCAAGAAAGCCGTGCGCATGCCCTGGCCGATTTCCACCGAGCCGGTGGACAAGAGCACGCTGCCGTCGTTGAAAATCGTCACCGCGGCGTTGGCTGGCTTGTTGGTTCCGCCGCCATCCTTCATTGCCGTGGCGATACCGATGCCGATTTTTTTCGATCCGGAATTTTTTTGGCCGTTCGGTCGCGCGTCCCAGCCGATCGCCTGGGCGACATTTTTCAAGCCAGCCTTGAGATCACAATCGATGGGAGTATCGCCAGGAGAAAAGTTTTCCCCTTGGTCGAGCAAATTCTTCATTCTGAGTTCGAACGGATCGACCCCAAGCCGCTCGGCGATCATGTCAATGTGGCTTTCATAGGCGAATGCGACCTGCGGCCCACCGAACCCGCGAAAGGCGCCGGCGGGAACCGTGTTGGTGTAGACCGAGTAAGCATTGGTCAGCACATGCGGAATCCGGTACGGACCATGCGCCCGGTAACCGGCTTTTTCTGTCACCGACGGCCCGGAGTTGGCGTAAGCGCCGCCGTTCAAATAGACGTCGCAGCGACGCGCGACGAAAGTGCCGTCTTTCTTTACGCCCGTTTTGAGCGTGATCTTGGCGCGCGGTTGGCAAATTGTTTTGAAGGTTTCGTCGGCGCCAAACGCGAGCTTTACCGGTCGTCCGATCATGCGCGACAAGCAGGCAGCGATGCCTTCGGTCTTGATGCCGCTCTTGGCGCCATAACCGCCGCCGACGTAGGGCACAATCACGCGCACCGCGCTGAACGGCAAGCCGAAGACCCGCGCTAGTTCCTGGCGCACCGGAAACGGACTCTGGGTTGCGCTCCATACGGTGAGCACATCGCCTTCGAACTGCGCCACGCAGATGTGCGGCTCCATCGGATAGTGCTGGGCGCTGGGAAAATAAAAACTGTCCTCGAAGATCTGATCGGCTTCGCGAAAACCGCTCTCCACGTCGCCGCGCTCGTGGCGAAAATGAAAACAGATGTTGCTCCGCTCGTGGACGATGTGTGTGCCGCCCCGGCCATAGCCGGGATCTTTGCGATTTTCCAGTTTCTCGTGCACCAGCGGCGCCTCATCCGCGAGCGCTTCTTCGACGCTATAGACAGCCGGCAGTTCGTCGTAATCCACTTCGATCAGCTTCACCGCTTCTGCCGCGACGGCGTCGTCAATCGCAGCCACTGCGGCCACCATGTCGCCCACGTAGCGAACTCTTTCGGTCGCGAGAATTTGCTGATCACGCACGTAAGCGCCGAATGCATTGGAAGCGACGTTCAAATTGTCGCGCGTCAAAACCGCCAGCACGCCGGGCACTGCCCGCGCCTTGGTCGCGTCGATGCCGCGAATCCGCGCATGCGCCACCGGACTGCGCAACACCTTGGCGATCGCCATGCCCGGCAAGTGCAGATCGCCGGTATAGAGCGCCTGGCCGGCGACTTTTTCCGTGCCGTCAATGCGCCGAATGCTGATCCCAACTGCGGTCATTTACTTCCCTTCGCACTCTCCGGTCGGCGTAATCCAGTATCAAAACCTCGGAAAGGGCAAAATATCTTTGAACTTGTTGATCACTTCTTCGTGCAGCTCGCGGCTGGCGCGCGACACCTTGGGAAACTGCTCGCGCCAGGCGAAGGGCCGCACGGCATAAAAAATCGCCCGGTTGTTGGTGTGATCACCGTTCTTCTTTTGCTCCGGCGGCATGCGCGGATCGAGCGGCGTACTCCAGCACCCTTCGATGATTTCGATATCGGTTTTCGGATCGACGCGAGTGATCATCGCCCATAAAACTTCTTTCAAATTTGTCGGATCGATGTCTTCGTCCACGACCACGACGTAGCGCCCGTCCCGGGCGGATGCCGCCGCAGATAAAGCGGCGTGCCCCGCTTGCTTCGCATGTCCGGCGTAGCGCTGCTTGATCGCTACCACCCACAGATAGCGGCTGTAGTCGTAGACGCCGACCACGTCTTGAATGCCGGCGGATTCGAGCTGATCCCAAAGCACACCGGAGCGCAAGCTCAAGTCCATCGGATAGGCGCCCGGCCAAAGCGGCGCTTCGTCTTCGATGATCGGCTGGTTTCGATGATAAATCGCCTTGACCCGCACCACCGGCTGCGGCTCACCAGTGCCGAGCGAGCCGCCGGAATAATAACCCGGCCATTCGCCGAAGGGTCCCTCGTCGCGTGCGTGCTCGCTCGGCGGCGGAATCTCGCCTTCTATGGCGATCTCCGCATGGGCGGGTATCGGCAATCCGGTTACCGGACCTTTGATGATTTCCAAGGGCCGCCCGCGCAGTCCGCCGACGTAATCCAACTCGGACGTGCCCCAGGCAATTTTCGTATTGGAAGCCATGAACGTCAGCGGATCCTGGCCGAACGTCGCCACCACCGGACAGCTTTTTCCTTCTTGCCAATATTTGGCGCAGATCAACCGGCCGTGCTGTCCCGGGCTCATCCACAAACCGAGCAGATTCGATTCGTGTACCTGCATCCGATAAGTGCCCATGTTGACGAACCGGCTGTCGGGATCCGCCGTGATGACGACGCAGCCGGTGCCCAGATAACGGCCGCCGTCGCCGGCGTGACTGCGCAGCACGGGAAATTTAAGCAGATCCAGCGCCGCGCCGGTCATGATATTTTCCGCCACCGGAGCGCGCGCGACTTCACGCGGCGCTATCGGCTGCGCCGAGCCGATTTTGCGCGCGGCGAGGCGAATCAACTCGATCTTGCTCTTCTCGGGAGAAAGTCCGAGAGCGAGAGCAACCCGCCTATAATTCGCAAACGAAAGTCCCAGCACGCGAAAACCGGCGGGATATCCTTTGATCTCGTCGAAAATTAACAGCGGCGGTTGAGTGATACGCTCGGCCGCGGCTTCGATGATCGCGCCGATCTCCAGATTCCAATCCGCGCCCCTGATCTCGCGCCACTCGGTGACTTTCTTGCAAGCATCGATGTACTGGCGCAGATCGTCGAAAATCTCCAGGGTCAAGCTCGTTCTCGCTTTCTCTCCACGCTTTAGCGTTCCACCTGCGGGACGACCTCGCGCAGCAGCCGATAGTCGATAATATCGCTCAGCGCGATATTGCGCTTCACGCCCGGCTCGCGCTTGCCGTCTTCCAGCAACCGCTCCATCACGCTGTTGGGAATCGTGCCGTCTTCGCTCATGGTCCCGAGCATGATCTTGTACACTTCGGCGGCGGTGTCGGCGTCGAGATTAAATCGCTGGCCGATGAATTGGGTCACATCGGCGCGATCCTGCCGCAGCGCGCGCAGGGAGCGCAAATAACCGCGCAGGACCTTTCGGATCTGCTCGGGATTCTTTTCCACTTTGGCCGCGCTCGTCACAATGCCGGTGAGCGGCTCCGCTAGCAGGCCTCCCGCAAAGCTCAACTCCGGATATCCCTTTTGTTTCATGCGCAAATTCCACGGTACCGGCATGATCGCGGCGGCAACCGATTTCGCCTCCATCGCCGCCATACGCACGGAAGCCGCGCCAATGGCGATGTAAACCACGTCCTGATTGGCATCGAGACCGGCGCTGCGGATCGCGGCTTTGGCCGCCAAGCCGCCGGTATCCTGCGGCGAGCTCACCGCGATTCGTTTACCCTTTAATTCTTGGATCGACGTGATCGACGGCTGCGACAGAAGATAAAACAACGGCTTTTTGAAACTGTAGGCGAGGATCTTGAGCGGCAAGCCGCGCATCGCCGCGCGAAACGCCGTACCCGAGCTGATCATATAATCGATCTCCTGGCTACTGGCGATAGCCGCTGCAGCGAGATCGGCGCGGATAAAGCGGAACTCGAGATCGAGCCCCTCGCGGCGATAAAAGCCGCGCTCGATGCCGTAGACGATCGGCGCGATGGTGATGCTCTCGCTGTTATGGGTTATGACCGCGTGCTCCAATTGTCCCCAGGCCGGGATCGCGATGCCGAGAATAACCGTCAAAGTTGACAAGGCTCGAAGCGTTCGGCTAAACATCATGATAACATTCACCGTCTTTAGAAAGGAATTACGCGTGACTGACCATAGCAAACTGAGCGCGCAGGAAGCAAAACAAAAGTCCGAGGCGATCCGGAAAGTGATTCTCGACACCTATCATCGCGAAGTGAAACCATCGCCGTTCTTCGCCGACCTGCGCGCCGGGACAATGTCTCGCGAACGGCTCCAGGGCTGGATCAAGAACTGGTATTCCTTTGCGCTCGAGGTCAATACCGGCATGGCCACCGTCTATCATCAATTTGTCGGTTTCTTCAAAAGACATCCCGAGCTGGAAAACCGCATCGCGCAAAAGATCGGCGAAGAGTTTACGACTCCGGCGATCGGCGGCCATGCGCGCATGCTGCCGATCCTCGGCAAAGCTCTCGGAGTCTCCGCTGAAGAGATGATCGAGTGTGAGCTCATTCCGGAAGCCCGCGGCCTGGTCGATTTTTTTGTCCGCTCCTGGATCGACATTCCCCTCGCCGAGTGCTTCGCCGTGCACATGGAAGAAGAAATCTTCGGTTTCATTTCACGGGACTTTCGCCAAAGCTTGCCCAAATACGGCGTCAGCAACGAAGCGATGAAATATTTTCGCGTGCACGAGGAAGCCGATCTCGACGAAGATCATGGCGGCACCAATCAGGCGATTCTGGAAGTCGCGCTCCAGGAGGGGTACGGCAACGAACGCGCCGGTTGGCCGCTCGAATACTGCGGCAAGATCGCCGTGCAGATGATCGGCAATTTTTACGATGGGGTTTATCGACGCTACCCTTGATCAAGCACAACCCGGTAGTGTTCCAGCCCGCTCTGTTCTCGTACATGCCCGCCCCGTTCGGGCTACGAAGCTTCGTTGCCTGAACCTCTTTTCATGAATCGGATCGTCGCTGTTGCCGTCGGTTTGCTGCTCGGGATGACTGTTTTTCTCGTTCCTGAGCTAAGCAGACTCAGTGATGCGGCCAATCCGTTCGCTGATTTCGCGGCGTTCTATACCGCGGCCAAAAGCGATTGGCGTTCGCTTTATGATTTGGACCGGCAGTACCAAATCCAGTCCGAATTTGCTCCCGCGCCCAGAGAACGCATGGCTTTTTACTTTTATCCGCCGTTTTTTGCGGCGCTCTTTAAGCCGCTCGCCGGGCTCTCGTACGGACAGGCGTTTGCAGCGCTGACCCTATTCGATCTCTTGCTTCTGGGGATTGCTCTCACCATCCTGATTCGTCATCTGGATCTCTCCCGAAATCAGGGGTGTTGGCTGATCTTCACAACCTTCATCAATTTCGCCGTCTATTTTTGTCTTCTGAAAGGACAGACCTCGTTTATTTCACTGCTGCTTCTCGTGCTCTATGTCGTGGCCGTGAACGGATCTACGGAACGGCACTACCGCGCCGGGGTCTGGACAGCACTCCTCTGCTTCAAACCGCCTCTGGTGATTGTCCCAGTCGTCGTGCTCTGTGTCAGGCGCTACTGGAACGCACTACTAACGTTCGCTATCTGCCTGGCTGTGCTGGGAGTCATCTCCATCGCTTTGGTCGGCTGGAGCGGCATCGCGGCTTGGCTGGAAATCTCTAAGCGAGTCGCAAGCGGTGAAGCGATGGATTATGCCCACAACCACCACAACCTGCGCGCGATCATCTACTTTCTGGCCGGATCAGGGGTCCGGGATTTTATTTGGATTTCAGTGACGGCGCTTTTGTTTGCGGTGATCGTCGCCTATGCCCGACGACCGAACTGTGATCCCACTGCGTGGGCAATCATCTGGATCGCTGCGCTTGTATCGGCACCTTATCTGCACTTTTACGACCTGACGCTTTTGATCCTGCCAACGGCGTTCTTACTCAAATCGGCGGAACATTTCGCTGCGGCTGTCGCGTTGGGTCTGATTACTTTGAACGTGCTCTTTATTGCACACGCTTCCCTAGGCATCGCGACGCTAACGTCCATTCCGCTGCTGGCTTTTGTGATATGGATGGTCGTGGTCGATCAACCCTTTGTCCCGGCGGTCGCGCTCGGAGATAATACCCATTGAGACTTGGCTATTCGCAGGAAGTGATCCATTGTGGTCTCACTTCTTGGCGCAGTGGAGAAGTTTTCGAGCTGGGAGGAACACATGGAACAACCCAAAGAAATCCACGAGCTGAATGCAACGCTTCGTCCGCGCTGGCTTTCGGGACTGTGGAATGTCGATCATGCGGAACGTCCGTCCGATCCGAAAACTCGCGTCAAGCCGCATCTTTGGAAATGGGACGATGTCTACGACAGTCTGCTTCAGGCCAAGGAAAAAATTTCCGTTGCGAGCGGCAGCGTGGAGCGGCGCGTGATTCGATTGGTCAATCCGGGGCTTGCCGCAACGGAGATGACGAGCCATACGATTCTACTATCGTTTCAGTTGATTCAACCCGGCGAAGTCGCTCCCGCGCATCGCCATACCATGAGCGCTTTTCGCTTCATTCTCCAGGGCCACGGCGCCTATACCAACGTCGATGGTGAAAAGATGGTTATGGAAGATGGTGATCTGATTCTCACGCCGCACGGCTGCTGGCACGAGCATGCCCACGAGGGCGATGAGAACATGGTCTGGATCGACGGTCTCGACGTGCCGTTCGTTCAAGCGCTACAGCAGATTTCGTTCGATCCCTACAATGGACGCCTGCCGGTCATCGAACGGGTTGATGCCGCGTCGTTTTACGGCGTCACGCGACCCGTGGGGACCGCCGTGTCTCAGGCCCCAAAGCTCTTGCATTATCATTGGCGCGACACCTACCCAGCTCTGCAAAGGCTCGCCCGCCTTTCGAGTCACAGTTTCGATGGCGCGGCGCTCGAGTTTATCGATCCGGCAACCGGCGGCCCCACCCTGCCGACGATGTCGTGCCGAGTGCAGATGCTGCAGCCCGGCGAAAAAACCCAATCGCATCGCCACACCAGCACGGCAATTTATCACGCGTTTCGCGGCAGTGGCACCACGATGATCAACGGCGAAAAATTTGCATGGCAAAAAGGCGACACATTCATCGTGCCTTTGTGGTCGTGGCACGAGCATGGGAACGCATCAGCAACGGATGAAGCGATTCTCTTTTCAATGCATGATGAGCCGATTTTGCGGGCGTTCGGACTTTACCGGGAGGAAGCGCAAGCTAATAGCTGAATGGCTGAACCGTCTCGCTATGGTTCGCGTGTCTCCCGCTCGCAGTCGCGAGCATGTGAGCTACTTCCCCAGCTCACGGTTGATTTCCTCGACGATGCTAAAATCAAATACCCGGTCTAGCGGCACGTCGCCGGTGAATTTCACCTGCCGTTTGCGCTCATTGATGAGCGCCTCCATGCCCGAGCGGCTCAATGTCCCGTCCTTCGACAGACTCTTCATGAAGACATTGTAAGTGTGCTCTGCGGTCTCTTGGTCCAGACGCAGCCAGTTGGACAGAATCGAAATCAATTCATTGCGGTTGCGGGCTTCGTTGGAATAGCGAACAGCGCGAACGGTGGCAGTTAAAAATTTCTTTAGCTCCCCGCGCTGCCGTTCGATCATCGTGTTTGCCGTTGCCATACCCACAAACGGCAGATCAATCTCATCGGCGACGTCGAGCAGCGTTTTCAGTCCCGCTCGCCGCGCCAGCACCACTCCCTGCGGCCCGAGCATTGCGCCGTCGATCAGTCCTTGCTTCAGCTGCTGCAGTCTCACGTCCTCATCTCCGACGGAGAGAACCTTGGCGTCTTTGTCCGGGTCAACCTGATACTTTCTAAGAATTAAGGTCGTCAGCACATAGGTGCTGGCTCCGGGAGCATCAACGCCGATGATCTTGCCGCGCAAGTCCGCGACGGATTTGACTTGCGGCTTCACGACGAACGAGTCCATCGGTCGGGTGGAAAAATAGCTCACAATTTTAAACGGAAATCCCCGCAGAGTGGCACCGGCTGCGGTTCCGGTAGCCGTTGTGTATTGTATTTCCCCGTTGCTGAGCGCCGCCGGCACGATCGACGGTCGCATCATGATGAATTCCGACTGCACGCCTTCTTGAGCGTAAAAACCTTTCTTCCACGCGACGATCGCCGGGAAATAGCTGGCGGATGGACTCGGAACACCGATCCGCGCGAGAGTAAGGCTCGATGCCGGAACCGCTCGGAGCGCGAAAATAGCAACTACGGTGACAAGAGTAAAAGCGCCTTTGATCATTGAGCCTCCGAATTTTTGCTGCCGCTCCATATACCGCTACCGCGATGACGTGCCGAAGATGCAGTTTACCGTTACTTCGAACAGGAATGTTAAATGTGACTATATCTCGGCCGAAGGATTTCCACTCCCTCGCTCGCCTCGATATGACGGGCAAACCGGTATTTACCCTCCTTGCCATCGATAGTAAGAGTCGGCAGTTTGGCAACGCTGCCCTGCTCGACTTTGGCGACGATGAAATGATGCCCCGAACGATTGAGGCCGCGCCGCGCCGCGGCTGCGAAGCTCTCCACTGATGTTACGACTGACGCATTGACGATACCCGCGCCGCGCGCGATGGCGGCGAGATCGGCTTTACCCGCGGTGGCCGATTTCAATCCGCCGCCGCCTTCATACGATTCGTTATCCAACACAATGTGTAGGACGTTACTGAGATTTTGATTCGCCAGGTCAGCTAGGCTCGCCAGATTCAGCAACAAGTTGCCGTCGCCGTCGAGCATGACCACTTGCCGATGCGGGAGCGAAACAGCCACGCCAAGTCCGACGGCGGCGCACAAGCCCAAATTGACTTGCAGTAGATTCGCATCGCTGGGACGAAGCGAGTTCCACTCGCGGCAGATCGGTCCAACATTGGTGACGACGATGGTTTTCTCGTCAAGCAGCGGTGCCAGTGATTGCAAGCAGTCGAAGCGTTTCATTTGATGGTCTCTCCCGTGAGCAAGACGGCAACGGGCCGTTGCCAACTGATCGTCGATCCCTGAGCATCCACGATGGCCGACGAAATTTCTTCATTTTTAGAAATCACGCTGTACGGCGCATTAAGAACTTTCAGCAGCGGCTCGGTGGTATCTTTGTATGGCCCCATCAACCAAAAAGCGTCACCGATATCGCCGCGGTACGGAATTAGCAATAGCAGCGGCAAGCTCCACGCCATGCAAAGGCTGGTGAGCGGCCATGCAGCGACGAGCAAACCTGAAGTTGGGACCAGCAGCGCCGGTCGCTTGCCACTCAACCATGCGCCGACGCAGACGCCGACGCCGATCGCTTCGTTGCTCACGGGAACATAAGTAAAATCCGCATCATTCACGACGCGTTCCTGCAACACGGAAAAATCCGAGTCGGGCATCAGCGAAACGAAATCGACTCCGGCTCGCTTCAAACCATCGATGACAGCATCGACCGCCGCTATATCCATCGTTGCTCCTTGTTTTTTCTGTAATCACATCAGCAAACAAAAAGATTCACCTCTGTCGCTTTCACCGAAGGATTTATGGGTGTCTTGACGGACTTTCTGCTGCCTTGCCGCTGGGAATACGGCTTAGCCGGATTGATCACGGCTTCCACCCTTTTGCTCGCAACTCGTTGCGAACTTTCACGGCTAAAGAATAGTCGAAAATACGGTCGAGCCGCGGCGGCGTTTTCAGTCCAGCTCGCTCGACGACATGCTCGAGGGACTTGGCCTGAATCTCTTCGCTAACGATGCCGTCCTGAGTCAGGCTGGGTCGCATCAGCTCGTAGATCTTGGCGGTCGCGTCCTCGGGTGTTCGCAGAAATTTGCCGAGCAGTGCGATCGATTGCGCGCGCAAATCGCGAAAATGAATAAATCCCTTGAGCGTCCCCCGGATGAATTTCTCCACCAACGGACCTTCGGCGGTCAACACCTGATCGGTGACGTTGATAGTCCCCTGCAGCTCGATCCACTCCTGTTCGATAAACGAAACAAGTTGGCGAAAGCCAGTCTCCTGCGCCATAAGATTCGCGGGAATCGACAACATTGCGGCGTCCACCGAACCCGCCTGCAACGCAAAGTAGCGCGCGGTCCCGCCGCC
>Ga0207706_10001137_pt1 | contig 27074 bp, 24 predicted proteins | sample KBSC53metaG_FD_184318 | JGI IMG/M metagenome (GOLD analysis project Ga0207706, IMG submission 184318) | Corn rhizosphere microbial communities from Kellogg Biological Station, Michigan, USA - KBS C5-3 metaG (SPAdes) (version 2) | ecosystem: Host-associated > Plants > Roots > Rhizosphere > Soil ... | reverse complement strand
GAACATGTCCGAAACCGCCACCCCCTGGTCCAGCAGCCCGCCGGGGTTGCCGCGCAGGTCCAGCACCAGCTTGCGGGCGCCCTGCGCCTTCAGCCGGTCGATGGCGGCGCGCAGCTCCTGGCTGCTGGTCTGCGCGAACACGGTGAGGTCCACGTAGCCCACGCCGGGCGCCGCCAGGTAGGCGTACGGCACCGAGCGCACGTGGATCTCCTCGCGCTGGATGGTGAAGGTGATCGGCTGGTCCACCCCCACGCGCCGGATCTTGAGGCGGATCGGCGTGCCCACGGGGCCGCGCAGCTGCTTCACCGCGAAGTCGTCGGTCCACCCCTTGGCGTCCTTGCCGTCCACCTCCAGGATGGCGTCGCCCACGCGGATGCCGGCGCGCTCGGCGGGCGTCTCGGGAAGCACGCCCACGGCGGTGATGTACCCCTCGCGCGGCGCGATCTGGATCCCCAGGCCGCCGTACTCGCCGCTGGTCTGCACGTGCAGCTGGTTGTACTCGTCGCCCGTCATGAAGACGGTGTGCGGGTCGCCCAGCTCGTGCAGCATCCCGTCGATCGCCTTCTGGTACAGATCGCTCTCGGTCTGCGGCTCCACGTAGCGGTTTTCGACGTACTGCAGCACCTCGTCGAAGATGCGGGCCTGCTGGAACACGCTCTGCTGCCCGTTCACCCCCTGCTGCAGCAGCCACCCGCCCGAAACCAGGGCCACGCCGGCCACCAGCGCGGGCGCCACCACGGTACGCTTGAGCTTCATCATGCCTCCGGAAGGTCATTCCACGCGGCGTGAAGGTCCGCCGCAACGGAACTGATAAACCCGCGCCCGGCAAAAGGTTTCGGGCACGCGCGGGCGGGCGCAAGGAACGGGCCCGTGTATCTCGTGACGGATGAACGACTTGGACGCTTTCGTCCGCGGAGCCGGGCTCCGGTGCCGGGCAAAGACGGCTTGAGGGTCACACGGAGCAGCGGAGAGCACCGGAGCAGCGGAGAACCGCAACCGCACCGCCTGCCGTGGTTCTCCGCTGCTCCGTTCTTCTCCGTTTCTCCGTGTGACCCGCAGTTCGGTGACCCGCGGGTGCTCCAGAGGCGGTGATCGTGCACGGACGCCCGTCCGCAACATGCCGTGGCCCGCCCCGCAAAGCAAATCCCCCCGCCCGGAACCGCCGGACGAGGGGAAACGCCGATTCAGGAGATCAGCGGCCCAGCACCTGGAGCGAGAACGAGAAGCGCCAGTACGGCTCGTCGATCCCGGCGCCGCCGCCGCCGCGCCAGCCGCGCTCGGCCGACGCGTCGAGCTGCGCCGCGCGGCCGCCCAGGCTCCACCCCAGCCCGGCGCTGACCGCGCGCTCGTTGGGGAACGCCGTGCCGGTGCCGCTCCAGCGGAAGGGAAGCTGCGCGTAGCGCGCGCCCAGCCGCAGCGGCACCGCCTTGCGCGCGAAGCTGAAGCCGGTGTACTCCACCCCCGCCGTCACGCTCGCCGCGTCGCGCGCGCCGCCGGCCGACACCAGCTCGTCGTCCAGGGTGGACCAGCCGGTCCAGCTGGCCCCGGCCGCCAGGATGGTGCGCTCGTTCAGCCGCGCGCTGGCGCCCACGTCCGCCCGCAGCGGGCTGGCGTACTCCTTCGCCGAGGCGCCCAGGCTGTCGTCGTCGGCCCTGGCGCGCACGTGGCCGCCGCCGTGCAGCGCCGCGCTGGCGCTGAACGCGGTGCCCGGCTGCCAGCGCACACCCGCGCCGCCCTGCACGCCGCTGTACGCGTAGGTCACCGCGCTGAGCGCCGCCTGCAGGCCGCCGATCTCGCGGATGATGCTGTCGTTGGCCGCGCCGGTGAACACGTCGGCGCTGGCGCCCACCGCCAGCCGCGGCGTGACGCGGTACGACAACCCGCCCTGCAGCCGCGCGATCCCGCCGGACGAGACGAAGCGGTCGTTCACCGCCACCCGGCCATTGGACAGGGTGATGGAGTCGGCCTGCTGCACCTGCCAGTGCTGGTCGAGATACGAGCCGTACCCCACCTGCACCGCCAGCCGCTGCGACACGGGGAACACGCCCAGCAGGATCGGGAAGCGCGCGGTGGTGCCGCTGGCGTCCACCCCGTTCCCCGTGGCGTTGTAGACGTCGGGCTGGAAGGCCACCACGAAGGCGGCCACCGGGATCCCCGCGGCCGAGGCCGGGTTGATCAGCGAGGGCGTGGGCTCGGCCAGCCCGGTGGTGATCCCGCCCAGCCCGCGCGCGCGGGCGTCGAGCGGCTCCAGCGGGTAGCCCAGGCCGCGGCTGGCCAGCACGCTCTGCGCGCCGGCGGGGGCGGCCAACGCCAGCAGCGCGGCCGCCGCGGCGGACGCGCGAACGACTGCACGGATCATGGAAGCACCGGCCGGGTGTGGAGCGTGTAGACGAAACGCAGGCGCGGCTGCGCGTCGAAGCGCGCCATGCCGAAGGTGCGGGCCGCGAAGGTGCCCACCGGGGGCGTTTCGCCCAGCAGCGCGAAGTTCAGCTGCAGCGAGTCGCCCGTCACCGCGTTCTGCGTCTGCAGGGTCAGCGGCAGCTCCACCAGCGTGTCGCCGGGGGTGAAGGTGGCGAACTGGGTCTCGGCGCGGCCGGCCACCTGCGGGTCGAGCGCCAGGTGCCCCAGCGGCGCCCGCTGCCCCAGCGCGGGCTCGGTGACCGTCCACACGGTGAGGTTGACCGGCCGCAGCGGGTCGAACCCGGCGGGCGAGGGCAGCGGCTTCAGCAGCAGCGACACCCGGTTGAGGTCCACGTCCTTGAGCGTCACCGGGGCGCAGGGGGCGGGCGCGGCGCACCCCGGCAGCGGCTGGTCGAAGTCGATCCCGAAGAGCGTGCGCGCCGCCAGCACCCCGCCCGCCGCGAAGCTCCCGGCGGGAAGCGCCGGCTGCGGGTCGAAGATGAAGAAGTTGGCGGTGGGCTGCACGTTGACGGTGATGGTGGTGTCGCGGTCGGCGTTCGACGGCTTCAGGTCGAGCCGCAGCACCGTCTGCACGATCTGCAGCCGCGTGCCCGCCTGCTGCGTGGCCAGGATGATCCCGCTGGCGCTGTCGGGGAGCATGGCGCGCGCGGCCGCGGTGTCGATCGGCACCACCACCGTGTCGCTCACGGCGCGCACGTACGCCCCGCTCCCCAGCAGCGCGCCGCGCGTGCCGCCGGGCTGCGTCCACGGCGTGTGGACCGCACCGCTGTCCACGGCCACCGTCCAGGTGGCGCTCACCGAGTCGAACGCCTGCGCCACGCGGTACGCCTGCAGCGTGGTGGCCGTGCCCTGCAGCGAGCCCAGCGAGTCGACCAGCACCACCAGCCGCGCCGAGCGGATGCTGAAGGCCGCGTCGGTGCGGGTGGTGCCGCCCTGCGAGTAGGTGAGCGTGTCGGGAACGTTGTAGTCCTGGATGGCGTGCGCGTTCAGCACGCCCTGGTACTGGTTGGCCACCACCACGTCTTCGAACGAGCGGCCGCTCTCGTACCCCTGGAACACCCCCGCCGGCGAAAGGAACTGCGCGGCGGGAAGGATCACCTCCAGCGTCACCGGCCGGCTTCCGCCGGGAAAGTACGGATCGCCCGTGAGGGTGGGCGTCTCATCCCTGCAGGCGGCGGCCGCCAGCAGGGGGAACAGCGCGAGCAGGGCCCGCGCGCGGACAAAGCCAGATGTCATCCGATGCTGCTTTATTCAGGGTTGGGTGCCGGGTCCGTCAGCGGTACACGCGCGGCAGGCGCGGGCCCAGCCCGGTCAGGATCTCGTAGCCGATGGTGCCCACCCGGGCCGCCACCTCGTCCACCGTGATGCGGCCGCCACCGTCGGCGCCGACCAGGGTGGCCACGTCGCCGGGCGCCACCCCGGGGATCTCCGTCACGTCCACCACCGTCACGTCCATGCTGATGCGCCCCACCATGCGGGCGCGGCGCCCGTGCACCAGCGCCTCGCCCCCCGCCGGCGCCAGCGCGCGCCGCAGCCCGTCGCCGTAGCCGATGGCGAGCGTGGCCCAGCGCTCGCGGCGCTCCGCCCGGTGCGTGGCGCCGTACCCCACCGTGGCGCCGGGCTCCGCGTCCACCACGCGGACCACGCGGGCGCGCACGGTGGCCACGGGCTCGGGATCGACGCCGGCGCCGGCGGTGCCGCCGTACAGGAAGATCCCGGGCCGCACCAGGTCCATCCCGTAGCCGCCGCGGCGCAGGGCGGCGGCGCTGTTGGCGCAGTGCGCCACGCGCCGCGGCGCACCCCCGGGCTCGGGCGGCAGGGCTCCCAGCGCGCGGCGGAAGTCCGCCACCTGCGCGTCGGTGGGCCCCAGGTCCGGCTCGTCCGCGGAGTGGAAGTGCGTAAAACACCCTTCCCAGGTCAGAAGATCCCCCGAGCGCTCCAGCACTGCGGGGCCCCACTGCCCGGCCAGGGCGGCGGGAAGGCCGGCGCGGCCCATCCCGGTGTCGACCTCCAGGTGGAACGGCTGGCGGCGGCCGGCCCACGCGGCGGCCGCCGCCCAGCGCTCCAGCGCCTCCAGCTCCGAGATGGCCGGGGTGAGCTCCGCGGCCGCCGCGCGCCGCTCCTCGCCCGGGGCCATGGGCGCGAAAACGAGCACGCGCCCCGCCCACCCCAGCGCGCGGAGCGCTTCGCCCTCGGCCACGGCCGCCACGCCGATCGCCCACGGGCCGCTGGGGCCCAGCTCCTCGATCACGGCGCGGAGGACGTGCGGCACGCCCAGCCCGTAGGCGTCGGCCTTGAGCATGGGGACGACGCCCGCGCCCGGCGCGGCGTTCCGCACGCGGCGCAGGTTGGCCCTCAGCGCGCCCAGGTCCACCTCGACCCAGGCCCTCGAAACCGCGGTTGACGGATCGGACACGAAAGGGATATTCTAGGCCGCCTGTGAACCCGTCGCAAGCCGAAAACCCGCCTCCCGGGCCGCACCTCGGCGGCACGCTGGACCGCGCGCTGGCGCTGGCCGCCTTCCTGCGCGCCCGCTGCCCGTGGGACGCGGCGCAAACGCCGCTCTCGCTGCAGCCGTACCTGCTGGAAGAAGCGCACGAGGCCGCCCGCGCCATCGCCGCCGCAGATCCCGGCGCGCTGCGCGACGAGCTGGGCGACCTGCTGCTGAACGTGGCCTTCCAGGTCGTGATGGCGGAGGAGGCGGGCGCCTTCGGCCGCGACGACGTGGTGCGCGCCGTCGAGCAAAAGATGCGCCGGAGGCACCCGCACCTCTACGGCGAGCCGCCCGAGCCGTGGGAAGCGATCAAGGCGCGCGAGCGGGCCGAGCGGGGCCAGGCGGAGTCGATCCTGGACGGCGTGCCCGGCGGGGTGGACCCGCTCGGCCGCGCCTATCTGGTCCAGGCGCGGGTGGCCGAGTTCGGCTTCGACTGGAGCGACTGGCGCGGCGCCTGGGACAAGGTGCGCGAAGAGGTGGACGAGGTGGGGGTGGAGCTGGCCACCGGCGACACCGCGAAGCTCGAGGACGAGCTGGGCGACCTCCTCTTCGCCGTGGTCAACCTGGTCCGTCTCGCGGGCGCGCATCCGACCTCCGTCCTGTCGCGCGCGAACGCCAAGTTCGAACGGCGCTTCACCGGCGTCGAGGCGCTGGCGGCGGAGCGGGGGATCGTCTTCGGGCAGGCGTCGCTGGAAGAGCTGGACGTGCTGTGGGACGAGGTGAAGCGTCGCGAGCGTGCGGCGCCGGGGGACGCGGGTCCGCCGGACGCGGGGTGACACGCCTCTTGCGTCCCCCCGTGGTGACGGAGGCCGCGCCCGCGCCGTCCGTACCTCCCGTGATCGAGCGCCATCTCTGCTGACATGCGCCGGACCTGACGGATGGCCATCGCCGGTTTCGATAGACCCGAGGTGAGAACGACGCCCGGGGGCCGCCCCCGCGCGTCCGCCTCGTCGCGCCCGTACGCGGGAGGGCCGCGATGAGGCTGCGGCAGCGCATCGTGCTGACCTTCGCCGCGATCGCGGTGCTGGTCGCCCTGCCGGCCGCGTATGCGGTGGTGAAACTGGCCAAGGTGACGGCCATCGCACGCGACCTGAAGGTGCGTGACGCGAAGGCGGCGGACCAGCTGGGCCGCCTGCGCACGTCGTTGGAAGAGTTGGACGCGGCCGAAGACAAGTACGTGGCGCTTTTCAACATCTCGCGGCCGGACGCCGATTTGTTGAAGCGCACAGCGGGTGACGCGATCGCGCGTGCCGACGGAGAGCTTCGTGCCCTTCAGTCGCATCCGGGGCAGTCCAGGCGCTTTCACTCCGCCGTCACCGACGCGGCCCGGCAGTGGGAAGCGCTGAAGCGGATCGTGCGCGAAGAGCAGCAGTCCCTGCCGTTCCCCACCCCCAAAGCCCAGGACAGTTATCGCGCGCGCTACACCGACCCGGCGTTCGCACGGATGAGCGAGCTGGTCAAGCCGCTTCAGACCGTGCTGGACGAGGAGTCGCAGCAGAAGGTGAACAACGCCACCCGGATCGCCGAACGGTCGCGGAACAGCACCCTCTTTGCCCTGGCTCTGGCGCTCGGCCTCACGGTGGTGGTGGGGACGCTGATGACGCGGGCGCTGCTGCGGCCGATCGAGGAGCTCAGGCGGGGGATGGCCCACGTGGCGGAGGGCGACTTCGACCCCAACGTGCACGTGCCGGTGGAGAGGACCGACGAGATCGGCGACCTGTCGCGCTCGTTCCAGACCATGACCGAGCAGCTGGCCGAGCTCGACCGGCTGAAGGCCGAGTTCGTGTCGGTGGCCAGCCACGAGATCAAGACGCCGCTCAGCGTGATCCGCGGCTACGTGTCGCTGCTGGCCGACGGGATCTACGGCGAGGTGACCGACCCGCAGAAGAAGACGCTGGAGGCGGTGAGCGACCAGGTGGACCGGCTCACCCGCCTGGTGCACCGCCTGCTCGACATCTCGCGCTTCGAGGCGGGGGGCGGGCGGCTGGAGCTGCGCCGCATCAACGTGCGCGACTTCCTCTCCGAGCTCACCGACGGCTTCCGCGTGCTGGCCTTCCAGAACGGGATCGACTTCAGCGTGACGGTGGCCGACGACGTGCCCGTGAACATCGAGGGCGACGCCGACCGGCTGAACGAGGTGCTGGGGAACATCCTCTCCAACGCCTTCAAGTTCACCACCCGCGGCGGGCGCATCGCGCTGGGCGCGTGGCGCGAGGGCGCCGGAATGCGGGTGGAGGTGAGCGACAGCGGGGTGGGGATCCCGCCCGACAAGCTCCCCAAGATCTTCGAGAAGTTCTACCAGGTGGACAACCCGGCGCAGCCGCGGCAGGCGGGGTCGGGGCTGGGGCTGGCCATCGCGCGCGAGATCGTGGAGGCCCACGGGGGCACGATCGGTGCAGACAGCGAGCCGGGCGAGGGGACCCGCTTCACCGTGGTCCTTCCCGAGCGCCCGCCCGCCCACCGCGCGGCCGACGCGCACGCCACGCACCCACGCAAATGAAGCCGCTGCGACTGCTGCTGTGCCTGCCGCTGCTCGCCGCCTGTGCCACGCTGGGCATCGGCGGCAAGGAGCGTGGCGGCGAGAACGAAGGCGTGCGCCAGCGGCTGTGGCTGCAGGCGTTCGACGCCTATTCGCACGATTCGGTGCGGGTGGCCAAGGCGCTGTTCCAGCGGCTGGCGGCCGAGCACCCGCGCACCCACGAGGGGCACGAGGCGCGCTACTACATGGGGCTGCTGAGCCTGGACCCGCGCGGCGGCGCCGACCCGCGCGGGGCCGAGGAGAACCTGCGCATCTACCTGGCCGACGACTCGGCGCAGAGCCTGCGCGGCGGCTACCGGCGCGAGGCCAGTTCGCTGCTGGGCCTTGCCCACGAGTTGCGCAGCCCGTGCGGCAGCCGCGCCGGCGGGCTGGGGTGCGACACCACCGTGGTGTCGCGCACCGTGACCGTTCCCGGCGAGGGGAACGCCGGCGCCGCCGAGGTGGCCCGCCTGCGCCGCATGTACGGCGAGCGCGGCGACACCATCCGCGACCTGCGCGCCGAGCTGGAGCGCATCCGCAACACCCTGGCGCCGCGCCGCCCCTGACGAGTAGCCGCCGTCCTTCCGATCCTCACCAATGCCCGCCCCGGAGACACTCCCCGGGGCGGGCGTTCTCGTCAAGAAGCTTGTTCCCGGTTCGTCGGGTCGTATCGTTGGAGTACATCCCTTCGCAGTCACTCCATCGATGCGCACCCGTCCCGGCCATGCTGAAAAACACCTTCGACGCGGTGATTCGTACCTCGCCCGCCGCCAAACGCGCGCTGATCAACGTGCTGTACCGGATCATGACCCGGCTGGACCGCGACGCCGACATGGTGTTCATGAACTACGGCTACGCCAACGGCGGGCCCGAGCCCGAGTTGAATGAGCGGGACGAGCGCGACCGCTGCTGCATCCAGCTCTACCACCACCTGGCGGCCGGCGCGGAGCTGCGGGGCAAGGACGTGCTGGAGGTGGGGTCGGGGCGCGGCGGCGGAGCCAGCTACCTGGCCCGGTACCTGGGGCCGCGCTCGCTGGTGGGGGTGGACCGGTGCGAGAGCGCGGTGCGCTTCTGCGGCGGGCACCACACGGCGCCCGGGCTCAGCTTCCGGGTGGGCGACGCCGAGTCGCTGCCGTTCGGCGACGGCAGCTTCGACGTGGTGATCAACGTCGAGTCGTCGCACGGCTACGGGTCGCTGGGGCGCTTCCTGGGCGAGGTGAAGCGGGTGCTGCGGCCGGGCGGGCGCTTCCTGTACACCGACCATCGCGGGCCGCACCAGGTGGACGCCTGGCGCGCCGAACTGCGGGCGTCGGGCCTCGAAATGCTGCGCGAGACCGACATCACCGCCAACGTGCTGGAGGCGCTGGACCGCACCAACGCGCAGAAGCAGGCGCTGATCGACCAGAAGGTCCCCACCTGGTTCCGCACCTCGTTCCACGAGTTCGCCGCCATGCGCGGCTCCGCCGCCTACGAGCGCTTCCGCAACGGCCAGACCTGCTACCTCAGCTTCACCCTGCGCAAGCCGGCTCCGTAGCCGGACGAAGGGGGGCAAGGGTCACACGGAGGACCGGGAGTGCAACGGAGCAGCGGAGAACGAAACCCGGCACGCCGTTGCAGTTCTCCGCTGCTCCGTTCTTCTCCGCTGCTCCGTATGACCCATCCGCAGACCCCGTCCGCCGAACGAGGTAAGGGATTCGCGGCGACGGCTCATCTGACGAAACAGAAAAGCGGCGCCGCGAGGAAGATCCTTCCGCGGCGCCGCTTGCGTCTGGACTGGGAGCCGTCCAGCGTCACCCCACGTGGTACATGCGGGCCCGTTCGCCGTAGCGCTCCTCCAGCACGCGGCGGAGCATGGGGTTGCGCTCCAGCTCGGGGTCGGCGTCGACGATGCGGCGCGCCTCGGTGCGGGCGCGGCCAAGGAGATTGAAGTCCTTCTCCAGGTCGGCGAAGCGGAAGTCGGGGAGCCCGGTCTGCCGCGCGCCGAACAGGTCGCCGTAGCCGCGCTGGCGCATGTCGTACTCGGCGATGCGGAAGCCGTCCTCGGTGCTGGCGAACAGCTGCAGCCGCTCGCGCGCCTCGCCGCCGCCGGCCAGCAGGATGCAGAAGCTCTCCTCCGCTCCGCGTCCGACTCGTCCACGCAGCTGGTGCAGCTGGCTCAGCCCGAAGCGGTCGGCGTGCTCCACCACCATCACCGTGGCGTTGGGCACGTCGATCCCCACCTCGATCACCGTCGTCGACACCAGCACGTCCACCTCGCCCTTCGAGAAGGCGCGCATCACCTCGTCCTTGTCGTCGCCGTGCATCTGCCCGTGGATCAGCGCGACGCGGAGGTCGGGGTAGACCTCGGTCTTCAGCCGCTCGTACTCCTCGGTGGCGCTCTTGAGGTCGACCTTCTCGCTCTCTTCCACCAGCGGATAGACGAAGTACGCCTGCCGCCCCCTGGCCACCTCCTCGCGCACGAACTGGAGCACCTTGGGGCGGGCGGATTCGAAGCGCACCGCCGTGCGAACGGGGCGGCGGCCGGGCGGGCGCTCGTCCAGCACGCTCACGTCCAGGTCGCCGTACAGCGTGAGCGCCAGCGAGCGGGGGATGGGGGTGGCGCTCATCACCAGCATGTCGGCGCTGGTCCCCATCTCGGCCAGCGCCAGCCGCTGCTTGACCCCGAAGCGGTGCTGCTCGTCCACGACGACCAGGCCGAGCTTGTCGAAGGCGACGCTGTCCTGGATCAGCGCGTGGGTGCCCACGGCGATCCCCGCGCCGCCGCTGGCGATGCGGAACCCGGCCTCGCGCCGCTGCTTCGCCCCCATCCGCCCGGTGAGCATCGTCACGCTCACCGGAAGGCCGTCCAGCAGCCGGGTGAGGGTGCGCGCGTGCTGCTCGGCCAGGATCTCGGTGGGGGCCATCAGCGCCGCCTGGTAGCCGTTCTCCACCGCGCGCAACATGGCGAAGAGCGCCACCACGGTCTTCCCCGCGCCCACGTCGCCCTGCAGCAGGCGGTTCATCCGCCGGGGGGCGGCCATGTCGTCGCCGATCTCCTTCAGCACCCGCTTCTGCGCGGCGGTGAGGGTGAAGGGGAGCTGGCGGTGGAACGGCTTGACCAGGAAGTCCTTGCGCTCGAAGGCGATCCCCGGGCGCTCGGCCACGGCGCGGTGGCGGGCGCGGGCGTGCAGCAGCTGGAGGAAGAACAGCTCCTCGAACGCCAGCCGCCGCCGCCCCTGCTCGGCTTCCTGCAGCGACGCCGGGCGGTGCACGTGGTCCAGCGCCTTCCACAGCGGCTCCACCTCCACGCGCTGGATGATGTCCGCCGGGAGCGCGTCGTCCTCGTCGCGCACGCGGCGCAACAGGTCGTCCAGGTTGTCGTGCACCAGCTTGCGCACCTGCCGGTGGGTGAGGCCCTCGGTGGCGGGGTAGACGGGGAAGATGGCGCCGCCGCCCTCCTCGGCCGCGGTCTCGCCCTCGCCGGCGATCACGGTGAACTCGCGCGGCTGGATCTGGCGGCCGTGGAAGAACTTGACCGGCCCGCTGATCAGCAGCAGGTCGCCCTTGTGGATCACGCGCTCCAGGTACGGCTGCCCGGGCCAGGCGCACTCCACCATCCCGCTGTCGTCCTTCACCACCGCCTGGAAGATGCGCAGCCCCCGCCGCGTGGGCAGCACCCCGGCCGAGATCACGCGTCCCACGATGGTCGCGTCCATCCCCGTGCTGAGCGAGCGGATGGGGGTGATGGTGGACGCGTCCTCGTAGCGGTGCGGGGCGTGGTACAGCACGTCGCGCGCGGTGAGCAGCCCCAGCTTCTGCAGCAGGGGCGCGCGGCCGGGCCCCACCCCCTTCAGGAACTGTACGGGGCGGTCGAGCGACGAGATCGCGGGCGGGTGCGTGCCTTGGAACGACAAGTACGTGAGTACGAGGTACGGAGTACGGGGTGCTGATACACCGGAATCTCGCGAATGGCGGGCGCCCGTGCCACCTCGAGGATCCAAACTGCCGAATCTCTCACGGAGGAGCGGAGAAACGGAAACTGCTCCCGTCCGCAGTTTCCGTCCCTCCGTTCCTCCGTGAGAGATTTGCAGTTGCAGTTTCGTCGGTTGATTCAGCGCGATGCGTGCTGCACGGCCGCGCAGTCGGTCGTCAGCCATTGGACCAGTGCCTCGGCCAGGGCGAGGCGGTGCGCGGAGAAGCCGTGGTCGTCGTCGAAGTGCGTGCTGCGGACGTGGGCGGCGCCGGCGGCGGCAAGGCGCTGGGTGAGGGTGGCGCGCATCGCCTCGGCGTCGCGGGTGCTGGCGGCAAGGAAGACGGCTTTCCCCTTCAGCGCCGGCGCCAGCGTGAGATAATCCCATCCGTCCGCATGGCCGATCACCTCCCGCAGCATCGCTTCCGGATCGGCGTGGATGGGGCCGCCCTCCGGGTTGGTGGTCTGGCGGAAGTACGCCGCGGTGCCGTCGTTCGCGTTCGCGCGCGCGGCGCGGCCGGCGGCGCCCAGGTTCCAGGCGTCCAGCGCGGCCGTGCAGGTGGCGCGGGGGTCGCGCGCGGCGGTCTCCAGCGACAGCCACGCGCCCATGCTGTGCCCCACCAGCGCGATCCGCGACGTGTCCACGCCGAAGCGCGCATGGTTCTCGCGCAGCCAGTCGAGCGCCGCGCCCACGTCGTCCAGCGCGTTCTGGAAGCCGAAGGTGCCGCCGCTCCCCCAGTTGCCGCGGTAGTCGAAGTACAGCGCGTGCCACCCCGCGCGCCGCGCCGCCTGCGCCAGGTCCAGGTTCCGCTCGTTGCCGGGATAGCCGTGCAGGAAGACCACCACGGGGTGCGGCCCCGCCCCCTGCGCCAGGTAGATGAACCCGTTCATCCGCGCGCCGTGGCTGGGGATGGACAGCTCCTCCATCCCCGGCGGATGCGCGGCGTCGCGCGGCAGGTCGGCGCGCACGGGGTCCGCCTGCGCCGCGGCCAGCGTGGGGATCAGCAGCGCCGCGAGGATCGGCAGCCGCCGGGTGATCGCGTTGGTCATCGGGAGATGGGGATCTGGGGGATGAGGGAGCCGCGTCCGGTGATCTACGCATCGGGCGGGGGATCGGGCAACCCACCGCGTTCGATTCACCGCGGTTGTCATCCGCCGCGCCCGGATGTTGATTGAACGGAACCCCATCGAACGACAAGCTCCCTCACCCCCAGCGAAGGAGCCCGCCCATGCGCCCATTCCGTCTCGCCTGCGTCGCCGCGGGCGCCGTGCTCCTCGCCGCGCTGCGTGGCGAAGCGTCCGCCGCGGCGGATAGCGTGCAGCGCGCCGGCCAAGTCTGCCCGGACCCGGCGCACCCCTGCCGCGGCTTCAAACCGCACGACCTGTCGTTCGTCCTCCCGCGCGGCGGAGTGGCGCGGGACGAGGCACGCTCGGACGCGTTCTACGCGGTGATCCTGCGCAGCGGCCCGCGCTGCTCCATCCCCGAGAGCCAGCGCGCGGCGGCGCAGGCGCTGTTCCCCGGCCGCAAGGTGTTCTCGCAGCGCTTCGAGTGCGACGACGACGTGGAGAACAACGTGAGCTACACCAACGTGGCCGCGGACCGCGCCTTCCTGGCCGTCTACGCGGGCGCCACCCGGCAGCAGGCCGGTGCCACGCTCGCCCGCGCCGCGCGCACCGGCCGCTTCCCCGGCGCCAACCTCCGGCAGATGCGGGTGGTCTACAATTACCCCTGATCCGTCGGCACCAGTCAGGCGGTGCGGTCGTCAGTGAGATGGGTCGACATCAGGAGCAGGTCGTCGCGGGCGTGCCAGCCGATGGAGCGCCAGAACGCCTGGCCGGCGGCGTTGTGGTGATAGACCATCAGGTGGCACTTCGCGATCCCCTCGCGCCGCAGCCCGTCCACGCAGCGCTCCACCAGCGCCCGCCCGATCCCGCGCCGCCGGTGGCTCGCGGCCACGGCCAGGTGATGCAGGTATCCGCGCCGCCCGTCGTGGCCGCACAGCACGGCGCCCACCATCCGCCCGCCGTCGCGCGCGGCCAGCGAGAGCCCCGGATTGCGCGCCAGGTACCGCGCCAGCGCCTCCGGCTCGTCCGCCCCGCGCAGCCCCACTCCCTCGGACGCCGTCCACAGCTCCAGCGCCTCGGCGATGTCTCCCGCCGCCAGCTCCGCGATCCGGACGGACGCGCTCACCGGCCGCGGCCCGCGGCGGCGCCGGACGAGACGTACGCCGTTCCGTGCCGGTCCAGCCGGTCGAGCGTGACCCGCACGGCGTTGCGGTAGGCGATGATCCGGTCGATGCTGTGCCCGTCGTACCGGGGGTCGAAGGGGCTCACGTTCGGCCCGCCGGCCACCTCGAGCACGGCGGGATAGTCGTAGCGCACCGTCCGCCCGCTCCCGGGATCGCGCCACGAGCCCCGCCACGCGATGGAGCGGTTGCGCGGCCACACGCCCAGCGGCAGCGCCAGCGTGCGGATCCGGTACCCGGGGACGGCCGAGTCGACGGCCAGGGCCAGCCGGGCGATCTGCTCCATCACGAACGCGTCGGGGTAGCGGTCCATCCGCGCGTGCCACTGCGTGTGATTGCAGAGCTCGAAGCCCTGCCGCACCAGGAAGCGGAGCTTGGGATACCGCCAGGCCGTCTTCTGCCCCTGGATGTTGCCGTTGCCGAAGAACGCCCCGCCCGCGTCGCCCGCGCTCAGCACGCAGAAGGTGGCCGCGTTGCGCCACCCCGGGTGCGCGGCGGTGAAGCGCGTCCAGATCCCGACGGCGCTGGTGGGGTCGACCTCCAGCCGCCCGCCCGGCCGCTCGAGGTAGCGGAACTGCGACGGGCTCGCGTCGTCGAACACCGCCGCGAAGGCCTTGTAGCCCGCCGGCACCACCTGGTCGATCCGCCGCTCGTCGAGCTCGGCGACGGTCACCGGCCGGTAGCCGCGCCGGTACAGCAGCTCCAGGTCGGCCTGCAACTCCCGGGGCGTGTGATGGAACTCCGTGGGCCCCGCGCCGATCACGTGGTACTCGAAGACCGGGACGTACCCCATCCGGTTGGGCGCGAACGGCCCCGGCCGCTGCGCCGGCACGTCCGCCGCCGCGAACGCCGCCGCCACGCCTGCGCCCGGCCGCGCATCGCCCACGCCGCACCCCACGCACGCGAGCAGCGCCGCCGCGCTCCCGCCGCGCCACGGAAACTTCATTGTGCACGTTCCCCTTGGCCGTCATCCTGGGGCCGGCCAGACCGACCCTTCGTACTGCACGACCGTCGCAGGCCGAAGGATCTATCGCATGCATCCGCGCGACAGCCGGCGTGTCGCTCGTACGTCGAGTACCGATCCTTCGGTGGCCGCCTGAAATCGGTGCGGGATGCGGGTTTGGCGCAGCGGCTCCCTCAGGATGACGAGCCTGCGGTGCGGTTCGAAATGCACGGTCACTCGCCTGAACCGGTATCACGCGCCTGTTCGTCCGTTCACGCGGCGAGCACTTCCTCCGCGAACTCCTTCACCTCGAACGGAAGCAGGTCGTCCATCGTTTCGCCCACGCCCACGAACTTGACGGGGACGTCGAACTCTTCCTTGAGCGCGACCACGATGCCGCCCCTGGCCGTGCCGTCGAGCTTGGTGAGCACGATGCCGCTGATGGGAAGCGACTGCTGGAAGATGCGGAGCTGCGACATCCCGTTCTGGCCCACCGTGGCGTCGAGCACGATCAGCGTCTCGTGCGGGGCGCCCTCCAGCTTCTTGCCGATCACGCGGTGCACCTTCTCCAGCTCCTTCATCAGGTCGCCCTGCGTTTGCAGGCGGCCGGCGGTGTCGATGATCACCACGTCGGCGCCGGTCTGCTCGGCGCGCTCCATCGCGTCGAAGGCCACGGCGGCGGGATCGCGGCCCTGCTCGCTCCCCACGAAGTCGGCGCCCACGCGCTCGGCCCAGCGCCTGAGCTGCTCGATGGCCCCGGCGCGGAAGGTGTCGCCCGCGGCCAGGATCACCTTGCGGCCCTGGCGGACCATGCGGTGCGCCAGCTTGGCGATGGTGGTGGTCTTCCCCACCCCGTTCACGCCCACCACCAGGATGACGGTCGGGCCCTCGTCGAAGTTGAAGCGGAGCGCGGTGTCGGCGCGGCCGGTGGAAAGGATCTGCACGATCTCCTCGCGCACCGCACGCTCGAAGTCGTTCTGCGACTTCGCCACGCCGCGCTGCGCCAGCGTCTCCACCACGCCCACCAGCTTGAGCGTGGCCGGCACGCCGAAGTCGGCGGCGATCAGCGTCTCTTCCAGCGCCTCGAGCGAGCCGTTGTCCATCCCCTTCACCAGCACCGAGACGTCGGTCAGCGCCACGTCCACGATGCGGTCCCACAGCGACTTCTTTCCTTCTTCCTTCTTCCGGAACAGGCGCGCCATCGTTCAAATCCCCAAGTGATTGCCCGGTCTACCGATGCGAAGCTGCCCCGCGGGGCGCGGCACAATCTATTACCGCGCGGGGATTCCTGCACCGAGGAGTCCCGCGGAACGCGCGCGCCCCCACCGGACGTGCCCGGCGGGGGCGCTCCCTCATCCGCGCTGCCGGCGGCCTATTCGAACGGCTCGTCGGGCCTGGCGGGCTGCGGCGCGGCCTCTTCCACGGCGCAGACGGTGCCGCAGACCGTGTACTGGCACGTCTGCTTGGTGTTGCAGAACTCCGTGAAGCGCGTGTCGTGGCCGCGCACCGTGCCCCGCCCATCGGCCGCATCGCCCGTGGTGAACGAATCCACCACCAGTGCGTCGAGCTCCAGCATCAGCTTCTTCATCTTCACTCCAGGCTTGGGGAATCGGCCTGCATCGAACGGTGAGGACGCGGGGCCGCTCACCCGAACGGCTCGTCGGCCTTGGCGGGCGGGGGCGGCGCATCCTCGTCCGCGGCCAGGCAGCAGTGCGTGTAGACGCCGCAGCTGCGCGTGTTGCAGAACTCGGTGTAGCGCGTGTCGTGGCCGCGCACCGTACCGCGCGCGGCCGCCTCGCTCCCCGTGGCGAACGAGTCCACGGCCAGCGCGTCCAGGTCCAGCATCAGCTTCTTCATCCGCATCACTCCGGTTGGGGTATGGATACCGCCTCAGCGATCGGGACGAATTCGCCGCACGATGCGCGCCACACTACCCTTCACGACTCCAAAGGCACTGTGTCGGAGGCGGATCGCGCCGGGATGGAGCCGCTCAACGGGCGCCGGCTGCGCGCGGCGCGGTCCGGGGGTGCGCCCGGGCCGCGCGCGCGCAGCCGGTTCCGCGTGCCGCCGCTCTCAGAGACTCAGGCGGGGTAGCAGGTGCAGGCGCCTCCGCCGGCGCACGACGTGTTGCAGGTGGCCTTGCAGCTCGCGCCGCAGCTGAACTGGCCCACGGCGGTGACCTCGTGCGCCGCCACCGTACCCGGCGCGCCTTCCGGCTCCGCCACGGTGGGGAAGGAGGTGACGGTGAGCGCGTCGGGGTCGAGGTACAGCTTCTTCATCACGGCCTCCGGGGTGATGGTGGCTCGCAGGCGGGGCGTTCACAGCGGCGGAGGGCAGGTGCACTCCGGCCGGCCGCCCGCGCCGGAAACCCGCCGCAACCTTTGCGCCGCCGCACGCACATGAACGCCACGGCGCGGCGAAAACAAGCGCCCCCGGCCGCGGGGCGGCCGGGGGCACGTCGAACGGGCTTCCGGAGAGGGGTCAGCTGGCGCCGGCGGCCTGCCGGTAGCGGCGGTTCACCTCGTCCCAGTTGACGGTGTTGAACCAGGCGTCCAGGTAGTCGGGGCGGCGGTTCTGGTACTTCAGGTAGTAGGCGTGCTCCCACACGTCGATCCCCAGCAGCGGCGCCTTGCCCTCCATCAGCGGGCTGTCCTGGTTGGCGGTGTCGGCCACGGCGAGGCGGCCGCCGTCGTACACCAGCCACGCCCAGCCGCTGCCGAAGCGCCCCTTGCCGGCGTTCACCAGCTTCTCCTTGAGCCCCGCGAACCCGCCGAACGCCGCGTCGATGGCGCCGGCGATCGGGCCGGTGGGGTCGCCGCCGCCGCCGGGGCCCATGATCTTCCAGAACAGCGAGTGGTTGCTGTGGCCGCCGCCGTTGTTGCGCACCGCGCCGCGGATGTCTTCGGGCACCTCGTTGATGCGGCGCAGCAGCGCGTCCACGTCGTCGCCGGCGTTGAACTCGGGGTGCTTCTCCAGGGCGGCGTTCAGGTTGTCGACGTACGCCTTGTGGTGCTTGTCGTGGTGGATCTCCATCGTCTTCGCGTCGATGTGCGGCTCCAGCGCATCGAACGCGTACGGAAGATCCGGCAGGGTGAACGGCATCACGCACCTCCCATCCAGGTTTCTGGTCTCGTCCCGTCCCCGCATCCCTCGCGCGACCAGTCGCAACCATCCGGCGCGGGGCACCGTCGGCTGAATGTAGGGGACGGGAAAAATTTCGCCACCGCGACCAGCGCAGGTCCGTAGACGGTTTCCGAAAACAGCAGGAATCTCTCACGGAGGAATGGAGGGACGGAAACTGCGGAAGGGCCTCCGACCGCCTTCCGTTCCTCCGCGCCTCCGTGAGAGCCTTGTGGTTTTGATGTCTGCGGAACGAAAACGACCCTCCCGAGGCGGTGGGCCAGGGGAGGGGTCGTGCGTTGATGTACGGCCCGACGAGATCCGTCAGTCCGCGCGGGTGGCGGCGGGGAGGCGGATGCCGGTGAGGCGCCAGTTGGTGAAGCCGTCGCGGTGCAGCACCAGCGCCATCTTCTCCTTGCCGTCGTCGCGCCCCACGAAGTGGACCACGAACAGGTCCATCCCCTCGTAGCCGCGCTTGACCTTCACGTCCCTGCCGCGCTCGCGGGCGATGGAATCCACGGCGTCGCGATGGCCGCTGCGGGGGCTGTGGCCCTCGGTGAGCGCGGCGATCCCCTGGGGCGTGACCACGGCGTCCACCACGGGGCCGGTGACGGCGCCGGCCAGCATCCCGCCCAGCATGCCCAGCGGCCCGGCGCGGTGGCCCACCTCGTTGCTCACCACCGAGCGCACGTTCTGCTTCACGCTCTCGCGCAGCGACGGGAAGTCGACCAGTTCGTTGAGCGCCTGCGCGTCGCCGGCCCGGGCGGCCTTCTGCAGCTTGTTCATGGCCGCGTACGGCGTGTAGTACAGCCACACGCCCGCGAACAGCACCGCCAGCAGCAGCAGCGGCCCCAGGCCGCTTCTTCTCTTCGCCATCGGTTGACTCGGGGATTCGGGATCAGGAGAGCGACCGCAAACGACCGCGGAGGAAAAAGATAACTCGTTGGGGCCAAAGGAGGAACCCGCCCGCATCCTCCGGCCCGCGACCATTCCAGATCCTCGCGCGGAGGTCCGGGCGGGAGTCCGCGAAGGCGGACTTCGGGCCGTTGTTGCCGCGGATTCATCCGCCCGGACCGGACCGCGCGAGGAAGATCTACCGCGGCACCAGCACGTGGATGCCGCCGGGGACGGCGCGCACGTGCAGCGGGGTCTCGCCCAGCGGCTCGCCGTCGGTCTCGGTCACCACCACCGGGTCGCTCTCCACCACCACGTCGCGCGCCTGCAGGAAGAGCATCCGGTCGTCGCCGCCAAAGCGCTGGCGGTACATGCGCCACAGCATCAGCGCCGCGTGCGAGACGTTGCGCGGCGCGAAGATGCACACGTCCAGACGGCCGTCCTGGTGCGTGCCCAGCGGCGCGATGCGGAAGTTGAAGGTCTGCGGGTTGGTGACGATCAGCCCCATGTTGGCCACCAGCACCATCGCCGCGTCCAGCTCCAGCGTCTCGCCGTCGGCGGTGATCCGGTAGCGCGACGCCGGCGGGCTGGCGGCCACCTTCAGCGCCGCGTAGATGTACGCCCCGAAGCCCCAGCGGTCCTTCAACTCGCGCGTGGCCAGGGTGACGATCGCCGCGTCCCACCCCGTCCCCGCGGCCACGGCGAAGTAGCGGCCGCCGACGACCTGGCCCAGGTCCATCGGCGCCGCCACGCCGTTCACCACCACGTCCACCGCCGCTTCGATCCCGCGCGGCAGCCCCAGGTTGAACGCCACCTGGTTGCCGGTGCCCTTGGGCACGATCCCCAGCGGCACGCCGGTGCCCGCCAGCCCCGTGATCACCTCGCCCACCGTGCCGTCGCCGCCCACGGCCACCACGGCGCGGTATCCCTGCTCGGCCGCCTCGCGCGCGAACCGCACGGCATCGCCCGCGCCGCGCGTCTCCACCACGTCGAAGGGAGCGCGGCGCACGGCGAAGGCGCCGGCCAGCAGGCGCAGCACCCGGTTGGTGTCGGCCTGCCCGGCCACCGGGTTCAGCACCACCAGGTTGCGGCCGGCGTATGGCCCGGGGGCTTCCGGCTCCAGCACGGCGGTGCGCTCCAGCGTCGCTACCCGATGATCCATTCGTCGCGCTTCGGTTCCCGGCTCTCCCATTCCTGGCGGGCCTGCTCGTAGCCGCCGCGGCCCATGATCCCGTACGTCAACTGTTTACCCAGCTCCACCCCCGGCTGGTCCATCGGGTCGATGCCGTAGAAGAAGCCGCTGTACACGGTGGCGATCTGCAGCAGCATGAACAGCTCGCCGATGGCGTGCGCGTCCACCCGCGGCAGCTCGATGGTCATGTTCATCCGCCCGCGCCTGGCCAGCGCCGCCTCGGTCGCCAGCCGCTCGGTGTTCAGCAGCTCGTTCAGCGTGTGCCCGCCCAGGTAGCCGAGCTCGGTGAGATCCTGGTGCAGCTTCGGGATGGCCAGGTCCACGTCGTGGTCGCGCACGGCCAGGAAGGTGATCGTCTTGTCGAACGGCCCTTCCACGTACTCCTGCACCTGCGAGTGCTGGTCGGTGGCGCCCAGCGCCTTCACCGGCGTGGGGCCGGTGTGCACGTCCTTCCCCTCCCGGCTCTTCTGCTTGCCGAGCGACTCGGCCCAGAGCTGCCGGAACCAGTCGGCCACGTCCTTGAGCGGGTCGCTGTACGGCATCATCACGTGCACGTTGGCGCCCTTCCCGGTGTCGGCCAGGTATTGCAGCGCGGCGAAGATGGCGGCCGGGTTGTTCCGTAGCTCGTCCGTGTCGCACCGCTCCACCATCGCCCGCGCCCCGGCGATCAGCGCCGCCACGTCGATCCCCGCCATCGCCGCGGGAAGGAGGCCCACGGCGGAGAGGACGGAGAAGCGTCCGCCGACGGTGGGCGGGATCGGGAGGGTGGGGATCCCCTCGGCGTCGGCGATCTGGCGCAGCACGCCCTTCTGGGGGTCCGTGGTGAACAGGAGGTGGCGGACGTAGCCGTCGCCCAGCTCCTGCTGCAGCCGCTCGCGGATGATCAGGTACTGGCTCATGGTCTCGGCGGTGCCGCCGCTCTTGGAGACCACGTTGAACAGCGTGCGGCGGATGTCGAGCCGGTCCAGGAAGGGCGCGAGGGTGGCCGGGTCGATGTTGTCCAGCACGTAGAGCCGCGGGAAGAAGTCGCGCTCTTCGTCGCCCAGCTCGTTCCAGAACGGGTGCAGCAGCGCCGTGCGCAGGGCGATCGTCCCCAGCGCGCTTCCACCGATGCCCAGGACCACCACGGTGCTGAAGGTCTGCCCCACCCCGTGCGCAAAGCGCTCGATGTCGTTGAGCGTCTGCGTCTCGTCCACCAGCGCGTAGAAGCCCAGCTCGCCGCTCTCGCGGCGCTGCCGCGCGTCGGCGTGCGCCTGGCGGAAGCGATCGGCCATGGCGTCCAGCCTGGCCGGGTCGATGCCGTGGCCGCCGCCCAGGCGGGGCGACAGCATGTTGTTGTAGTCCAGGACGATCCCGTCACCCGCCATCGTTCCACCTTCGTTCCATGGAGTTCGGGCCGCCCGATCCGGAGCAGCCGGGCCACAATCTACAACGCGATCGAGCCTCACGAATCCCCGCGAGGCCCGTTCCACGACACGCCGCAACCGCGATTCTCCGCCGGCGCACGCCCGCGGATCGCCAAGCTCAAGCGCACGAAGCGCTTAGCGAGGGGACAGAGGACAGGGGACAGGGGACAGGGGACAGCCTGCGGGCTCCGTGCGGATGCATGCTCCCGCGCGGAACTGCCGCATCCGTCCAGCGCATGCCGCGGTCCGCCGCGCCCTCCCCCCGTGGTCCGCTGTCCCGTGCCGGAAGGCGCCGCCGCCCGCCTCGGTTTCTCCGTTCTTCTCCGTTCCTCGGTAAGACCGCGCTGTCGCGGAATCAGACAACCGAACGGTGCCGGCCCCCCGGTGCGATCACTCCTCCGCCAGCACGATCACCCGGTCCTCGGGCGCGAAGCTCACGAGTTCGCTCTTCTTCGGATTGAGCTTCACGCCGTAGCTGGCGGCGGTGTCGAACGCCTGCGCCTGGATACGGTAGCCGATCGCCACCTGACCCTGCCGCCGCGCGGATTCCAGCACGGTGTAGAAGCTCACCGGCCGGCCCGGCTCCACGTAGTCGCCGGCCGGCTTCAGGTAGATCTCCGAGCCCTCGGGGTCGAACAGGTCGCGGAAAACCAGGGCCAGCTCCTTGTTCTCGGAAATCTGCGACAGCATCAGGCTCACCAGGTTGTCGCTCACGATGAAGTCGTCGGCCCGCGTGACCTGCGCCAGCTCGCGGTTGCGCAGGTCGAGCATCTCGCTCACGATGGCGAAGTCCTGCCCGGTGCGGTCCTGCAGGTCGCGCAGGTGCAGCAGCGTGATCAGCGTGCGCGCGTCGGCCTGCTGCACCGCGTCGGTGGCGCCGCCGCCGTTGCCCGCCCCGTCCGCGCCGCTCAGCACGATGATGTGGTCGTAGCCGCCTACCTCCAGCGCGTCCAGCGTGCGCCGGTCGGTGGTGTCGCCCTTCCGCAGCGTCACCGAAAGGTTGGCGAGCTGGCGGTCGCCCATGCGGCTCGCGTCCTCGCGCGCCTGCGCCACCTCGTCGCCGTCGCCCACCACCAGCACGGTGGACCCCGGGCCCACGTACGCGTCCAGCTCGCCGATGATGGCGCCCGCGCGGTCGTTCCACCCCAGGATCAGCGTGCGCTCCGGCACCTTTTCGGCGGGTGAGGCGGAGCGGATCGCGGCCTCGTCGATCGTAGGCGCGCCGTTCTTCGACAGCCGGATGGTGTCGTCGTCCTCGCTGATGGCGATCACCCGGTCGTCCGCGCCCAACCGGGTGTCCGCCGGCGGGTTGAGCCGGATCGTCCCGTCGCCGAAGCGCAGGCCGATCACGGCCGAATCCTCGTACGCCGCCGTGGCCTCCGCGAACGTCTTTCCCGCCAGCGCGGGCTCGTGCTTGAAGTAGATCTCGTCGCCGCCGAAATCCATCAGCTCGGTATAGGCGACGGAAAGGCCACTCTGCCGGCAGGTCTGCGCCGTCACCCGCGCGATCAGGTCGCCGGCCAGCACGAGCTCCACCTCGCCGCCCCCCACCATCCGCGCCACCTCGGCGTTCCTGGCATCGCGGATCACGGTGACCACGTGGTACGGCTCCTTGCGCCGCCCCGGGTTGTTGGTGATCGCGAGGACGGTTTTGATCACGTACGCGTCGGGGTCGTCGTTCTCGGGCGGCAGGATGATGATGGAGCGCGCGGCGTGCGGGTTCACGATCTCCAGGTCGGCCAGGTCGATCGGCGCGCCGTTGCGGCAGACGATCCGGGTCTTCCCCGTGTCGGGCACGCGCGCGGCGATCTCGTCCCGCATCTCCACCGCGTCCATCTCGGCCAGGATCGCGATGCACGGGCTGCGCTGGTTCGCGTTGGCCTGCGCCAGCTCCGAGATGACCGTGAAGATCTGGCTGGACCACCCCAGGATCACCGTGTGCCCGGTCTCGGCCACGAACGAGCGCCCCTTGCGCAGCTCGTCCAGCTTGCTCTCGATCCCCGTGGTCAGGATACCGATCAGGATGCTGACCACGAAGATCCCGCCGAGCGTGATGGCCAGCATCAGCAGCAGGAAGGGCCAGCTCCCGGCGTCGCCGCCCATCGTCCCCGCGTCCAGCGTGCGCATCAGCCCCGCCCAGGCCACGTCCAGGAAGCCGGGGTTCTCCTTCCCCTCGCCGGCCAGGTTCCCTTGCAGCCCGGCCGCGATCACCGCGGCCGAGATGGCGGCGATCATCAGCACCGAGACCAGGAAGAGCCAGCCGATCAGCGCGACGGGCCCGCGCGCCATGGTGTTGTCGAAACGGTAGCGCAGGCGCTGGCGGAAGGTGATGGCGCTCATGGGCAGGCGGGGAGCGTGGAGTGGGCCGATGGGGCTCGCCGGTCCGCGGGCGCGGTCCGGCGAGGTGGAGTTGCGCCCGGAGGGTGCGTCGGGGCCGCGTCCGGAGGAGCCTACCCGCGGAGGACGATTCCCGCAACGGGATCGTGCGCGCCGGGCGGGTCTAGACCTCCACCTCCAACCCGTCGTGCGCGGCGAAGACGCCGGGGGGGAGGCGGCGGTCGAGCTCCCGGGCGCTGGTGCGGTGGCTCAGGTGGGTGAGGTAGGTGCGCTCGGCGCCCAGCCGGGCGGCGGTCTCGCACGCCTCTTCCACGCTGAAGTGCGTGGGGTGCGGCGTGTCGAACCAGAGCGCGTTCAGCACCAGCACCCGCACGCCGGCCAGCGCCGCCTCGGTGCGCTCGGGGAGCTGCTTGGCGTCGGTGATGTAGCCCAGCTCGCCGCAGCGGAAGCCGTGCACCTTCGCGTACCCGTGCGGAACGGGGACGGGAAGGAGCTCGAACCCGGCCAGGCTCACCGGCTCGTAGCTGCGGTAGTAGCGCAGCTCGGCCTCGGGCTTGGAGGTGCCCTCGATCGGCCGGATGCTGGCGTCGAACACGTAGGCGAAGCGCGAGGCCAGCACCGCCGCGTCGCCCTCGTGCGCCCACACGGGAAGCGCGCGGCCCGTGCGCTCGCTGAACACGCGCAGGTCGTCCACGCCGTGCACGTGGTCGGCGTGGGTGTGCGTGTAATACACCGCGTCCACCTCGCGCACGCCGGCGGCCACCAGCTGCAGACGCAGCTCCGGCGGCGTGTCCACCAGCAGCCGCCGGTCGCCCTCGGTGAGCAGCGCCGCGTGCCGCGTCCGCTGGTCGCGGGGGTCGGCCGAGTGGCACACGGCGCACCGGCACCCGATCACCGGCACGCCGAACGACGTCCCGGTGCCCAGGAAGCGCAGCCTCATCGAAGGTGCGGAGGTGCGGGGGTGCGGGGGTGCGGAGGTGCGAGGACGACGGAGCGCACCCCACCGCCGGCGCGCGCCCCGTGGTTCCGTACCCCCGCACCCCCGCACCTCCGCACCCCGTTCGTCACACGACCTCCACCTGCAGCAGATTCGTCGTCCCCGGCACGTGCATGGGGTAGCCGGCGGTCACCACCATGCGCTCGCCGGGGCGGGCCAGGCCGCGCTTGACCGCCTCGTCGCGGCCGCACGCCAGGTTCTCCTCGAAGGTGGAGCCCACCGAGCACATGATGGGGATCACCCCCCAGACCAGGGCGAGCTGATTGTAGGTGCTCACCGAGTCGGTCAGCGCCAGGACCGGCACCGGCGGACGGAAGGAGCTCACCGCGCGCGCCGTGCTCCCGCTGCTGGTGAAGGTGAGGATCACCGGCGCGCCCATCCGCCGCACCGCCTCCACCGTGGCGCCGGCGATGGCGCGCGCGGTGGTGATCTCGCCGTCGTGGCGCTCCAGCGGAAAGTCGTAGTGCGGCCCGCCCTCCAGGATGTGCGAGTTCTCGATCTCGGCCGCGATGCGCGCCATCGCCTGCACCGCCTGCACGGGAAAGCGCCCGGTGGCCGTCTCGGCGCTCAGCATCACCGCGTCGGTGCCGTCGATGATCGCGTTGGCCACGTCGCTCGCCTCCGCGCGGGTGGGGCGCGGGTTCTCGATCATGCTCTCCAGCATCTGCGTGGCGGTGATCACCGGGCGGCTGGCCACGTTGCACAGCTGGATCATCCGCTTCTGCGCCAGCGGCACCTGCTCGAAGGGAAGCTCCACCCCCAGGTCGCCGCGCGCCACCATCGCGGCCGCCGAGGCGTCCACGATGTTCTGCAGGTTCTTCAGCGCCAGCCCCTTCTCCACCTTCACCACGACGAGGGGCCCGCCCGGCGGGATGCGCCGCGCCAGGTCGGCCACGTCCTCGGGCGAGCGCACGAAGGAGAGGGCGATGTAGTCCACCTCCTGCTCCAGCGCGAACTCCAGGTCGCGCAGGTCCTTGGGCGTCAGGCTGGGAACGCTGATGCGCGTGGTGGGGAGGTTGATCCCCTTGTGGCTGGTGAGCTCGCCGCCGTGGATCACCCGCATCTTCACCTTCGGAGGCACCACGTCTTCCACGATCAATTCCATCAGGCCGTCGGCCAGCAGCACCACCTCGCCCACCTCCACGTCCTGCGCCAGCTCGGCGAAGGTGGTGGGGAGCTCGCCCGGGCCGTGCTCCCCCTCGGGCGCGAAGGTGACGGTGTCGCCGGGCGCGAGCTCGACGGGCTCGGGAAGGACGCCCACCCGGATCTTGGGCCCCTGCAGGTCGCCCAGCACGGCGATGGGCCGCCCGGCGCGCAGCGCGGCCTCGCGCACGTTGCGGATGGTCTGGGCGTGCCGCTCGAGGTCGCCGTGCGAGAAGTTGATGCGGGCCACGTCCATCCCGGCGTCGATCAGCGAGTCGATGCGCTCGGGAGACCACGACGAGGGGCCCAGCGTGCAGACGATCTTGGTGCGTCGAACCATCGGTCCTTCCAGGTGCGGCGGGGTGGGCCGCGCGGGCGGGCAAGGAATGGACCCGGCAGCCCTTTTCGCCGCGGCCCGGCGACAAACTGCCCCCTGCCGCGCACGGGCGGCAAGGGGCAGCGTGACATTTGTTAGCCGGAGCGACAATTCGCGCGCTCCGCCTCCGTCACGGCCCTGGGCGGACGCGCAGACGGCGGCTCGGCGGTCAGTCGTCCAGCGCGCGCAGGGTGGCCAGCCAGCCGGGCGCGAGGGTGCCGGCGCGGCGGTGCATCTGCTCCACCACGGCCAGCAGCGCCTGCTCGGCGGCGGCGCGGATCTCTTCGGGAAGGCCTTCCAGGATCAGCGACATGGCGGAGAGGATCACCTCGGTGCCGGCGCCGCCCTGCGCGCCGTAGCGCACGTACCAGATGGTGAGCTTGCGAAGGGTGGCGCGGTACGGCTGCGCGCCGTCCAGGAAGTTGCGCAGGCCCATGGGGCTGAGCCCCACCGCGCGCGCCACGGCGCGCAGCGACGACTGGGCCACGGCCATCCGCGCGGCCTCGCGAATGGCTTCCACGCGCACGACACGCTCAGGTGAAGGCATGCGCCTCCACCCGCCGGGGACGGCTCACGGGCCGTCTAAACTGTATAACTCTGTTCTTAGTACACTGGATAGACTACGCGGCGACGCCCATTGGCACAAGAGGCGCCGGGCCTTGCTCCGGCCCCCGCCCGAAGCGCCGGCGTACCGGACCGCGGACGGGCGGCAAGCGAGCCCGGACCGTCGCGTAGTGTCCGGACAGCGACGGCGGCTTGCGCATCGTTCCTTGGACGGGGGATCGAAAGCGGAAGCAGGGGCGAATGAATTCGAATTCGCGGCAACGACCACACGAAGTCCGCCTTCGCGGACTACCGGCCGCGGCGCGGGCGCAGCCTCCGGTGCGCGGAAGAGGTTTCGCAACCACTGCTGGCCGATCCCATCACGGAAGAGAGATCGCGCAGCCGGTGTCCTCCGGTCTGCGCGATCGTCTGTATCGCCCTCCCGCACCTCCGCACCTCCGCACCTCCGCACCTCCGCACCTCCGCACCTCCGCA
>Ga0207706_10001135_pt1 | contig 27096 bp, 25 predicted proteins | sample KBSC53metaG_FD_184318 | JGI IMG/M metagenome (GOLD analysis project Ga0207706, IMG submission 184318) | Corn rhizosphere microbial communities from Kellogg Biological Station, Michigan, USA - KBS C5-3 metaG (SPAdes) (version 2) | ecosystem: Host-associated > Plants > Roots > Rhizosphere > Soil ... | reverse complement strand
GATAGGGTGCCTTGCGCCACGGCGCGATCGCCTGCTCGAGCGCGCGCTTGTCGGTGCCGCTGACATGGACCGCCGTACCGAAGGCCGAGGCGCCGAGCACGCCCGGCTGGGCTTCGAGCTCGTGAGCGATCTTGCCGACACCCGGCCCCTCGCCATTGAAGGTGACGAGGCCCGAACGCGCGATGATCTCGTCGGCCGTGCCGCGCGCGATCAGCTTGCCGTTGAGGATGTAGCCGATGTCGTGGCAGCGTTCGGCTTCGTCCATGTAGTGGGTCGAGACGAGCACGGTCAGCCCACGGTCGGCAAGCGCGTGGATCTCGTCCCAGAACTCGCGCCGCGCCTGCGGGTCGACGCCCGCGGTCGGTTCGTCGAGCAGGAGGAGGCGCGGCCCGTGGAGCGTGGCCGCCGCCAGCGCGAGGCGCTGCTTCCAGCCGCCGGAGAGCGCGCCGGCGAGCTGGCCTCGGCGGTCCTGCAGCCCGAGCTCGGCGAGCGCCTGGTCCACCAGCTGGTTGCGGTTCCCGAGACCGTAGACGCGGGCGATGAAGGTCAAGTTCTCCTCGATCGTCATGTCCTGGTAGAGCGAGAAGCTCTGGGTCATGTAGCCGGTCTGGCGCTTGATCGCCGCGGTCTGGGTGCGGAAGTCGAGGCCCAGCACTTCGCCCTCGCCGCTGTCCGGCGTCAGCAGGCCGCACAGCAGACGCAGCGTGGTGGTCTTGCCCGCGCCGTTGGGGCCGAGGAAGCCGGTGATCCGCCCTTCCCCGACCTGGATTGAGACGTCGCGCACGACGTGCTTGTCGCCGAAGCTCTTGTTGAGCCCGCGAACGTCGATCGCGTTGGTCATTTTCTAGGCAAGTCGCCGGCGCGGGGCGCCACGTCGATCGGCTGCCCGGGCACCAGCGCGCGCCCATTCGACGGCACGGCCTCGACCATGAAGACCAGCTTCTGGCGGGCATCGAGGCTGTAGATCACCGGCGGGGTGAATTCCGGCTCGGCGGAGACGAAGTTGACCGTGGCGGTCATGCCTTTGGCGCAGCCGTCGCAGCCGATGACGACCTTGCGGCCGGGCTTGTAAGCGTTGACGAGCGCCTGCGGCACGTAAAAGCGCACCTTGACCTCGCCGTCGGGCACGATCGAGACGACCGGCACATTGGCCGGTACGGTTTCACCGGCCTTGAACATCACGTCTTCGACCCGGCCCGCCGACGGGGCCACCGGCGCCAGTTCGATGAGCTGACGGCGCGCCGAGGCGAGCCCCGCCTGTGCTCCTTGCACTTGCGCCCGCGCCGCATTGATCCCCGCCGCAGCCGCGCCGAGCTGGGTGTTCGCGGCGTCGCGCCGGCGCAGCGCGGCCTGGTAGGCCGCGCGCGCCTGATCGATGTCGAGTTGGGCGACCGAGCCTGCCTTCTCGCCTTGCGCGGCCGCCAATCGGCGGAACTCCGCGCCCTGTCGATCAGCATCGGCCTGCGCCGCGGCGAGGTCCTCGCGCGACTTGGCCAGCGCGGATTGCTGCTGGCTCACTTGCGCCTGGTTGGCGCCGATCTGCGCCTGGGCCTGCTCGGTCCCGGCGGCGCGCTGGGTCGGGTCGATCTGGAACAAGGCGGCGCCCGCGGCGACGCGCTGCCCGCGCACGACCGCAACGCTCGCCAACGTGCCGGCGACGGGCGAGGTCATGTAGACATCGTCGGCCACGACATAGCCGGTGAACAACTCCTTCTGGTCGCCATCGCCCGAGCGCAGGAGCAGCCACAGCACCAGGGCGATGGCCGCGACCACGGCGACGGCGACGATCACCCGCCGGGGGAAGCGGCGGCGTTCGGATACGGGTTCAGCTGCCTCGGCCACTCGCCTACTCCTCCGGATTGATACGGCGCTCGTCCCAGCCTCCGCCGAGCGCCTTGTAGACCGCCACTTCGTCCTGCGCTTCGGCCGCCTGGGCCTGCGCCAGCGCATCGCGGTCGGCGAGCCAGGCCTGCCGTGCGAGCAGCACGTCGGCCATCGGCACGAGGCCATGGCGCTGGCGCACTTGCGCGGTCTCGACTGCATCCTGCGCGGCAGCGACCGACGCGCGCTGGGCATCGACCTTGCGGCGGTCGGCATCGAGCCGGGTGAGCGCGTCCTCGACATCGCGCAAGGCGCCGAGCACCACCGCCTGGTAGGCAAGCAGCGCTTCGTCCGCCTCCGCCTTGCGCAGCGCCACGGTCTCGCGCTTGCCGCCACCGATCAGCGGCAGTGAGAGCCGCCCGGCGCCGTTCGCGAATATGCTGTCCGCTTCGAGCAGCGTCGCCAGCGAGCGTGAGGCGAGTTGGAGCGCGCCAGTGAGGCTGAGTTTGGGATAAAGATCGGCGGTGGCCACGCCGATGTCGGCGGTCGCGGCGGCGAGCTTGCGTTCGGCGGCGCGAATATCGGGACGGCGCTGAAGAAGTTCGGAGGGCAAGCCCGCGGGGATGGCCAGGGCGGTTGAGGCGGCGGTTGGCGGAGTCGCCAACTCCTGCGCCAGCGCGGCAGGTGCCAGCCCGAGCAGAGTGCCCAGCGCGTGGACCCGAACATCGGCCTCGGCGAGCAGGTCCTCGCGCGCGGCGCTGGCCTTCTCGATCTCGCGTTGCTGGCGCCGTTCGTCGAGGGTGGTGACGAGCCCATGCTTCGCCCGCACCCGCGTGAAATCGAGCTGCTCGCGCTGCGAGGCGAGCGTCTGGTCGACCAGCGCGATGCGGCGCTGGAGCGCGCGGTATTGCTGGTAGGTCCGCGCCACTTCGGCGGCGAGCATGACCTCGGCATCGCGCACCGACCACTCGGCCGCTTCGGTGCGCGCGCCGGCCGCTTCGTTGGCGCGCCGCTGGCCGCCGAACAGGTCGAGCTCCCACGAAGCATCAAAGCCGGCCTGGAAGGTCGCGAAATCCTCGCCCGGCAGGCCGATCGGCGAGCCTGCGCCGCCCTGCCCGCCGCCGAGATTGGCCAGACCGGCGGGCAGCGAATTCTCGCTCAGCCGGGTGTAGCCCGCCTGGGCAGCAGCGTTGACCGATGGGCCGCCGCGAGCGCGCACGACCCTCTCTTGGGCCCGCGCTTCAGCGACTCGCGCCGCCGCCTGCCTAACGTCGAGGTTGCCCGCCCGCGCGCGGGCGACCAGCTCGTTGAGGACGGGATCGCCGAACGCCGCCCACCATTGGCCGATGTCGGTTGCTTGTCCGGCTGCATCGTGCGCGCCGTCATAGGCGACCGGCACGGCGACGATCGGCGGCCGATAGTCCGGTCCGACGGTGCATCCACCGAGCAACAACAAAGTTGCGAGCGTTCGGGTTCTCGACGGGACCATGGCAGGCACATCGTCTTTATTGACCTAGCGGTCAATAGTGTTAATGATCCGCCGATGGCCCACACCACCCCCGGCAAAGCGGAACAGTCGAAAACGCGCCGCCGACGCAAGGACGCCCGGCCGAGCGAGATCATCGAGGCCGCCATCGCGATCTTCGCCGAACGCGGCTTCGGCTCGGCGCGGCTGGAGGATGTCGCGCGGCGCGCGGGCGTGGCCAAGGGCACGGTGTTCGTCTACTTCCCGACCAAGGACGATCTGTTCCGCGCCGTCGCGCAGACTGTGCTCACCTCGCACCTCGAACGGCTGCACAGTGCCGCGGCCGACCTCGACCGGCCGATCGGCGAGCTCGTGCCGATGTTGTTGGCGCAAGCTGCGTCTGTGATCGGCGAAGGCCGGCTACCGGCGATGATGCGCTTGCTGGTTGCCGAATCGCGCCAGTTTCCCGACCTCGCCCGGGTTTGGCACGATGAGGTCGTCTCAAAGGTGCTCGGGATGCTGACCCTGGCGATCGAACGGGCGCAGGCGCGCGGCGAGATCCGGCGCGGCGACGGCCGCCTTTATGCCTTCTCGATCATGGGGCCGATGCTGGCGAGCGCGCTGTTCCGCGAAGTGTTCCGCGATACCGCCCCGCTGCCGGACTTGCGTGACCTGGCCGAACAGCACGCACGAACCATCCTCGACGGAATGCTGCTGCCTGAAGCGCCGTGAAGCGTCAGATCGCCTTCGGGCTCCGCCCGAGCTCCGCGAAGTAGCGCGCCATGCCGTCGGCCGCAGGCTCGCTCAGCGCGATGAAGGCGCGGCGGCGGTCGCTCTCATCCTCCACCCGCTCGAGCAGCCCGCCCTGGGTCATCTGGCCAATCCATCGCAGCGCCGTAGTCGGAGGGACGCCGCTGGCGATACACAGCGAGGTGACCGAGACGCGGGTGTGCTCGGCGCGCGCAGCGGTCAGGTCGAGCAGAATGTCCCACGCCGGATCGGCGAACAGCTCCCCGTCGAAGAACCTGGCGCGCAGCTGGCGCTGGCGGATGATCGTGCGCACCAGGCGAGGATCGGGCAGCGGCGGACGCGGGGTGCGCACCAGCGCCTCCTTTTCACTCCCTTGACCCGAAAAGGCCCGCGCCGGGCTTTCGAATCGGAACGCCGCCGGGTTCCAGCGCGGCGCGGCCTCATCAGCACCGAGGCTTTCGAGCCGTGCCGCGATCTGGCCGACCTGCTCGGTAAGCCGCAACAGCGTCAGCCGCTCGTCCTCGGCCAGCTCGCGCAGCCTGAGGTTCGGGACCCGTGCGAGCACGCGGCCCAGCGCGATAACCCGCTCGGCGCGGCTCGGGTCGACGAGGATATCCGGGGCCGATTGGTCGCAGCAGGCGAAGACGTCGTCGAGCGCGGCGACCGTGGTCGAGATGACGAGATGGGCGCCCGCGCGCGCCGCGCGGATGTCGAGCCGGCTGAGCGCGGCCAGCTCGGCGCCGCTGACCTCGGGGCAATCGAGCAGCACGACTTCGCCCAGCGCGCGCGGCTCGCCTTCGAGCAGCGCGGCAACCGAGTCGCATTCGCGCACCTCCAGCCCAGCGGCGGCAACGTCGTCGCGGATTTCGTCCCGCAGATGCGCACGGTCGGCGAAGATTGACACGGCGAGCGGCGATCCCGCCGCGTCGTTGGCCGGCTGGTAGACGAAATCGGCTTGCGGCATGACGGCGAGCACTCCCTGATTCGCCGCCGGAGACTAGAACAAAACGGGTCCAAAGTCAAGTATTTGTTCCATCTCTGTTCCGTTCAGGCGTTGCCCACCACGAAGCACGCGGCGGCCACCAGCGCGCCGGCGAAGCGGTTCGAGCGGAAACGTTCGAGCGCGTTGGCGCCGTCCGCCGGGTCGAGCGTGAGGCCCTGCCACATTAGATGGGCGGCCGCGGGAAGCAGCGCGAGCGTGGCCAGCGCATCCTCCCGCACCGACCATGCCGCGAGCCCCCAGAACGCCAGCGCCAGCGCGTAGAACGCGATCACCCCTGCCTTCACGTGCTCGCCCAGTCGCAGCGCGCTCGAGCGGATGCCGACCAATGCGTCGTCCTCCTTGTCCTGTAGCGCGTAGATCGTGTCGTAACCAACGCACCAGAAGATCGAGCCGACCCATAGAGCGAACATCGCCTCGAGCCGGTCGGAGCGCAGCGCCATCCACCCGACCAGGACGCCCCATGTGAACACCAGTCCGAGCCAGGCCTGCGGCCACCAGGTGATCCGCTTCATGAACGGATAAGCCGCGACGAGCGCCAGGCTGGCCAGCGCGACTAGCTCGGCCTGCCAGCGCAATTGCAGCAGCACGACCAGCCCGACCGCGCACAGCACCAGCAGCCAGGCCCACGCCGCCGTCACGCTCACTCGCCCGCTCGCCACCGGCCGCGCCGCGGTGCGCGCCACCTGTCGGTCGAGGTCCGCATCGACGATGTCGTTGTAGACACACCCCGCCCCGCGCATCGCGATCGAACCGAGTAGCAGCCACGCGATCAGCACGAACTGCCACCCCGCACCAGCCAGCCACACGCCCCAGGCGCACGGCCAGAACAGCAGCCACCAGCCGATCGGCCGGTCGAACCGGGCGAGCAGTGCGAAGTCGCGCAACGGTTGCGGCAAGGCGCCGACGAGGCCGCGGTGCTCGCTGTCGGGGACGATCTCGGCGGCGGACATGCTTGCCCCCTACCTTCCACCGTGGCACCTGCCTAGCCATGCCCGCCACTCCCGCCTGGCCCCCGCGCAGCGCCCCACGGCTGTTCGTGCCGAGGCCCCTGACCGCAGGCACGACGGTGACCGTCGAGGGCAATCAGGCGCACTATCTCGCCAAGGTCATGCGCGTGGGCGAAGGCGATGCGGTGGTCCTGTGCGACGATCTCACGGGGGAATGGGCCGCGAAGGTCGTTTCGGCCGGCAAGCGTGATGTCGTGCTCGAGGCCATCGAGCGCCTGCGCGAACGTGAGCAGGTGCCCGACTTTCACCTCTGCCCCGCCTTGCTCAAGAAGGACCGGTTCGACCTGGTGCTCGAAAAGGCGACCGAGCTCGGCGTGCGCGCGATCCGGCCAGTGGTCACCCACCGCTGCGTCGCCGACAAGCTGAACCTGGAGCGTGCAAGGGCGATCGTTACCGAGGCGGCCGAGCAATGCGCGCGGACGGCATTGCCCGAGCTGGCGGAGCCGGTGAAGCTCGACACCCTCCTCGCCGATTGGCCGTCGGACCGGGCGCTGTTCTTCGCCGACGAACTGGGCGGCGCCCCAGCCACGGAAGCGTTCGCCGGGCACTCGGGCCCCGCCGCGTTACTGATCGGCCCCGAAGGTGGCTTCGACGATGCCGAGCGCGCCGCCATCCGCGCGCATCCGGCGGGGCGCCCGGTCTCGCTCGGCCCCCGAATCTTGCGCGGCGAGACGGCCGCCATTGCCGCCACCGCGCTGTGGATGGCCACAGCCGGCGACTGGCGCAATTAGCGCTGGCGGAAACAGGCGGCGATCCCTAACTGGCGCCGCGATGAGCACGCGGACGGTTTCGACGGGGGACGAGCAGCGGATCGAGAGCCGCGAACAGCTCATCGCTCCACTGGCAGGGGGCGAGAAGGCCCCAGATCGCTGGCGCATCGGCACCGAGCACGAAAAGCTCGTCTACAAGACCGCCGACCACCGCGCTCCGAGTTACGACGAGCGCGGAGGCATTCGCGACATCCTGTTGGAAATGCAGGAGTTCGGTTGGGAACCGGTCGAGGAGAACGGGCACGTCATTGCCCTTGCCGGCGACGACGGCAACGTCAGCCTCGAGCCTGCGGGGCAACTCGAATTATCCGGCGCGGCGGTCGAGAACCTGCACCAGACGTGCGCCGAAACCGGCCGTCACTTGCACCAGGTCAAGGCCATCGGCGAACGCTGCGGCGTCGGCTTCCTCGGCCTCGGCATGTGGCCCGACAAGACCCGCGCCGAGCTGCCGATCATGCCCAAGGGCCGCTACGAAATCATGCTGAGGCACATGCCGCGGGTCGGCAGCCTCGGCCTCGACATGATGCTGCGGACCTGCACGATCCAGGTCAATCTCGACTACTGTTCCGAAGCGAACATGGCCAAGAAGTTCCGCGCCAGCCTGGCGCTGCAGCCGCTGGCGACCGCGCTGTTCGCCAACTCGCCGTTCACCGAAGGCAAACCTAACGGCTACTTGAGCTACCGCAGCCACATATGGTCGGACACCGATCCGCACCGCACCGGCATGTTGCCGTTCGTGTTCGAGGACGGCTTCGGTTACGATAGGTATGTCGAGTACATGCTTGATGTGCCTATGTATTTCGTTTTCCGCGACGGAAAGTACATCGACGCCGCCGGGCAGCGCTTCCGCGATTTCCTTGCCGGCAAGCTGCCCGCGCTGCCCGGTGAACTGCCGCTGGAAAGCGACTGGATCGACCATCTCTCGACCGCCTTCCCCGAAGTGCGCCTCAAGAGCTTCCTCGAGATGCGCGGCGCCGACGGCGGCCCGTGGAACCGCATCTGCGCGCTGCCGGCGCTGTGGGTCGGGTTGCTCTACGATCAGGGCGCGCTCGACGCCGCATGGGATCTGGTCAAGGACTGGAGCATGGACGAGCGCGAGGGGCTGCGCGACGCGGTCCCGCGTCTGGCGCTCGACGCGCCGATCCCCGGCGGCCGGCACTTGATCGACCTCGCGCGCGAAGTCCTGCCGATCGCCCGCGCCGGCCTTTCGGCCCGCGCCCGGCTCAGCAGCAGCGGTGACAACGAGACGGGCTTCCTGGAACCGCTCGAGGAAATCGTCGAAAGCGGCAAGGTCCCTGCCCAACGACTGCTCGACAAGTTCCACGGCGAATGGGGCGGCGATATCTCGCGTATTTACGAGGAAAGCTTCTGATGATCGTCGTCAGCGGCCGCTTCCGCCTGCCACTCGAACGGATCGCCGAGGCGCGCGGAGCCATGGCCAAGGTCATCGCCGCCTCGCTCGCCGAGCCGGGGTGCCGCGATTATTCCTATGCCGAGGACGTGACCGAACTCGGCCTGTTCCGAGTCTACGAGGAATGGGATAGCCGTGAGGCGCTGCAGGCGCACTTCGCGGCGGCGCACATGAAGGAATGGCAATCCGTGCGCGAAGCGCTCGGCTTCCACGATCGGAACGTAAAGGTTTGCGAAACAGGCGGCACCGAGCCGCTCTGATCACTCCGCCGGCTGCACGGCCGGCCCCGGCGCGCGCGCGCGGCGGACCAGGCGGGTGAGCGGCGCGGTGATCATACCGTGCTCCGCCATCCACGCATGGTATTCGCGGTACTTGGCATCCTCGCCCAGCAGGTGCGCTTCCTCGGTCTTGGCGCGCCAGTAGTAGATCGCGCTCACGCACCCGAGGAACACGGTGTTGCGGATCATGTCGACCGGCGAATGACTGGTGACCAGGAACGGCATCACCGAGAGCCACCAGAAGAGGTTCGTCGACAGGTACGCCGGATGGCGGCTGAAGCGATACGGCCCATTGGTGAGCACGCCACGATAGGTCAGGTTGGAGAAGCGGATGCCGAAGGCAACGGTCGCCCAGGCGTAAATCGCGGTGAGCGCCGTCAGCAAAGCCGCCCATGTCCACAACAACGCCTGATGGCCCGCGAACCAGTAGCCCCAGCCTTCGGTGTTGTATTCGTACTGGATGATCCCGCCGTTGCCGACAACGCCGACGACGAACGGCGGGTAACACATCAGCGCTGCCACCCACCCGGCCAGGAATGGGTTGCCGCTGCGGATATGGGCGTCGAGCGGCCGGGCGGTCAGCAGATAACCGACAGTTCCTATCTGAACGTCGATCATGAACAGGATGTCGAACAGCGCACCTCCGACCTTGACCGGGTCACGGACCAGCGCACTCCAGTCGGCGTTCACGACGGCGGCGAAGCCCATCGGCAGGATCGAGATCATGAACGCGGTGAAGAACCCCTTGATCACCCACGCACGCCAGTGCTTCTTGACCTCTTCCGCATCCCACGGCTCGCGCCCGATCAGCATCGCCCCGAAATGCCACGCGTGGTCGCGCGGCTCGATCAGAACGCGATCGAGCCACAGCACGTATGGCACCGACAGCACGAACAGCCACGGCGCGACTACGCGGAGCACGCCGATCCCGAACAGGTAATTGCCGTGCCAGTACCAGCGTCCCAGGCAATAGAAGAAGCCGATCAGCGCCCAGGTCGCCCACAGCCCGGCCAACTTGGTGCCCGAAACGTGCAGGGTCGCCGCCAGCGGGCGCCTCAGGCTCCAGTCGATTCCCGTGTTGGGGTTGCGGTGGACCTTTTCGACCAGCACCGACCACGCCGCCATCAGCGATCCGGCGAACGCCATCGCTGTGAGTGCCGCCAAAGGCCCGGCCAGCCGCTCGCGCGGCCCCGGCAAAGCCAGGGCGTCGGCGATCGCCGGCCAGTTGCGGCATACCAGAATCCAGGCGAGCAAGGCCAGGAGGCCGATCACACCGACGGCAGGAGACATATCGCTGGCGGGCAAGCGGCCCGCGCGGGATGGCTGCGCGCTCATCCGAAAACGCCTAACCCTAAAGGGTTAAGCGCCGGGTAACGTCGGGCTTAGCGATAGGCGGAAAGCTTTCCGTCGTCGGTGAGAATGTACAGGGTCTGGTTGGCAACGATCGGCGGTAGCGAGATCGGCTTCTTCAAATCGACGAACAGCGTCGGCGTTCCGGTGGTAACGTCGGCCGAGTAGACCTCACCGCGCGAACTGGCGATCCACAGTTTGTTGTTGGCCAGAACCGGGCCCGTCCAGAAGATCGGGTTATCCTTCTTCTTTTCGTTCTTGTAGTGCGGCAACTGGGTGACCCAGCGCACGCGGCCGGTCGAGCGGGCGATGGCCAGCAGCCGGGCGTCGTCGGTCAGCGTGAAGATCCATTCGCCGGCGACGACCGGGGTGGAGATCCCCGCCAACGACAGCTCCCAGATGCGCTGCCCCGTGACCAGCTCATAAGCCGCCATGCGGCCGCCCTGGCCCAGCGCGTATACGCGGCCGTTGTCGATGATCGGGTCGGCGTCGACGTCGGTCAGCGTGCTCACGGAAGTCGAGATCGAGGTCCGCGCGAGCGCATCGGACCACAGCACGCGGCCGTTCTCGTAACGGTAGGCGACCAACTCGCCCGTGCTGTAACCGGCAACCACCGTGCCTTGGGCCGCGGCCGGAGCGGCGACGCCGAACACGCCCTGTTCGCCGGAAGCGGCAGCGTCCTGCCACAGCAGGTGACCGTCGGCGATGTCGAGCGCGACGATCTGGTTGTCCTGCGTCATCGCGTAGACCGCGTTGAAGGCCACCGTCGGCGATCCGCGCAGCGGCCCCGCCGGCTTGACTCGCCATTGCTGCGTGCCGGTGGCGGCGTCGAGGGCGACGACATCGCCCGAGCCGCTAGTCGCATAGACCTTGCCGTCGTAATACGTGGCGCCGCCGCCGAACTTGGAGCTGCGCAAGTCCTTGGCAACGTCGAGCTGATAGGCCCAGCGCTTGCCCCCGGTGGCCGCGTCGAACGCGTTCACGGCGCCGTCGGTGTCGACCATGTACAGCGTGCCGTTTCCGACGACCGGCGCCGCGGCGAGCCGTTCCTTCTTGCTGCTGCCGGCAATCGAGACCGTCCACGCACGCGCAAGGCTGTTGCCCAGCGCCAGATGGCCGGGGTTCTTGGAAGGGCTACCGCCGGCGGTTACCCAATCGGTGTTCACCTGGGCCGGTGGCAGAACCACCTCGACGCTAGCCAGGGTCGGGTCGGCGGCCGCGTCTTTGGCGATGTGCGAGAGGACCGGCGTCCGGTTGCCGACCGTCGGCGTGGTCGGCTTGTGCTTGCCGCCGATCGCGGCGCACCCGGCGAGGAGCGCGGCCAGGGCCGCTGCCGCGCCCGCGCGACGGATGAAGTTCGAGAATTGCCTGCCGCTCATCGTTCCGTCCGTCATTGGGCCGGCGCGCCGGCTTGCGAATTGTTGCCGCCGGCGTCCACGCGCTGCTCGGCCAGCACCTGGTCGACATCGACGACCGCGTCGTAGCCGAGCATGCCGGCCATCTGCCGCGTGCGCGACTGCATCGATTTGGGCACGTCCTTGTCCTTGGCGATGGCCGCGAACAGCGGACCGGCCAGATCCTTCCTGCCTTGCTTGAGATAAGCCATCGCGACCATCTCGCCGGCGCTGCCGAACCACGGATTGCCCGGTTTGGCCAGCGGCTTCAGGCGAGCGATTACGGCATCCGGCTTCATCGTGTCGAAGCCGGCGGCGACCCCGCGAACCGCCGCGAGATTGCGATAGGCCTCGGGCGCGTCCTTGTCGTCGGCGAGCGCGAACAGCATCGTCGAGGCATTCGCGGTGTCGCCCTTGGCGATGAGTTGCCCCGCTTGCAGCAGCTTGGCCCCTGCCGCGGCCGCAGGAGTACCGTCCCGGGCGATCGGGACGAGCGCGGTGTCGGCCGCCTTCGTCCGCCCGGCTTCGAGTTCGTCGAGCGCCTGGACGTAGGCTTCCGAGCCCTTCTCGAACTGGCCCTCGCGATGATCCTTCCACCAAAGCCAGGCTGCGAATGCGGCGAGAGCCAGCACCAGCAGGGCGCCAATGGCCTTGCCATAGCGCTTGACGAACTCCGCCGCCTCGTCCTGCCGCACTGCCTCGTCGACTTCCCGCAGCAGGACGTCCTGCTCGGCCGCGCGGCGCACGGCGAGCTTGTCGGCGTTGGGGTCTGAAGTCGGTGTGAGGGCCACTTGCGGCTTTCCGGAAAGGCTGTGGATGCGATTGCGGCGGGTGTTTAGCTTATGAGCCCGGCAATTCAATTGTCGATTGGCGTGTGTCCCCCATGAGGTGAACCGCCCGTTAAGCGAACTTGCAGTTCATGAGCCCCCAGTAGAGCGCCTTGTAACGCTCGATCATCGCTGTCTCATCGTACTCCATGCGGGCGCGGATGCGATTTGCCTCGCCGAGGCGCTTGCGCAACGCCGGGTCTTCGGCGAGCGCGGTCAGCGCATGCCGCAAGGCTGGCTCGTTGCCGGGAGGGACGACGAACTCCTGGTTCGCCTCGGCCACCATCTCGGCCACGTCTCCGACCACCGGCGCGGCGACCGGCAAGCCAGCGGCCATCGCCTCCACCAGCGAGATCGGGAATTGCTCGCTGGCCGACGAGAGGGCGAATACGTCGAACAGGCCCGCCACGCTCGCGGGATCGGCGACGAAGCCCGGCAAGTGCACCCGGTGCTCAATGCCATGCCGTTCAGCCTCGGCGAGGATCGCGCCGCGTTCAGGCCCCTCGCCGGCGATCACCAGCTGCCACTCGTCGGGCAGGAACGCGGCTGCGCGGACCAGCGCGGTCAGGTTCTTGACCTTCCGCAGCCCCGCCAGCGTGCCGACCCAGAACTCGCCCTTGCGCTTGACGAGGCCAGGCAACACGTCCGGGCGCGGCCGCTTTGCATATGCCCGGGTCTTGATCCCATTCGGTATTCGCCGCACCCGGCTTCGGGGCTGCTCCCACTCCTCGAGCGCGATCCGCTCGAGCGTGCGCGACGGCACCACCAGGGCCGAAGCGCGCCCGAGGGCGAAGCGGCGATAGAGGTTTCGTCCCCGCTTGCGCTTCTCCGCCTCGTCCTCGTTGAAGCCGTCCTCGTGATGGACCAGCGGCGGCAGCTTGTAGACGTCCGCAAACAGCGTGTGCGCCAGCACCGCGTCCATCGCGCCCCAATTGTAGGTGCACACGAGGTCGTAGCCCTGCATCGCGGCCGCCATCGCGTTGAGCCGCCACGGCCAGGGTTTGCCCTTGAGGCGAGGGAACTTGGCCCAGGCCACCATCGGCTCGATCAGCCGCGCCGCCCCGCGCCGGTCGGGCTCGCCCGAGACCAGCGCGTTGAATGCAGCGCCGCCGAAGGCGTTGATCAGCCGCACGCAGCGCAGCTCCTTGCCGCCGGGGTCGAACGAGGAATGGATGTGCAGGATGCGCGGCACGCCGTTCGTCGCCTGGGTCACGCGACCTCCGCCAACAACTGGGCGATGGCCTGCTGCGCCGCCGGTTCGGCCAGGGTCGGCGGATGGCCCACGCGCGGTACCGTGACGGCCTTGAGGCCAGGCAACTCGCTCTGCATTTTCCTCACCGTAGCCGGGGAGAGCAGATCGGATCGCTCGCCGCGCAACACCAGCGTAGGAATGCCCGCAAGCGCGCGCAGGGCGCCCCATAAGTCGATCGCGGCGCCGGACGATGAAGCGTTGAATTCCTCGGCAATTTTCATGTCGTAATCGAACACGATGCGTCCATTGCCGCCCACCAACATCACCCGCCTGGCGAACGCAAGCCAGTCGTCGATCGCGTAATCGGGATGAGCCGCTGCGGCTTGCTCACGCAAGTGACGCGCGGCGTGCATCCAGGTTTCGAAGCTGCCGCCCTGGCCGACATAGTGGCGAATACGTTCGATTCCGGCCGGTTCGAGCTTGGGCCCGATGTCGTTGAGCACCGCGCCCGCGAGCGGCCAGGCGTTCGCGGCCGCCGCCAGCATGGTGATCATCCCGCCCATCGACGTGCCGACCGCCACGACCGGCCCGCAGTCCAGCTGGCGCAGCAGGCGAACAACGTCGTCAACGTAGCTCGCGATGCCGTAACTGGCGGAATCCCGCGCGTATTCGCTCTGGCCGCGGCCGCGCATGTCCGGGACGATCAGCCGCCATTCGCCTGCGAAACGCTCCGCGAGCGGCTCGAAATCGCGGGCGTTGCGAGTCAGTCCGTGGAGGCACAGCAGCGGCGGCGTGTCCGCACCTCCGGCGTAATCGCGATAATGGAGCTGGAGACCGTCCTCGCTCTCCCAATCGCCTTCGGAAAAGGCCGGCTCGGCCATGCGGTGCTGAATCCCTCGGATCGTGCCCGCCTTGCGCCGGGCCGGTGGCGCGCCCACTAATGGCCAGATGCGCGCCGAACCGCAAGCCGCCCCCTACCGCGCCGATCCGCAAATCCTGTCGCTCGCCGATTGGCTCGCCGACGAGGTCGATCCGGCGCTCTTTCCGATGCACGAGTTGCGCTTCCGCAATCGCCTGTGGGACAAGGCGGTTGGGCTGGAAGGGCTGTCGGATGAACAATGGATCGCCCACTTCGGCCGTTTCGAGCCGCTTCCCGACAACCTCCCCCGACCGCTCGCGCTGCGTTACCACGGTCACCAGTTTCGCGTGTACAACCCGGAAATCGGCGACGGGCGGGGTTTCACATTCGCACAAGTGCGCGATCGCCATGATCGCCTGCTCGACTTGGGTACCAAAGGCAGCGGCCTTACGCCCTACAGCCGCACTGCCGACGGACGGTTGACGCTCAAAGGCGCGGTACGCGAGATACTTGCCACCGAGATGCTCGAGGCACTCGGGGCCGACACATCCAAGACTTTCTCGGTGATCGAGACCGGCGAAGAACTGGTCCGCGGCGACGAGCCCTCGCCGACACGTTCGGCAGTGCTCGTGCGGCTGAGCCATTCGCATATCCGCATCGGCACCTTCCAGCGCCTCGCCGCACTGGGCGAGGACGAGCACTTGCGGCAACTGATCGATTACTGCCTGACGGAGTTCCCCGGCCCACCTCCGCCCGAGGACGCGCCAGGGCGGAGCGAGCCGGCGGCGACACTGATGCACCAGGCGGTCGAGCGGCTGGCCGACCTCGCCGCGAGCTACATGGCCGCCGGGTTCGTCCACGGCGTGCTCAACTCCGACAATATGAACGTCACCGGGGAGAGCTTCGACTACGGCCCGTGGCGCTGGCTGCCCAAGTGGGACCCGGCATTCACCGCCGCCTATTTCGACCAGACGGGGCTCTACGCCTTCGGCCGCCAGCCGGAGGCGATCCGCTGGAACCTCGGCCAGCTCGGGGTCGCGTTGCGCCGAGTGTGCGAAGCCGAGCCGCTGGTCGCCGCGTTCAATCGCTTCGGCGAACTGTATGCCGCAGCAATGACGCGGCGCTTCTGCTGGCGTCTTGGCGTCGCCAGTCGCGGACTGGAGCCCGACAGCGCGCTGATTGCCGCGGCCGAAAAGTGGATGCGCGAAGCCGAGATCGGGCCTGACGCCTTCTTCTTCCGCCACCGCGGCGGCCGCGCGGCAAGCGGCCCGCTCGCCCAGGCGCTCGCCGGGTACGAAGCGACTATGGATGACCATCCGTACTGGTCCGGTCCGGACCCGCAGTCGATGCTGATCGATGAAGTCGAGGAGATCTGGTCCGCGATTGCCGAACGCGACGACTGGCAGCCACTGGCAGGCAAGGTGGCCGCCGTCCGCCGCATGGGCGAAGCCCTCGGCGAGCCGCTCGCGCCCGCCGGTCATGCCGCTTAGCGCGATTTAAACCCTGGCCGGGGTGGCGTGGTTAACCGAGGGCGTCTATTTGGCATGGGCGATGTCCTCAACAACTGCCTTGAGCGCTTCAAATAGTTGAGCGAAAACCTCATCATATCCACCGAGCCGGCGACCGGCACGGAGCTCTGGCGCGGTAAAGTCGGCGATGTCGACGCCGCCGTCGAGCGGGCCCGCCGGGCGTGGCCGGCGTGGGCCGCGCACCCGCTCGCGACCCGCATCGAGCTGGTGCGCCGCTTCGCCAACGAAGTGCGCAAGGAACAGGACAAGTTCGCCGAGCTGATCGCGCGCGAAACCGGCAAGCCGCTGTGGGAAGCGCGGACCGAGGTCGAATCGGTCATAGGCAAGGTCGAGATCTCGATCCGCGCCTATGCCGAGCGGACCGGTCAGCGGAAGCTCGACAGTGCATTGCAGGGCGCGGCGGCGCTCAGGCACAAACCGCACGGCGTGATGGCAGTGCTCGGGCCGTACAACTTTCCCGCTCACTTGCCCAACGGGCACATCGTCCCGGCCCTGATCGCCGGCAACGCGGTGATCCTCAAGCCGAGCGAAAAGACCCCTGCCGTGGGCGAGTTTCTGGCCAAGCTTTTCCACCGAGCCGGGGTCAGCGCGGCGGCGCTCCAGGTGTTGATCGGCGGTCCGGACGAAGGCAAGGCGCTGGTCGCGCACCCCGGCATCGACGGCGTGCTGTTCACAGGCTCCGCCCAGGCGGGCATCGCGATCAACCGTAAGCTCGCCGGCAACCCGGGCAAGATCCTCGCGCTCGAGATGGGCGGCAACAACCCGATCGTGCTGTGGGACACGCCGAAGATCCACGATGCGGCGATGCTGATCGTCCAGTCGGCCTTCACCAGCGCCGGCCAGCGCTGCACCGCGGCGCGTCGGTTGATCGTCAAGTCGAGCCTGTACGACCAGGCGATCACCGAGGTGAAGCGGCTGGCATCAAGGATTATCGTTGGCGCACCGTTCGACGAGCCGGCCCCGTTCATGGGGCCGGTGATCGACATCGAAGCGGCCGACCAGCTGACCGAAAGCTTCCTCTACCTTATGTCGAACGGCGGCAAACCGATCAGCCACATGCGCCGCCCGCACCCCGGACGACCGTTCATCCATCCCGGCATCATCGACATCACGGCGATGGCCGAACGGCCCGACGTCGAGCTGTTCGGACCCCTGCTGCAAGTGATCAAGGTCGACAGCTTCGATGAAGCGATCGCCGAAGCGAACAACACCCGCTTCGGCCTCTCTGCCTCCCTGATCGGCGGCAACCCGCAGGACTACGGCCGCTTCTGGGCCAACATCCGCGCGGGAATCGTCAACTGGAATCGGCCCACCAATGGCGCCAGCTCGGCCGCTCCGTTCGGCGGGATCGGGCTGTCCGGCAATCACCGTGCGGCGGCGTTCTACGCGGCGGATTATTGCGCCTATCCGGTCGCCAGCAGCGAGATGGAACAGCCGCGTGCCAGCGTCGGCGTAGGATTTCGCGAGGATCGCCGGGCGGAGCCGCGGTAACCGCGTTCAGCCGCCGTTGGTCACCAGATCCACGCTGGTGCCGCCACCGGGCAGGTCGCGCGCATAGACGACGAAGCTTGTAGCGCCCTTGGTGCCGCCAAGCTGATGCTCGCCGGCCTGGCGGACATGCTCCGCCGAATATCCGGCGGCGCGCGCGCGGGTGTAGTAAAAGTCGATCACCTCGGTGAGCGGCACGGGCGTGATGAAGTTGACAACGCGCAGCGCGCACGCACCCTCGTCGGTGCCGGCGGCTTCCTGCACCGCGCCTTTGGGATAGACCGGGAATGCCTGGGGCAGCTTGGCCGCCCAGCCTGCGGTGTATTTCGCCTGAGCCGAGCAATTGCCCGTCCCACCGGGGCTGGCGGCTGCGCGGGCCGCGGCGGTGAGCTGCGAATTCGTAGGCAACGGTCCGCTCACCTCGCGCGCTTCGGGCGCCTTCTTCATCGCCCCGGGCCCGCCGACCTGCTTGAGCGCCGCCTCGCGCGCGGCGGCGAGCGCTTCGGCGGACATGTCGGCAGCCGGAACCGCCCCGGCGCCGGAGGGTAGCGAGGCCGCGCGGTTGGCACCATTCTCGCCCGCAAGATCGGGATCCGTCAGGACCTGATCGCCAAGCGCGCTGGCCATCAGCGGATCGTCGTTCGCGGGCTTGGCCGGTTCGTCCTTCTTGCCGCAAGCCGCGAGCGACAGCACGGCAGCGAGCAGACAGACGGTTCGATGAGTCATGCGCGGCCCCTTCATATCCTGACGAGGCAGCCCATAGCGCAGATGCCGGCGGATGTGAGCAAAAGCGAAACTGCGTCCCGTTTCGGGAAAGCCTCGCCCAACCAACGAAACGGGGCGCCCATGCGATGCATGGACGCCCCGGCGCGGTCTGAGCTGTCTTGACCTAGCGGCAGGTCGAACCCTGGGCGACCTTCTTGCCGAGTAGCGCGCCAACCACGCCGCCGAGGACGGTACCCGTCGTGCGGTTGTAACCGCCGTCGACGGCGCGGCCGAGCAGGGCGCCGGCCGCGGCGCCGACGATCAGGCCGGTCGTGCCGTCTTTGTGGCGGCAGTAGTAGCGGCCATCATTGCCGCGCCAGGTCTGGGCGCCGCGATAGACCGGCTGCGAATGATAGCGGCTACCGTAGTAGCGAGTGTCGTAGCCGTAGCGGTCGCGCTGCTGGTACTGCGAATAGCCGTAACGCCCATGATCGCGCGCCTCGGCGGGAACGGCCGAGACGGCCATGCCGGCAGCTGCGAGGGCCAGGGCGGTGGTGCGGAACAGGGTCTTCATGGTTTCACTCCTTTGTGTGCGTTCAGGTTTATGGGTCTTTTCCTGAACAATACCGCAACGGAGTTGTCAGAAATCATAACCTTTTGATTTTATTTTGCCTTTTTCTTGAGATCGCTCGCTTGCCGCGAGACAGGCGGGCGCGTAACGCGAGCCGGATGAGCCACGGGAGGCCCCATTTCGACCGCGCGGGCCTGGCCGCCGCGCTCGGCACGCACGCCGTGTGGGGCTCGATGCCGCTGTACCTGCAGCTGGTGAAGAGCGTGCCGGCGGTCGAGTACGTCGCCTGGCGGATCCTGTTCACCCTGCCGATCTGCGGCGCAATCATCGCCTGGCGCAAAGCCGGCGACGAGGTGCGCGCGGTGTTGCGCGACCGCCGCGCGCTGTTGACGCTCCTCGCCAGCGCGTCGCTCATCGCGATCAACTGGTTCCTCTACGTCTGGGCGATCAACGCCGGCCACATCTACGCCGCCAGCCTGGGCTATTACGTGCTGCCCCTGCTGATGATGTTGCTCGGGCTGGTGGTCCTCGGCGAACGCCTTTCGCGGGTGCAATGGGCAGCGGTGGCCCTCGCCGCCACGGGGGTAACGGTGCTGGCCACGGGAGCGCTGACGACGTTGTGGGTCAGCCTGTCTATGGCGCTGACCTTCGGTCTCTATGGCCTGCTGCGCAAGACGGTGAACGCCGGCTCGCTCGCCGGACTGACGATCGAATCGCTGATCCTCGCGCCGGTCTCGCTGGCGGTGGTCGGCTGGTTCGCCGCCCAGCCGGCCGGATCAGCGCTGACCCACGGGCCTGTCGTCGCTGCCGCTGTCGCGTTTGGCGGGCCGATGACGGCGTTTCCGCTGATCCTATTCGCATTCGCCGCGCGCCGCTTGCCCTACACGGTGATGGGCTTCCTCCAGTTCACCTCGCCGACGATCGTGTTCCTGCTCGGCCTGTTCGTGTTCGGCGAGAAGCTCAATCCCGCACAACTCGCCTGCTTCGTGGCGATCTGGTGCGCGGCCTTGCTGTTCGTGTGGGACATTCTGCGCGGTTCAAAGGGCGAAGCGCTCAATCCGGTCGCCTAGACGAGCGTCCAGTCGAGCATTTCGCTCGCATGGAACGGAACTACGCCGGCGATCTGGTCTGGCACTTCCGAAGGTTCGCGCACCAGGGTCACCGTGCCTTCGTTGAGCGGAAGCCCGTAGAAGCGCGGCCCATGCTCCGAAGCGAAGCCGGCGAACCGGTCGAGCGCACCCTCGGCATCGAACACCGTCAGGTAGCTCTCGAGCGCGAAGGGCGCGTTGAAAATCCCCGCGCAACCGCAGGCGCTTTCCTTGGCCTGGCGCATGTGCGGGGCGCTGTCAGTGCCGAGGAAGAACTTCGCCGAACCCGAGGTTGCCGCCTTCCTCAGCGCCTGGCGATGCTTCTCGCGCTTGGCGACGGGCAGGCAATAGGCGTGCGGACGGATGCCGCCGACGAGCATCGCGTTGCGGTTGATGTGCAAGTGCTGCGGGGTGATCGTCGCCGCAACGTTGCTGCCCGCGCTCTCGACGAACTGAACCGCTTCTTCGGTCGTCACGTGCTCGAACACTACCTTCAGCTCGGGCAGCTCGCGCAATAGCGGTGCGAGCACGCGGTCGATGAACACCGCCTCGCGGTCGAACACGTCGACTTCAGTGTCGGTTACCTCGCCGTGGACGCACAGCACCATGCCGAGATCGGCCATCCGGTCGAGCACATTGCGGATGCGGGCGACATCGGTCACCCCGTGCGCCGAATTGGTCGTCGCCCCCGCCGGGTAGAGCTTGGCCGCGGTGAACACGCCCGCCTGGAACCCCCGCGCGAGATCGGCCGGGTCGGTGATGTCCGTCAGGTAGCAGGTCATCAACGGGGTGAAGTCGGCGCCCTCAGGCAACGCCGCGAGGATTCGCTTGCGGTAAGCGTCGGCCGCCGCCGTGTCGGTCACCGCCGGCGAGAGGTTGGGCATCACGATCGCCCGCGCGAACTGCCGCGCGGTATAGGGCAAAACGTTGCGCAGCATGTCCCCGTCGCGCAAATGGACGTGCCAGTCGTCCGGACGACGGATGGTGAGCGTTTCGGACGGCGCCATGGCGCGCTCCCCTTGGCAGGCAAGCCAGTGGTTGTCACCACCGCCCGTTCATCATCGCGCAATCTCGCGTGCGATTATTGGACGAGGGACGATCTGGGGAGACGTTCGATGCGCGTTCGATTCCTGCTCGCAGCCGCGTTGTCCTTCACCGCCTGCCCGCTGCAGGCGCAGTACTGGGCGCCCCCCGGTGACGGCCTGCCGAAAGCCTCACCCCAATTTCAATCCACCCCGCACGTCGAGACATTGCACGATGCCGGCCAGGCCATTCGCCAGGCGCGGCGCGACGGCGAACTCACCCGTCCCGAGGCGAGGCAATTCCGCCGGGAGCAGCGGATTCTTGTCGCCATTGCCGACCGTTATGCGCAGGACGGCCTGACTCCCGGCGAAGCGGCCGACCTCGATTTCCGGGCCCACGTGCTTCTCGATCAGGTCCAGGCCAAGCGGACGAAACGCTAAGGTCCAGGGGCTTCCTTTGGCCGCGCGCCGGCCTATCTGTCACCCATGCCCGCCGAACGCCTGTTTTCCCGCGCCGTGATCCGCCTCTCGCCCCAAGCCGACGGCGAAGACGTCGCCGGCTTCCTGCAAGGCCTGGTCACGCAGGACGTCGCCGCCGATCTGCCCGCCTGGGCCGGTCTGCTGACCCCGCAAGGCAAGACACTGTTCGACTTTATCGTCTGGCCCGCCGGACACGGCGAGCTGCTGCTCGATTGCGAAGCCGAGGCGGCCGACGATCTGATCAGGCGCCTCTCGCTATACCGCCTGCGCCGCAAGATCGGCATCGAGCGGGACGAGACACTCGGCGTGTATTGGCAGCCCGAGCTCGGCGATGGCGGCGCCCCGGACCCGCGCTTGCACGATCTCGGCCAGCGCTGGATCGCGAAAACCTCTCCCGGCGACGAAAGCGCGGACGAAGCCTGGCGCAAGCATCGCCTCGCGCTGGGGGTGCCCGAAGGCCGCGCGGAACTGGCCGACGTGCTCTGGTTGGAGACCAACGCAGTCGAATTGAACGGCGTGAGCTTCTCCAAGGGCTGCTACGTCGGCCAGGAGAACACCGCGCGGATGAACTGGCGGCAGAAGGTCAATCGCCGGCTGGTTGTCGTGCCGCTGAGCCGTTCGGACGAAACGCGGCGCAAGGCGGCCTATCCCGAGCTCGGCCTGGCGGTCGACCATTTGCGCGTGACCGACATAGAAGCGGACCTGCTGCCCGCATGGATGATCGTCGACGATTAGGTTGCAGGCGGCTCGCCCGCTCGCCATGGGAAGTTCGATGAACGCACCCCCGACCTTTCCCGCCATAGGCGACCACTCGATCGTCGTGCGCGACGCGCGCTTCGACCGCGAGCGGCCGCTGCCGCGCTGGTGGTGCAACGGCGACCCTGTGGCGACGGCGTGGATGAACTCGCTGTCGGCCAGCTTCCCGCGCGGCGAAGCGCTGTTCATCGAAGCGGTCAAAGCCTTTCGCGAGGGTGCCCCGCCCCGGCTCGAACGCGAGATCCGCGCCTTCATCCGGCAGGAAGTCAATCACAGCCGCGAGCACCTGGCTCTCAACCGCGCGGCCAGCGATGCCGGTTACGACACCACGGGGGTCGAAGCGCGCATCGCCGCCAACACCAACCGGGCGCACTGCCGCCCGCCGATCGTCCAGCTCGCGGTGACGATCGCGCTCGAACACTTCACGGCGATGTTCGCCCACCTGTTCCTCACCAACCCGAGCCTGTTCTTCGACGCCGACGTGCCGCAGGCCGAAATCTGGCGGTGGCATGCGATCGAGGAAATCGAACACAAGGGCGTCGCCTACGACACTTTCCAGTGGGCCACGCGCGATTGGTCCCGCTTCCGCCGCTGGAAGCTCAAGGCCGCGATCATGCTGCTGATCAGCAAGCGCTTCGTCCATCACCGCAGCCGTGACGCGCTCGATTTCATGGCGCAAGACGGGATCACCGGCTGGCGCGCGCTGACCAAGGTCGTCTGGTACCTGTTCGGCAAGCCCGGCGCGCTGCGGCGGATCTTCCCCGCGTGGGTCGCCTATTTCCTGCCCGGCTTCCATCCGTGGAACCGCGACGACCGCGCGCTGATCACCAAATACGAAAGCGAGTTCGCCGACGCGGTTGTGACGTAATCCTCCTCGGTTGGAGGAAGGACCTTAGCCCCAGACGTTCGCCTTGGTCGCCGGCTCGCTGGCCCACTTGAGGAAGTCGAAATCGGGCTTCATGCGGATGAACAGGTTGGCGACCGGGGTCAGCAGGCGGGTAACGTGGCCCTTGCCGGTCAGGTCTTCGAGATAGACCAGGTCGCCCTTGCCGATCTTCACGCGCGTGCCGTCGCCTACTTCGGCCTCGATGTCGCCGACCACGTTGATCGTGAATGTCTTGGCGGGCGCCTTGTGCCAATCCTCCACCCCTTGCGCGATCGAGGTCGCGATCACCGACGCCATCGGCAGCGGCTTGGGCGAGCCGATCACCTTGACACGGTTGACGTGGCTAACCCCGTCGGCGCCGGCATAGATGTGAATCACCTCCATGATGCCGGGCGGACCCTTGGCCGGTTCGTGCGGCGCTTCCTGAGCCCGCCCCCCGGTAGCGAGCATAGTGGTCAGCAGGGTTCCGGCGGCGAGCACACTGCGGCGGTCGGCGTTCATTGGACCTCTCCCTTTGCCGGGCACCGGTTTAGCCGAGCGCCGCGCCCTCGCAATTGCTTTTCCCGCCGCCGTGCGTATATGCTGAGCGCCGCGCCCCGGCCCTGCGAAGCCATCGCTTCGTTCGCCGGGGCGCCCGCTTTTCAGCCAATGAAAGTCATGCCCATGTCCCGCCGCCGCCAGATCTACGAAGGCAAGGCCAAGATCCTCTACGAAGGGCCCGAACCCGGCACGCTGATCCAGTACTTCAAGGACGACGCCACCGCCTTCAACGCCCAGAAGAAGGGCACGATCAACGGCAAGGGCGTGATCAACAATCGCATCAGCGAGCACGTGTTCACGCGCCTGGCGCACATCGGCATCCCGACGCACTTCATCCGCCGGCTGAACATGCGCGAACAGCTCGTCCGCCAGGTCGAGATCATCCCGCTCGAGGTGGTCGTGCGCAACGTCGCCGCCGGATCGATCAGCAAGCGCCTGGGGATCGAGGAAGGCGAGCCGCTGCCGCACACGCTGATCGAGTATTACTACAAGGACGATGCGCTGAACGACCCGATGGTCGCCGAAGAGCACATCGCCTGCTTCGGCTGGGCCAACAACGAGGAGATGCAGGACATCTCGTCGATGGCGATCCGCATCAACGATTTCATGTGCGGGATGTTTGCCGCCGTCGGTATCCGTCTGATCGACTTCAAGCTCGAGTTCGGACGCATCTGGGACGGCGACTACAGCCGCATCATTCTGGCCGACGAGATCAGCCCCGACGGCTGCCGGCTGTGGGACATGACCAGCGGCGAAAAGCTCGACAAGGACCGCTTCCGCCGCGACCTCGGCGGCGAGGAGGAAGCCTATCAGGAAGTCGCCCGCCGGCTCGGCCTGCTGCAGGACGACGCCAATCCGGGCGAAGTCTTTGACCTCTCGGCACACCGCACCAAGCTGCGAACCGGACACAAGCCGAAGAAGTGACCTAAAATCCTCCCCATTTGCCGCTTCGCGGAAAATGGGAGGATCTTTCGAACGGTTGCCGTTCGGTCCTCGGTCAGCCACAAACCGAGACCATGAACCCTCGCCGCCTGCTTCCCGCGCTTCTCCTCGTCCTCTCCGCCCACGCCACGGCGCAGTCCCCGGCGGACCTTGCCGCCGAAACCGGCCATCGGCTCGACGCGAGCTATCCGCGCCTCGACGCGCTCTACAAGGACATCCATGCGCATCCCGAGCTCGGCTTCGCCGAGGTGCGCACCGCCGCGCTGCTGGCAAAGCAGATGCGGGCGCTCGGCTTCGAGGTGACGGAGCACATCGGCAAGACCGGCCTCGTCGCGATCTATCGCAACGGCCCCGGGCCGACGGTGATGGTCCGCACCGAGCTCGACGCACTGCCGCTGCAGGAACTCACCGGCCTACCCTACGCTTCGCATGTCCAGACCGAATGGAACGGCCGCCAGACCTACGTCATGCACGCCTGCGGGCACGACATCCACATGGCGGCCTGGGTCGGTGCGGCCGACGCCCTGATCGCGAGCAAGTCGGCCTGGAGCGGAACGCTGATGTTCGTCGCCCAGCCGGCCGAGGAAGGCGGCGGCGGCGCGCAGGCGATGATCGACGACGGGCTGTTCAGGCGCTTCGGCAAGCCGGACTATGGCTTCGCGCTCCACACCGCCCCGGTCCCTTACGGCACGGTGCAATACCGCCCCGGCGTGCTCACCAGCAATTCGGACGACATCGCCATCACCTTCAAGGGTCGCGGCGGGCACGGCGCCGACCCGAGCGCGACAATCGACCCGGTGCTGATCGCGTCGCGTTTCGTGGTCGACGTGCAAAGCGTCGTCAGCCGCGAGAAGGATCCGCAGGAACCGGGCGTCGTCACCATCGGCGCGATCGAGGGCGGCAGTGCCGGCAACATCATCCCGGATCGGGTCGTCCTGCGCGGCACGGTGCGCAGCTTCGATCCCGCCACTCGCGCCAAGCTCAAGGCCGGCATCGAGCGCGTCGCCCGAGCGGAGGCCGCGATGGCCGGCGCTCCGGAACCCGAGATCGCGCTCGGCGGGCACGCTTACGACGCGGTCGTCAACGATCCCGCGCTGACGGCCGAAATGGCGCAAGTGTTCAAGGCCGCGTTCGGCGCCAGGGCCTCCGAGCTGCCCCGTCCGGGGACGCCGAGCGAGGATTACTCCGCCTACGTGAACGCCGGCGTGGCGAAATCGCTGTTTTTCACGATCGGGGTCTACGATCCGGCCGGGTTCGCCGCCGCTCAGGCCGAGGGCAAGCCGCTCCCCTATAATCACTCACCCCATTTCGCACCGGTCCCGGAGCCGGCCATTCGTACAGGTGTGGAGGCCATGACGCTGGCGGTGTTGTCGGTGCTGCACTGAGGGGCCGCGGGACCGGTTTCGAGCGGATTCCGGCGAAACGTGCGGGCGATAGGCACTTGCGCCACCCGCGTTTGACGGCATCATGCGGGTGGGGGGTACGCGATGCGGCGCACAATCAGTAGAATCCTTTCGGTTTCGGCCGCCGTGCTGGCGTTTCCGGCGGCGGGGCAGCCATCCGGCGGGGACCTGCAGCCCATGCAAGGCCCGACGCCTGCGTGGGCGAAGCCTTCCGAACCGTTGCCGCTGCCGCCGGATGCCAGCGGTATGGCCTTCATCCGAGCGCAGGACATAATAGTCCATCTCGATCACGCCGGCCAATCGACCTATTTCGGTAACCGCATCGTCATTCTCCAGCCCCAGGCTCTCGCGATCGGCAACGTCGGACTCTCGTGGAATCCAGCCAGCGGCGCGCCCGTGGTTCACGCGGTCAAGATTCACCGGGGCACCGAAACCATTGACGTTCTGCGCGGCTCAAAGTTCGAGATCCTGAGACGTGAGGATCAGCTCGAGGCCGCCATGCTGACCGGTACCCTCACGGCGGTGCTAAAAGTCCCCGACTTGCGGGTCGGTGACGAACTCGAGCTGGCCTACACGCTGCCATCTAGCGATCCGACGCTAAAGGACCAGAATGCGGGAATCTTGACGGTCAACGGCGGCACTAACATGCCCGGCCGCTATCGGCTTGGACTGAACTGGGAGATCGGCGAGGAGCCGCACGTACGCGCGACCGACGATCTCGGTGGAAAGATCGGACGCTTCCCTACCGGGCTGGACATCCGGTTGGATAACCCGCCGATTTTGACCGCGCCGAAGGATGCGCCCTTTCGCTACTCCTGGCAAAGGCTGGTCGAATTCAGCGATTTCGCAACTTGGCCGGACTTGTCGCGGCGTTTTTCTGGTTTGTTCGAGCAAGCTGGCCGGTTGCGTGCGGATTCGCCAATCAAGAAGGAAGCCGCGCGGATCGCCGCCGATCATCCCGACGCTCTCGGCCGAGCGCAAGCTGCGTTGAAGCTGGTCCAGCAGCAGGTCCGTTACATCTATGTTGGGCTCGACGGCGGCAACTTTCGGCCGGCGGCCGCCGACGACACGTGGCAACGTCGCTATGGGGACTGTAAGGCCAAGACCGCCCTGCTCCTAGCACTGCTCGGAGAACTCGGCATCAAGGGCGAGCCGGTGCTGGCCCGCAACGAAGGTTCGGACGACGGTTTCGATGCGCGCCTGCCCAGCCCCAGCCTGTTCGATCACGTTCTCGTTCGCGCGACCATCGACGGCAAGGCCTTCTGGCTCGACGGAACTCTTCCCGCGGTGGCCACGCCCAGCCTGACGCCCGACTTTCCGTATCACTGGGTCCTTCCCATGACCGCATCCGGTCACGCTCTGGAGTCCGTTCCGTGGCAACCCGAAACGAAACCGGACACCCTCGAGCTTTACGAGATCGATGCCCGCGCAGGCGTGAACAAGCCGGCCAGGATCGCCACCACCAGCATCACGCGAGGCCCCAAGGCGCTGATCGAGTACGCCCAACTGTCCGCCTTGTCGGCGGACCAGCTTCTGCAGGGCCTGCGCAGCAGCATGAC
>Ga0207706_10001133_pt1 | contig 27129 bp, 17 predicted proteins | sample KBSC53metaG_FD_184318 | JGI IMG/M metagenome (GOLD analysis project Ga0207706, IMG submission 184318) | Corn rhizosphere microbial communities from Kellogg Biological Station, Michigan, USA - KBS C5-3 metaG (SPAdes) (version 2) | ecosystem: Host-associated > Plants > Roots > Rhizosphere > Soil ... | reverse complement strand
CCGCTCCGCCAATATAAGGTCGGGCCAGGCTCCAAGATGGCGGTGGTCGGCCTCGGTGGGCTCGGCCACATGGGCGTGAAGCTGGGCGCCGCGATGGGCGCTAACGTCACGATGATCACCACAACGCCGAGCAAGGGCCAGGACGCCCGCGAGCTCGGCGCGCACGACGTCATCATTTCGACCGATGCAGAGCAAATGCGCGCGGCTGCGACGAAGTTCGACTTCATCCTCAACACCGTACCCGTAAGCCATGAGATCGACGGCTATCTGCAGCTGCTCGGGCGTTCGGGGCGAATGGTCATCGTCGGTGCACTGACGCCGATGCCCGGGTTCGTGGGCGTGAACCTGATCTGGTGGAACCGCGCGGTCGGCGGCTCAGCAATCGGAGGAATTCCCGAAACGCAGGAAATGCTCGACTTCTGCGCCGCCAAGCAAATCTATCCGGATGTGGAATTCATCCAGATGAACCAGGTGAACGAAGCTTACGAGCGACTTCTAAGGAACGATGTGCGTTATCGCTTCGTGATCGACATGAGCAAAGGTCTGTGAGCGAAGCGGTCCATCCGGTCCCTGACAATTTCCACGCTCGCATCGGCCCGAGCGAGCTCGAGGAGCTCAATCGGTCCGAACAGGCCGATCCAGATCGCTTCTGGCTCGATCAGGCGCAGCGGCTGGCCTGGCACAAATTCCCATCCAAAGCGGGCGACTGTTCATTCCGCGAAGATGATTTTCACATCGAATGGTTCGCCGACGGGGAGCTCAACCTTTCCGTCAATTGCCTCGATCGACATCTTGCCGATCACGGGGACCAGATTGCCCTGATCTTCGAAGCGGACGAGCCGGGCCATGGTCATAGCCTCACGTACCGCGAGCTCTACGAAGAAACCTGCCGGCTCGCGAACCTCCTGAAGCAGCGGCGGATCAAGCGCGGCGATCGCGTGATGATCTACATGCCGATGATCCCGGAAGCAGCTGCGGCAATGCTCGCCTGCGCGCGCATCGGCGCCATTCACTCGGTGGTCTTTGGTGGTTTCTCGCCAGAGAGCCTCGCCGGCCGGATCGCGGACTGCGACGCCTGTGCGGTGATCACTGCCGATGAAGGCGTTCGTGGCGGCAAGCGCATTCCCTTGAAGCGCAACGTCGATACGGCGCTTGAACAACGCGACGTTCCGACAGTCATTGTCGTCACGCGCACCGGTGCGGACGTCCCCATGAAGGATGGCCGCGACATCCGTTATACGGACCTGCGTGACAGCCTCGAGACCGATTGCGAGCCGGAAATCATGAAGGCGGAGGACCCGCTGTTCATTCTCTACACGTCGGGCTCAACCGGAAAACCCAAGGGGGTCGTGCACACCACCGGCGGTTATGCGACTTGGGCGGCGGCGACCTTCGACTGGGTGTTCGATTACCGCGAGGACGACATTTTCTGGTGCACCGCCGACATCGGCTGGATCACGGGCCACACTTATGTCGTCTATGGCCCGCTTGCGATGCGGGCGACCAGCGTCATGTTCGACGGCGTCCCCAACTATCCCGACTTTGGGAGATTCTGGGAGACTGTCGACCGGCTGGGAGTCACGATTTTCTACACTGCGCCGACGGCTATACGGGCGCTGATGCGCGAAGGTGACGAGCCGGTAAAGCGCTACAGCCGCTCGACGATCCGACTTCTCGGAACGGTCGGCGAGCCGATCAATCCGGAAGCCTGGGAATGGTATTGGCGCGTCGTCGGCGACGCGCGCTGCCCGGTGGTCGACACATGGTGGCAGACGGAAACAGGCGGGATCCTCATATCGCCGTTCCCCGGAGCGACTCCGATGAAGCCAGGGTCGGCGAGCCGGCCGCTGCCCGGAATAAAGCCGCTCCTGGTCGATGCCGACCACCACGTTCTTGAGGGGGCCGCGAGCGGGAACCTGTGCATCTCCGCTTCCTGGCCGGGCCAGATGCGCACGGTCTGGAACGATCATGGTCGCTTCTTCGAAACCTATTTCAAGGCCTATCCCGGCCTCTATTTCACCGGGGACGGCTGCCGGCGCGACGAGGATGGCTATTACTGGATTACCGGCCGGGTCGACGACGTGATCAACGTTTCGGGTCACCGGATCGGGACCGCCGAGGTCGAGAGCTCGCTCGTATCGCATCCGAAGGTAGCGGAAGCTGCGGTCGTCGGCTTCCCCCACGACATCAAGGGCCAGGCCATCTACGCCTTCGTGACGCTCAACGCGGGGGAAGACGGCAGCGACGAACTTCGCAAGGAGCTGAACCAGGAGGTGCGCCACGACATTGGAGCACTTGCCGCGCCCGAGAAGATCCACTTCACTCCTGCACTACCCAAGACGCGATCGGGAAAGATCATGCGACGGATCCTGAGAAAGATTGCAGAAGGCGCGAACGAGGGGTTCGGCGACACTTCGACCCTCGCAGATCCGACAATCGTCGACGCTCTGGTGGCCGGGCGCCAATGAGGGTTGCGTTCCTGGCATCCTGTGCTCTGGCCTTTGCAACCAGCGCGGCCGCCGATCCCGGCAAACTCGACATGACGGCATTTTTCACCGGGCGTTCGCATGCGGACAATGTCCTCAAGGTTGCCTTCAAGGGCTCGACACCGCTGCTAGTCGACAGTGTCGGCGGGACCGGTGACAAGGGCGACTTCGTGCTGATCGACACGGTGCACGAAGGCACCAAGCCGGTGCGCCAGCGCAAGTGGGTCATGCGCCAGATCGCGCCAGGCCATTTCACGGGATCGCTCAGCGATGCAACCGGACCGGTCGACATCGTCGTGAGCGGCAACACGGCTACGGTTCGCTATACGATGAAAGGCGGCATCAACATCGTCCAGACGATGAAGTTGCAGCCGGACGGCCGAACTCTTTCAAATCATGTCGAGGCCACAAAGTTCGGACTGCACTTCGGGCGCGTCGACGGCACCATTCGGAAGCTGGACTGAGAGCGCCGCTTTGCTATCCCTAGGTTATAGGGGGAGTGACGAATGGCGACGATGGCCGAGGAACATCAGCACAAGCCGTGGCCGATGGCGCGGGTCATCATCGCCTCCTCGGCAGGGACGGCGTTCGAATGGTATGATTTTTTCATCTTCGGCAGCTTGGCGCCCGTCATTTCCAAGGTGTTTTTCGCGGGTCTCGATCCGACGCCCGCCCTACTCGCAGCGCTGGCGCTGTTCGCCGCGGGCTTCGCCTTCCGGCCACTCGGAGCGCTTATCTTCGGCGTTGTCGGCGATCGCCTGGGACGCAAGGGCGCTTTCCTCATCACCGTCAGCCTCATGGGCGCGGCGACGTTCCTCATCGGCCTTCTTCCCACTTACGCCCAATCAGGGGTCCTCGGGCCGTGGCTACTCATCCTGTTGCGCATCCTGCAAGGCATTGCACTAGGCGGCGAATATGGCGGCGCTGCCATCTACGTCGCCGAGCACGCGCATCGGGACAAGCGCGGAGCTTCAACGGGGTGGATCCAGTCATCGGCCTCGTTCGGCCTTCTTGCCGCTCTGCTGGTGATCGTCGCCACTCGAACATCGATCGGCGAGGAAGCATTCGCGGCCTGGGGCTGGCGAATCCCCTTCCTGATGTCGGCTTTATTGCTTGCCATCTCGGTTTGGATGCGGGCCAAGCTCGCGGAAAGCCCTGAATTCCAGCGCCTCCGCGAAGAAGGCGACATTGCTCATGCTCCGCTCAAGGAGGCGTTCGGCAACCGAAAGAGTTTGAAGCGCGTGCTCACAGCCTTCTTCGGCATCATGTGTGCCCAGGGCGCTGTCTGGTACTTCACCTTTTTCTACCTGCAGGTGTTCCTGGAAAGGTCGCTCGGCCTTCCCGGCCAGACCAAGGACCTGTTGCTGATCGTCATGACCGTCGTCAGCGCGCCGCTCTACGTCTACTTCGGCTGGCTCAGCGATCGGATCGGCCGGAAGCCCGTAATGGTGGGCGGGATGCTTCTCGCGCTTTTCCTCTACTTCCCCGCCTCACACTGGATCGCGGCCGCCGCCAATCCCCGTCTCGTCGAGGCTCAGCATTCGACGCCGATTTTCGTCGAGACCAACCCCGCCACCTGCTCGGTTCAATTCGATCCTGTCGGCACCGCCAAGTACGACACCGCGTGTGACATCGCGAAGAGCATGTTGGTGACCAAGGGCATCAACTTTTCGACACGGCGCTCGTCGGATGGACGCACCTATCTGGTGGTGGGCACCGAGCGCGTGGCAATTAGCGGTGGCGAAAAGCTGAGCGGCTCCGAACTCAAGGCCCTGAAGGGCCGGACTGCAGAAGCGATGAGCTCGGAACTGCAGGCGGCAGGCTACCCCAAGCAGGCCGACCCGAAGCAGGCCAACATGACCCTGCTGATCATCATCCTGCTCGCCTTCGTCGTTGCGTCTACGGCCCTGTACGGACCGCAGGCAGCGGCGCTGGTCGAAATGTTTCCGACGCGCGTCCGCTACACGGCCATGTCCTTCCCCTACCATGTCGGCACCGGCTGGGTCGGTGGGTTCCTCCCAGTCACAAGCTTCGCTCTCGTGGCGATTACAGGGAATATCTACGAAGGGCTTTGGTACGCCGTCATCTTCACCGGAATTTCGGTGGTCGTGTCGCTTCTCTTCCTGAAGGAAACTGCTGGTCGCCGGCTAGCGGAGGTTTAGCGCACTAGAGGAAGTGCTTGGCCTGCTTGAGCACCATGTTGCAGGTCTGTGATTTGAGATAGGGCTGCATTCCGGCGATTGACGTGCCTTTCCCAGATCCTGTGAGGATCTTGCCCGACTGACCCGTCGCATAGTCGGCTGACTTGGTAAGGTCGGGCTTTTTGCCAAGGCCGTCCAGGACGGCTCCCGCGCTGCTGCTGCTGACGAGCTTGTTCTTCATGCAATATTGGAGGACGCCAGCTGCATTGCCGGCGGTCATCGAACTGACGTTCGGCAGGCCGGATGTGATCGACGGCGCCGACATTTGCGCCTGAGCTACCTGCGACAGGCAGCCGAGGGCGGCGATCAACAGCACTGGCTTCAGCAGCTTGGTCATCGAGTCATCCTTTCGACCCTCGGAGCTATGCCGTTACCGGCCGGCGGGGCATCAGGATGAGTCCCTAAGCCGCGCGCTAGGGCGCCCAGTGGATATCGATCGGCTGCTCGGCCTCAGCCAGGACCCGGCCGATCGGCAATTTGGAGCTTTGCCCGTCGGCAATGGCCCGCTCCAGCACTTCCCGCTTCTCATCTCCGGTAATCGTGATGAGGAGCGTTCGCGCCGACAGGATTGACGCGCGTGTAAGGGTTACGCGAGCAACCGGGGCATCTGCAGGCATAGGATCCGGCATGACACCGACGGCGCGCCTCGCTTTGGGCGCATCCAGGGCATCCTGAAGATCCGGTCCCGTAAAGATCGAGGCGGTGTGGCCATCCTTGCCCATCCCGAGCCAGACGAGGTCTGGCGGCCAGGAGAAGTCCTGCAGCCGTGCGTCTGCCGAATTCCCGGCAAGCTTGTAGTCGGGAATATCGGTCGCAATCGGAACAACTCGCGCCCCTGACGGAAGAAATGCCCTGGCAATGGAGCGGACATTGCTTCGGTCATCGTCCATCGCGACTAGACGGTCGTCCGTCGGGATGATGGTCACCTTTTTCCACGGAAGCTTCTGGGTGGCGAGCCTCGGGAAGACGGCGGGCCCCGTCGACCCGCCGGGCAAGGCGATGAGGGAGGAGCCGCGCGCATCGACCGCGCTTTCGACGATGAACCCGACGTCGCCTGCAACCGCGTCGGCAAGCTCGTCAAGGGAGTCGTACTCCCACCATTCCGCTTCGATCATTTGATTCCCTTTTTGGCCTAACGCGGCGCTGGTTGCGCGTATCCGAACCATCCTGCAACCGCTTGTCCGCTTCGATTGAGCGCGGGCCGGAATCTCAGACGGTCATGGACGAGGTTGCAAATCGCTGCGTCGACGGACGGCACTCCGCTGCCGCGATCGACGGTACACTCGCTGACATAGCCTCTAGGGTCGACGCGCAGTCTCATGAATATCGTCGCGCGCGGCGGCCATTCGCTCAGCATGTCGTAAGGGAAGTCCCGGCCGGTCAAAACGGGGCTGATGAGATGCGGCGCTTCGGCGACGCCATTGTCTCCGCCTCCCCCTGGGCCGTTGCCGCCCGCGCCGCTCCCAGTCCCATTGCCGAAGCCGCCGGCACCCGTACCGGGGCCACGAACGTCGGACGAACCCTGTATAGGGGCAGCGCCGGACCGGGGTGTCTCGGCGGCAGCGATCTCCTGTACCGGCGGAGTCACGATCCTTGGCTTGGGAACGACGACCGGCGTCGCTTCGCTCCTAATGTTCCTGGGGGCCGATCCGCCCTCTCGTTCCTTGGGCTTGGGCTGTTGACGCTGTTGAGGCGGGGGCGGAGGAGGAACTGGCGGAACATTGCTCAGGTCGAAAATCCGAAGCGCGGTTTGTGTATCAGTGAGATCGATCTTCCCCGACATATGCAGCAGGGCGAAAAGCAGCGCCGCATGAACGGCGATAACCGCGCCGATCGCCCCGCTTCGATCGCGATTGTTTATGTCGGTCCGATAGGCCACGGTTGAACAACGCCGACCCTAGCGCAGGCGTTGCGGGCCCGGAATGGGGCAAAAGAAAGCGCCAGGCGCTTTGGCGGCACCCGGCGCTAATGCAACGTCAACAGATGTTAGAGGTGAGGGCCAGAGTTCGTTAGCGGTGAGAGCTTGGCTTGCGCCCTCCGCCGTGGCTCGCTTTTCCACCTTTGCTGGCGATCTCGCGTTGCTTCGCGGGATCCATCGCCGCGAAGCCCCGTTTTGATCCGCCGCTCTTTGATGCTGCCATTTGCTTTCTCCCAATTGATGGCAGCCGGGCAACGCTATCGTGGGCCCGCGGTTCATAATGCTGATCGAGATTAGGGAACTGCCGTGCGAACGCACTTCGTCCGACAGATCAGGCAGCCTCCTTGGGCTCTTGCCAATCCGATGGAGCTACGCGCACGAGCTCTGTGCCGCAACGCTTGCAGCGGCTTCGCCAACTACCCTTTTCGACGTGGATGTGCCGACCCGAGCGACGGTGTCCAAGGATTCGACACAGAATTTGCGCGATCACCAGCCCAAGCTCCTGTAACTAGTCCGATACGCCGATCTGCACGGGCTATTCAGTGACAAACTCATTACAATCACACGGATTAACTGCTTAAAAGTTAAGGCAATCAAGGTCGCACAAGGCAGCTTAACGCAGCCTGAGACCGATCCAGAGCGTACGCGGCGTGGCGCGCTCGACCGATCCGTCCCCCCCGATGCCCGCCATGACCAGTGTGTTGGTCAGGTTCTCGCCCCTGGCCACGACCTGGAAGCGGCGACCGAGCGGCCAGGATAGGAAGGCATCCAGGGTCGTCGCTCCCTTTAGCACTCGGGTGTTGAGATCATCTTCGAACTGCGGTCCAATCCTTCGGAGAACGAGCTGGGCGCCCTTCCGGTCACGTTCCCAGCTGGCGGACATGCTGGCCGCGACCTTGGGGGTTTGCGCCGGCCGCAGCCCGTCCAGGAACGCAGCCGACCCGCTCGCCTCCAATTGGGCGTGGGTGAAGCTTGCACCCGCGCTCAAGGTCCATGGCCCCCTGGTCCAGACTGCCGATGCCTCGATGCCGCGAACGCGCACGGCGTCGACATTCTGGCGCTGGCGGAAGAGGCCTCCCGAAGCGACGAAGCCGACCTGGGGAAAATTCCCGGGACCCTGGCCCAGGGTCACATTCGCGATCGCCTCAGACAGGCTATTGACGAAACCGGTGACCGAGACTTGAAGGCCCCATTTCGAGAATTCGAGGCCGGTTTCGGCGCCCTTGAGCCGTTCGGGATCGAGCTCCGGATTCGACGCCGTTGCATCGAGGCCGGCACGAAACGGCCGGAACAGCTCATTGAGGGTGGGCATTCGCCAGCCAAGATAAGCGGCGGATCGAAGGCCGAGAGAGCTTGCCAACGGGACGCGCACTCCGGCGCGGGCCGTCGGAAGCCAGCCGTTTCGCCTTGCATAATGTTCATCGCGGAGCACTGCTCCAGTCGCGATTGTCTGCTCGAACAAATGCCCGTCGCTGATTTGCCAATGATCAATCCGTGCGCCGCCGCTGATTGTGGTGGCGCCGATCACGGCCGACACTTCCGTGAAGGCGCCGTTCGTCCAGGTTTCGCCGCCGGCGCGGCGTCGCCGGGTCGGATTTCCGACGACAAAATTGGCGAGCTCGCGCGTTTCGCCGGTTGTTCGGCGGGCATCCGCGCCGAACCGAAGCTCGATGTCGTTCGACATTGGAGGCCTTAGTTCGACGCTACCGCCAAGTCCGTGCGACGGGACGGAATCCTGCAGCAGCACAGGTGTCGCGGTGACACGACCAGCGCTCAATCCGGCCGTGCTGCTCCTTAGATTACGCCACTGCCAATAGCCGAGTGCGCTCCACTGCCACGATCCGCGGCCTACCAGTCGCATGGAAGCATCCGCGCCGTTGGTCCGGTCGCTGCTGAAATCCGTGCCTCTCGTGCGCCAGTCGTGAAAGCCGGACAGGCTGGTTTGCATTTCGACATCGCTGCTCACCGGCGCAACGAAACGAGTGCGGGCGCTCCATTGCCGATAGGGTGCGCTTTCGTCGGCAGGTCCGCGCGTTTCGGCCGTTATTGGCACAAAGCCGTCACTTCGGGCTCCTCGCGCCCCGAGGCTCAGCACCCCTCCGGCGGCAGGTAATCCGACACGGCCCAGGGCTTCCAGAGACCCCCTGCTACCCGCATCGACTTCGGCCACAGCGCCTGTGTCCGCCCGGCTCGTCATCTCGATGGTGCCGGCCAAGGCGCCGGGTCCGTTCGCGACGCTTCCGCCGCCCCTCACGACACGGATTCCCGACAGGCTTGCAGCGTCGTAGGCTGGCCAATTGACCCAGCCACCGAACGGATCGCTTTGGGGCACTCCGTCCAGCATAAGGAGCGCGCGGCTCGATGCATTTCCGCCCAGCGCCCGGAGGGTCACGCCTTGGCTGGTCGGGTGGCCACTGCGTGAGTCCGAACGCCGAAACAGCTGCACGCCCGGTACATCCTTGAGGATTTGATCGAGCTCATGGCTTGGCGCCTGGCGGATCCGCCGAGCACCGATCAATTCCGTTGCGTAGACCTGGTTCGACCTTGCTTCCGGCAAGGCAGTGCCGGTGATGATAATTGCCGGCGGAGGAGGCGGCAGAGTGTCGGCCAAGGATCGCCTACGCGATGCAGCTAAGGGTCGTGGGGGCCCGGCCCGCCCAGGCTAGCTCCAGCAGATCGTCAGGCATCCTCACGCGGGCAAAAGCCCTGCAGAAAGGCATCGGTTCCGTCCAGCCGAAATCCCGCATCGGCACATCGGTTGAAACCCTGAGAATATAATCTTGGTTTAAAATTAGTTGATGAATGCTGGGTAAATTGCTCTAATTCCGGACATTCTTTGAGCGACTCGGATCATCTTGGACGGGGAAAGGGGCACCCCGGTGAACCCTAATAACGGTCGGAGATTGATGAAAATCGGGGTGGGGCGACGCTTCGCCGTGGTCGCGGCCGCCTCCTCGATCCTTGCCAGCATCCCATCGGCGGTGGCCTCCCAGTCTCGGCCGGTGGTACGTCCGACCCGCGAGGAAGTGACGCGTCCGGTCACCCAGCCTCGTCCTCAGGGAAGTCGGCTCGAAGTCACTGGCGGGATCGAGCGTGCGCCCTGCGCTCTTGAGGGTCCGGAATTCAAATCGATCCATTTCGTTCTTCGCGGCGCGGAGTTCGACGGGCTCCAGGGTCTAACCCGTGCCGACCTGGTCTCAGCCTACCAGTCCTACATGGGACAAGACGTTCCCATATCGACAGTGTGCGAAATCCGGGATCGGGCGGCCACCATGCTGCGCGATGCGGGATACATCGCCGCGGTCCAGGTTCCCGAGCAGCGCATCGACGGCGGCATTGTCCGATTCCAGGTGCTGATGGCGCATTTGACGCAGGTCCGCGTTCGTGGCGAAGCGACCGGCGCGGAGTCAGTGCTGGCCGGCTATCTTAGCCAGCTCACCAAACGGCCTCTGTTCAACCGGTACGAAGCCGAACGGTACCTACTGCTTGCAAGCGACCTGCCCGGTTACACCGTGCGCCTGACGCTCCGGCCGGCTGGCACTGCCCCGGGCGATGTGATTGGCGACGTCACCGTTCAGCGACTTCCGGCTTATGCCGATTTCATCGTCCAGAACGGCGGCTCCAAGGAGCTCGGCCGCTGGGGCGGCCTGCTTCGGGGTCAGTTGTTCGGCCTGACAGGCCTTGGGGATCATACGTCCCTTTCCGTCTACAGCACCTCGGATTTCAAGGAGCAGCAGACGCTCCAGCTCGCGCATGACATGCGCTTGGGTTCCCAGGGGCTTAGCCTCGCCGGAGCGTTCACCTATGCCTGGGCACGGCCATCCATTCCCGATGCCCACGTCTTGTCCAAGACCCTCCTCGGAACGGTCGAGCTCGCCTATCCCTTCGTTCGTCGGGAATCCGCGACTTTGCGCGGTTCGGTCGGCATGGACATCATCAACCAGGACGTCGATCTCGATCATATACTTCTGAGCCGCGACAGGCTTCGAGTGCTGTTCATGCGGCTTGGCTTTGACGCGATTGCGACGAACTGGTCCCGCACCGGCTTTTCCTCGTCGGAACCGCCTTGGCACGTGAATGCGCTGTTGGAACTCAGGCAGGGCATCCACGGACTGGGCGCAAGCGACGATTGCGGCCCTGCCGGAATCGATTGCCTCAATGGCGACGAGGTCCCGCCAAGCCGGCTCAACGGGCAGTCCGATGCCACCCTTCTTCGATTGACCGCCTACGGCGAATATAGGCCGGTCCCGAAGCTGACCCTGGCACTCGGCGCGCGAGCCCAGGTTACAGGAAAGCCGCTGCTCAGCTTCGAGGAGTTTTCCGCGGGTAACTATACCGTCGGACGGGGATACGACCCAGGCGCCCTCCTGGGTGACAAGGGTTTCGGAACACAGGCCGAAATCCGTTACGGCAGCCGCACTCCCTTGAGCGCGAAAAAGCCGGCGGTCGAGGGCTATGCCTTCTGGGACCATGCGATGGTTCGCAACCACGATGGTGCCCTGATCGTGCAGGGCAAGCAGCACCTGAACTCGGTAGGCGCTGGTGCCCGGGTTAATTGGGATCGCTTCACGCTCGATGCGGGATTAGCAGTTCCGCTTACTCATATCGGACTGCTCAACGATAAGCCCGATCCGCGCATCCTGATCTCCCTCACAACCCGATTGTGGCCATGGAGATATTGATGTTGACCGTTGTGTACCCTGCGTATCGCCTCAAGAGGCAAAAACTCCTGATCTCCTGCGCGACCCTCGCGATCGCGGCCGCAGCGCTGGCGCCGCAGCGCGCCAGAGCACAAGCATTCCAGGGTAGTCCGACGACCGCCGCCGGAACGATCACCTACGATCGCTCCACGCCCGGATCCGAGACAGTAACGGTCGGCAGTTCCACGGCGACCATCAACTGGACGCCAACCGACAATCAGGAAGTCGGCAACATCAATTTCCTGCCAGGCGGAAGCTCCGCCACCTACAAGGGTGCCGCGGGTCTATCCGACTTCACCGTTCTGAACCGAGTCGTCCCGAACGACCCAACGCGCAAGATCGAGCTCAACGGAACCATCCTGAGCAAGCTTTCGGACAATAGTACTGGCGGCAATATCTGGTTCTACAGTCCCGGCGGAATCCTGGTTGGATCCGGAGCCGTCATCGACGTTGGCGGACTGCTTCTCAGCTCGATCGACCTCCCCAACGGGTTCTCGACGAGCGCCAGCGGATTCACCGCTTCATTCTCGAAGACTCAACCCAGCTCCGGCAGCATCCAGGTCACTAGCGGTGCACAAATCAACGCGCGCAACAGCTATGTCGCGCTCGTAGGTCCTCGTATCGAGCAAGGCGGAAACGTCCAGGTCAAGGGATCTGCGGGTTATGCCGCAGCCGATGCCGTCAACATGTCGCTGAACCAAGGCTTCTTCGACATCGAGGTTCCGCTCAATCAAGGCACGTCGGACGGGAACGGAATAGTTCACACGGGTACGACGGGCGGACCGGCCAATGTCGGCTTATCGGACAATCACACCATTTACATGGTCGCCGTCCCCAAGAACAACGCACTCACCATGCTGCTGGGCGGGTCGATTGGCTTTGCCCCGGCAGCTCAAAACGCTGCCGTCGTTAATGGCGAGATTTTTTTGTCGGCAGGATTCGGATTCAACGGCCTTGGCGAGGTTGGCGGGTCGCCAGGAACTGGCAACATCAACATCGGGGCGCCTAGTGGCGCGACCTTTACGTCGGAAGTGTTCGGAGTTGCAGACGGCTCGATCCTCGTCGGCGCAACGGGGGGCGACGTCTCATTCACCGGCGGTGACATAACATTGTTCGACGATCTGGTTGACGGCATCGGAGACATCAAGCTGCTGGCTGACAACGGACATACGCTGAGCTCAACGGGCGATATGTTTCTCTCGTCGGGCAATACGATAGAGGTCAGCGCCGACCATGGCGGCAAAATCAACGTTCCGGGAGACCTCGACCTCTTTTCCGAAGGGCTTCTCTCTCTGTCGGACGACAATGGCCTCGGCACGATCACAATCGGAACATTTACGTTTTTCGCGCCGGACGTCGACAGCAACGCGGAATTGAACGTCAACAGCGTGTTTGGTGAGTTCGCGGGAGACGCCGACGTCAGCGACATCGATATCCCGGGTGATCTCCAGCTGGTCGCCGACGGCAATCTCACCGCGACCAACGTGACGGCAGGAAAGTCGCTGACCCTTTTCGCGGACGGCAACCTGACGGTTGAGGGCGCGACGGTGACCGACCCCAACGGCACTGCATTCTTCAGCGCGACGGGAACTGCGACCTTCTTCGACATCATCAAGGCATCGACCATTTTCGTGTCGTCAGCCGATTTGAACGTCGGAGATGGGGCGTCCCTGGGGGTAGCCGGATTCACTCAGTTCATTGCGCTCAATTCGATGAACGACAATCCGATGTTCATCGGAGCAGGGCTGACGCCGACTCCTGGATCCTACGTGCTGAACGAAGACGGCGATATTCAAACCAAGAGCATCAGCCTTAACGCCTTCTCCGTTAGCGACGCACCGACACCGGACATCATCATTGGTGACGTCCACATCGACGGGAGCCAGACTCCGGGCGGTGGGATCAGCCACATCCTCGTTGGAACCAGTAATGGATCGATCAAGATCCTGGGCGACATTCGCTGGACCGATGCCGGCACGTCCGACAACCTTACTTTCGACGCCGGCAACGCCGTAGAGGTCAATACCGACACCGGCAGCCTGCTCATGACGGACGCAGCAGGAAAACTGGGTGGCAACCTGCTCCTTAACGCGCCCAATTTGTGGATCGCGAGCCAGTCGATCCTCACCCAGCTTGAGTCCAATCCCAATTTCGCGGGCCGCGATACGGCGCTTGCCACCAATGGGGGCGTTTCGAACCCGCTTGGATTTGTCGGCGCCAACGGAATTACTGCCATTCCCGGAAGCACCTTCTTCGTCCAGAACAGCGGCACCGCGAATGATATGGGCGGCATCACGCCCGGCAACCGCGGACTGTTCATCGAGAATGCCGGAGCGAACGGCGTCGCGGTCACCATTTACGGTCGACAGGTAAATGCGGACGGCACAAGCGTCACCGGCACTGCCTTCGCGGGCGCAACTCGCACGTTGGGACCGTTTACCAACGGATCGACGATCAATGGCGCAGCGATTGGCAGCGTCCCGCCGCCTTCGCCGCCACCTTCGCCGCCGCCTTCGCCGCCGCCATCACCTCCGCCGTCGCCGCCGCCTTCGCCGCCACCCGCGCCGCCGCCATCACCACCGCCTTCGCCGCCACCGTCGCCGCCTCCGGCGCCGCCGCCATCACCACCGGCTTCGCCGCCACCGTCGCCTCCCCCGGCGCCGCCACCGCCTCCGCCAGCTCCACCGCCGTCGCCACCGCCTTCGCCGCCACCGCCTTCGCCGCCGCCCCCGACGCCTCCGGCCGCGATTCAGGGTTCGGAGACGGTCCTCGGGCCGATCCAGCAGGTCACTGGCCCAAGCCAAATCATCGCTCCCGATCCGATCGATCAGCAGCAGGAGCAACAGGAACAGCAGCAGAAACAGGCCGACAAAGAAGGCGACAAGAATGGCGAAGGAGACGATTCCGGCGTCGATTCGGCTCTTGGCCTCATCAACGCAGGGCCGGTGCAGATGAAAAGCGACTTCGAGCAACCCGTCACCAGCGGCGGTCTCGGGGTCACCAGCGACACCCCTGGAACCAACGACTGATCGGAGGATCCGATGGGCAGGATTTCGATTGCGATTGTAGCAGCGGCCGCCGCGGTGGCGGGCGCCAACTCAACCTGGGCAGCGACGCCGCTCAGCGTGCGCGACAGCTGGCGCATCGGCAATTCGGGGACGAGTTTTTGCTCTGCCCAAAGCCTCACCACGGACAAGGCACTGACCGGCATGTTCGACGCGGGCTATGCCATCACCTGCCGCGATGCCGCTCTGGCCGTCGGCAAGCTCTACAAGGTGCGCGACACTCGGGATGCAGCCGCGCGGATCGCCGCCGACAGGGATGCTCGCGCCAAATGCGATAACCCGCATCGCGGCAACATTCCGGGCATCGGGGCCGTGGATGTGATCGACTGCAAGCTCAGGGAGGCGGACGTAATCTATCGCGCCTACGAGCTTCGCAAAGGCAATATGGTGTACGCGGCCCACGGCCTCGGCGGTTATGACAGCGCTCTCCAGCTGGGTCTGAAGAGCTTGGTCGAGGACCAACCGGCGAAAGGCGAAATTTCGATTGCCACAACCGGGCTGGGCGATCCGGCGGCCTTCGCTCGAGTCCAGGCGGGAACCCTGGCTCCGGACAAGGCCTTGGAAGAGGCCTATCGTCGCAATAATGCCGGCAGTTACGCCGAAGCGGCCGAATTCTTTGCAGCCGCGAGCAGCAGTGCTGCCGACACTTCACTCAATCGTGCCGAGGCGCTGGTCAATGAAGCACTTCAGAAGTCAAACCTCGGCCGCTTTGCGGAAGCGGACTCATTGTTTTCCCGCGCCGCCCAGTTGGTTGGAAACGACCCGGTCGTTGCACGTCGCTTGCGCAACTACCGCGCCATCCATGACTTGAATCAGGTCGATCCCAAGGCTGCGCTGGAAGAGCTCGACAAGCCTCTTCCGAAGGCATCACTCGTCAGCGACGACACCGGCACCGGAAAGCTGGAAATCGATTCTTCCATGGCCATGCGGCTCAACGCAGATTCCAAGTTCGGCCAACAACTGGGCGCGGCGACCGACGAATTGCTTCCCGCCGAGAAAATCCAAATCCTCGATGGGCAGGCGATGCAACTGCGCGGCACTTCACTTCGGCTCACCGGGAATCGAGCCGGCGCGCAAGAAGCACTGCACGCTGCCGACGCCAAGCTTCAGGCCGTTCGCGGCGGCAAGGTCGCCTCGATTCTGTGGATGCGGGCGCAGATTTTCGGCGACCTCGGAGCGATCGCCGAAGAAGCCGGCGACAAGGCGGAAGCGGACAAATTGTACCGCGACGCCGTCAACCTCCTCGAGGTCAACTACCCCGGCACCGCCGTGCTGCTCAATTCCAAGGCGCGGCTGGCGGGCTATCTCGCACGCTCCGGACAGCTGCAAACGGCGGAAGCCATGTTCAGCGACATCGTCCACTCGCAGCCCGATACCAGCAACCTTCCGCCGAGCTTCGCGAATGTGCTGCGGCCTTATGTTGACCTGCTCCTGAAGAAAGGCGACGACCCCAAGGCCGATGCGGAAATTTTCGCGGCGACGCAGCTGATGATCAGGCCGGGGCTCGCGCAGACGCAGGCAGTTCTCGCGCGTGAACTGACCGGAGGTACTGACGAAGCATCCAGGTTATTCCGCCAGTCGGTCACCCTCACCAGGCAGGCCGAGCGCGCGCGCATTGAGCTTGCCAGGCTGCAGGATCTAGCCAAGCCGAGCCCGCAGGAAATGGTGCGCGCCCGCGTTCTTCGTGCGACCCTCGACTCCTCGCAAAAGGAGCAGCTGACCACCCAGGCAGCGCTTTCGAGCTTCCCGCGCTTCCGAGCGGTTTCGAGCGACACCATTCCGCTGCCCGACCTTCAGAAGATCCTGAAGGACGGCGAAGCCTATTACCGCATGACCATCGTTGGCGATCACGTCTACGCCATGCTTGTGACGCCATCCGCGGCGCATGCGGTGAAGCTCAAAGTCACATCCAAACAGATTGGCGAGCAGGTCGATGCGCTTCGCGACACGATTTCGAAGGTCGAAGGCGGCCAGCGCACGACGTATCCCTTCGACGTGGGGCTGTCTCACCAGCTGTACGAAGAGCTCTTCGGCCAGTTCGCGTCGAGCTTGCCTGCCGTCAAGCACCTGATCTTCGAGCCCGACGGTGCGATGCTGCGTCTTCCGATCAACCTGCTGGTCATGGATCAGGCATCGGTCGACGCTTATCAGAAGCGAGCCTCGGCAAGCGACGAAGCCGCCTATGACTTCCGCGGCATCCAATGGCTCGGGCGAGACCGCGATATCAGTACTGCGGTCAGTCCGCGGTCCTTCGCGCAGCTGCGAAGCGTGCCTCCATCCGCCGGCCGAAGGGAATATCTCGGCCTCGGCGAGAACACCCCGCCATCGGCGTCCGCCGAGGGACAGGTTCCCGCTGCTGCCGACCGCGACTGCATCCTACCATTGTCGTCATGGACTCATCCGATCTCCGCCAAGGAACTCGAAACCGCGGCAACGATCCTGAAACAATTCGACCCCACAGGTGTGCAGATCGTCACCCGCGACCAGTTCACCGACACCGGCCTCGAAGCCCGTGAGGATCTGAATCAGTACCGCATCCTCCATTTCGCGACCCACGGCGTCGTGACTGCACGCGCCGCCAAATGCGCGGCGCAGCCGGCGCTGCTCACAAGCTTCGGCGGCAGCGGCTCCGACGGCCTGCTGACCTTCCGCGAGATTTTCGACCTTCATCTCGATGCCGATGTCGTGATTCTCTCGGCTTGCGACACCGCCGGCAAGGCGAGCGCCGCGGCGACCCAGCAGGCCGGCCTGTCAACCGGCGGCGACGTTGCACTTGACGGGCTCGTGCGCGCCTTCGTCGGCGCCGGAGGACGCCTTGTCATCGCCAGCCATTGGCCGGTTCCCGACGACTACAATGCGACGGAGCGGCTGATAACGGGCCTGTTCTCGGCGCCACCGGGAACTCCGACGGTCACTGCATTGCGCATGTCGCAACGCCAGCTGATGGACGACGTCAACACGTCGCATCCATTCTATTGGTCGGCATTCGCGGCGGTTGGAGACGGCGAGATTCCGATCATCCGCAAGGTCAAACCGCAAATCGCGACTGCTACCAAATAGGGCGTTTACTGTTCCTGGATTTCAGGAGTGATCTGCGGATCGCCGCAGCGGCAGGTCGTGACCCTGGGAGCGACGCGGCGTTTCGGCGGCGGAGCGGGCTGACTTGCCTGGGTTGGCGCGTTCACCTGCTCGGCAGACGCGAGAACGATCTGCACCGGCCGCTGCTGAGATTGATCGGCCTTGACGGCTTCACCCTTCGGCGGCTCGGCCATTGCCGGGCCAACGCTGGCCAAAAGCGCAGCAATTACAATGGCAGAAGCACGCATGGCTTTCTCCGTCATTCGCGGAGAAGCTACGAAAACATCCTTTTTGAAGGCCTAAGCTAAATGGTTAAAACCATTGCATGAATCGTCACTGCCGGTTGAACTGACCCAAAAAATTGCCGTTATTTCAACGATATAACAATACCGGCCGTCAGTGTCTGCAAGCCGACATTCGTTGACTTTCCGTTAACCAAATGGCAAATTGATCGTCTTGACTCAGTCAAGGGGGCAATAATGGCAACTAGTCTTTCGACTTCGAACAACCGCAAGATGATTCTGACGACTGCGGCGATCATCGCCGTCGGTGTTGGGGCCTATGGCCTCGGGCGGATTTATCCTCCCCTCGGCCCGAGTTCAGGTACGGTTGGCGCTTCTCAGCGCTACGTTAACAGCCAGGTCGGCGACAAGGACGTGACGCTGGGCGATACGTCCGTACCGGAGTTGATGCAGACCGACGCTTTTGAAGCGATGGTCCGCAATCCGACCTTCCGCGCACTAGCGCGCGATCCGAAGTTCCAGGCGCTCGCGCAGAACCCGGTGGCGATGGCGGCCCTGGCGGCCAATGCCGATGCATTCAAGGCGATCGCGAACAACCCGCAGGCGTTCCAGGACCTGGCGCAGGCGGCGCAGCAATTGTCCGCGAACAACGGCGCGGCTAGCGGGATTGGAACCCAGGCCGCTTCCGCTCTCGCGATGAACGCGGACAGCTTCAAGACGCTCGCTACGCAGCCGGCGGTAATCCAGGCGATTGCCGATCACGCGGTCGCGTTCGAAGCGCTCGCGGGGCATGACGCGGCGTTTCAAGTGATGCTTCAGAACGCCGAGGCGTTCGCGCGATTTGGCGGCAATGTCGCGGCTTTCGAGCAAGCGGCAGCAAACGCTTCGGGCGACAAGGTGATGGCCACTGAAGCCAAGTCGTTCGAAACACTGGCGGCTGACGCCAAGGCCATGAACGCGCTGAAGGCGGATTCGAATTTCTTCCAGACGCTCGCTGCGAATGCGAAGGCCTTCGACGCACTTTCGTCCACCGACGCCAAGTTCGATGCAGCGTTCAACGACCAGGCGATCAAGGCCATCGGCGACAATGCCAAGGCGTTCGACGCGCTCGCATCCAATCCCAACATGCTGAACGCGGCCGTCACCCAGGCGCAGTCGATCGATGCGGCATTTGGCGGCTCACCCAGCAATGGCGCCGTGCAGGCGCTCCTCAACAATGCCAGCTCGTTTGCGACGCTCGCGTCTCAGCCGGCGGCAGCCCAGGCGGTCGTCGATCATGCGCAGGCGTTCGCGGCGCTCGCCGGTCACGATGCGGCGTTCGAGGTGATGCTTCAGAATGCCGAAGCGTTCGCGCGTTTCGGCGGCAATGTCGCGGCCTTCCAAGAGGCGGCGGCACGCGCGTCGAGCGACAGCGTCATGGCGACCGAAGCCAAGTCGTTTGAAGCGCTCGCCGCCGACGCCAGGGCGATGAACACGCTGAAGAGCGACACGAACTTCTTCCAGACGCTCGCTGCGAATGCCAAGGCATTCGATGCGCTTTCATCCACGGATGCGAAGTTCGACGCGGCGTTCAACGACAAGATGCTGAATGCCATCGCCACCAATGCGAATGCGTTCGAGAAGTTCGCTTCCAACGCCCGCGCCATCCAGGTCGGAGCCAATGCCGCTCAGACATTGAGCGTGCAGGCAAAGGCAGCATCAGCTGCGGATGCCCATTCGATCGACGCCAGGGCGGTGCAGCTTGCTGCAGCGTACCCGCAGGCTTTTGCGGTCATGAGCCAGAATGCGCCGGCGTTCCAGGCGCTCGCGGGCCAACCTCAGGCACTTCAGATGTTCGCGAACAATGCCCAGGCATTCGCAGTTCTGGGTCATGATGCGAACTTCCAGTCTTTGGTAACCAGCTCCGCCTTTTCGGCGGCGGCGCGTAGCCAGGGCTTTGCTGACGCCATTGGCGGCAACGCAAACTAGGGCCATGGCGCGGGGGCGTCCAAAGGGGGCACATGAGGGGAGTTGGCGCACGGCCGCGTGATTGTCTGGCCGTTTTGACTGGGGTGGCACTGTGCGGGGTCTCGGGCTCCGCGCTGGCGCAGGGATTGCCCAATCCGCCGACTCCCAAGCCCAATCCCACGGTCGTCAGGGAAGGCCCGGTGCACGTCCCTCCAGACGCATCGGGCATCGATCTCAGCGAGATCGACACCAACGACCTCGAGCTACTCTATTTCGATCCGGCGCAAACCTATCTCACGCCATATATCGGGCGCGCGTTCACCAACGCACTCCAGTTCCACAAGAAGAAGTTCAACTGGACGCCCTGGGATCGGACGACCGTCCTGCTCAAGGATTTCGGCGATTACGGCAATGCGGCCGCGCGCGGCTCGCCCAACAATGCCGTGCTGCTCGACGTTGCTCCGCTCAGCCAGACGATGGAGACCTTCTCCCCCGGCGAGCGGTTTTTCACACTAACCAATCACGAGCTCGCGCACGTCGCGACAATGGACGTGTGGAACAGCAGGGACGCCTCATGGCGCAAGTTTCTTCACGGCAAGCCGATGCCGCTGCAGGAACATCCAGAATCGATCCTGTGGAATTATCTCGCGACGCCCAGGACGAACGTTCCGCGCTGGTACCTGGAAGGTAGCGCGGTCTTCTTCGAGACATGGATGGCAGGCGGGCTTGGGCGCGCGCAGGGCGGCTTCGACGAAATGGTTTGGCGCGCCCGGGTGCGCGACAACGACCGCTTCTTTTCCCCTCTGGGCCTCGAATCCGAAGGCATTGCCGTCGATTACCAGGTGGGGGTCAACGACTATCTCTACGGGACGCGCTTCTTTTCCTATCTCGCGCTGACCTACGGCCCTGAAAAGGCGGTCGACTGGCTTCGCCGGCCCGAGGATAGCAAGGCCTTCTATGCCGCGCGTTTCCGTGAGGTCTTCGGAAAGCGGCTCGACGAGGTGTGGGACGACTGGATCCGCTTCGAGCATGATTTCCAAAAGGCGAATCTCGCCAAGCTCGCCCAATATCCTCTTACCCAAACGCAGCCCATCAGTGCGCATGGGCTCGGCTCGATCTCCCGCGGCTTCGTCGACACCAAGACAAACAGCCTTATCGCCGCGTTTCGCTACCCAGGTACGATCGGCTTCGTCGGACGCCTCGACCTAGCCACGGGCAAGCTGACGAAGCTCCAGGAAATCAAGGGGATGATGCTCTACAAGGTGACGAGCCTCACCTTCGATCCGCAGACGCGCCAAGCTTACTACACTGAAGACAATGGCGCCTACCGCGACATCGTGTCGGTCGATGTCGACACTGGCCGCAAGGAAATGCTGCTTCGCGACGCGCGGATCGGCGACCTGGTCCTCGATCCTCTCGACAAGACGATCTGGGGCCTCCGCCACCAGAACGGCTTTGTTACGATCGTCAGGCTTTCCCCGCCGTATCGGACGTTCAACCAGATCCACACGTTCAAATATGGGCAGATCCCGTTCGACCTCGACATTTCGCCCAACGGGACCTTGATGTCCGCATCGTTCGGAGAGGTGAACGGCGACCAGACCCTGCGCGTGTGGCGGATGGACTCGCTTGCACGCGGCGAACCGGAGGAGGTGGCGCGTCTCGCGCTTCCGCCCTCGATGCCGGAGGGATTCACCTTCGCTCCAGACGGTCGGACGATGTACGGCACATCCTATTTTACGGGCGCGTCGAACGTGTTTCGGTTCGATATCCTCACGAAGAAATATGATGCAGTCAGCAACTCATCGACCGGATTCTTCCGGCCGATCGTACAGGCCGACGGATCACTGATCGCTTATGAATATAGCGGTGACGGTTTGCAGCCGGTACGATTCAAGCCGCAGGTGCACGACGACCTTGGAAACGTCGAATTCCTCGGCACAAGATTGGTCAATACTCGCCCCGAGCTCAAGCAATGGGGTGTCGGCTCCCCTGCGAAAATCCCGTTTGATGAGCTGGTCACGGGCCGCGGCAAGTATAGTTCGGTAAAGGAGCGGAAGTTCGCCGGCACCTATCCGATCATCCAGGGATATAAGGGCGCGATCTCGCCTGGCTGGTTCTTCCATTGGGAAGACCCGCTGCAGTTCAACCAGATCAGCGCCGAACTCAGCGTGTCCCCCTTCGACCATATGGATCTGAAGGAACGGCTGCACGCGAAGCTTCAGCTCAAGACGCTGAACTGGGACGTCAGATATTTCCACAACGCAGCCGACTTTTATGACATCTTCGGGCCGGTGAAGCGCAGTCGCAAGGGCGATTCCGTCATTGCGACGTACAACAAGACCGTCATCTACGATCCGCCCCGCCAGCTCGATCTGTTCGCGACAGGCGCGGTATTCACCGGGCTCGAGGTCCTTCCGACCGCCCAGAATGTTCCGGGACCCAAGAACATCGGATCGGTCGAGGTCGGCGCCAAATATACCAATACGCGCAAGTCATTGGGCGGCGTCGACCATGAAAAGGGCATTGCCTGGCGCGTCACTGCAGGCGTCGATTATGCGCAGAACCGCGCCTTCCCGAGGCTCGCCGGCGGGATCGATTATGGCGTTCCACTGCCGCTCGCGAACAGCTCGATCTGGGCCTACGCCAGCGCCGGAACCGTCGCGGGGCGCCGCCTCGACCCGCTGGCTGCCTTCTACTTCGGCGCCTTCCGCAACAACTATGTCGATAACCGGCCGGAGAAAAGGTACCGCGAGATGGAAAGCTTCCCCGGCTTTTCCATCGACGAGATCGCCGCGCGTCGCTTCGCCAAACTCACCGGGGAGGTGAACCTGCCGCCGATCCGCTTCGCCGAAGTCGGAACGCCGGTCTTCTTCCTGAGCTACATCCGTCCGGCCGTCTTCGTCGGTGGAATGGCGACCCAGGAGCCCGACCGAACCAGCCATCATTATGCGGACGTCGGAGCGCAGTTCGACCTCAACTTCACAGTAGCGCTCAGGCTGCCGATGGTTCTTTCCTTCGGGGCGGCGGGCGGCTGGCGGGACGGTCATTATCGCAAGACGGAATGGCTCGCTTCGCTTAAGATCATGTGAGCCGATGAGCTGGATTCTGACCGAAGGCCTGCACTGGGGCATCGCATTGGTACCGGTGCTCGTTCTGCTCGCTGTGTTCGTCTGGCTCGACGCGTTCGCTCTGATGAGCCTCAAGGAAGTCCTGGTGCTTCTCCTCCTCGGCGCGATCGCGGCGCTCGTCGCCTGGCCCATCAGCGGCCGGCTCCTCGATACCCTCCCGATCGGCTTTTCGCTCTACAGCCGCTTTGTCGCGCCCTGGATCGAGGAAGCGATCAAGGCGGCGATCATGATCGTCCTCTTCCGGATGAACCGCATCGGATACAAGCTGGACGCGGTCATTTCCGGCTTCGCGATCGGTGCCGGATTCTCGGTCGTCGAGAATATCTTCTACCTAACCATCTTCCCGAACTACGGCACGGGGACCTGGTTGGTCCGGGGATTCGGAACGGCGATCATGCACGGGACCACGCTCGCCGCGCTCGCCGCGATCGCGCATGAATTCGCCGAGCGCGAGACCCGCGAAGCCGCATCCGACTTCGACTTCAGCATCCTCTGGTTCGTGCCTGGATATGGCGTCGCGGTCGCGCTCCACACCGCGTTCAACCAGTTCCCGGACCGTCCGGTGATAGCAATGATGGGTGCGGTCCTGATCGCCCCCGTCGCCCTGATCGCTATCCTCGGCCTCGGCGCGGCGGGGGCGCAGCGCTGGCTCGTCGCGGAATGCGCCGAACACAAGGCCCAGGTAGAGGCGCTTCGGGCCGGGCGGTGGCCGCAGGGGCCAGCGGGGCAGAAAATAGCGGCTCTGGCGGAGCGCATGGACCCGGAGTCGGTGAAGCGGGTCCGTCGTTACTGGGAATTGCAGGCGTGGCTCGTCGCTGAGGCAGAAGAAACGATGATGGAGGAAGCTGCCGGGGAAGCGGAATTCGATCCCGAACAGATTCGCTCGGCCATCGCAGAGTTGGACGGCCTCCGGAAGGCGCTGGGCCGAAGTACCTTTGCCGCGGTGCAGGCGTTGCTCCCATTCAGCCGCAATGACCTCTGGGAAGTGTCGGAGCTGAAACAGCGGCTCGGCGGACGTTCCTAGCCAACCGGCTTCCTGGTTACACTTTCTTAACCAACCGGTGCGCATCGCGGTTTGAGGCAGGAGGCGCGTCTATGCCGATGCTGGCCCACTTCGAGGAATTGCCCGTTGAGAACCGCCGCACGTCCACGAGGCGTGCGCTGATGCTCGGTGTCGGCACAGGGACGGAACCCGTCACCATCCTCGATCTTTCCTTGACCGGAGCCTTGCTCGAGACGTCAGTCCCCATGCTGGTCGGCTCCTATTTCGAGATCGACATCCCCGTCGCCGGCCGCGTCGAAGCGATCGTCGTTTGGAACAGCGGGGAATATTACGGCTGCCAGTTCGAGCATCCGATCGCGCCCTCAGCACTCAGCGCTGCACTGGTGCAGGCGGAAGCCGCTGTCTCCGGGAAGGGCGAACCTTTCCGTCCCGATCCGGTCGACGAACTCAAAGCCCTGAGTTCCGAAGTCGAGCGTATCGCCTGGAAAATGGAGCTGGCGCTGAAACGCCTGACGAAGAAGTAGCGCCCGCCTTCCTTGCCGCGGGAATCGCGGCAGGCTAGCCCGCACACATGCTCTTTGCAGGCGTCGAACTTGGCGGGACAAAATGCGTCGCGATCCTCGCCCGCGACCCGAACGACGTCGTTGCGCGCGAAATCGTCCGCACGACCTCCCCCGACGAGACGCTCAGCTTCCTTGAGCAAATCCTTCGCAAGTGGAGCACTAGTCACGATCTGTCCGGGCTCGGCATTGCAAGCTTCGGCCCGATCGACGTCATCCCCGGCTCAGCGACCTATGGACATATGCTCGCGACGCCCAAGCCCGGCTGGCCGGGCGCGGACATCGCTTCGCGGCTGCGGTGCGCCGCCGGAGTTCCGGCCGCGTTCGACACCGATGTCAACGGAGCTGCCTTTGCAGAAATGCGCTGGGGAAGCGGACGGGGTTTCGACGATTTCGCTTACGTCACGGTGGGCACCGGCATTGGCGTGGGCCTGATCGTCAGCGGCAAGCCAACGCGCGGATTTGCGCATTGCGAGCTCGGGCACGTCCGAGTCCCGCGTCCGGCCGGCGGCGATTGGCCCGGCACCTGCCCCTTCCATGGCGATTGCGTGGAAGGTCTTGCATCGGGGTCCGCGCTGCAGGCACGCCTTGGCGATCGCGTCGCGCAGCTTGGGGAGGATCATCCGGTGTGGGATGAGGTCGCCTGGGCGCTTGCGCAGCTTTGCCACGCGATCGTCTGCGCGGCGGCGCCGATGCGGATCGCGATGGGCGGCGGAGTGCTCGCGCATCAGCAGCACCTGATCGGCAAGATCAATCTACTGCTGGCGGCGAGCCTGAACGATTACCTGCATCTCCCCGGGGAGGGTCAGTATGTCGTCGCACCCGAACTCGGGCTCGACTCGGGCCCGCTCGGAGCGGTGGCGTTGGCGATCGAGGCTGTTCGCCCGCGATCCAATCTTCACGAAACTTCGCAGTGAGTGGCGTGGCCCCAACTAGTCGTGAGATCCCAGCCGAAATTCATCGTGCAGCCTTCGATCTCATAATGGAGAACTTCGGTTCCCACATAGGACCATGACTCGGGTCAACAGTCTGTTAACGATAGTTTAATGCCTATTGCGACCGGTCCACGGCGCTTTCGGACTACGCCGCGTAGGTCGTTCGTCCGCCGGTCACCGTGCGGACGACCTTGATATCCTTGATCTTGTCGTGCGGAACAGCGCGAGGATCATCGGATAGCAGGACGTAATCGGCGAGCTTGCCGGGCGCGATCGACCCCTTGCGATGCTCCTCGTGCGAATTGTACGCACCGTTCCATGTGTAGACGCGAAGCGCATCCTCCACGCTGATCCGCTGGTTCGCGCCCCACGTCTCGCCGTTCCAGCCCGTGCGCGTGACCATTCCCTGGATTCCCATCAGCGGCGCGAACGGCCCGGGCGGGAAGTCGCAGCCGCCAGCCACCTTGATGCCCGCGTCGAGGTAGGACCGATATGGCATCATGTGCTCCATCAGTGTCTCGCCGTAGAACTTGAACTTGTCGGGATTGTAATAAGCGTAGCTGGTGAAGCAGGCGGGGACCGCGTCCAATGCCTTCATTCGGGCAATGATCTCCGGATAGGCCAGCGTCGCGTGGGTGAGCTTGGGGCGAACGTCGCGCCTGGGGAACAGCCGCTGGGAACGCTCCAGCGACGTCAAATACATGTCCATCGCGACATCGCCATTGACGTGACAATTGGGCTGGATACCCGCGCGCCACATCCGCTCGACCCAGGCGTCGAGATCCGCCTGCTTGGTGGTGACATTGCCGTGATATTCGCGTCGGTTAGGGTAGCCGGCACGAATGGACATCGTACGTTCGGAGAAGGATCCGTCGACCGTATGTTCGGACGTGGCTCCGAGCCGGATCCATTCGTCTCCAAAGCCAGTGCGCCAGCCGTTCGCGACCATCGCATCGATCATCGGCTGCTCGGGCTCGTAGCTTACGCGGTGCAGCAGATTGCCGTCCTGCCGCACCTGCATGAGCGCCGAGAAATCGCCCCCCTCGTGGTGAACGGTGGTGAGGCCAAAGCGCGCGAACTGCTTTGAGATATGGGCGAGGCCGGCCTTCGCCCGCTGGAATTGCTCGGCCTCGCTGTACTTCGGAAACTTGCCCGCTTTCCACAGCACATCCTGCGCGTTGTCGGTTACGCGGCCGTTGAGCTCGCCATTCGAATCGCGATCGAACGTACCGCCGAACGGCTGCGGCGTTTCCTTTGTGACGCCAGCGAGCTCGAACGCCTTGCTGTTGACGAAAATGGTGTGGCCGCCTCGATGAGTTACGGCGACGGGATGGATGCTCGAGACGCGGTCGAGATCGGCGCGCGTCAGCGGGCGTCCATCCTTCACCTTCGTGTCATCGTAAAACATGCCCTGGACCCACTCGCCGGGAGGGGTCTTGGAGGCGCGCTCCTTCAGCTTGCTGACGATCGAATCAATGGTGACGAACTCGACCTCGTAAGGGTTGCCGACGAGGACGTCGTACAGGAGCGACTCCCCCACCGGATGGAGGTGGCAGTCGATGAACCCCGGGACGACCGTCATGCCCCGCGCGTCCACGATTTCCGTGCCTTTTCCGCTCAGGCCGCCGATCGCCTCATTCGATCCGACGGCGATGATCCGACCGTCGCGGACCGCGAACGCCTGTGCTTCGGGCGTACCGGGCTCCATCGTGATCACGCGGGCGTTGCGAACGATCGAGTCTGCGCTGCGCGGATCTGAAAGCGCCAGCGACCTCGCGGGCCATGCAGCGATCGCGGTTGCCGCGCCGCCAAGGATGCTTCTTCGGCTGAATCCGATCATTCTAGCTCCTTCGACGAGGCAGC
>Ga0207706_10001132_pt1 | contig 27137 bp, 18 predicted proteins | sample KBSC53metaG_FD_184318 | JGI IMG/M metagenome (GOLD analysis project Ga0207706, IMG submission 184318) | Corn rhizosphere microbial communities from Kellogg Biological Station, Michigan, USA - KBS C5-3 metaG (SPAdes) (version 2) | ecosystem: Host-associated > Plants > Roots > Rhizosphere > Soil ... | reverse complement strand
GTAATGGGTCATTGGCTTTCGGTTCTCAGTCGGCTAATTCCTGATTCGGGGACGCACGAGCAATATTGATGTTCCCCTTGCCATCGACAAAACCGCTGCCCACGAGCCATCCTCCCGCGATTCGCCGTTGCACCGCAACCCGATTTCGCCTTACCGATGGTTCTCGCGTTCCTCCTGCTCGCTCTGCAACAGCCTGTCGCTGCCGACTCCGGTCTGCGCGGCGCACGCGACCCGGCTTTCGCGCCCGATGGCCGTCTCGTCGTCTCGATCGACGGCGATCTCTACATCCAGGCACCGAACGCCGGCTCATGGACTCGGCTCACCAGCGGCCCGGCTTGGGACCGCCAGCCGACATGGTCGCGGGACGGCACCAGCATCATTTTCTCGTCCGACCGCGCGGGTGGATTCGACCTCTGGCGCATCGCGGTGCCCGCCAATGGGTCTGCCTCGGCGGCCCCCGCCGAGCCCGAGCGGCTCACGACCTCACCCGAGCCCGATGCGGAGCCGTCGGTTGGCAACGATGGTCGTATCATCTTCGTCCGGGGTCGCGGTGCGATGGCCCGCCTCTGGTCGCGCGCGCGTGATGGGACCGAGCAGCGGCTCACGCGAGGTCAGGTTGCCGAACGCTGGCCCGCGCTGTCCCCCGACGGCGCGAGGGTCCTGTACGTCGCGATTACGGAGACGGGGCGGCGTTTGCGCGTCCGTGCGCTCGCTGGCGACTCCGCGCGCGCCGCGGACAGCGTGGTCATTGGGGATCGCGACGTGGAACGACCCGCCTGGTCGCCTCAGGGCGATCGGCTTGCGTTCACCAGCGGCGGGTCGCGTGCCGGCGTGTTCATTACGGTCACGGACGGTCGGTACGCGAACCTCGTGAGCACCCGGCACGCCGCGCCCGCGTGGGCCCCGAACGGGCGGACGTTGACGCTCGCGGAGCTCGGAGCCGATCCGCCTGGATACAACGGCGATCCCGCGCGCGTCACCGATCACGACGTGACCGAAAATCTTGCGGCCGCCGGCCGCCTCTGGACCGTCGCCGTACCTAACGCGCCCGACGACAGCCTCGCGGAGCGGCGCGTCACTGCCGACAGACCGCGGCGCGATCGGAACGCCGAAGCGTTCGATCGAGTATGGACGCGCTCCGCGGAGCTGTACTTCTCTGCGCCCGACGCCGCGTCGCGCCGACAGCGCTGGACCGTGCTCAGAGATCGGTACCGGCCGCAAGCGCTCGTGGCAGCAACCGACGCGGCGCTCGACGACATCATCTACGCCATGCTCCGCGAGCGGCCTTCGCTGCGCGAGCCTGCATCCGGGCATGCGGCGGTGTCGAGCGCGCATCCGGTCGCGACTGCGGCGGGGCTGGAGATACTGCGGAAGGGCGGCAACGTCGTCGACGCTGCGGTTGCCGTCTCGTTCGCGTTAGGTGTGGTCGAGCCGGACGCCAGTGGACCCGGTGGTTACGGCCAGATGCTCATCGAGACGAAAGGGGCGGAACGCCCGGCGCTCATCGAGTTCATGTCGCGTGTGCCCGAGGAAGCCACCCTCGCCAACGCGGCGCTCCTGACCGACGGCCGCTATCCCGAGGACGGCCCCGTGCTCGCGAACGTGCCAGGTACGGTAGCCGGCATGTACTCCGCCTGGCAGCAGTTCGGCAGCAGAAAGGTCGCGTGGGCCGATCTCCTCGGACCAGCGATTCGGGCGGCGAAGGACGGGTTCGTCGTGAGCGATGGTCTCGCGACCACCTTGTCGGTCGAGCGTGAGCATTTCGCGAAGTACGAGTCGAGCCGAGCGCTGTACTTCCGCAACGGAGAGCCGCTGCACGCGGGCGACACACTCCGTAATGCGGACCTCGCCTGGACGCTCGAGCAGATAGCGAAGGGCGGCGCCGACGGGTTTTACAAGGGCGAGGTCGCGCGGCGGATCGTTACGGATCTGCGAGGGAAGGGAAACGCGATGCGCCTCACCGACCTGTTGCGCTACTTCGCGGCCAATCGCGAGCCGGTCGCGTCGACGTATCGCGGCTACACCATCTACTCGAGTGCGCCCCCGGTATCGGGCGGCGCGACGCTCGCGGCGCAGCTCAATCTGTTGGAGCTGTGGAAATCGCCACACGTCTATACTGACGATCCAGCAACCGCCCACGCGATGATCTCCGCGTGGCAGCTCACGCCATCAGCGCGAAACCGGATCGCGGATCCAGGACTCTGGCCGGTGACGGTCGGGCCGTTCGTGAACAAGGACACGGCGCGGGTGCGCTGGCGTTGCTTCGATCCCGCGCGTGCGCTCACTCCGGACGCCTTTCGAGGCGACACGCTTGCCTGCGCTGCGGATCGCAAGACCACGACTGATGGCAACCCAAACGGGGGTGATGCAGGCCCGGTCGACCTCGCGATCGAGGGGCGGGCCGCGTGCGGGAACGTCGCCGAGCATGCGCGTGAGGTCGAAGCCTGTCACTCGTCAGGCACGACGGCGTTCACCGTTGCCGACGCCGACGGCAACGTCGTCGCCGTAACACAGACGCTCGGTACCTGGGGCGGGAACTTCTACGTCGCGCCCGGCCTCGGGTTCATCTACAACGACAAGCTTACGTCGTACGGCACCGACCCGTCGCAGTACGGAGCGCGACTCCCGTACGCGCGGCACGGGAGCACGCTTGCGCCCACGATCGTGTTTCAGGGCACGGGCAGCGCGCGGCGGCCAGTGCTCGCCGTGGGTGCGGCGGGGAACGCGTGGATCACGTCGGCGGTCTATCAGACGCTGGTGGGCGTACTCGACTTCGGCTTGACTCCGCAGCAGGCGCTCGAGCTTCCGCGTTTCCTGCCGCAGGGGCGCACGACCGGCACGCGCCGGGAATTTGTGGTAGAGGTGGAGGGTGGCTTCGCCCCGGCCACGCTGCGACGTCTCCGCGAGATGGGGTATACCCTCAACGTGATCTCGCTGGCCGGTGAGCCGCGGATGGGTTATGGCGCCGCGATTTCGTTAGGCAGGGGCACGGTGACGGCCGGTGCCGACCCGCGGCGGAGCGGTACGGCCGGCTCGATTCCGTGACGGCGCCGCGACCAGATCAGCGTCGACGCAGGGTTACGCCGCCATTGGTGGTCGTGACCCGGACCAGCGGACCGCCGGAGCCGAGCTGCGTCGTTAGGCGTCGGTTGATCTTGCCCTGAATGGTGACCGGGAATCCGATGTCCATCCCGCCGTTCACCGTGCCGGTCTCGAGCCGGGCGTTGTACGTCGTCGGGATCGCGACTTCCACGCCGCCGTTCGTCGTGCTGACGTCGAGCCCTGCGCCGGACCACCGGTCACCCGTCAGCTCGACGTCGACGCCGCCATTCGACGTGGACCCGCGTACGTCACCCGCGACGCCCGTCAGCGAGACGCCGCCGTTCGTCGTCTCGAACTCCAGCCGGCCGTCCACGTTCTCGATCGAGATCCCGCCGTTGGTCGCGCTCAGGTCGAGGTTGATCTTGCGCGGTACTTGTATCTCGTAGCTGACCGACCACGACGACCGCCACCGTGTCGACGGTCCCTCGGCGCGAATCTCATCACCGATGTCGATGCGAATCTCGCCGGCGATGTCCTTCGCGTCGCTCTCCGAGCCGGCCTGGGCCTGGATCTTCGAGATGACGAGAATGTCCTTCCGGTCGGAACCGATGATCTCGATGCCGCCGTTCTCACGGCCGTCCACACGGAGTTGCGAGCGGGCCGGGATCGTTTGCTCGCGCACATCGCAGTACTGCTCACGGTCGCGGTCGCCGGAGTAATGCCCGCTGCGACAGTCGTCGAGCCACCGCTCCGCGCTTCGCGACTTTTGTGCGAACGCTTGGGTCGCGGTGACGACGACGAGGACACCAGAAAGCAGACGGTAGCGCATGGGGATGGGTCTCTGCCGAATGGACGACAATAAGACAGTCGGGCGGCGGGGATGGTTTCGTTATCTGGCGGCAGGCGGCAGGCGGCAGGCGGCAGGCGACGGGCGACGGGCGACGGGCGACGGGCGACGGGCGACGGGCGACGGGCGACGGGAAGAAAGCGTGTCATCCCGAGCGAAGCGAGGGATCGCGCCCGTCCCGACAGAGGTCTCTCTACCGGGATGATCGCGATCCCTCACCTGTCGGCTCGGGATGACGCGGCGGCAGCAAGCGGCAGTAGCCCGCAGTCGTCGGCTACCAGCAAGCAGCAAGACTCCCTTGCCGAATTTAGGTAGGAGTTCTACATATTACATGTAGAACTCCTACCCATTGAGGCTGTGACCAAATCCACGGGACCGTCCAAGAGCGAGCTCCTCAAGGGCACGCTCGACATGCTCATCCTGCAGACGCTGACCGTCCAGGCGCTCCACGGCTATGCGATCGCCCAGCAGATCGAGCTCCTGTCCGATGCCGTGCTTTCGGTCGAGCAGGGGTCGCTCTACCCTGCCCTCGAGCGCCTCCAGAAGCGTGGCTGGGTGACGTCCAAGTGGGGGGAGTCGCCCACGGGGCGGCGCGCCCGGTATTACACCCTCACCGCGGCCGGTCGTCGGCAACTCGGCGACGAGATCTCCGACTTCGACCGCGTGCTGCTGGCGATCAACCGCGTCATGCGGCGCGCCTGACGTTAGGCATGCGGCTCCTGGACATGCTCCGCTATCGCCTTCGCGTGCTGCTCCATCCGGGGCGCCACGCGAGTGAGCTCGACGAGGAGATCCGCTTCCACCTGTCACTCGAGTCGATGCAGCGCGAGCACGCGGCCCGCGGCGCGCTGTCCGCAACAAACGCGCAATGGGCGGCACAACGGCGCTTCGGCAACCTCACGACGACCAAGGAAGAGGCACGCGAGATGGCTGGTCTCGGATTCTTCGACACGACCGAGCAGGATGTGCGATTCGCACTGCGATCATTCCGACGCTCGCCCGGCTTCACCGCGGTCGCCGTGCTCACACTCGCGGTAGGCATCGGTGCGAACACGGCGATCTTCAGCGCCGTGAACGCCATGCTTCTCAGGCCATTGCCGTTCGAAGCACCGGACCGCCTGATGCAAGTGAGCCTAACGGTTCCGGCCCGCGGCGATTCACCCGGGCGCGACGATATCCCGTGGTCGTACCCGAAGTTCGCCGTGTTTCGGAAGGCCCAAACGATCTTCACGGACATCACACTCTGGAGCGCCTCGCAGGGCACGATCCGCGTGGGAGCTGACGCCGAGCGCACGAACTACGAGGTCGTCGACGGGCATTACCTCCCGACCTTCGGCATTCGCCCGGCGATCGGCCGGAACTTCAGCGCCGAGGAGGACGCGACGCCTGGTGGAGCGAAGGTGGTGATCCTGAGCGACGGATTCTGGCAGCGACGGTTCAACGCCGACTCCGCGGTGCTTGGCCGTTCGGTGTCGATCGATGGGGACGTGTTCACGATCGTCGGCGTGTTGCCTGCCGGGTTCCGAGGCATTTCGGGCCGCGCCGAACTGTTCGTGTCTTACATGTCGCAGGACGCCCAGATGCTCAACGAACCGTTTTCACACGGCTGGGACATGATCGCGCGGCTCGGGCCTGGCGTCACGCCGGAGCGTGCGAAGGTCGTCGTGCGCCAACTGGGCGGGGTGGTCGCCGACGCGTTTCCAAATCCGCGGATCAAGAACGAGCGGTGGGGGGCGATTGCCAGAGAGCTCGACCGCACTCGCGTCGATCCGGTCGTGCGGCGCTCGCTGCTGGTCTTGTTAGGTGCGGTGGGGCTCGTGCTGCTCATCGCGTGCGCGAATGTGGCGAATCTCTTTCTCGTGCGCGCGGCCGGCCGCCGGCGGGAGATCGCGGTTCGCCTCGCCGTCGGCGCGGGACGGCGCCGACTCGTCAGGCAACTGCTGACGGAGAGCGTCGTGCTCTCCATGCTCGGCGGGGTGGCCAGCATCGTCGTCGCGTGGTGGGGGGTAAAACTGCTCGCCGCGCTCGATCCGACCAAGACGCTCCGCATCAACCTCGGCGGCATCGGCGCGATCTCGTTCCAGTCGATTCGGCTCGACCCCGCCGCCTTCGCCTTCGCCGCCGGGCTCACCATCGTGACGGGACTGGTATTCGGGCTCGTGCCTGCACTTCAGTCGACGCGTCCGTCGCTCGCGGGTGACCTGAAGACCGAGACCGCCCGGTTCGCCGGCACGCGCGGCCTAACGAGTCGCAACGCCCTGGCGGTCGTCGAGATCGCGCTGGCCGTCGTCCTGCTGGCTGGCTCGGGGCTCATGATCCGGAGTCTCGCAAACCTCATCGGGGTCCGCCCCGGTTTCGACGCCGAGCGGGTGCTCACGATGCGGTTCAACCTGATCGGCGTGGGGCAGGATTCGATGCCGGCGTTCTACGACCAGCTCGTGACGCGTCTGGGGTCGATTCCCGGAGCCACGGACGTCGGACTTGCCGACTGCCCGCCGCTCAACGGCGGCTGCAACGGAACCATACTCGTTCATCGAGATCGACCCGCACCCGCCCCGGGGGCCGAGCCTAACGTCGGTGTCCACTGGGTAACACCCGGCTGGTTCACCACGATGCGAGTGCCGCTCAGGTCCGGACGGGTGTTCGCCAACAGCGATCGCCGCGGGACTCAAAAGGTGGTCGTGGTGAGCGAGACCGCTGCCCGGAGATACTGGCCGGGCGAGGATCCCATCGGGCGGCCTGTCAGCGTCTTCCAGGGGGGATTCGACGTAGACACGGCGTATGTGGTTGGTGTGGTCGGCGATGTTCGGTTCGGCACGCTGGATTCACTCCCGGAGCCCGACGTCTATCTCTCGTACTATCAGTCGGCACGGGGGCGGATGATGATGTTCGTCCGAACGGCGGGCGATCCCCGGTCGGTCATCGGTGCCGTGCGTCGCGAGGTAGCGGCGTTGGCGCCAGGGGTGCCGCTCTACGATGTCCGGCCCATGCGCGAGCGCGTGGCCGACGCCATGGGATACGCGAGATTCAGCGCGACGCTGCTCGCGGCGTTCGCGATGGTGGCGCTCGCGCTGGCGGCGTTGGGCACGTACGGGGTGATTTCGTTCGGGGTGTCGCAGCGCACGAAGGAGATCGGCATCCGGGTCGCCCTCGGAGCGACGCGGCAGAATGTGCTGCGCCTCGTCGTTGGTCAGGGGGTTGGCTTGGCCGTGATTGGTGGGGCGTTAGGTGTCATGGGTGCGTTGGCGACGACCCGGGTGCTGCGATCGCTGCTCTATGGCGTCGCGCCGTCGGACCCCGCCACGCTCGTTGCGATCGTCGTCGTGTTGGTGGTCGCGGTGATCGTGGCGAGCTGGCTGCCGGCCCGCCGCGCTGCCGGCGTGCATCCCGCGGAGGCATTGCGTTCGTAGCGACTGGCGACTGGCGACTGGCGACGAAGGCTGCCATCCCGAGCGCGAGGAATGACACGCTTTCCCGTCCCCCGTCCCCCGTCCCCCGCTTCCCGGTTGCCGCTTCCCGCTTCCCGGCTGTTCCGCTTGCCGATGAACCGGCTATTGCTCAGGTTGTCTTGGGGCTGAGCCGCACGCGGCCTCGCGTAGCGGTCAAACCAACCCGTCCCGAACGCGTCGCGTCATACGACTGCCGACCGCGGCGGACGTTGGACCACCTCAGCCCCGTTCTCATTGGCACTCGCGTTAGGTCGTGTCAATGGCATGACCATCCGATGTCAGGCGACGCAGCTCTGGACGTCCGCGGCCCTATTGGGTTGTGTCGCGTTTGCTGCCGGATGCAGTGACGGCGCCCCCACACCCAGTGATCCAGTCGCCAACGCCAACACGGTCATTCTCCAACGTGTGAGTGGCGACGCCCAGATATCCACCGCCGGCTCGGACCTTCCGTCGCCGCTCGTCGTACGCGTGACGGACTCGCGCGGCAAACCGATTTCCGGCCTGTCCCTCGACTGGGCGACCGGCGACAGCGATCGACTCGACCCTGAGCGCACCATCACAAACGACTCGGGGCTCGTCCAGGCGGCGTGGACGCTCGGCGGACGGGCCGGCCGGCACTTCGCCACGGCGATGCTCGATACGCAGGTCGTGACGTTCGCGGCCACGGCTGCCCAACCGTTGTCGTTAGGCGCCGTCCGCCAGTTGCGGCTCGCGACGTTCGACGGGTCCGGCGAGGTTGTCCACCCCGACGTCGCCCGAGTGCCCCGTGGCTGGGCACCTGCTCGTCGGTTTCTCGCCGTCACACCGTATCCGGGCGGCGACGTCACTCGCGAGATACCATCGATCTACGAATCCGGTGACCCGGCCGAGTGGGATGTCCCCGCAGGGGTGACGAACCCGATCGTCAAGCGAGGGAAGGGTTATCTCTCCGACCCCGACCTGCTCTTCGAGCCCGAGAGGCGGGAGCTTTGGATGTACTTCCGGCACGTTGACGAACGGAACTCCGTATTCCTCACAGCGTCCGCGGACGGCACGCATTGGAGTACTCCCACGCCTGTCATCAGCGCGCCCAATCACGAGTTGGTTTCGCCCGCGGTCGTTCGCGTCAGCGAGAACACCTGGCATATGTGGGCGGTCAACGCTGGCCCTGTCGGCTGCATCAGCAAGTCGACCACCGTCGAGCACCGCACATCGACGGACGGGTTGCACTGGTCCTCTCCGCAGACAGTCGACGTGTCCGGACCCGGTGCCCTACCGCCCTGGCACATTGACGTCATCTGGGTGCCGGAGCTTCAGGAATTCTGGGCGCTGTATAACGAAAAGCCGCCGGACACCTGTGCGACGGAGGCGCTTCGGCTTTCCACCAGTCGCGACGGCATTACCTGGACGCAGCACCCGACTCCGGTTCTGCGCGCCGGGGTGACGTCGGAATTCCACGACATCGTGTATCGGTCGACGCTCGAATATGACGCCAGGACCGACATGGTCACGCTCTGGTACTCCGGCGCGCGTGCAGCCGGCGACATCTGGATCTGGAGTGCGGCCGTCGAGCGTCGCTCGCGCACCGACCTGTTTCGGATGATCGACCTGCCGGAGGCGGCTCTGCGTGCACAAATCCCGCGGCGTGCGCTCCAACTCACCAACCCACCTTGAGCAGCAGAGCAGGATGGCGTGAGCGATGTCCTGTTCCACGACATCTGTGTCCTGATGTTGGCCACCCGGCGACGCTAGACCGCGACAGATTGACCCGCATCGCCCAGCGCTTCAAAATCAGGCTGGGTTGGCGATCGCGCGTGCGATGTCGCCGAACACCGAGAGGCATCGAGGAACTATGCCCACGGACCTGATCTTCCGTCGCGTGGTTTGGTACGGACTCCTGCTCAGCGCGGTCGATGCCGTCTCTGGGCGCTTGCTGCAGGCCGCTCCCGATCCGAGTGTGGTCCTCTCGCTCGGTGCAACAGCGTGGGTGGCGTATCGACTTGCGGAATCAAAGGCGACGCGGCTCGCGTTCCCGGCCGCGATGACACTGTTCACTGTGTACATCGCTGCGTTCGTCCTGTGCACTCAGCTTCTTGTGGGGTGGAATGGGTCCGTGCCGTGGCGGCCGCGGTCCGCTATATGGATGACGGTGTTCGTGATTTCGGCACCCATCACCGCGCTCATCGCCCAATTCGTGGGGAGCCGCGCGGGAGCGCGTGCCGGCGCAAAGGCGGCGTCATCGGAGTAGCGAAACGCTGACGACACCAGCGACTCGAACGAAGGCGACGGTCAGGAGAACCTTCGTTACCGCTGAACGCGGCGCCTCAGGGGAACCGTTGCGGAGGCCGAGCCACAGCAACGCGAGCACATAGGCGGACCGCACGTCAAACTCGCCCGCGAGCGGGCGGAAAACCGCTGAACCCGTTCCACTCAGCAGCGACGTCAAGTTGGTGAATGGCGGATTTCGGAGGTCAACGTCACCATCCTCGGGCAACAACGCACCAGCGATGCAGGCGAATGCGAGCGTAACGAGCGTAAACGCCACGTACGCGTGCATGAGGATGGAGAATGCGGTTGCCCAGGACACTCGGACGCGCCACGCTCCGGCCGCCAGCCATGTGACCAGAGACGCAAGCAACACGGTGGACGCTACCGTCAGTATCTGAACGAGCAGACCGGCAATCACCTTGGCTGGCGTGACAGCCGGGCGGTAAAAGATGAAGAGGCTCGCGAACCGGATCGTGGCCGCAGCGAGAAAGGCGAGCAGCCACGATGGGTTCTCTGCGATCCCGCGAAATGCTGCGCCGGGGTCGACCATCAGGTTCACCAGTCGCGCCCCGGCGCCCGATCGAAGCGCCGAGGCGTTGGAAATCGATGTCACGGGCAGCAGCCGACCGATGACGCGTAGCAGGTGCCTGACCAGAGTGAGGCGGTGCACGCTCCACAGCTGATGTTCTTCGAAAGCGCGAGCGTGATGACGGTGACGCAACCCAATGACGTACCGCAGATGGTTGTCTGCGTGACCGCGGCGGTTCCGCCGGCTATGTCTCCAAGGTCACCGTCATCAAGCTCAATGGTGCCTGCCGGAGACTGTGCGGCGGCCGCGTCTTCAGCGGACAGCATCTGGCGATAGTCCGCGTCTTTCCACGCTCGGATGGTTGCATGGTCGTGCATGGATGCTCCTGAGCTCAAAAGAGTCGGTCATTGCATGGTGCCATTGTCGCAGCTGCCGGGCGACGCAATCGGGCGGCGAGCCCGCGGGGACCTCCACGAGTCGGTTCGACGGCGACGGCAGCCATCGCCAGGGGTGTAGCGCGAGTTGCCGCTACGCGCGAACTTGATGTCTGCTTGTTAGGCGAAGCGCGTCGCCTTCGTCCGTCGGCTCACGATCCGCACGGCTGTGCGTGGCCGATCCGGCCGGGCCTTGTGCCGCGGCCAGCTCCGCATACATGCCTCGCTGGCGCAGCAGATGTTGATGCGTGCCTTGCTCCACCACCCGTCCATGGCGAAGTACGAGAATCTGATCCGCCGTCCGCACAGCCGAGAGTCGGTGCGCAATGACGATGCGCGTGCAGCGCAGCCGCTGGAGATGCGCGTTGAGCTCCGCCTCTGACGCAACGTCGAGATGGCTGCTCGCTTCGTCGAGCAGCAGAATCGAAGGCCGCGGAGCGATCGCCCGGGCGATCGCGAGGCGCTGTCGCTGGCCGCCCGACAGGTTACTTCCTCCTTCGGCGACGCGCGTCTCGTACGCCATGGGCAGGCGGCGGATCTCGTTGGCCAGCCCCGCTATCTCCGCGGCGGCATCAATCTGTTCCGCGCTGGCGGCGGGCGTATTGAGCAGGATATTGCTCTTGAACGACCCGGCGAACGCCGCAGAGTCCTGGAGGACGACGCCGCACCAGCGACGAACGTCGCGTGGGTCGAGCTGCGAAAGCGGAACGCCGTCGTAAAGGACTTCGCCGGCTGTTGGCTCATACAGCCCGAGTAGGAGCATGAGGATCGTACTCTTTCCAGATCCCGTCGGACCGACGATACCGAGCTTCTCGCCAGGGGAGACCGAGAAGGAAACGTCGTCGACGATCGCCGGGCCGGCTGCCGAGAACCGATATGAAAGTCCGCGAACGTCGATGCGGCCAGCGAGACGTGTCGTGCGCGCTCGTTGCGAGACCGCGGGACGCCGCTCTCGCTCGGTATCGAGGACGTCGGTGAGCCGTTCGACATAGGCATCGAGCAGCTGGAGCTGCTGCGTGCTTTGAACGAGCGACGTGACAGGCGTGAGAAACGACGTGGCGAGCGCGGTGAGGGCGAGCATCGTGCCGAGGAGCATCGACTGATGAGCGACCAGGTAGGCGCCGTACCAGAGCAGAATCAGGGGCGAGGCGGTTCGCGCGAGGCCTAACGCGAACTCGACCTTGGCCGTGAGGTAACTCCGCTCGACCGATACGCCGAGCTGGCGTCGAAACAGCTCGACCCAACGATCATAGGCCCGCTGTTCGGCCGCCGACGCCTTGATGTAGGCAATTCCTTTCATCAGCTCGACGAGGCAACTCTGCTCGTCGGTCCTGGCAACGACGGTACGCTGTGCCAGGTCGCGAAGCGGTCGCAGGGATGCGAAGGCGAGCGCGGCCTGCCCGAGCGCCAGCGCGGCGGCGAGCAACGCGAGCGGCGGCGAGACGACCAACAGGACGAGCAGAAACAGTGCGCTCAGCGGACCGTCCAGCACGAACGAAAGCAGCTGAGTCGTGAGGATCTCGCGGATCATCGTGTTACTCGACAGCCGCATCAGGAGATCGCCGCTCGTTTTGGCCTGGAAGAAACGATACGGGAGGGCCAGCAGGTGCTCGAAGAATCCCTGCGTGAGGCGCATGTCGAGACGGGCCTGGAGCCTGGTCATCACCAGGCTGCGCACGAACGTGGTGACGGATTTCGAGAGAACCACGACGGTCATCGCCGCGGCCATGAGGCCGAGTGACAGGGATGCTTCGCGCGTTCCCGCGTCTACCACGAGCTTCGTGAACAGCGGCCCGGCCAGTCCGGCTGCTTGCAGGAGCAATGACGCGACGACGATCTGCGTGAGGGCGAGCTGGGCCGGTCGGTCACGAAACATCGCCGCGAGGTACCACACCCAGAGCGGCAGGGGCGACTTGGGACGCCTAACGACGTCGCGGCGTGGCTCGAACGTCAGCACCGTTCCCGCGAAACCTTGCCTGAACTCGTCTCGCCCGAGCGGGCGGCGGCCCGTGGACGGATCGACGATCGTCACGCGGCGCGGCCCCCACCGCTCAACGACAACGAAGTGGCGGTGCTCCCAGTGAGCGATCGCTGGCAACGCGATGGAGTCGAAGCACTCCGGATCCACACGATGAGCACGCGCCGTAATGCCGAATCGATCCGCCACCGCAATGAGCGTGCGAACACGCGTGCCGTCGCGACCGGCGTCACACAGCTCGCGACACTCCATGGCCGTGTCGTGCACCCCATACGCGGCGAGCACCATCGCCAGACACGCCGGCCCACAATCATCGGCACCGAGCTGTGGGTACCACGGAACGCGACGCGTCTTCTTCATCTTCCACCTCGCACGCCGATCGTCGCTCGCGGAGGCTCGAGCGCCAGCAACGACGGCACGCGATCGGCGGCGGCAAGCCGAAGCAGCCCGTAACCGATGCCCGCGAGACCTGTCATGAGCCCGGGTGTTTCAACACCGCCCGGAACACCGCAACGCCACTCGCCAGCCTGCAATCGTGCAAGGAGGCGGGATGAATGGGCCACGAGCGCGTCTTCCCATTCCCCGCGATAACCCAACTCCACCGCCCTCACGAACAACTCGAGATTCCCGAGGTCGCCGTGGCACAGCGAGTCGTTGCTTCCGAATCCAAAGCGAGCGGTCGATGTGAGCGCCGTTGTGAGATCGCTTACCAGCTCTGGATCGTCGCTGCTGCCTAACGCATCCATGCGAACGAGGCCGATGCCCGGCGCGCCGTGACACCACGCCCACATCCAAGCGCGCGGCTCGTCATGATCGCGATCCGGCAGTATACGGAAGTCCGGCCAGTTTGTACGTGAGGAATCAAAGCAACTTCGCTCGTAGCACAGCGCGCGCATGGCGGCGTCCACGAACGGCGGCTGATTCACGAGGCGGCCGGCGGTGAGCAGTGCCAGCGCAATTCCCGACGCTCCATGCGACATCCCGGTCAGCGGCTGCGACGCTGGAAGATTCGTGGACCACGACAGTCCTCCCGCCCGCTCCTCGCCGCGCGCGACGATACACTCGGCCGCATGCTTCAGCACGCGGCGTGTAGCTGGTGCGGACCGAACGTGCTCGAGCGCGGACGCGGCCATGATGAATCCAGCCGTGCCGCCAATGATGTCGAGTGTTCGGTCCGCGCTGACCAGATCGCCGAGCTTCACCAGGAGACGCTCGGCCAGGTCGATCAATTCATGGTCCGCCCAGAGCGCTGCAATGTGAGACAGTGCGTAGACGGCGCCACTCAAAGCGCCGAACGCGCCGAGCGAGGACGGAGGGAACGCCGGAGAGGCGTCGGACGTCTCGAGCGTCGTAACAAGCCGACGAGTAAGCTGTCGCACGACTGTCTTAGCGATCGCCCGGGACTCAGCGTCGTCAGCAACGTGGTCGAAGTACGCAAGGAAAAACGCAATCCCGGCCGCACCGCTGTACAGGTCGGACCCCACTGGCTGGATCGTCCAGTCGCGCTCTCGCAGCAGCGTGAGACCGAGCCAGCTCACGCGGTCATCCTGTCGGAGGGCGCGCGTGCCCAAATGCCTGGCTATGCGGCGCGCGGCATGAAGCGCCGCCTCGCGAGACGATCCGGTTGTGCCGTGGAGGGCTGGTGGCTCCGGAACACTCTCGTTGTGCGTCGGGGCGACGTGCATGCCCGGGAGCAGCGCGACGAGCGACGCCTCGACGACCCACCGTTGGTGCCGCAGATCGTCTTCGCTCATCGCCTCGATGCGCTCGATAGCCGAGGACAGACCCGAGTGACGGAAGAAGCCGGGAATGGCTTCGCCTTGGGCGGTGAACAGATCGACGCTCGACGGCTTGCTCGCGAACATGGGGATATCGCCGCTCGAGAGATCCGCATGCTCCCTTGCGACGACGCGCTCGAGCTCGGGCCGCCCGGGGACGGCGACCCAGAGCCGATCGAACAGGCGGTCTCGATCCAGCGCGTCTCGCATCACATCCGGGTGATTGCTCTCCGACAGGATGAGCGCGTACTGGCGCGTGGGACGGAGCACGACACGAATGGCGTCGTTGGCGAACTTCCGGATGGGCCCATCGGGCGCGAGGAGGGCCTCGCGCTGCGCGAGCAGCAGTTGGTAGGTCGCGGTGAAACCCGACTCGAGTGCATCCGCGAACTCGGCTGGATCGACCGGCTGGCCGCCTAACGTTGGGCGATTCTGCGACGGCGGAAGGCTGACGAAGTCGCGCTCGAGCCGCATCTCGTCGGTCCCCGGCGCGACCAGAACCGGAAAGCGATTCGGTGTGCGCTGGCCACCCGCGCCACCCATGGCGCTCATGTCGAGCCCACTGGACTGTTCGTTGTCGTACGCGCGAAACGGCAATACGCCCGTTCGGAGGACCGACCGCTGCAACGCCTCCCAACCCACCTGCTCGGGCTCGTCCACCGCGTTTGGCGCTTGAGGAAGCGGATGGAAAAGCGCTTCCAGATCGATCAGCATTGGGAACTCGCCGGACGCTATGACGTTCTCGTAATGGAAATCGGTGGCGTTCAACACGTGGAGAACCGCGAGCCACGCCCCGAACCGCTCGTAGAAGCGCGCGATCTCGTCGCGAGAATCGCACGGCACGTCCGAGACGAATTCCGCCCACCCGTGATCTCCGCGCGTGAGCACCTGTACGGCACGGAGCCTTGGAGCCCGGCCGAGAGCGTTGATCCACGCGACGAGCTCCGCGAAGTGGCGATCGACGTCGAGCGGCCGCGGCTTGAAAACCACGCGGATGCCTGATGAGAACTCGGCGATGGCAACCGATCGCCCGCGACGATGCACGTCGCCAGCATTGCCCGAGATGGCGATCAGGCTGCCCAGCTCCCCTCCGGCAGCAAATGCATCCTTGAGCGCCCCGGCATCCTGAGCGAGATAGCGGAGGAGCTCTCGCGACGACTCGACCCAATAGTCGGTGGCCGTCACGATCGACCGGGCGAGCACCGGATACTCCTCGACGATCTGATCGCGGGCACGGCCGGAGCGAAGCTGCGACGCGAAGTGCGCGCACCGGGCTTCAGGTGAGTCGCCGACCAGCGTACCACGGACTCGGGCGACGTTGAGCTCGAGGATCACGACCTTCAGGGCGCGTCCGACCAGATGCCCCCAGAGCAGTGGCTCGAAGAGCATCGTTGCGCGCTCGGCATCGAACGGCGCGCGCGGATGCTCCGACACGATCGATCGGGCCTCCGCATGGAGATGCGCCATACCCGCGGTCACGAATGGCTCCACGAATGCACGCACCGGCTCGAGCCCGTCGATGCTCGCATCGTTCGGTCGCCCGTGGAGCCGCGCGATCTCATGAGCGATCGCGTCGGCTCGCTCGACCTCCAGGGCCCAACGCGGTGGCTCAGCCTCATCATTCACACCTGGCGGCAGCGTATCGACCAGCGCGTCGAACTCCGGCTCAGTGAGTCCGTCGATCTGAAGGCGACGCGCGAGGAACCCGGGTCGGTCGAACGGGCGTTGTGAACGCCAGCGATTCGCGCGGCTCGTGCCGCCCGCGGGCGCGGGATCGTTTTGCTGGCCCGCGCGCTCGCCGCGCCGCATCGCGGCACGTTCGGCGAGTGTGAGCGCTGATGGCCACCAGGTCGTCGTCATGCGCGTCACGTCTTCGCGCAAACCGACTTGGTCGTAAACCAGACCGTCATGCACAGAGTCGTGCAGACGAAAATGCCTCCGCCGGCAGTGAGATCGCACATGCCGGCCCCGACCTGCGTGATGCCCTGGCAGCAGCCTAACGTTTCCGCGCGCTCGGTCGAGACCGCGCCGCTGCCGCCGCCGACGCCCAGCGCGCTGTCAGGGAGGTCGATCGGTCCCACCGGGTGTGCGGGCACCGACGTCGCGAGGGCGGCATTGAGACAGGTGCCGTAGTCGGCGTTTTTCCACGCGCGAATGATCTGGTCCGATGACATGGGATCTCCTGAGTTAGTGGTGCGACGTTGCAACCGCTTTGTGTCGATCGGTGTGCGGCGGCCGAATTCGACTCAGCGCAAGCAGCCCAACCAGCGCTATGAGCGTGGCAATCCAGAGGAGGGCGATGGATGGCGTGCGAAGGAAGAGAGGTGGCGGCGTGGTCAGCCCATCGTCGGGCGACACATCCGTCGCGGTCAGTCGCCACAAGGCGGCACGGACTCGATTCTCGTGAGCGGTTCGCATGCCGGGACGGTTGGCACTTCCCGGGCCGACTCGACCGCTTCGACAACTCGCGGTGGTTACGGGAGTTACGTCGGGCTGCGTTCGTTCGTTAGGCGTCACGTGACGCCGACACGCCCGCGAGCTCCTGTCACGTCACAGCGGCGGGACAGCTCCCTCCACGCCCGGATGTGTCGCCGCCCTCACGTATTCGTGAATCGTCTTGCGGGAGACGCCAAGTCGTGCGGCCGCGACCGTCTTGTTACCGCCGGCGTCGAGGATGGCCTGCATAACGAGCGGTCGCGTCAGCGTGCCGCGGCGAGCGCCTCGAGTATCTCGCAGCCGCTCGAGGTTACCGGTGCAGTGTGCGAGGGAGACGACGGACGCACCACCGGCGTCGATCATGAGTCGTTCGACAGCGGCCACGAGCTCGCGCAGGTTGCCAGGCCACGGGTCGTGCTCGAGGGCGTGCATGAGCGCGTCGTCGAATGACGGCGGCCGGTCAGGGTAGCCGCACCGCGCTGCACGCACGGCTGCCGTGTGCCGCACCAAACCGGGGATGTCGGACGCGCGATCGCGCAGTGCCGGGATCTGCACGGCGAACGCACTGATGCGGTCGCGCAAGTCGGCGAGGAATCGATCCTGGTCGACGAGCGTGTCGAGCCCTTCGTTGGCGGCAAAGATGAACCGCACGTCACTGCGCACCGGCCGATCGCTCCCGACGGGATAGAACTCGCCGTCTTCCTCTACGATGTGCAGCAGCTTTCCCTGGACGAGCTTTGACGCCTTGCCGATTTCGTCGAGGAACAGGGTGCCGCCGGCGGCGGAGGCAATGGCGCCTGCACGGGCCGAGTCGGCGCCGGTGAACGCACCCTTCGCGTGGCCGAAGAGGTCGGAGCTGACGAGCGCATCATCGGCGGCAGCAAGCGAGATCGCGCGGAACGTGCGGCCGCGACGTGGAGACAGCTCGTGCGCGTGCCGAGCGAGGATGGTTTTACCGCACCCGCGCTCGCCTTCGAGTAGCAGGCATGCGTGGTCGTACGCGGCATACCGGCGCAGTTGCGCCAGCGCGTCGCGCATCCACGCCGCATTGCTCTCGAAGATGTATGGCGATCGCAGTGTCGGGACGATGCCTGTCCTTGTGTCGTGACCGCACCAATCTCTACGACGACAATGAACGCGGGTGGCAGGAATGAGACACTGCCACCCTGAGTCGGACAGACCTACTGTGCGACCTTCCGAACCGTCGGATACTCGATCCCCAACTGGTCCAGGTACGTCTTGTACTTCTTGGGATCGTAGTAGTACTTCCGCATCTCCGGCCGATACTGCGCCATGATGTCCGCGTTGAGCCAGATCGGCGGCTTGTCCGTCGGCGCGAAGAACGGCTTGTACTTCACGTCCTTCGTCTGGACGGTGTTGAAGTAGTCCCACGCATCGGTGACGATCTGCGGCGTCAGCAGGATGTCGAGTATCGTCATCGCCTGCACTTTCGCGCCAGCCACCACGCCCTTGTGCGCGATCGGCGTCGCCATGGAGATCGCGTTCGCCCAGTTGTGTCCCGGCATCCCCGGAATGTTCGACGGATAATTGAGCGTAATCGTCGGGACGTTCCAGCTTACGTCACCAATGTCGTCCGACCCGCCGCCCATGCGCGTCGCTTCGTTCACCGGTCCGTTCAACCGGCCGGGCCGCGTGCTCAAACCGCTGTCCGGAACGCCAAGCTCGCGCTGAATGCCCTTCGCGAGCGTCTGGTCCTTCTCGTCCCACGTCGGCATCCCGACCTTCTGGATGTTCTCGTACATCGCCTCGGCGACCGGACGCGAGAAGTATCCGCTCCACCCCGAACCGATCATCATGATCGTATCGATCTGCGTGTCGGTCATGAGCGTCGCTCCCTGCGCCATCTTCTTCGCCGCCTCGAACATCGCCATCGTGCGCGGATAGTCGCGTTCACGGAAGTAGAACCAGATGCTCGCCGTGCTCGGCACGACGTTAGGCTGGTCGCCCCCGTCCTTGATCACGTAGTGCGAGCGCTGCGGCAGCTCCATGTGCTCGCGGTGGAACTCCCACGCCTGCCCCATGAGCATCACGGCGTCGAGCGCGCTCTTGCCGCGCCACGGCGCACCGGCCGCGTGCGCGCTCGAGCCCTTGAACTTGAAGATGGCCGAGATGAGCGCGTTGGATCCGGACTGTCCCCACGACACCTGCAGCGATTGACCGACGTGCGTGAACAGCGTGATGTCGACGTCCTTGAACACGCCCGCCCGCACGAGCCACGCTTTTCCTGACATCTGCTCCTCGGCCACACCGGGCCAGAGCACGAGCGTGCCCGGGATCTTGTCGCGCTGCATGATTTTCTTGACGACGATCGCGGCGGCGACATTCAGCGGCATCCCGGAGTTGTGCCCTTCCCCGTGCCCCGGCGCTCCCTGGATGTGCGTTTGCTTGTAGCCGACGCCGGGCTCGTTCCACGCCTGCGGGATGCCGTCGATGTCGGAGCCGAGCGAGATCACCGGCTTGCCCGATCCCCATTTCGCGACGAACGCGGTGGGAATCCCCGCGACGCCGCGCTCAACCTTGAAGCCGTTCTGCTCGAGCAGGCCGGTCAAGTATTTGGACGTCTCGACCTCCTGCATACCGAGCTCGCCGAAGGAGAAGACCTGGTCGACCATCTCCTGGATCGTCTTGGCCTTCGCGTCGATCTCCTTCGCGGCTTCGGCCTTGAGCGCCTCGAGCTTTGGAGTGCTCGGGTACTTGTACTTGATGGAGTCGGCGGCGTTGGCGCCGCCTCGCTGCGCCAGCGCGGTCGACGACGGAACGAGCGCGAGACACAAGGCGGAGAGAGCGACTGCGATGCGGGTCATGGAAGGCCAGGGTTAATGGACGCCGAGAGGCTAACGTCGAACGGCCGAGGGCGCCACTGGTCGGTCCACCCTCGCACTCCAACTACGCCGACCCAGCCCCGGCCGATGGAAATCGAATAAGACCTCTCCCATCCAACTCGTGTTGCGCACCGAGCCGTTCGAAACGAGTGGATGCAACTCGTGCGACTTTTCCCATCGCTCGGCGATGGTCCCATGTAACCCTCAGTAGAGAGGCGTCGATCGACATTACGTCGGCGCGCCACGCGCGGCACGCAGCCGCATCGTACATGCCGAGTGAGGACATTGAATGCCGCGACCGAACCGCGTGAACCGCTCGTTGCGCTCCCGCGCACGAACCTTGGCTGCGACCCTCACCCACCGGGCACGGCTCACGGACACAACCCATGTCAGCCGCCACAACGGGTTCTCTCTCGTCGATTGGCGTTTCCTGGCGGAGTCCTCGGTGGCGCTCGATGATGCGGCAAGCGTCGATGAGCTGCAGTCGGTCGTGCTTCGTCTCGCGGTGCCGAAGGTCGCCGACTTCTGCGTGCTTCGGATTCATCCCGGGCTGGCGGCGGCATTGGGCTCGACCCCGCGAGCGGCGCACGCGCGCGCCGAGTTGCTCCCGTTCCTCCGGCGCTCGATTCCGGGGAGCGATGAGCTGCCGCGACGCCATCCGGCGAACCGTGTTCAGATCACTGGTGTGCCGGATTGGGGTGATGTAGACGAACATCGGCTCGAGCTGGTGGCCAGCGACGCGGAGCATCTCAAACTCATCCGCGCTATGGGGCCGACGTCCGCGATGGTCGTACCAGTGGCGAGGCGTGGCCGTGTGCTGGGGAGCCTCACCTTCGTGGCGACCAGGCATTCGGGGCGACGCTACGCTCGCAGCGATGTCGCCCTTGCGAGCGAGCTCGCGCGCCGAGCGGCCATTGCGCTCGAGCGATGCGCTCAGTACGAGGCTGCGCGTGGCGCCATCACCGACCAGCGAGTGCTGTTGGCGCTGACGTCGCATGATCTCAAGGATCCGCTCTCGACGATTCAGCTCGTGCTGGAGCTCGTGCGCGAGCACGGCATCGAGTCACCTCGGAGCGAGCGCGACGGGCTGATCCGATCACAGTTGGACGCGGCTGCGGGCGCCGCGGCGCGGATGCGCCGGCTCGTCGAGCGCACGCTCGACGACGCTCGCGCAGGCGGCATCGACGAGCCACCGGCGCGGCCCGAACGGCCTACGTTGCAGTTGCTCGAGGAGCTGATCGAGCAGTACATGCCGCAGGCGCGCGCGAGCCACGTCGAGCTCAGCCTCGAGACACACGAGACACTTCCTCCAATCGCGCTCGAGGCGGACTCGCTGCAGCGCGCGGTTGCCAACCTCATTGGCAACGCGCTCAAGTTCACACCCGCGGGCGGGCACGTCGTCGTTAGGGCGAAAGCGATGGACCACTCGGTGACGTTCACGGTCGCGGACTCGGGGCCCGGGATCTCTCGCGACAATCGTCAGTCACTGCTGACACCGGGCTGGAAGCCAAAACGCCCAGCAGCGCCGGACTCCGGGTTGGGGCTTCGGATCGCGCGGACGATCGTACGCGCGGCCGGTGGCGACATTGGATTCCAGCCGTCGCCTCGCGGCGGGACCGCATTCTGGGTGACAGTGCCCACGAGGTGAGTTGGCGCGCGCGTCGAGCGCCGTCGCGGGTTAGGTTGTATCACCGTGAGCACGACGCTTCTCGCCGTCGAGGACCACCCACTTCTGCGAGTGGCCGCCTTCACCACGGCGTTCAATGCGCCGCTGGGCGCGGTGTCTACACCGCCCGCGATCATCGCGGCGCTGCGGCCGGACGCCGCTGCGCCACTCGAGCGCAACGAGGAAATGCGAGCGGCCGTGCGCGATATGTTGCGTCACGGCGGCTACAAGCCCACCGGTCGCGGCAAGCCCGCCTCCGAGTACCTCCTGCGTGCGGCGTCCGAAGGCGCACTTGGCTCGATCAACGCCGCCGTCGATGCGTGCAACGCGGTATCGCTTCACAGCGGTTTCCCGATCAGCGTGGTGGACCTGGGTCGTGCGCGCGCTCCGTTTCGGATAGCCGTCGCGCCGGAGGGAGCGTCGTACGTGTTCAACGTGTCGGGTCAGGAGATCGATCTTGCCGGGCTGGTTTGTCTCTACGACGCCGACGGGCCGTGCGGAAATGCGGTGCGCGACTCCCAGCGCACGAAGACGAATGCGGATACGCGGCAGACGCTCAGCGTGATCTGGGGATGTGCCGGGTTCGAGGAGCGCTTGAAGCGGACCACGGACTGGTACCGCGCGCTTCTCGCTGACATGCACGGCCTCACGGAGTTGGCGGACTAATTGGGCGTGTGTCGTAGCCGCTCACCGCTGACAGCCTCCCCTGCGCCGCGTCAACTGACGGTCAACGTTTCGCGCTCCCACTCGCTCCGGTGAGGTTGACGGGAAGTTGACTGCGAACGCACATCGTTTCGTCGTCGCAGGTCAACGCTTTCCAACCGTAGCACCTGCGGCTGTTTCGCCATCGACCAGAAACTCGAAGCGGGCGGTGTACGATGCGCCTTGGATCATTCGGAGACGCCGGACTGTGGGAGGTCCTCAGCGATGCGACGCGTGGTGAGCTGAGACTGGGAGCTGGTAAGCCTCTCGCTCTCCTCGTGTACCTCGCGGCAGCGCCCGGACGACGGTGCTCGCGCGAGCACCTCGTTGGGATTCTCTGGTCGGATCGCCCCGCCGACGAAGCCCGTCACGTCCTCCGCCAGATTACGTGGCAGCTGCGTCGCCGTCTCGGTGACGGAATTCTCACCACGGTCGGCGATGATCTGATCCTGGCCGACCACGTCGAATCGGACCGCGCCGACTTCCTGAAGGCGATCGAGCAGGGGCGCCTCGAGGACGCACTCGCGCTGTATCGCGGTGAGTTCCTGCCCGCATTCGCAACGCCGGGAGCGACCGGATTCGAGCGATGGGCCGATCTCGAGCGCCTCCGTCTGCGCGCTGTCTTCTTGCGTGCTGCCGAGACGTTCGCTCGTCAGCTGCTGGCAGCCGGCCAACCACGAGCGGCGGTCTCGGTGGCGCGCAGAGCGCGAGATGCTGACCGCCTGAACCCCTCGGCGTGGCGCCTTCTCCTGGACGCGCTCTCGAGCGCGGGGGACGCCCTTGGCGCGCTCACCGAAGCCGACGTACTGGAGGAGACGTTTCGGAGCGAGGAGCTCGAGATCGATGCCGCCACCTTGAGTGCCATCCGCGTTGCCCGGCGTTTGCCGCTCGAGACACCTCCCGACGATGGATCGCGCGCCAGCCTCGTGACGGACCTCGTTGGACGCGAGCGAGACTTCTCGTGCATGCTGCATGCGTGGGAACGCGCGCGGCGCGGTGCCGGCGCTCAGCATGTGCACGTGGTCGGAGAGCCAGGCATCGGCAAGACGCGGCTCGTCTCTGATGTTCTTGCCCGGCTTCGAGCGTCGCGGGCGCGAGTCGCACATGTTCGCGCATATCCGAATCATCAGTCCCTTCCATACGGCCTGCTCGGCGACATCGTCGCAGTGATCGGGAGAATGCCCGGTGCTGCGGGAGTGTCACCTGTCGCGGCGGGATGTTTGGTCGCCCTCGCTCCCAGCCTCACCGGAGCATTCGCTTCGGCCGTCCATCAACCGTCGGCGGATGATGAGGCAATGCGCCGGCGGTATCTCGCGGTTCACGAACTGTTGGTTGCGGTATGCGACGAGGGTCCGGTCGCACTGGTTATCGATGATCTCCACTGGGGGGACGCGGCGTCGTGCGCCGTACTCTTCGCGGTATTGGATCGGTTGACGACGGAGCGCTTGCTCGTCGTCGACACCTCACGTCCAACCCTCGCTGTAGCCGAACCACGCGGGCTCACGATTCAACTGAGCGCACTGACCGAGGAAGGTGTCGAAGCGTTGGTCGGCAGCGTTGGCGAGTTGCCTGAGCTTCCGTGGGCGGAGGCTTTTCTCACGGCGTTGCGCCACGCCACGAGCGGCGTGCCGTTACTGATCCTCGACATTCTGCAGAATTCACTGGATCAGGGATTGTTGGTTCGGAACGGCCGCATGTGGGCTGCGCCACGACCCGACGATCTGTTGAACGCGCTTCGTACAGGGCGTGCGCTCCAACAGAGGGTCGAGCGGCTCGGGGCAGAGGCCCGTACGGTTCTGCTGCATCTCGCGATCGCGGGCGGTCCGACGCCAGCGTCGCGCCTCGCGCGAGCGCTCCGGTTCAGCGACGACGCGGTCTCGGCGCAGGTCGACATCCTGGAACGGATCGGTCATGTCCGGAAGACCGGCCAGGGGCTCGAGCTGTCGCACGATTCGTTAGGCGACGTCCTCATCACGACCGCGACCCCCGAGGACGTGCGCGCGGCGCACGAGGCGTGCGGCACAGCCATCGCCGACGAACCGACGGCGACGCATGCTGATATCGTGCGCGCGGCCCAGCATCTCGAGGCGGCGGATGATGCCCGTGCGCTCCCGCCTCTCCTCGAGCGATCGGCGCTCTCCCTTCGCAAGGCGGGCGATCGACGCTCGGCTCGCGCGCTGGCGAGCGATCTCGTGGGAGAGGTGCTTGGCCCGGACGCCGACGTCGAGCGTATCGCGCTACTCGAGCGGGATCTTCGGCAGCGGCTTAACCGGCCGCGCCGACAGCTGCTTGCGGCGCTGAGCCTGGCCCTCGTTTCGTTAGGCACATGGGCGGTCGACCGCATGCTGGCCGCTCCACCCGGCCGACCGGCCGCCGCGCTCATCGTCAGCTGGGACTATCCGTTTGACAATCACATTTGGCAGCTGAACCTGACCCGCGAAATGTTCGTGGGGCATGGCGGAGAACCGCTCCCCGTGCGGTCGGTTGGCCACGCGCGCGACCCGTACCAGGTCACTGGGTTTTATGTAGCCGACAGGCTCGTCGAGAGCCCCTCGGGGGAAGAATGGGCAAGCGTCAACTTGGGGCCGGTGATCTCGCGCCTCGCCGTGGCACGCGGCCGGGAGGCAAGGGAGTTCATCGTTCGACACATGGCGTATATCCGGGATCCCAACTGGGCTCCCGATGGTTCCGCCCTCGTATTCTCCCGCGAGCGCTACGACGCGCCCGGATACGAGTTGGCGGTGGTTGAACGCCTGGCGAAGCGTGTTCATGCGCTGGTGCCCACGTCACCGGATTCACTGGCAGTGCGTTTTTCGAGCGATCGGACGCCGGCCTGGGGGCCCGATGGCACTCGGATCGCCTTCGTGCGTGCGCGCGCCGATTCCGAGCCGGGATCGCTGTGCTGGACGACCGCGGATGGGACACTACTCAAATGCAGCGGTATACCGACTCGTATCCGCGCGGTGCTCGCCTGGAAAGACACGAGACACGTTCTCGTGGAGTCAGTGTCGGGTCTACGGCATGACCTCTCCGAGGTAGCCATCGACAGCGGCCGCTCGCGCGTTCTCGAATCGGACGTTGGCGACGTGGTCGTCAGCTCGAACGGAGAATGGGCGGCGCGGGCGTGCCGAACGTCCGCGTGTGGGCCTAACGGTTGGCTCGTCGGCCCGGTTGGGCGTCCGGGCAGCGCACGTCCGCTGGTAATTTCTACGTCCGCCACTGCCGAAAACCGATGGAAGGCAGACGTTCGGGCGGGCCGGGTGATGCCGGACACTATAACGCCAAGAATGCGCGTGTTCTGGCGGGCTCCGGCTCAAGCGCCGCCATACGTCGCTCTTGCCGGTCTGACGATGGATGGGCTCGCGCCTGGAGAGACGCTCTCCCTGAGCGCTCACTGGCTGGATCAACGTGGCCAGCCTATTCAGCCGAGCGTCGTAGCCGCATATGCTACGGAGCCGAACGTGGCGGACATGGATTCAGCGGGACGAGTGCGGTGGCAACATCCGCTGAGCGCTGGACGCTTTGTATTCAGCGCGGGAGGCTGGCGCGCCGACACTGGCGTGCTGTTCGGGCCAGACTCGCTCGGGAATCGCCCGTCACCAGCCGATGCACGGAGGATTATCCGCGAAGCGTTGCGACGTTGGAGTGAGACTGCAGAGCGGTCGCGGAGATGAGCGCCTGTTAGGCGCCGATTCCCGATTCCCGATTCCCGATTCCCGATTCCCGATTCCCGATTCCCGATTCCCGATTCCCGACTATCGCGGAAGCGTATAGTGATCCATGAGCGAGATGTGCGTGTCCTTCGAGCGCTTGAGCACATTGAGATAGACCTGATGCATCCGGTCGGCCGAGCGTGCCTCGAAGGCGTACCGCCAGTCCTGCGACTCCGATTCGCTCACGATCGTGAGCCCGTTGCGCTCCATCGCTTCCTTATAGAAGGCGGGCACCCGGGCGACCGATGCGGTCGTCGTGAGCTCGACCCTGTAGCTCCGCATGTCGGTGACGGTCTGCGGCTGCCAGCCAGCCGGAGGTGCGTTCGCCGTGATGACCGTCGCGCCGGGGTAGAACGCGAGCCACGCGGGGAAGTCAGTACGCGCTGACGGCTCCAGCGGGACCGACCTCGCATAGCGCAGCATCGTGGCCATGTCGAGCTCATACTCCTTGCTCGTGGCCGCATCGCGAAGGCGCAGTACCTGTTTCGTGTCGTCGTACCAGACGGCAACGAGGCGCGCCGTTGTCGCGAGGGGTACGGGCTGGATGACCCTCGGTCGCCAGTTGATGCCGATGGCGGTAGCGCGCGGCCCCGGGCTGACCGACACGACCGCGTATCGAGCGGAATCCTCGGCGTGTAAGGCGCCGCCCTTACCGGGCTGCCGGCTCGTGTAAGTGATGGTCACACCGCGGCTCGCGCGTATGCGCGATTCGTAGTACGCGAAGACGACGTCGGGCGCATCGGTGGTGTTCAGCGTCGCCACGCCGAAGTCGACGGGCCCATTCGGCGATGGCTTACCCCAGGTCGTTGCGCCGGGATAGGCGCCGATCCACTCGGGCATGTCGCCAGCGGGCGACGGGGGCCGAGGCATCGCGGAGCGCTTTTCGGATCGCGGGTCGATCCGTGTCGACGTAGAAGGTGCGTCCCTGTTCGCGGCTGTCGACGCGCAGGACAGACGATGGTTCGCCCTGTAGCGCCGCGAGAAAACCGGCAGCCGAAATGAGCGCGCGTGTCACGGGGCGATCGTATGGCGGTCCCGGGCATGTCGTGAAGGCAGCGCGGAGCATAGGCCCTAATGGGTACTGGCGCGCATGACCGCGCCGATCAACGATGGGCTGTTGTTGTCGGCGATTCCCCGACGTGAGCTGGGTGGAATCGGCGACTGTCCTGACCGCCAGGAACGTCGACCTTCGCAACGAATTCCCGACGGGCCGGCGGGCGCGGCGAGCTCCCTTTCGCTCCGCGCTCGTTTCGCTGGCCTTGCCCCGCGCCGCGAGGAACTGAGATGACGGGCCCAAAACCGACGACCACAGGCCGCGAGCCCGCCCGCTACGAGCCGCCTGCGCCGCGGACGGTCGCGCCGACGCCGAACGCTCTGCTCGACTCGTTCAGCTACGATGACGACATCGTCCGAAAGTTCCTGATCGCGACGTTCGTCTGGGGGCTCGTCGGGATGCTCGTCGGGCTCGTGGTG